>Ga0209633_10003990_pt1 | contig 13451 bp, 7 predicted proteins | sample Cruoilmetagenom1_FD_187290 | JGI IMG/M metagenome (GOLD analysis project Ga0209633, IMG submission 187290) | Oil polluted marine microbial communities from Coal Oil Point, Santa Barbara, California, USA - Sample 1 (SPAdes) (version 2) | ecosystem: Environmental > Aquatic > Marine > Oil seeps ... | reverse complement strand
AGTCTTTGACAGGATTAACAGGTTTTTTTAAAGCTATTTATCGGATGTTATCCTGTCCATCCTGTCAAAAAAAGATTCGATTCCGGCTTGTCCGGGTTAGGAGGATCTTGAAGGGAGGTGACGGCAATGAAGGTTCAGGCACTCAAACCCGTGTCAAAAAAAATGAAGATACAGTCCATCAATCCATACACAGAAGAAGTGATCAAGGAATTTGATCTGATGACGCCGCAGGAAGTGGACGGGGTGGTCAAAAAGTCACGCGATGCCTTTCTGAAATGGAAGGAGGTGCCCGTTGCCGAGCGGGCGGCTTACCTCACGAAACTCGCCGGCACCCTCAGGAAGAACAAGAGGAAGTATGCCGAGCTCATCACCCGGGAGATGGGCAAGCCCATAAAGGATTCCCTTGGGGAGGTGGAGAAATGCGCATGGCTTGCCGACTATTACGCCGAGAATGCCGTTGCATTTCTGAAACCTGAGGAGATCACGACGGAGGCGAAGAAAAGCTACGTCATGTTCCAGCCGCTGGGGATCGTTCTGGCGATCATGCCCTGGAATTTTCCCTTCTGGCAGGCTTTCCGCTTTGCCGTTCCCGGGATCGCTGCCGGCAATGTCACGCTCCTGAAACACGCCTCGAACGTCCCGATGACGGCACTGGCCATTGAGGAAGCCTTCCGGGAGGCAGGGTTCCCGGAAAACGTGTTCACCACCCTCCTTATCGATCCGAAGGCAACGATGAAGATCATCGACGAGGACAAGGTCGACGCTGTTTCGCTGACGGGCAGCAATGTGGCGGGCGAGCAGGTCGGCGCCATCGCGGGCAAACGGATCAAGAAGCTCGTTCTCGAACTGGGCGGCTCTGATCCCTTTATCGTTCTCGATGATGCCGACGTGGAGAAGGCAGGCATGATGGCTGCCAAGTCGCGGATGGTCAACGCCGGCCAGAGCTGCATTTCGGCGAAGCGTTTCATCGTCATGGAGAGCGTTGCAGAACGCTTCACCAAGGCCTTCATGGAGCAGTTGAAGTCGTTCACCATCGGAGACCCCATGGACGAGAAAACCGATATCGGTCCGCTGGCCCGGCGCGACATCCTCGATACGCTGCAGGATCAGCTCAAGGATGCCAGGGCAAAGGGCGCCGAGGTGCGGCAGGTAGAGCAGTCCTTCGCAAAAGGGCTCTTTTTTCCGCCCTGTGTTGTTCTGAATCCCACGGAGAACATGACCGTCCTGTCCGATGAAGTATTCGGAGGGATCGCGCCGATCGTGACGGTGAAGGATGACGATGAGGCGGTGAAGATCGCGAACAATACGCCCTACGGTCTCGGTGCGGCGGTCTGGAGCAGGGACCTCGTACGGGCGGAGAAAATAGCGGCACGGATCGAATCCGGGGTGGTTGCCGTTAACGACATTGTGAAGTCCGATCCACGGCTGCCCTTCGGCGGCGTCAAGAAATCCGGCATTGGTAGAGAGCTGTCCCATTACGGGCTGCGGGAATTCGTGAACATCAAGAGCGTGGTGGTGCAGGAGTGAGCGAAAGCTCAAATGTCAACGTTCAAAGTTCAAATGAATGAAAAAAGTAAAAAAGGAAAATTTGACATTGAGTCTTTGAACTTGATTTGATATTCGGGCTTTGAACTTTGTCACCATTGCTCATCGACCAAGAAGGGACATTCCGTGAAATCTTCCGATCTTTTTGTAAAACAACTCGAGGAGGAAGGGGTCGAATATATCTTCGGCCTGCCGGGCGAGGAGAATCTCGATCTTCTTGAGTCCCTTCGCACATCGACCATTAAACTGGTCGTTACGCGCCACGAGCAGGCAGCGGCATTCATGGCTGCTACGTATGGCAGGCTCACGGGAAAGGCGGGGGTCTGTTTCTCGACCCTCGGCCCGGGGGCGACGAATCTCGTTACCGGCGTGGCCCACGCCCAATTGGTCGGCGCACCGCTCGTCTCGATTTCCGGCCAGAAGGCCCTGCGGGACAACTGGCAGGCCCGGTTTCAGCTCATCAATGTCGTGCGGCTCATGCGACCGATTACGAAACATGCCGTCTCGATAGTCGATCCGAGCACGATTCCCACGATCCTGCGAAATGCTTTCAAACTCGCCCAGGCAGAGCGGCCCGGCGCTGTCCACGTGGAGCTGCCCGAAGACGTGGCCGCGAGCGACACAGATGCGCCGATTCAGAGAAAGGCCTCCACCCGGAGGCCCGCCCCCGATCCCAAGGCGATCGAACAGGCTGCTCAACTGATCAACGAGGCGAAGTATCCCCTCATCATCCTCTCTTCCGGGGCGAACCGGAAACTGGTATCGAAACAACTGCTTCGGTTCATAGAAAAGACCGGTATATTCGCCGTCCATACCCAGATGGGGAAGGGCGTGTTGAGCGACGATTCGGCATACAGCCTCTTTGCAACGGGCATTCACCGGCGCGATTACGTCAACTGCGGGATCGACCGGGCCGATGTGATCCTGACGATCGGGTACAACATCGTGGAGTACCCGCCCTTCGTATGGAATCCCAACCTCGACAAGAAGATCATCAATATTGATTTCGTCGAAGCGGAGACGGACCGGTATTACAATCCTGCCATAGAGATCATCGGCGATATTTCCCATTCCCTCTGGCAGCTCTGCGCGAAGATTGCCAAGCGGAAGGACGGCGAGGTATTCAAGGCCATTCGTGCGTTTCTGGACAAAAAGCTCGCCGTCGACGTTGCGGACCAATATCCCCTGGTCCCGCAGGACATCGTCCGGCAGGTCCGGAGCGTGCTCTCCCCGGATGATATCGTGACCCTGGATAACGGGATTTACAAATTGTGGTTCTCCCGCCTCTACAAGACCTATAAGCCGAACACGCTGCTGATGGACAACGCGCTCGCAACGATGGGCGCCGGTCTTCCCTCGGCCATTACTGCCAAGATGCTGCATCCGGAGCGGCGGGTGCTCGCTGTCGTCGGCGACGGTGGGTTCATGATGAACTCCCAGGAGATGGAAACGGCCCTGCGGTACAACCTTCCCGTCGTCGTCCTGGTCCTGAATGATGATGCCTTCGGCTTTATCAAGTGGAAGCAGCAGAGCATGGGCTTCAGCAACTTCGGCCTGGACTACGGCAATCCAGATTTTGTCCGGTATGCGAAAAGTTACGGTGCCGTGGGGATGAAGGTCAACGAGGGTGATGACCTGTCCACCATGCTGAACGAGGCGTTTTCCCAGAACAAACCGGTCCTCATCGAATGCCCCATCGATTACTCCGTCAACTATGAAGCGTTCTCGAAGGAGATCGAGAACGTGGTGTGTGATTTCTAGGAGTCCGGATATGGGGAAACAATAAAGCGGATCTCTCGTCAGTAATCCCTTTGGTTTACCCTAAAAATACCCCGTAAATGTTCTTTACTTTTTATTCGTATTATGATATATGATGAAATATAAAGCACTCCTTACCATTTCCATAATAGAAAATTTGATGTATGAACAGAGTACTTGCACGTCTGTAACCTTTCTCTCTCGTACCAACTCTTTAGAGACGACTTCGAATTGCTGTGACGCTTGGCAATTTGAGTTTTTTCTCCTTTCCTATGCGTGTCTGGTCCCGCGGTCCCGCTACAAGCGGGGCGGGATGTCGCGTTGTTCAATCACGCCCTGGCGTAACTGCTGGAGGGGCTCCACTTAGGCAGTCTTTACCGTAGACCGTAATCCTTACCGAAACGTAGTCGAATGTCGATCATGATTTTGCCTTGCTGTCTCCTGAGCACCTGCTCATAAAGGGGAGGTAATTGTGAACGATCTCTCATCACATCCGGGTAAACCTACCCTCACGCTCATCCTCTTTTTTGCGTTCAAAATTCTTCCGCCTATCGCGGCAATCATGGCGATCTATCTCGGTTATGACCTCTTTGTCTTGAGAGTTACCGGAAAAGCACCCTCCATCAACTTGCCCAAGGGCGGAGGGGCAACAGATGACAAGGGTAGTGTAAACTCTGCCACCGGCACAGGATCGTTAACGGTACCTGTTTTCACATCACCAAGGAGAAGAAATTTCCAACCTGAACCATCTTTATCTTATTATTTAGGGGTGGAAAGCGACGGGTCTTGAATAAGACAGCCGAGCTGCCGAAGTATAAATCTTTGGTGAGTCTGGTCATCATCATATTTATAGCTGGATAATTGACTATGAAATAATAGAATATTATATAACTACTGTAATTTGATTTTACTAAGATATTTAATATGAGAGGTGATGCTAATGCCTAATTTTTCTAAAGTACCATATGGTCTCTTATGGAGAGTACCTCATGGGCGCATTAATCCGATTCAGCTCTATTTTCTTTCACCTGGAAGCTTAATTTCGTACAATAATCCGGTATTTAACATAACTTGGTTATCCAGTTACCTTACATCGGGAGGATTGTTGGCTCATTCATATTCGAGTACGATTGACTACAGAAGGGTTGTCATAGAATGCGTGGCTCATCCATTCTTTGTTGCTTATAATGACAAAATGCCTAGTCATATGAGAGCGTCGCTATGGGCACCAAAAAAATATCTATTGGACAAACCCGGCGTTGCTTTGGATCCCGATTCAATTGAAGTACCTGAGCCCTGTTCACCCTTTAGAGAAGTATATGCTCATCATTATGATGACCATCTGCCACTGTATTGGGATAGAGTGTCAGGCTCAGAGTTTGAGCTGAAATTAGATGATTCAGGTAACTGGAATGTAGATTCGCAGCAGTGGCCCGGTAATATATCTAAGTGCGAAATTAATCTCAGAAAATATCATGGCGATCATGAATTAGTACTTCGTTATTTATTTGGATGTGGATGGTCGTGGTTCGATGACAAGGCACGTGATCTGCTAAAAAATGCAAATTTCAGGAAACAAGTCCATGCCTTGAGAGCGGGCATTCCGCTTCAGGTGTCTACAACGCTGAACGAGCCTACAAACAGGTTGCTTCTCTTGATTAAAATGTGGAAAAAGCAGCGTAGTGCATCCATCGCATTAGACCTAAGGCTGGAAGGTGTGGTTGGTGAGGTGAAGGAAGGAAAAGCGTTCTACTTTCCACTTAATATTGTATATTGTCCGCCGGGCAAAGATATGACTAATTCGCATGAGGAGACAAGCAATCATGCCACCCGAATTACAATGGGGTATTCCAATGAAAATATTGAGGGCAACTTCCAGAGCATAAAGGGAGGAATCAGTATTAGCCTCTTCGGTATCGTAGGTGTCGATACATCGTATGAGAACACATCCTCGAGGGAGCAAACAGCTTCACATGCATCATCGGCTATAATAAGGTTCACTAATACACAGGGAACCATTATAACTGCTAATAATCAAAGGGCGATTGGGAGAGCTTATTGGGGACCGCTGAGTGATCTCTTCGTGATTCTCGAGAATATGAAAATGTTATTTATAAAGGCCTTTAAAGATGAGGATGAGGATGAACCCATTATCGGTGCTTATCCACTTCCTAACAGTAAACCCTGCAGGAAGCTGATTATACCCACTCATCTATTGCTTGATCCAAAGGATGACCCGATTGCTAATCGCATAGAATGGGTAGATAGAAAGGAACTGCTACTCCGCAATCCTTTCATCAGAGGCCGTGATAAGGCTGAGCAGGAAGCAAACTTGGAGAAATTCCACGCAGGACAAATAAAACTTGAAGAAGTCGTAGACCCCTACGCTGATCCGAATCGCTATAATGCGAGCAGAGCTTTATTGGTGACTAGCCTGGGAGTGGGAGCAGGATCTGAGATTAATTACTACGAAACCAAACAAATTCAAGTTGATAAAGTCGATTCGGAAGAGGAAAGCTATCAGTTGAGGTGCACGCAATCAGGTAGTGCAGGGGGTGCTATAGTGATTGGTGGTGGGGTGACGGTTGGAGATACGCTCACTGTGCGATATCATAATACTAAGGAGATGGCAGAAGAGGAAGCTTGGATTAAGACTGCAAAGTGCTATTTAATAAGAGATCAGAATGACCATGCTCTTGGCGACATTGATGTCTACTATGATTGTCATTTCGGCACATTTATGTTTAGGCAGATATTAAATGCTTCTGGGGAGCGTACCCCTACTTTAGTCGCTGTTCAAGGTAGCATCACAGACATAATGGGGAGCAACATCGCTCATGAACACGTTACGTTAATCAATACTTCGTCAAGCGAATGGACAAGAACAGCTACTGATAAGAATGGATACTATGCCTTCCCTTGTGTTGAGCCTGGTGATTATGTACTCAAGTGCGGGGGAGATGAAAAGAAACTTACAATCAAGCCTGAAGATATAGCAAAAAGACATATTGAACTGAATCTGATAGGCGCAAAACGAATTCTTGATCTTCAGCGAGCGAAGATAATTGATTTGATCGATGGTTTTGATATTTCTGGCAGTGAGGCAATAAAGCTTGGTAAAGCTGCACAGACTCTGCAATCCGAGGAGCAAGTGTTCAAGTTTCTTGAATTGTCAAAGAATGAAATAGATGAGTTTGGTCGCCAAAATGTTCTAATTCCCATGATGAAGAGGAGAGCCCCAATTCCTAAAAAGAGGAAGACAGGAAGGATCAATAGGAAAGACAGGAAGGAACCATAGGAAATGAAAACAGGTCCCAAAATGCCCTTTGTACAGAGACTGGCTACTTCGGTACCTACAGCTGATAGCGCGCGCGAGACGATATTTGGTCGCGCACGCAATTGGAAACCGAGCAACATTGAAATATATGGTCATAGTATCAATATTAATATCCCAACCGGTAATCTTGTCCTTTCTACTGGCGAAGTTGCTTACCCGTATTACAATTTCTCATTAGGAATCAGTCGCACATATGATACTCAAGAGCAACACATGCAACTTCTTCATTTGAGAGACTATCCAAACGTGGATCCTAAGCCACATTGGTTTGGCAATTGGAAGTTTGCATATGAGGTAGATGTCGATGAGGTTTGGCACAATACCTATCCAGAACTACACGTAACCTCAGGCATTGGGGCAAATGGCTTATTTGAGATAGATCGGCCAGACTTCAAAAGAAATATTACAGACAATAGTCTTGTTGCAGAACTACTCAAAACATATGGCATACCAGGAAGGACATTGGCAGAACTAGGATGGAAGTTTGTCAATAAAGATTTTCTCTTGAGAACATTGCGTGGTTCTTTTCAGATTCTCGCCGGCCATTTCCAAGAGGAAACGCTTGTGGATGATATTAACGCAGAAATGTGGCTTTTCAATCCCGTTAGCGGTTCTGCTTTCCGCATCACTTCGGAATATTTTTTCAATATACCAAAAAGTCGCTATAGGGAAGTAGGTTACCCTCTGATCGTAACCAAGCTGATCGACGCCTTAGGACATAAGATAGAGTTTCGACCTTCTTCCGGGACACCGCCTTACAAGAGATATTCTCTTGTGGATGGGTCAGGGCGAAGATTTAACTTTGAACTTGACGAAGAAATGACCTTTCTTGATGGGCGAAATCCAGGGGGCGAAGTTAGAAAGTACCTGGTGTCCAAAGTTGTCGATGGTACCAAGACAAGCCACAACGAATTTAATTACACGTATAATGGCCAGCATTTATTGGAAAAAGTAGTTTTTCCAAGCAGCATAGGTAGCCGATACGTTAGCTACCACTACGAGGACGCTCTATATCCAGGTGTTTTAACAGCTATCGAGAATAGCTATGGCAACAAGATAGAGTTCGAGTATATAGAAGATCCGTGTGATAACGACGATCGACTTAGTCCCCGACTGAAGATAAAAAAAATTACTGATCCTGAAGGCATTATGCTCGAATATGAATATGATCATGTCAATTCCGAGGTATTTGCGACTATTTCACAGAATAGCAATATCGATCGTAAGATTAAGTACACATACCTCAGAGATATTCACAACACAAAGAAAAGATATATTACTTCTACTGAAATTGAAGTAAGACGAGGCTATGTAAGTAACTCATCAGGAAATGTCGTTCCAAGGCAGCCGGGCAACCCACAGATCATTCGAAATCAAACCGTATATACCAATGACGGACGATTCAATGTTGACAAAAATATTGACTCACTTAATCGTACCATCCGTTACAAGTACAATGACAAGTATGGCGATTTCAATTTAGTCGAAAAGGTTTGGGACTTCGACAACCATTTAACAGAATACACTTATGATATTCCTGCCGGATCAACTCCTTCAAAGCCAAGATGTTATGATATCTTGTCAGTAAGGCAGGAAAACATCCGCCATATAGTTGACCCAGCGAATCCCAGGAATATAATTGAAAGAGCTACAGAAATCAATAAAGGATTCAAGTATGATAAGTATGATGGCGACAACTCTTCTGATAATGCGGACCATGGCAAACAATCTACCCATCGTATATCTGAAGAGACTGACAAACGGGGAAAAGTCTGGACTTATACGTATGACGATTCAAGAAATTACAATCCAATCAATCACACATTGATCGAGAGCCCATTAAACATAAAAACACACGGTACATATAATAATCGTGGAGAACGCGAGACTGTTGAAGAAACTGTTGACAGTACTGAAGTCAATCTTCATACCTATAAGTACAATACTCAAGGAATGCTCACGGAATACATGGATCCGAACCAGGAAAAGATCAAATTAACTTATTATCCGTGTGGGAATTGGCGCCATACGTTTGAGGATCAGTTAGCCAAGGTAACGGAATTCGTAAGACATGAAGATGGGGAAATAATAAAAGTTATAGACCCAGTTCGAGATACGGTTGACTACGATTATTATAAAAACGGCAGACTATTCAAAATCATTAATCATAGACCTGCTGTTCCACAAGATCCCAGCAATCCCTCTTCTTTAGTCGCGGACTTCCCAAACTTGGAGACAGCATTTCGTTATACACCTTTAGGAAGAATGAATTACTTGATAAATCCCAAAAAGTTGGAGTTAATTCTTGAGTATGATGAGGCGGGTCGAATGTTTCAATGGTATCACAACATATCTAACTACAAGACCACGAAATTTCTGTACGATGTCGCTGGACAGCTTAAAACACATGTAGATCGCAAGAACAAGAGCACTGTTCACACATATTACAAGTCAGGTTTTGTAGAAACAGTGCGTTATCCTGAGTGGCATGATGGGACACACAATATTCCTGGAAAATTTGTGGAAAATAAAAAATATGATTATCTCGGCAAGGTATTAACAGTGGTAGATTCTGAAATACCAGGGGCAAAACATTATATCTACGATGAGGCGGGGAATATTGTGTTGCGTCGAGATCCTAGCGGTTTTGAACTTCAGATCTCATATGATGATGATAATCGTCTGTGGTATGTGAAAGATTCTACAGGCTATTATGAATTGACGCTGAATTTAGACGGTCTTGGCCGTCCGAAAACTTTGCAAGATTCAGCAGTACTCGATGGGTCACTTCTGTGGAACTATAAGTACAAAAAACAAGTGGGCTCGGTGACAAAGGTGTTAAATCTTTTTGAGAGAAGCCTTCCACAGATCGGTATGATATCAGCGTTTGACTACGATAATAAAAATCATTTAATATCTTTAGGGCACGCTTGGACTGGCACGCCACCAGCATCTATCTATTCACAGGCTATCAACTATCGAAATGACAACTTAATTGATAGTATCACTGGAGACGATGCAAATGGTTTTCGCTTTGACGGTATAAAGCAGTTAATAGGTGAGCACGTGGGCAACCTGTCATCTGATTACGATGAAGCAGGTAATCGGTCATATCGAGTCAATAAAACGGTAATGCCAAGCCCAATCATCAATGTCTATAACGATATTAATCAACTTGAGAATGAGAAAGGGGTACCAATAGTTTTCAATTACGACGATAATGGAAATATACTTACATCCACTTATCCGATTGATCCCACAACATACCAATTTGACGGTGATAATAGACTGCGGCTGATAAAAAACAGCCAGCATGAAATATCTTACTTGTACGACAAGGACGGGAAGCTCTTACAAAGAAATGTAAAAGATATTGCCTCTGGAAGAAATGAGAGTACTGATTTCTCGTACTTATTCGCCAAACCAATTGTGATCAAGAGAAATGGCTCCCCTCTCATGCTATTATCTTGGGATACAAATGGAAGCTTATTAAGAATTCGTAAGCCTAATAATGTGGGAGGTGCAGCATATCCAAATTCCCTGTTTCCTCTTTATGATGGATTGGGGAACATAGTTCGAATGTTGGATGGCGATAAGAGAGTCGTAGTGAGCGTGGGATATGATGCGTGGGGTAATATTCAGCATTTGATGGATCCAGGAAACTTATTCGAGTTCTGGGGGTACAAAGGAGGTATTCTCGACAGACTGACGGGGCATGTTCTCTTTGGTGCAAGATGGTATTCTCCAGTAATCACAAGGTGGCTATCCGAGGATCCCTATGTGCAATCTGATAACTACAGGGTGCTCGGTAATCTTTACGTATATGCCTTAAATGCCCCTGTAACGTTTTCTGATCCTACGGGATTGAAGGCAGAGCACTTGGAATTTATGTGGAAATATCAGAGGGCAATTCAAGAGGAAAGAAGGGTATACGAGGAATTAAAAGCAATAAATAGGAAGTATAGACCCGAACTCCACAGGCTGATGATCGCAACGGAGGAAGGACCGCCACCACCAGGCAGTTCATGGAAGGAGACAACTGAGTGGATTACTCGCGTAGGACAAGCTCAGCAAAAACATAGTCGAATATGGGGTATCATAGAGGGCAAAAGACAAGAATGGTTGCAAATAGATTATGAAGTATCGATTCTTCAGGGTGTAGATCCAGAAGATTTAGATTATTCTCACATTATAGGAGGAGCTGCCGCTTCTACAGCGGCGGGTGCGATTTTAGGACTTCTTTTTGGTAGTAATCCATTTGGTTGGGCATTAGCTGGAGGTTTCATGGGGAGCGCGATCGTTGGGCTCGTAGATGAACTTTCAGAATAAAGAAAAGTACTAGAAGCAATCATAAATCCCACAGAGCACAGATAAGATTTTATTGACGTTTACGAGTCATTGCTTTTCCAGTGATAAATCAACTCGGCGGATTCCAATTCCAGCAGGAATGCTCTATAATATCGGACCCAGATCCAAGGACCTCACAATCTTTACGCCGTATTTATTCCAATTCGTGATGCCGACACATCCATCATCATGGGGTCGGACCAAGACAACTATCTGAAATGCCAGGGAAATGATATGCAAATTGCACTATTTACGCCCTTAGACTACTGTTTTTGACAGGCAAATGGTCCATTTAAGCCATGGACCAAGAGAATTACAAGCGCTTATAAGACGATTTTGGGGCATGAAAATGATGATCTAAGGTTTAGAAGCGTCCATTCCTTAAGCGATAATATTTGAATATCAGCAGATTATCTTGGTCCGACCCGGCAGTTACCGAAAAATACGGGGCATGTCTAATGCCATGCCCCGAAAAGCGAACAATGCCTATTGCCCCGGCAGTTCAATGGCTGCCCTTGTGCACCCCATTTGTCTTGGTGAACGCATGATCGAAGGCCTTCGAATGCGGCTCCCACATAAGGGCGCCAATGGTCGACTGCTGGATGAAGCGTCTGATCTCCTTGCGGACCGTATCAGGCAGGTCGAGGAACTTGAGCCCCATTCCTGATTCTGTTCCGTGCTGATCGGGAGACACCGTGCGCTCCACTTCCGCCCTCAGCTCGAACTGTTCATTATTGAACGGGAGGGCGAACTTCACGCACACGACGGTCTCTTCCGGCAGCGGTTCATCGGTGCAGAGAAACATGCCGCCCTCCGAGATGTTCGTGCAGTCCAGCGACTTCTCGCGCAGTCCTTCCCCGATCTCGACTCCCAGAAGCACCGGCACGCGGAAGCTCTTCCGCACAAGGCCGAAGACGTTGCCGAGCATTTGAAAGACCTGGGCCACATCAATAGGCTTTGTGAGCACCTCGGTGCAGCCCTGGGCGAGTAGGGACTCCTGATCACTCGAATCACGATGGTTTGTCGTGATAATGAGGGGCAAGTCTTTTGTAGCAGGATCGAGCCTCAGCACCGAAAGCACGGACTGCAGCTCTTTTCCCGGCAAGTCGGTATCAAAGAAGATCAGTGATGGAGCATTTTTACGTGCGATATTGATCGCTTCGCCCGCGGTCCTGGCGTGGAGCGGCTGGAAGCCCAGGCAGATGAATATGATGCCGAGCCGTGTGGCGTATATGCTTGACTTGGAAATCACCAACACCTGTCGGTTCTGTGCGCTCACGAACGTCCTCCATTTATAACCAACCTATAGTTATAATTATAGCATGCACCCCGCCAAAAACTTCACCAATAATAATTGATTGGGGAGCACGGAGTCACAGAAATGGTTGAGATCATATGTCAGCCTATATGCATCTTCAATACATCATGTATCTGCCCGGTGATGTTCATGCATTCTTGTTCTGAAATGGTTAGTGAGGCAATGCCTCAGACCAATGAAATAACACCATAATCTCAGACAGGATAACAGGATGAACTGGATAAGAAGTTATTGGCTTTCATCGGACGTTATCCTGCCTGTGGCCTTTAGGCTATACATCCTGTCAAAAAGGTCTTGCTTGTCGTGAGGGTGGCCGCTCAAAAACTTGACTCAAAATTAAAGATCTTCGTCTGTAAAGTATTTTAACGACTGTCGGTAGGGGACAAATAGCGGACCACATCATCATCCGAGACCGTGTCGAATTCCTTATAAAAGGAAGGGAGTGAGAATACCTGCTCCGTATCCTTCACGAGTACGACGATCCCGTTGATGCCCGGCTCCGATGAAAGCAGCGTGTAGCCCTGTTCCGATGCGACGGGAACAGCCACAATAACGGCCTGTGGCCCTGTTTTCCTCACAAACCGGACTGCTGCCAGCATGGTGTAGCCCGACGCCAGGCTATCATCGGTGATGATGACGGTTTTTCCCTTGAGGGAAGGAAAGGGTCTGTCCTGCCGGTACGTTTCTTCGCGCTTTTTCACGATCGGGAGAACCGCCTGTATCGCCATATCGAGCTCTTTTTCCGAAAGTTCGAAACGATGCAGAAGCGGCTCGTTGATCGCCCTTGTTCCGTCCGGGGCCACGGCGCCGTAACTTGCCTCGGGCGCCCAGGGAATGGGAATCTTGATGAGGGGGATGATGTCGAAGGGGCAGGCGAGGGCATTAGCGAGGGCCCGTCCTACCGGCGCCCCTCCCCGCGGAATGGCAAGCACGACGGGGCGTGCAGGACCCGCGGCGAGTATTTCCCGGGCCAGTTTTTCTCCTCCCTCCCTGCGGTTGTGAAAGGGTGCCGTCATCGTTCAGGAAACAACTAATCCTTTCTGTTTTGTCAGGAGTTCCTGTTTTAACCCTTACCGTATAGTATATAATATCGTCATGTCCGCCGTGCAACAAAAGTGATCATTATCCTTGACAAGCGGGCGTGGG
>Ga0209633_10003988_pt1 | contig 13458 bp, 8 predicted proteins | sample Cruoilmetagenom1_FD_187290 | JGI IMG/M metagenome (GOLD analysis project Ga0209633, IMG submission 187290) | Oil polluted marine microbial communities from Coal Oil Point, Santa Barbara, California, USA - Sample 1 (SPAdes) (version 2) | ecosystem: Environmental > Aquatic > Marine > Oil seeps ... | reverse complement strand
GGAAGAAAGCTATTCGCTGATCTGGTCAGGCGCATCTCCGAACATCTGAATATCCCATTCACTGTGGGGGGAGGTATCGACCGGATTGAAGATGCAGATCTGCTGCTCTCTGCCGGTGCAGATAAGGTGAGCATTAATTCTTCAGCGGTAAGAAACCCTGCACTGGTAAACCGAATTGCCAGTGGTTTTGGGAAACAATTTGTAGTGGTGGCCATTGATGCACAATGGAAGGATGATCGCTGGAATGTTTTTATTAATGGAGGCCGGATCCCCACCGATAAGGAGTTGTTTAGCTGGGCCCGGGAAGTACAGGAGCGGGGTGCAGGGGAAATCTTATTTACCTCCATGAATCATGATGGGACCAAAAACGGTTATGCCTGCGATGCATTAAGGGAGCTTTCCCAACAACTCAGCATCCCGGTAATTGCCTCAGGCGGTGCAGGCAGAAAGGAGCATTTTGTGGAGGTATTTGAGCATGGGATGGCAGATGCTGCATTGGCAGCCTCCATCTTTCATTACAACGAGATACCGGTTCCTGAGTTAAAGGACTACTTAAGAAAAAATAATATAACAATCAGATAACATGGACTTTGAAAAACTAAATGGTCTGGTACCAGCCATTATTCAGGATGCAAATACAGATACAGTTCTGATGCTTGGTTTTATGAATTCCGAGGCATTGGACAAGACCATGGAAGAGGGAAAGGTGACCTTTTTCAGCCGCACCAAAAACAGGCTTTGGACCAAGGGTGAGGAGAGCGGTAATTTCTTGCATGTGGTAGAAATTCTGGAAGATTGCGATAAGGATACCCTGCTGATAAAGGCCAATCCGGCCGGACCTGTTTGTCACACTGGCAGCGATACCTGCTTTAATGAAAAAAACAGTCTTTCCCAGGATCCGGAGGATCTTGCTTTCATAGTTCAATTGCAAAAATTGATTCATAAACGCAAGGAGGAAATGCCTGAAGACTCTTATACCACCTCCCTGTTTAACGCAGGGATCAATAAGATCGCTCAGAAAGTGGGAGAGGAGGCCGTGGAGCTGGTCATTGAATCCAAAGACAGCAATGAGGAGCTCTTCCTAAATGAAGCAGCTGACCTGCTGTATCATCTTCTGGTGCTGTTTACAGCAAAGGGAAAGGATATTAAGGATGTGGTCTCCGTTCTGGAACAAAGACACAAATAAGGCCTGAAAGAGCAGCTGTCAGTAAGCTTATTTGGATAAATATGGATAAAATATAGATATTTAGATTTTATTGTATATATTTGTCATTGGATATTTATGGATAGGATATGGATATAACTAAGAGTATGCAAACCAAGTTAAACTTCAGCAGCGAAGTTTATCAGCAACTGAGTCAGCAGCTAAGTATACTGGATACTTTTAAGGGAAGCTGGAGGATTAAGGTAAGTCAGCAGGGAAAGTATCTAAAGGAGCTTCGCAAGATTGCCACCATCGAAAGTACAGGTTCGTCGACACGTATTGCGGGAGGCGGATTAACGGATAAGGAGGTGAAGAAATTGCTGACATCCAGTAAGATAAAACGATTTGAATCCCAGGATCAGCAGGATGTGGCAGGTTTTTCAGAGGCTCTTAATGTGATTCGAGATGACTTCAGGGATATTGAGTTAACTGAGCGGAATGTACATCAGCTCCATCGGATTCTGCTCAGGTATAGCTACAAGGATCAGCCAGAACGAGGCAAATACAAACAATCTCCCAATCAAGTTCTGGCTAACTACCCGGATGGTACCGAGCGGGTTCTCTTTGATCCAACTCCCCCTGATCTGACTCCTGCAGAAATGGCACAGCTTATCAGATGGTTAAATGAGCGGATAGAGAAGAAAGACATGCATCCTTTGCTTATTATAGCTGGTTTTGTGTATGAATTCTTATGCATACACCCCTACAAAGTAGGGAACGGCCGTCTATCCAGGCTGCTTATCACTTTGTTGATGATGAAACAGGGTTATGATTTCATCCAATACATTTCCTTTGACAGGATCATTGAAACCAGCAGGGATGAATACTACAGGGTACTGATGGATGGCCAGCAGAATCGATACAAGGACAAAGAGAGGATCAGCACCTGGGTCCTGTATTTAATGAAGTCCCTGATTACCATGACAGAAGGCCTCAATGTCAAATATGAGACTTTCAGCAAGTTAAAGACAGCTCTGAATAAAAGACAGAAGCTGGTACTTGATTTTATCAGGGACAACGAACCAGTTCAGGTGGGTGATGTTGATAAGGCCTTAGTGGAGTATTCCCGAAATACTTTAAAGAAAGATCTGGCCTACCTGGTTGATGAGAATATGCTGATCCAAACCGGGGATCGAAAAGGAACAAGGTACCATATAAGTCCCTATCCATCAGAATAACCCTGTTAGATAAACAAGGTCTGAATATCACTAAAACATAAAGTCACAGCCTGGTGATTTTATGAAATCTTAATTAATGACTCCCCCCAATAAATTCGATTATTGAATTAAATAAAGTAAAGAGAGTCCAGACCATTCTGATTCTACTCTTCGACTACGATTTTTTCGATTTTGTCACCCTGACGGATGGCATCAATTACATCGACACCATCAACCACTTTACCAAAGCAAGTGTGATTACGGTCCAGGTGGGCTGTATTGTTGCGTGAGTGGCAAATGAAAAATTGTGATCCTCCTGTATCTCTCCCAGCATGCGCCATAGAAAGGACTCCGCGATCGTGGTACTGGTTTTCCCCATCCAATTCACATTTAATGTTATAACCGGGTCCGCCCATGCCGTTGCCATCGGGACACCCACCCTGAATTACAAAGTCGGGAATCACCCGGTGGAAGGTCAGTCCGTCGTAAAATCCATCTTTGGAAAGTTTAAGAAAATTCTCCACAGTACCGGGTGCGTCATTGTCATAAAATTCAACTTGCATTACACCTTTATCCGTATGAATTGCTGCTTTACTCATGCTCTTTAGTTTTATTGTTATCTCATTAGTTGTTCAATGTCTTCTATCTCTTTGGGGGCATACCTTGAAAGATTTAGATTTCCTCCGGTGGTAAGCAGGATATCATCCTCAATACGAACCCCGATATTCACATATTGTTCATAGACTGGTGCGATCTGCTCAACAAATGTTGCTATTTCTGTGCTATCAGCATCATTTTTAAACATAGCCTGAGCCTGTTCCAGTGCATTTTCCCTGAAGTATATTCCAGGTTCAATGGTGAGAACCATACCCGGTTCCAGCACACAATCGTGATAGTCTCCCACATCATGCACATCCATTCCAAGAAAATGGGAGGTGCCATGAATTGTATAAAAGGTTACCTGCCAGTCAGATTCAGGATCGGTGATTAATCCCAGCTCGGCAAGTCCCCTGTTAATTACTGCCTTTACCGTATCATGTGCATCTGCATGCAGACGACCTGGGACCATTTGCTTAATGGCTGCTTTTTGTGCTTCCAGAACCAGCTGGTAGATTTGACGCTGCTCGTCAGAAAACTTCCCATTCACAGGAATGGTACGGGAGATATCCGCTGTATAGTACCCATATTCAGCACCAATGTCCATCAGTAGCAGATCTCCATCCTCCATCAAACGTGTATTGGGTTCGTAATGAAGCGTTGTACTGTTCGGGCCCGAACCTACAATGGAGTTGAATCCTGGCATGGCGGATCCATACTCCAGAAATGTACCCTCAATCACTGCTTCCATCTCAAATTCATGCATAGCTGGTTTGCATTCCTTCATTACATTGGTAAGCGCCATGGCTGTAATATTGCATGCTTTTTGCATATACTCAAGCTCCAGGGGTTCTTTGATTACCCGGAGTTCATCCACCAGTTCCCCAATATGCCTGATTTGTACACTTCCGTTTTCACCTGCCATTTCCTTAAGATCACTCAAAAAAGTGCGGTCTGACTTATCCATATAAATGACTGCACCTGATTTAGCAAGGCTGTCAATCAATCCCCTGACTTCCCTGTATGAGTATGCCTGATCAGCTTTGTATTTAAGCATAATCTCTTCCTTATCCATTACTTTCCCATCATAGATCTGCATTCGCAGATTCTGCGGTGGTGCGGATAGAATATAGGCTGATTGAGGATCCTTGCTCAGTATGGCATAGGAGCCCCGATCTGTATAGCCCGTCAGATAGTAGAAATAATTATTTGGTCTGAATTCATGGCGGTTGCCACTGCACTGACTTGCTGATCGTAGGATAATATAGCTATCACCCATAGAGTCAAATACCTGGGAGCGTCTTTCGGCGAAACTTTCCATGCTGGATGGCGTATACTGAAGATCGGTAGGATCGATGTTCACAGGAATAAGCCAGGTTCTTCCGCCGGGATTGGTACATCCCGTCAGTATTAATAGGTAAATGAAAAGGGGTACTAACTTTTTCATAGAATATTGGATAATAGTTTGGCGATGCAAGTTAGAAAAAGATTCGCTTATACCTTATACCCGAAGCTAAGCTTATTGGTGCTTGCAATGCTGTCTTTTACTCTGCTTCAGGCACAAAAAGTTCCTTTTGAGAACCACACCCTGAAGACAGGATTACCCCAGAATTCTGTATATGATATAAAGCAGGACCAACAGGGATATATCTGGTTTGCAACACAGGTGGGTGCTGCCCGCTATGATGGCTATGCCTATGAGCATTTTCATATATCGAACGGACTACCCGATGATGAGGTGAACTGCCTGCTGATTGCTCAGGATGGGAAGATCTGGTTTGGAACCCAGGGGGGGATAGGGATTTATGATGGAAGTGTGTTTGAACAGTATACTGTTGAGAGTGGATTGGTGGATAACCGCGTGGATGGGATGATCGAGGATCTGCAAGGAAATATCTGGGCATGGACCGCTTATGGAATCTCTGTAATTACAGGGGATACCATCCTGAGTTATTCCAAGGAGGATGCCTTAACGGAAAATAATGTACAGGATGCCTTTGTGGACTCCTATGGCAGGGTTCACCTGGCAACCTATCCAAAACCGGGTATTACTATTTTTACCGATCCCTATAGCTATGAAAAACTATCCCAGGATGAATTTATACGTGATATCATTGAAGTGTCGCCCGGAGAGATCTGGTATGCCACTCAGGGGAACGGAATCCTGGTGAGAAAGGATCAGGAGGAATATTGGTTGGGACACGAAGACGGACTGGAAGATCAAATTGTCCTGTGCCTGCTTAAAGACCGGATGGGGAAAGTATGGTGTGGAACCTACCAGATGGGTCTGTTTGTATACGAAGAAGGCCGGTTTCGGCATGTGGATACACCCTATGAGAATGAACCTCTTGCAGCTGAACTCTTTGAAGATAGCCGCGGACGTCTCTGGATCAGGGGTTTTGATGATGGGGTATGGCTGCTGGATAATAAGACATTCAAACATTTTACTAAAAAACACAACCTGGTTCACGACTTCGTGTGGAGCATCGTCGAGGACCGTTTTGGCAATATCTGGATGGGAACCAGGGGAGGGGCCTCCAAGTATGGAAGGGCTATTTTTGAGATATATGATATGGATATGGGCTTGCCCAGCAATACTATCCAGGCTGTTTTTCATGATTCCAGGGACAGGGTATGGTTTGGAGCCGATTACTCCCTCCAGTACATCCAGGGAGACAAGGTGGTCTCATTTGGAGAGGAAAGTGGTTTTTCGCCGAACCTGAGCCCCCTTTCTTTTGCAGAGGATAATAAGCAGAATATTTATATCGGAACAGACTTCACTTTGCTCTATTTCAACGGCCGAACTATTAAGGAGGCAGGTTTGGACAAGACCATAAACAGTCTTCTGTATACAGCGGAAGGACAACTGTGGTGCGCTACCGATTCGGGTATTCATATCCTTGATGATGGAGCCTTTACACTGCTGGGTTTGGAAGAGGGACTTGTTCACCTCCAGGTTAACAGCCTGCTGCAGATGGGGAATGTAATCTGCTGTGCCACCGAAGGAGGTTTATCTCTGTTTGACCTGTCGGGACAGCATATCAGGAACTATACCGAAGAAGATGGATTGGCATCGGCTGTTTATCTTGACATAAGCTGCGATACCCGGAACAATCTTTGGGTTGCCACCAAAAGCAGGGGGGTTTCAAAAATTGATCCCAGCAAGCCCCATGCCATTGAAAATTTCTCCACAGCTCAGGGTTTGATCTCCAACTCCACCTATTTTGTTGAGTTTGCCGATAGTGTATCTCTCTGGATAGGTACCAACCTGGGAATCAATGTGCTCAATATTGAAAGCGGTGAGATTAGATTACATGGTTATGATGAAGGTTTTTATCCCATAGAGCCCTATGAAAGGGCCATATCAAAAGGAGTGAAAGGTGAATTCTGGATTGGAACTGTGGAGGGGCTGGTTCATTATGATCCCCGTTATGATGTCAAGAATCCAAATCCACCAGAGCTGGTTCTCTATCCCCCTGTGGTGGATGGCATCACTGTTGTGTTTCCAGGTGAAGCAGTTTTCCCCTACAGTAAAAATTCACTTGTCTTCAATTTTACAGGGATTCATACTACCATTCCTTCAAGGAATACCTTTTCATGGTATCTGGAAGGCTTTGATAAGACATGGTCACTTCCGGCGAACAAGCGTTCAGTACCCTATATGAGACTTCCCAATGGACATTATGTTTTTCGGGTTAAAACCTACAATCTGGATGGGGTGGAGGTAGAAGAGGAAGCCAACTTTGCATTTTCAGTCAAACCTCCTTTCTGGAAGACAATCTGGTTTATTTTACTGGAGCTGATTATCGCAGTATCCCTGATTTATGGAACTTTTAAGTACAGGGAACGAAAGCTGATTAAGGAGAAAAAGATACTTGAAAACAAAGTCAAGTTGCGCACCCGTGAGATTGAGGATCAGAAGGTGGAGATTGAGGCGCAGCGTGATGAAATATCCGAACAGAAGAATTATGTGGAAGAGCAGCGTGATCAGATTATACTTCAGAATAATGAGATTACCTCCAGCATACAGTATGCAAGGAGGATACAACAAGCTGTACTGCCCGGGAAGCTAACCCTGGAAAATACTTTACCGGAGCATTTTATTCTCTTTAAGCCCAGGGATATCGTGAGTGGGGATTTCTACTGGGTGGAGAAAAAGGAGGAGCAAATTGTAGTCTGTGCTGCCGACTGTACCGGTCATGGTGTACCCGGTGCATTTATGAGCATGTTGGGACTAACCTTCCTCAACGAGATTGTGAACCATGAGGGCATCCTGAAATCGTCCGAAATCTTAAACCACTTAAGACGCAATATAATTCGGTCCATGTCTCACAAAAATGAAGCGGAGATGGCCAGGGATGGAATGGATGTGGCCCTTGTGGTGATTGACCGGCAACTGGGAATGCTGGAATTTTCAGGAGCCTATAATCCGATGATATTGGTTCGGAACGGAGAATTGATTGAATACAAAGGAGATAAGATGCCAGTTGGGATGCACATAGGGGAAGAGAAGTCCTTTACAAGTCAGAGGGTACAGCTTGAACATGGGGACATGATCTACCTATATTCGGATGGATTTCCCGATCAGTTTGGAGGAGAAAAAGGAGGGAAGTATAAGGCCAGGCCCTTTAAGAACTTCCTGGCCCGCATTAGCAGTGAGCCGGTAAAAAAACAGATATCACTACTGGAAGCGGAGCTGAAAAGCTGGATGGGTACAGAAGACCAGGTGGATGATATTCTGGTTACGGGCATTCGTTACATGAAGTAAATAAAACTTTGATATGATGAAAAAAGACTTACTTATTGCAGTCCTATTGGTGCTTGCCGGAACTGTGGCAGCGCAGCAACTTGTACTTGGAACCCATGATGTGGTTCGATTGGACGAATATCCTCAGGATGCCTATCTGATTGAGGCTGATGCCTCCAGTTTTTTCAGGGTTTCGGGGTCTTTCTCAAGCAATACTGACCACCCCTTACTGGGGGCGGCCGTGGATCCGGATTACAGGAGTGTCTATTTCATTAAATATGACAGCGAAGGGCAGCCTCTGAAATCCAACTTTGTGCGTGGGACCAACAATGTGGTATACGCCGGTTCGTTTAATGGAGGATTCACCCTCATGTCAGATGCTGTTGATGAGGTCGACGCAAATGGTAACATCATTCCCATTCCAAATGCCAGCGAAGTTGAGTTTGTAGCCAATTACGATTCAGATTGTCAGCTGCTTAATATTATAAACATCTGGGCGCTAACTGACAATCAGTATGCGAATTCAGATGCTGTTATGGATCCGGAGGATGGCTCTGTTTATGTGTATGGAAAAACATCTTTCCCTATGGCATTGTCCGATGGTGGAGTTCTTGGTCAGGGACTTTCACCAAATTATTTTTATTTGATTAAGTATAACCAAAATCTTGACCGTCAATGGGTTTATCAGTTTGGTTTTGATATGATGCAATCGGGAACCTCACCCTATTTTGATCGAATTCAGGTATTCCCGGGACAGGAAGGTGGCGTACTGATTACAGGTACCTATGGTACTGAAAGTAGTCCACTTATCAGTGGCAACTCCCTTCCCACATATGCAGATGGATACGGTACCTTTGCAGTAATGACCAATGGAGCAGGTCAGGCCCAATGGGTACAGGATGGGAACCTGACTGGATCTGGCTATGCCACCCGGATTTTTAAAGCCTTCCCCATGCCCGATGGTGATTTTGTTCTGGCCGGTAATACCAATACAGGCCACTATAGTCTGGGAAATGTCCAATTTGATTTTTTTGATTCCCAATCGAACAACCAGTTTGTATTCAGGATTGATCAGGCGGGAAATCCCGTGTGGACCAGGCAATTTGAAAGTCAGGGACCCGTAGATGAGGGTAAGAAGAAGGGAGCTTCCAGTATGGTATTGGATGACAATATTTTTTACGATGCCATCTCCTGGAAAAACAGGCTGCTTTATCTGACAGCGTCCTTCCAAAATCCGGCATTTACTGTGGCCGGGTCGGTCATGAATCTAATCTATCCAGAGGGCCTTTATATAGCTTCATTGGATCTCCGGGATGGTACCGAGTTATGGGGCTATGCCCTGTCGTCCGATGATGCAGAGCTCTTTGGTTTTGATGTGGACCGTTCAGGGAACGTTTCATTGATGGGATCTAACTATACAACACAGGATATGGATGGTATTTCCCCGACTGCGCTTGTTCAGGGCAATTTTGTTTTTCATGTGGGACTCGATTACAATGGCCAGCCCCTGTGGTACAATAATATTCACCTGCAGAATCCACCATACTTTGATCTAAGTGGAGTGGATCTGGAGGTACTGCCCAATGGAGAGGTATTTAGTTCTCTGAAAATGAATGCCATTAATGAGCTTGTGATCGGAGATTCGCGAATAAGCGAAGTTACATCTTCACAAACCAGCTGGCTGGTGGAACTGGCTTCGGATGTGGTCTTGGGAGGAAGGGTGACAGATGCCAATGAGAATCCGATCTATCCAGGCTATGTAAAGGCCATTAAATCCGCCTGGTGGGGGATCTACCCTGATGTGGATTCGGCTTTAATACAGGATGATGGAAGTTATCGGTTTGACGATCTCTATCCCGGGCATTACTCATTACTTGTGGTACCGGATAAGCTCCAGAAACCCGATGGGATACCCACCTATTATGGCCATCAGGTGTTTTGGAAAGGGGCCCCTTTCTACAGTTTTACTCCCAGATTCTCTTCTCTCAATTTCGATATCAGACTGATGGAGGTTCCATCCCTGACGCCGGAAGACGGCTCCGGGCAGATGTCAGGAAACATCACCTATGAGGATGAAGTGGATGATGCACTTAAGGGAATTGCTGCCCGACCGGCAAAAAAGGCTGCTGTGGTTTTGCTTAAGAAGTCCAGGAAGTCAACCATGGCTGGTGAGGTGGTTGCATATATTGAGACAGATGAGTTTGGCATGTTTACTTTTGAAAATGTTCCAGATGGGAATTACCTGCTCCATGTGGAGGTTCCTGGATTGGATATGCTGGAGACTCATGAGGTAAGCATTGCAGAGGGGCAGCTTGTTTCAGGCCTCGACTATACCATAAGTGATGAAGGAATATACATTGGCTGGCTTGTTGGGATCTCCCTGCTGGAGAATGAAACCCTCCAGATCTATCCAAACCCGGGGCCCGGTCTGATCCTGATTGATCTTCCTGCTGCAGGTGAGTACGATGTAGAGATCTATACCAGCGATGGAAGAATGGTTCTGCAGGAGCAAATTACCTCAGCAGGTGGAGCCAGAAGCTTCAATATTTCTGGGGAGAATGATGGTCTGTACCTGATCAATATAAGCGGACCGGGAACAGATGAAACTGTCAAGTATATAAAGAGATAGCCAGGAAGTTTTATAGCCTGGGACCTAAAACGACAGGATGGTTTTGCTGATGATCTTCACACTCTCCATCAGCTGCTCTTCTGTGATTACCAGGGGAGGAGCGAAGCGGATTATGTGTTCATGAGTGGGTTTGGCAAGCAGGCCATTCTCTTTCAGCGCCACGCATACATCCCAGGCAGTTTTTCCATTGGTGGGCTTGATCACAATGGCATTGAGTAATCCTTTGCCCCTGACCAGTTCCACCATGGCGGAGTCGATCTTCCTTAATTCAGCTCTGAACTTCTTTCCCAGCTCCTCGGCCCTATCGGCCAGATTTTCTTCTTTAAGAACCTCAAGAGCAGCCATGGCTACTTTCGCAGCAACCGGGTTACCTCCATAGGTCGATCCATGTTCACCGGGTTTGATGCAAAGCATGATATCATCATCTGCCAGCACTACCGATACAGGATATACACCTCCGGAGAGTGCTTTTCCCAGGATCAGGATGTCGGGACGAACCTCTTCATGATCACAGGCCAGGAGCTTACCTGTGCGGGCAAGACCAGTCTGGACCTCATCAGCGATAAAGAGTACGTTCTTCTCCTTACAGAGCTCATAGGCCTTGCTCAGGAAGCCATCATCGGGAACATAAACTCCTGCTTCACCCTGGATTGGCTCCACCAGGAAACCGGCTACATTTGGATCCTCAAGTGCTTTGGCAAGTGCTTCGGTGTCATTGTAGGGAATGGTCACAAAACCGGGGGTATAGGGTCCAAATCCTTTGTATGAATCAGGATCAGTGGACATGGATATGATAGTGATGGTACGACCATGGAAGTTTCCTTCACAGACAATGATCTTTGCCTCGTTTTCAGGAATACCTTTTTTCTCATAGGCCCACTTGCGACAGAGCTTCAGCGCAGTTTCATCACCTTCGGCCCCGGAGTTCATAGGAAGCACCTTATCATAGCCGAAATACTCCGTAATATATTGTTCAAACTCGCCCAGCAGGCTGTTGTAAAAAGCCCTGGATGTGAGGGTAAGCTTTTGAGCCTGTTCTGTCATGGCACCCACAATCCTGGGGTGGCAGTGTCCCTGGTTTACAGCTGAATAGGCAGAGAGGAAGTCGAAATACTTCTTGCCCTCAACGTCCCATACATAGACTCCTTCGCCACGGTCGAGCACCACGGGAAGCGGGTGGTAATTGTGCGCACCATACTTGTCTTCACGCTGGATGTAATCTTTTGTATTCATAATTATAAGCCTTCAGTGATTATTCGTAATTTGAGGGATAAAGGTAGTAAAACATATTTCAAGGTTTGACTGTTATTATAAAGTATTCACATCATTTACCAAGCAGTACTATGGACAAACTACACAACTTAATTACCGATCGGTGGAGTCCGGTTGCCTTCGACGATCGCAGCGTGGATTATAATCAGATTCACCTGCTTTTTGAGGCTGCAAAATGGGCACCGTCTGCCAGGAATGCCCAGCCCTGGCGCTTTATTTTTGCCACCAGGGATATGCCTGACTACAAGGTATTTATAGATCTTCTGAGCGAGCCCAACCAGAAGTGGGCCATCACAGCACCCCTGCTGGTGATGCCCCTTGCCCAGGTCATATCCACCTATAAGAATCGTCGCAACAGGCTTGCCTTTTATGAGGCAGGTATGGCTGTGGGAAATCTTATGGCACAGGCCACGGCCATGGGGCTGATGGTACACCAGATGAGTGGATACGATCTTGAGAGGGCCAAGGAAACCCTGGTGATTCCCACACGCTACGAACCCATGACCATTATGGCGATCGGGTACAAGGGCGAACCTGCCAGGTTACCATCTGATGTGTCTGCCTGGGAGAAGAGGGAGCGCACACGCATGGAAATCAGTAAGTTTTTGATTCAGGGAAGGTGCAAGTAAGCCTAGAAACTGATTGAGATTTTCACATTGAACCTGCGACCGGTCAGGTAGTTGGGAATGCCAAACATACCAGACACACCCTCCTGGTCGGAGATGGTCCGTATCCAGAGATAGGAGGCTTCGTTTTTGATATCCAGCAGGTTGAAGATTTCTGCACTGATCCAGATGCTTTCAAAAAAGCGTAGTGGATTGCGCTCTCCCCAGATGTCTGTTTCCCTCTTAATTACTTTTGAGAAACCAATATCTACCCGACGATAGGGGCGCATGCGCAATTGGGTGTAGTATTGATCCTCCACCGGACTACTAAGTGGAATACCGGTTCCGTAGAAGGCATTCAGGTGGACCTTATATCCCGGATTATTTGGGAAGTAGTCCTGGAAATATAGTCCGACAGTGAACAGTTGATCGGTTGGTCTGGGGAATTCACCCGCTTCCTCGGTAACAAAATCTGTACCGTCCCAAACCTGGATATAGTCTCCCTCCACATCCTCCCTTGTCTGCAGGAAGGAGAGGGTTAGCCATGATTCCGCTCCCTGAACAAATTCACCATTCAGTTTAAAATCGATTCCCCTGGCAAAACCACTCGAAATATTTTCGCCGGCATAGGATACTCTGACATTCTCAATTTTATAGGGAATAAGGTTGCTAAGCCATTTATAGTAAGCCTCTCCGGTCAGCTTAAAAGGCCTGTTCCACAGGCTGAAAATATAATCACCACCCAGGAGCAGGTGGATCGACCGCTGGGGCTTAATATCAAAATTGATTTCACCGTCTGGCATCCGCATTTCTTTGTAGAAAGGGGGCTGGTAATAATATCCCCCCGAGATATGGAACATCATATCCCGTTTCCAGTTGGGTTGCGTACTGATGGTTGCGCGGGGACTGAGCATGGCAGTCTGGTTAAAATTCCAGACCAGAGTTCTGATTCCGGCGCTTATAAAGTAGTCGGCCTTTTGCGTATTGATCTCCCGGGTATTCTGGATAAAAGCACTGAACTGGTCATAGCTGATAATATTGTCGGATTTCAGGGATTTAGTCAGTTCCAGCACTTCTCCGTTATAAGGGATCACATAGCCTGCCGAATCGAGGATTTCCCACTCATTGATGCGGTCATAGAACTCCTGGTACTGGTAACTGAGGCCCCATTGAATGTGCCTGTTTCCACTCCTGTATTCTCCCAGGTGTGATGCTGATATCACATAGGCTTCCAGGTAATTACGTGC
>Ga0209633_10003987_pt1 | contig 13461 bp, 9 predicted proteins | sample Cruoilmetagenom1_FD_187290 | JGI IMG/M metagenome (GOLD analysis project Ga0209633, IMG submission 187290) | Oil polluted marine microbial communities from Coal Oil Point, Santa Barbara, California, USA - Sample 1 (SPAdes) (version 2) | ecosystem: Environmental > Aquatic > Marine > Oil seeps ... | reverse complement strand
CCCGGCCACGGACGATCCCGAAGGCCAGGTGGTGCTGGACGAAGTCAAGGAGTATGCGGCGAACGATCCGGACATCCATATCCTGCTGCTGCCGGCCTTCAGCGACAAGGACATCAATGCCCTCCAACGGACTGCCGCCGTCGTTCTCCAGAAGTCCCTCAAGGAAGGCTTCGGCCTTACCGTGTCGGAAGCCATGTGGAAAGGCAAGCCCGTTCTGGGCGGCGCAATCGGAGGGATCCCGCTCCAGATCATCCATGGGTTCACCGGCTTTCTCGTCCATTCCGTCGAAGGCGCTGCGTTCCGGATACGGCAGCTCCTGAACAATCCCGAGATGGCGAGCAGAATCGGCGAACATGCCCGGGAATACGTGAGGACCAATTTTCTTATCACCCGGCAGGTACGGGACTACCTGGCCACCTGGTATTCCATGATCAACAAAGGCAAGAGTCTGTTGGAGCTCTAGATGTCGAACGGCCTCACGGCGTATATCGAAAAAGATTTCGAAGGCACAAGCCTGATCATCGTCTCCAACCGGGAACCCTATATCCACAAGAAAACGGGCATGACCGTCAAGGTCGATCAGCCCGCGGGCGGCCTCACCTCGGCCATGGACGACGTGCTGAAGGCAACGGGCGGCATCTGGACCGCCTGGGGAAGCGGGAGCGGCGATCGGGAGGTCGTGGATGCGAAAAGCCGCGTTTCCGTGCCGCCGGAGAAGCCCTCGTACACCTTGAAACGCGTCTGGCTTACCCCCGGCGAAGTCGATAACTATTATCACGGGTATTCCAATCAGGTCCTCTGGCCCCTCTGCCACATATCCCTCGACCGGGTGTATTTCCGGAAGCGCTTCTGGGAGGACTATAAGAAAGCGAACCAGTCCTTCGCCGATGCCGTGCTCGAAGAAGCCGACGAAAACTCCATCGTCTGGGTACACGATTACCATCTCTGCATCGTTCCGGAGATCCTGCGGGAGAAAAAACCGGAGCTGACCATCGCCCATTTCTGGCACATCCCCTGGCCCGACTGGAGCGTCTTCCGGGTCTGCCCCCAGGCACGGGAAATCCTCGAGGCAATGCTCAGCAACGACCTTATCGGCTTCCAGATCCCGCTCTTCGCGCGAAACTTCATGGACTGCGTCAGGGAAAGCGTTATTGATGCCGAAACCAACTACCGGCAATCGACGATCACCTTCCGGGGACATACGACGCGCCTGAAAGCCTTCCCGATCAGCATCGATTACGACAAGTTCAACACCCTGGCCTCTTCCTGGCAAACATCGCGTGCAATAAAAAAATTAAAGAGCAAATACGCCCTTCCCGATATCGTCGGCATCGGCGTCGACCGGCTGGAATACACCAAGGGACTGATCAAGCGGCTCCAGGCGATCAACCTCCTCTTCGAACGGTACGAGCGGTTCCGGGGAAAGGTCACGTTCATCCAGATCGCCGTGCCGACGAGACTGAAGGAGCCGTACCTCAGCTACAAGAGGAGCGTCGAAGCGCTGGTCAAGAAAATCAATGATCGGTTCTCGACGAGCGCCTGGCGGCCTGTCGTCTATCTCGACACGAAGGTGGAACATAAAGACCTCGCCGCCTATTACCGCATGGCGGACATGGGGATCGTCAGTTCTGCCTACGACGGCATGAACCTGGTGGGGAAGGAATACGTGGCTTCCCAGGTCGACGAAAACGGCATGCTCATCCTGAGCGAGTTCGCCGGCGCTGCCGACGAGCTCGAGGGCGCGATCCTCGTCAATCCCTACGACATCGAGGAGTTCTCCGATTCCATCAGGAAGGCCCTGACCATGGCGAAAGAGGAAAAAAAGGAGCGTATGAGTGCTCTGCGAACGCAGGTCAGGGAAAACGACATCTATAAATGGATATCCGATCTGCTCCGGGAGATGGTGTTTCTCTCTTCGTCCAAACAACAGAAAGGCAGCTATTTTTTCGACTATACGGATACCCTCCACGACAGTCTGGCCGCCCGCAGGGACAGCAAGGCAGGCAAGGGGCGGTCTCCTTACTTCCTGTTCCTCGACTACGACGGGACACTGACCCCCATCGCGGAATCACCGGACAAGGCGCGCATTGCGGAAGAGATGCGTTCCCTCATCCTCGAGCTGAAAAAACGGGTCCCTGTTGCCGTCATAAGCGGCAGAGCACTCCAGGATGTCAAGGAGCAGGTCGGCATCGAAGACATTGTCTACGCGGGAAACCACGGCTCCGAGATATGGGACGGTGAGCGGATCGTAGTGAGCCAGCACACCGACAGCAGCGCCCAACTGCTCAAGAATTTTTTGTATGCCCTGGAGCAGGCGACAGCGCACATCCCCGGCGTGTTCATCGAAGACAAGGGGGTGACGGCGAGCATCCATTTTCGCCAGGTAAAGACGAAAGTGCTGTCCGAGTTTTACGAGCTCTTCACAAGGATCGCGAAAGACTATGAGCAGTCCTTTCGTATCACCTCGGGCAAAAAAGTCTTCGAGATCCGTCCCCTCGACGCCTGGCACAAGGGCGACGCCGTGATATGGATCATGGAACGAATGGGTAATGGCAGGCTCCCGATATACCTGGGCGATGACACGACGGACGAAGACGCCTTCCGGGCCATCAAAAATAAAGGCATCAGTATATGCATCGGAGGAAGTCCGGACGCCGACTATTTCCTGAAGGACCAGGACGAGGTAAAGGACTTTCTCCAATGGCTCGCGGAGCGATAGGCACAGGAGTTTTCCTTCTCCTCCTGCCTCTTCTCATCCTGGGCTGTGCCCAGGGAGAAAAGCAGGATACCGGTGCGTCGGAGAGGGTCCGCCTTGTCTTTAAACACGGCAGGATCGCAGGAGACCCCCGGCTCTTCCACCAGCTCCTCAGGGACTTCGAACAGCAAAACCCGGGCATCACCGTCGTAGACGAAACCCTCCCCTCCTCGACGGACGAACAGCATCAGTTCTATATCATAAATCTTGAAGGCTCGAGCGCCGACTTCGATGTCCTCAGCATGGACGTTATCTGGATCCCGGAATTCGCGCGGGCAGGGTGGCTGCGGGATATCAGCCACCTCATGCCCCTTCAGGAAAGAGGGAAGTTCTTTCCCGGGCCCATGCAGGCGGTCACGTACCGCGACAGGGTTTATGCCATTCCCTGGTATACGGACGCAGGCGTTCTGTTTTACCGGAAGGATATCCTGAAGAAGCATGGTTTTTCTCCTCCCAAGACCTGGCAGGAGCTTGTGGCGACTGCCCGGGCAGTGATCGACAAGGAGCCCGGCCTCTACGGGTTCATCTGGCAGGGGAAGCAGTACGAAGGGCTTATCTGTAATGTGTTGGAATATTTCTGGAGCAACGGCGGGGAGGTGTTGAAGAATGAACTGCCCGTCATCAACAGCCCCGAAAACATCGAAGCCCTCCGTTTCATGAGGGATTTGCTCGTCACCTATAGCATCACCCCGCCCCTCGTGACCACGGCAATCGAGGAGCCGACGCGTCACATATTCGGGAACGGCAGGGCGCTGTTCATGCGGAACTGGCCTTACGCCTGGAACATCTTCGAGCAGGAAGGCTCGCCCGTGCGAGGCAGGGTCGGCGTGGCGCCCCTCCCTTCGTTCCCGGGCAAGACCTCTGCATCCACCCTCGGCGGATGGCAGCTCGGCGTGAACCGATACTCGCGGAACCCCGAGGCAGCGGAAAAATTGATCCTCTTTCTCACTTCTCCGACAGTGCAAAAGACCCTGGCGCGCACCATAGGCTACAAGCCCACGAGAACATCGCTGTACCGCGATCAGGACCTCGTTCGGGAGCAGCCCTTTATCACGGGCCTCCATGACATCTTCATGCAGGCGCGGCCCCGGCCGGTCTCGCCCTACTACATGATGATCACCCAGGTAATGCAGCCTGAGTTCAGCGCTGCCCTGGCCGGCATCAAGACGCCGGAAGAGGCGTTGAACGCCGCACAGAAGCAGATAGAGCATATTCTCGGGGTGGAGCGATGACGAACAGAGACAGCGGACAGCGGTTTGTCACACCGGCCTTGCTCTTGCTGGCCCTGGTCACAGTCTATCCCGTCCTCTCCGTGCTGTACCTGAGCCTCCACCGGAAGCTGCTCATTTTCGATATTTCCCGATTTGTCGGGCTCGAAAACTATCTCTTCCTGGTGCGGGACGACCGGTTCTGGAACGCCCTCGGGAACACAGCCTACTTCACCCTTTTCTCCGTGGTGCTTGAACTGGTCCTCGGCCTTTCCATCGCAATGCTCCTGCACCGGGAATTTCGCTTCAAGGGATTCGTCAGGGCCGTCGTGCTCATCCCCTGGGCGATACCGACGGTGGTCTCCGCCAAGATGTGGGAGTGGATGTATAACACCGATTTCGGCATCCTGAACTATCTGCTCGGCGCGGAGGTCAACTGGCTCGGCAGTCCCTTGTGGGCGCTGAATGCCGCCGTCTTCATGGACGTCTGGAAAACAACGCCTTTTGTCGCCATCCTGCTCATGGCAGGGCTCCAGGTCATCCCCCGGGAGCTTTCCCAGGCAGCACGGATCGACGGGGCAGGAAGCTGGGATGTCTTCCGGAAGGTCACCCTGCCCCTGCTGAAGCCCGTCATCCTCGTTGTCCTGATCTTCAGGACCCTCGACGCCTTCCGGGTCTTCGACTCGGTGTATGTGCTGACCGGCGGCGGCCCGGCGAACACCACGGAAACGCTGTCGATCTACGCGTACAAGGTGCTGTTTCAGACGCTCCAGTTCGGCTACGGGTCGACCCTGTCGGTCGTCGTGTTCCTCTGCGTCGGAATGATAAGCGTGGTGTATATAAAACTTCTGAGTAAAGGAACGAAATAAATAACGTTCAAATGTCAAAGTTCAAAGTTCAAAAGAATGCCAAAACGGCAAGCATCAAATATTTGGGGTTTGACTTTTTGAAATTTATTTGACATTTGGAATCTACGTCTTTCTTCGTTTTCGCGCAGAGACGCAAAGACGCAAAGAAAGGATAAAGCGTACAGGAACAATTTGGCCGTAAAGCACAAAGATAAACAAGGCTTTGGTCTATTAATTGCTCATCAAAATCCTACGGCCTTTCCCGAGCCTCTGTCGTTGTTTTTCTTTGCGTGCTTGGCGACTCGCTTAGAAGCGCCTACTGTTGGTTGCGCGAGACAGGCATTTCAGTCATTTGAGGTTGTTTTTCAACTTTATTACGAATGAACCATGTTTTCCCCTGAAGGAGCGAAAGAACTGAAAAAGTTTAAAGTTCAAAGGATTACCAAAAGGGCAAATATCAATAACTTGGAATTTGACTATTTGAAATTTATTTGACATTTGGATTTTGTCATTTGGCATTTCAAAGGAACGATTGCATACTACTATGCTAAAAAAACGCATACTATTTTCCCTTTTGCTGCTGGTGATGACAGCGTATTGCCTCGGTCCTTTGCTGTGGCAGTTCATAACGAGCATAAAACCGACAGTGGAACTCACGAAGCTGCCCCCGCTCCTGCCTGATCGCCCGACAATCGGGCACTATATATCCATATTCACGGGCCACCCCTTCCTGCGGATCATGGGGAACAGCATGGCCGTGGCCTCTTTGACAACGCTGCTGTCCATCGTCATCGGGTCTCTGGCGGCATTCGGGCTGGCAAAGCTGCGCGTCCGCTATAAGGCAATCATTCTCCTCTTTATCCTGTCTGTTTCCATGTTTCCCCCCATCGCCACAGTGAGTCCGCTGTACCTCATCATCCGCGCCCTGGGCCTCCGGGACACCTGGTGGGCCCTCATCATCACCTATACGACCTTCTCCCTCCCCCTTTCGATCTGGATTCTGACCAGCTTCTTCAGGGAAGTGCCTGACGAAATATACCTTGCGGCGCGCGTTGACGGGTGCAGCCCTTTCCAGGCCTTTTACAAGATCATGCTCCCCCTGGCTGCACCGGGACTCTTTACCACGGCTATCCTCGTGTTTATCTTTTCCTGGAATGAATTTCTCTTTGCCCTCACCTTCACGTCCACCGCTTCGGCACGGACCATACCCGTGGCCATCGCCCTGTTCCCGGGCCTCCACGAGATTCCCTGGGGGGACATCGCGGCTGCCTCGGTGGTCGTGACCATACCGCTCGTCATACTGGTGTTCGCATTCCAGAAGAGGATCATCGAAGGACTGACTGCCGGTGCGGTGAAAGGCTGAAAGCGAAGGGGGCCGCAGATGGACGCGGATAAACGCAGATGAAGGAAACAGCGGGATGAAAATTTATAAATACAGCATCGACGCCGTGGATAAAAAAGGTAACGAATCATGACACGTAGCATCATGATTGTAAATAAACCATACTCACGGCTTTATAATCCGCGTTGATCTGCGAAAATCTGCGGCCAATTGATTCTTGGCCTGTATATTCTTCGTGCCTTCGTGGCATAACCAGGAGACACCATGGCTCAGATACGCTTCGAAAAGGTCCAAAAAAGGTTCCACGACACCCTGGTCGTCAGGGAATTCGCCCTGACCATCAGGGACGGCGAGTTCTTCACCTTCGTCGGTCCCAGCGGCTGCGGCAAGTCGACGGTGCTGAACATGATCGCCGGCCTCGAGCCCGTGACCGAAGGGTCCCTGTATTTCGGCGACGTCGTGGTAAATGAGCACTCCCCCCGGGAGCGAGACGTGGCCATGGTCTTCCAGAGCTATGCCCTCTACCCCCATATGTCTGTATACGACAACATAGCCTTCCCCTTGCGCATGAAGAAAGAGGCGACGGACGTCATTGACAGTGAAGTCCGACGAGTTGCTTCGCTTCTCGGACTCGAAGACCTTCTCCAAAGAAGACCCAGGGAGCTTTCCGGCGGCCAGCGGCAGCGCGTGGCCCTCGGAAGGGCCATCATTCGAAAACCGAAAGTATTTCTCATGGACGAGCCCCTGTCCAACCTCGACGCCCGGCTCAGGGTCGATATGCGGGCGCAGTTAAAGAAACTCCACCAGGAATTGAAGATAACAACGGTGTACGTGACCCACGACCAGGCCGAGGCCCTCAGCCTGTCCGAACGGATCGCCGTGCTCAATCGCGGCGAGATCCAGCACCTGGGCACGCCGCAGGACGTTTACCTCAAACCGGCGACGTTGTTCGTCGGCGGGTTCATCGGGAGCCCTCCTATGAACTTCCTCAGCGGAACGATCAGGAAAGCACAGCCTCTCGAAATCGACTGCAACGGAATCACCCTTTCCCCTGCCCTCGAAACCATGCCTGTTGGCACGGTCGTAACCATAGGCATACGGCCCGAAAACATCACGGTATCGAACAAGAACTCGGGGGGCGATATCGAGATCACGGTCTCGATCGTGGAGCCGGCAGGCTCGTTCAACTGGGTTGATGCCGAATGGAACGGTGTTCCTATGAAAGGGACCGCGAATCTGGAGGCAGTGCTGAAACCGGGAGACGCGGCGTACATGAGTTTTCCAGCAGAAAAGATCGTTGTCTTTGATGCAGCGTCGGAAAAGAGATTGTAAGGTCTCGATTGAGGGGTGGAAGTAACGAATAAAGATCGGACTCTTATTGGTGCTGCGGTCGTTCAAAAGATAGCTCAGGAGCGTTTGGTTGTCGTGCGCTTGGTGCGGTACGGCGCCTTCGCTTCGGCGACGCGCATCCCCGCCCCTTTCTTCAGCGGTTCGAATACGACGCGGACTCGGGCGTCGAGGGCCTTGGCAACGCGCCGGAGGGTGCTGAGGGAGTGGCCTTCGTAGCCGGGTGACTCCAACCGGCTGATCTGTTGCTGGGAGAGTTTAAGGAGCTTCGCCAGCTCCTTCTGGGAAAGCCCGGCCTGCCGGCGAAGGGCGGCAATTTGGAGCGCCACGTCCCAAGCCTCGCCGGCGCGTTCAAAGCGGGCGGCAAACTCCGGGTCCCTTAATTGCTCCTGAAGGTAACGGTCAAAATTGGCATTTTTCATCATTATAGAATAGACCCGGCCACAGAAGTTCCCGTTATATGCCAACACTCATTTCGAAAGGATCGGTTTTCCAGTCAGCACATTCAACATCTGCACGAGCCGGGTCTTTCGCTTATTCGCTTCCGTCAGGCATGCCAGATAAGAGGTCCAGTCGGCTAATTTGCCGAGCCCGTCAAATGCCTTTCGCGCTTTCTTGAGATAAGTCACAGCCTCGCCGTACGCGCCGACATTGGTCTGGGCTATATACGACTCGGCAATCTTCTTCCAGATGGCTATCGCGCGCTCAGGATATTTCTGAGCGATGGCGGTCGCCACCTCGTCATCACGGTGCGATCCAAACCAGGCGTTTGCTCTCTGTTTCTGAATGTCATACCAGTGCAACACATCGTCAATGCGTTTCTCGTGAATAGCGATGTCGATCAGGACATCCGTGAAAGGCGGCTTTTCCCGTCGGGGTTTTTCTCGCATCTCGAAGCCGGTATCGGGCAGGGGCCAGTCGGACTTGCCGTTCGGATGCACACCCGTTTCCAGGAAAGTCATACAGACATTTCGGACCTTGGGCCAGACCTTCGCCTTTTCGCTTGCCTTCTGAAGGTCCTCGAAAGCTTTCAGGCAGGGATCTTCAAAAAAATCATCAGCGCGGAGCGCTGCCACGAACGGCCAGTCTTTCTTCTGTTGCCTGATTTCCCGCAGCGCGTTCTTTAAGGACGAAGCAATACCCGGCAGTTTGCCTTTAAATTCCTTCATTCCTTTGCGAATCCACTCCTCGGCTTCCGCTGTACGGCCTGCTTTCCTCAGCTTCCTCACAAGGCGTTCATAGCTGCCGGTAAATTCGGCCTCCTGGAAACAGAGGGAAAGGGCTTCTTCTGTTCTGCCGGCATTTTCCAAGGCACGGACAACTTCATCAGACAGGTTGTCACGCCGGTAAAAACGGAAGAAAGTGTCTTCCTGTCTGTCCGGTTTCATGTTTTTCAACCTTGCGAGGAGACGGTCAGCCAGATCGCTCCATGTCTTTTTCCCGAACGTGCGATGCAGGAATTCATCAAGGCCGCGGCAAAGGCCGTATTCATCCCTGAGGCCAAGATCAACGGCGCGCTCCAACTTGTCCGTATCGGCTAATGAGCATTTCGCAAGGGCCTTGAAGACGATCGGCATGGTCCGGGCTATCTCATCCGCGGTCTCGCCTTCATCATCGGATTGTTCGATCTGTTCCTTTCCTCTCACGAACAGCTTTTCCCCCATCCGGACAACATCATCCGCGCATCTTTCATCGAGAAGCTGCTGAAGCCCCTTGCGGACAGGCGAATAGTCAGGCGTGTACCCCGTATGCTTCCAGTAGTTGCGCCATCCCGGCTTGCCGCTCGTGACCACAATCGCTTTCGTCACGGCCTTGACCAGAACATCGCATCCCTTTTTGCCCGATGTGCGGGGCGCGAATCCCAGTTCCTTCGTCAACTCAGGATGGTCCTTCAGAATGCCGGATAGCATCGTTTCCAACTCCTTCTTAGATTTCTTCTTGATGGAGGAGGCAACATCGGCTCTCGTAGACTGGAGATCGTCTTCAATAGAGAAGTCATAGTCCTCATCATCTTCCGGAAGGTCATCATCGTCATCCAGAGCAGACTCATCCTCCAGCAGAATGAGCCTTTCGTCATCTTCTTCCGCTACAGGAATCGTTGCGTTCTTTTGAAGCTGGTCAAGGTATTCGAGCACGACCGCGACAGCATGCTTGCAGGTTCCGCCGTACGGACAGGTGCAATCCGAGGAGAGACGCTTCCTTTCCATCGAAACGGTCGTGGCGTAGTTCTCCGTCCCCCGCACCCATGCAAGAAGGCTGCCCGTACGGATTACGGCCAAATCCCGGACGTATCCGCTCTTCTGATAGGATGTTCCTCGGGATATGATCTTCGTTCCGGCCCAGGCTTCCAGATCGTCCCAGGTGAGGTCGTGCATCTTTTTATTAGTGTGTTTCCTCATTCGCTATTCTTTTTGCTCGTAGGCCCCGCATTCGAAATTGTCGTGATCTCGCTGATCGTTACGTGTCAAAAGGCACAGGATTTCCTCTTTCCCGCCGGCATTGTCTTTCCTGCAGGTAAGACACAGACCCGGTTTCGGGACCAGGTCGGAATTGATCTCAGTCCCGTCATCGCTAAAGAAGCCGGATACTACCTGCACCGGCTCAATGCTGTTTATGATGAGCCACTGGATCGCTTCCTCCCGCATCCAATCGTCCTTGAACTTGTACCATTTCTCAAGCTCGTCGGGATGATCATTCAGGATGCTCCTGAACCGCCTGAATGCGCCCCTGCCGTTCAGAGCATGAGAAAGCTTTTCCTGAAGCCCCTTGCGGCGCACGGAATCAGCAAAGGCAACCATGATCTCATACCCTTCTCGGGATTCACGCTTCGGGATCGGCAGGAAGCGGTTCTTTTCATCGCCGAGGATGCTCCCGGCAATTTCAACAAGGTCCTGCTCCCAATCGGAGAGTGCCTCGGCTGCCTCATCGCTGTCCTCCACTGCGCGCATCACGCTATCAGGCATGCTGATGATTTCGCCCGTTTCCGTGTCGAGATAACCGGTTAGCTCCATATTTTCGCCCATCTCCATTTCGGAAACGAGTTCTTTAAGATCGACTTTCAGTTTCTTCAAAACAACATCCTCCATCGGCAGTATCTCATTGTGTAAACCCTCTCACGGCATCCATTAGCCGGGACATCCAGCTTACCTGCCGAGAATAGGACCTATTCCGCTGCGAGTACAACATCACAGAACTGGCCCCAAGACGCTGGTAATAAGCAATAAGTATACTTCAAATGTAATATTTCAACGATTACATGAATTCCTGCGCCTAAAATATACCACCATTACGGTCCACTCTGCCTCCCTTCGCAAATACGAAAGCATTTATTTGCTGGTGGAGCCCCTCCGGCAGTCACGCCTTGGCGTGACATCTCAAAAAGCGACATCCCGTCCCGCTCGAGCGGGACCGCGGGATCATACGTCAGGATATCCAGCTTTCCTGCCGGAAACGAGAACTCATTATGCGCCGCGTGCTTGACTTGTCACGGAGAAAAACACCGTCCCAATGCTATGATTACAACATTATAGACCTGGCCCCAAGACGCTCCATAACGAAGATAAAAACGCAAGACAATCAACCTGACAAGTAAAATAATAGCCGCGACGCTTCCTCCAGGACGCTTTCATCTATTTTGCGCTGCTACCAATTTTTTTCCATTTAGCACTATCAATAAGATTTGACCTGATGATTTTTATATGCTTGCAACCATCAACAGCTTGAATTGTCTCTTTCAGAGAATCAAAGAAAGGCTTTGGCATCCAAGGGTTCAACGATATTTTTTCTATACAATCAAGCGACACAGGTATGTCCCTGGTAGAATAGATTGTCTGCTTACTGGAATAGATTATTCGAAACTCGCTTTCGTCCTGAAATCCATACCTCTTAATAAAAGGGAGGCTCTTAATTCTCAGTGCCATTTTATTAAGTCTCGCAAAGGTTACATACTGTACCGAACCGGTTTTAATTTCAGTATGTTTCTTAACAGCATTAACAAGAACGTCGCGCCTAAATGTGATACAAACGCCACTTGATCCATCCGCAAAAACCCGCCAGTGATGATATGTTTCTCCAACTTCGGTAAAACAAAGCGCCAACACCGTTTTAAGTTTTAACTTTTCCTTATACAAAGACAGAAAATAGGAGTCATTACGATCATCCCATGAAGATGGATCAAGCAAGGTAATTGCACGATTCTTTAGTAAGTACAAGAGTGCTGGTACGTTCGTATACCTCTTCAAAAGTTTGTCTTTCATAGAATGCACCTAAGTATTTTGCTGTAATTATCGAACGCCGAACTGGCTCACCAATCCCGCTATAGACATATTCTCCATAATCGCATCATGCGGAATCACTACATACTTCCATGGTTTGCCGTCGTTGCCGGTGGAATGTTTCGTCGCATGAGAGCACCATTTGACGGCTGCGTCCTTCTTGGCCTGCACCTCGGTGCTGTCAATATCGTTTCGCGCCTTAGGCTCCATCATATATATGCATTTATCGGTCTCAGCCACGAAGTCCGGCACATAGTCCCCTTGGACAGTGCCTGCCTTATAGGAGATATGAAATTGACCAATGGCCGGCCTAAACCATTTTTGAGATTCCCGATCGAGAATGACCGCTAGTTTTCTCTCCGTGTCGGAGTGGAATTTCTGTATAGGATACAGGCAGCGCCTAAATCCACCAAAGAGCATTTGACCGATCCTGCTTTTATCCTCGATAGTATCGCGGAAATCGAAGACCGGCTCATTCGCCTTGTTCGTGAAGGCGCTCGATTTCAGGTCAGTAAAACCCTTGCTTACGACCACTTCGTAATCAGCCGCCTTTTCCCACTGGTGCGCCTGCATCTGGGCATGAATGAATAACGCAAGTTGTTTCTGGTGGTACTGCAGCACATTCTTGGTGTCGTCTTCAGATAGGTACGATCGAAGATGCTTCACCACCTGCCCTGCAAGGCCATACAGCAGGTCCGCGTGCTCGTCATACGATACATCGTCAAAGTCGATAAGCCCACGAACCAGGTAATCTTCAAGCCTTGTCTCCTGCTGACCGCCTTCAGTGGAACCCAGGGTTTCCTGGGCGTTCGTGCGCAAGTGCTGGATGAGAAGATCACGCTCGACCGGCTGATATCGAATGCCTGAGCAATCGAGGGTGAATGAATTAAATCCGACGGTCACCTGCCCCTTGGGCACGACCAGTATACGCGGCATATCAATCGTCTGCTGTACCACGAGTTCGGCGGTCTTCGCAACCACGGTTGCGATGTTCGGCTTTTCAGCAATCTCCGGTAGGGCCTGCTGCATCGGAGCAACGTACTCAGCCACTTCCTCGGCGATCTTCTCCTGTACGTCCTTCCTCAGCAAATGGTTCGATGCCGGCAGATTTTCATATTTTTTGATGACGCTCACGGTTGCCTGCGCGATTACACGCTCTGCTTCCGATGTAAATAGCGGCGGTGCTGTTTCAGCGGCTGCTGTACCTCCGGTTGACACTGTCGGGGCGGCCCCGATCTGCGCGGCAAGATTCGGCTGCACAACTACGGTCTGCATCTTCTGCATGTCGGTTGCCGGGTCGAGGACAATTTGCTGGAGCCGAATTGCGGAATCGGGCCTATTGGCCTCGTCAATGATCTCCTGGAATCGATCATGGGCGACGATGTTCAACCGGTCCACGCTGTTCACGCCGGTCCGCCTGCCGTAAGGCAGCCGCAGACCGCGTCCGATTGACTGCTCGATCAGGACACGGGCATTTGCTGCCCGAAGCGGGACGATAGTATACAAATTCGTCACATCCCAGCCTTCCTTGAGCATGTTCACATGAATGACGATCTCGGTAGGCTCATCCGGGCTTTCGACACGAAGGAGCCGCTCGATCATCTCGTCTTCTTCGGCCCCGGTCTTGCTGGAATCGACCTGGATCACCTTGTCCTTGTACCGGCCCTCGAAGAATTTGTCCGACTTG
>Ga0209633_10003986_pt1 | contig 13462 bp, 14 predicted proteins | sample Cruoilmetagenom1_FD_187290 | JGI IMG/M metagenome (GOLD analysis project Ga0209633, IMG submission 187290) | Oil polluted marine microbial communities from Coal Oil Point, Santa Barbara, California, USA - Sample 1 (SPAdes) (version 2) | ecosystem: Environmental > Aquatic > Marine > Oil seeps ... | reverse complement strand
TTCAGGTGAAGTTATCATTACAGCGAATTCAGCAACATTAGAAAGCAAATCAATTAAGATACAATACTAGTATGAAGGTGAATAACCAAAAAATTGTACGGAAAATAAAAAATACATTTATTGAAAGATTTGGTAATGATCCTATACTTATTAAATCACCCGGAAGGGTTAATTTAATTGGTGAGCACACCGACTACAACAATGGTTTTGTACTGCCTGCTTCCATCAACAAAGCTATTTATTTTGCAATAAAGCCAAATAATCTTGGCCAGTTTCAGTTTTTCGCTATTGATTTGAACGAACAATACAGTACACTCGTTGATCAAATTGGAAAATGTAAACAACATTGGGCCAATTACCTACTGGGTGTAATTGCACAATTTGCCAAAGATGGAAAAACCATTGAAGGTTTTGATTGTGTATTTGGTGGTGATATACCTTTGGGTGCTGGTATGTCATCAAGTGCTGCCATCGAATGTGGTATTGCCTTTGCAATAAACCACCTACACAAATTCGACTACTCAAGCCTGCAGCTGGTTAAATTTGCTCAAATAGCTGAGCATGAATATGCCGGTGTACAATGTGGCATAATGGATCAGTTTGCCTCCATGCATGGAAAAGCTAACCATGTAATTAAGCTGGATTGCCGAAGTCTTGATTATGATCTATTTCCTTTTGATATGAAGCATTATTTGCTGATCTTGGTGAATACTGGAGTGAAACATTCTCTTGCTTCATCAGAATACAATATAAGGCGACAAGAATGTGAAGAAGGGGTCATGACTTTGCAACAACATTATCCTGAAATCAAATCATTACGTGATGCTAACATGGATGTATTGAATAAGCATGAAACTGAATTTTCACCAACTGTTTATAAACGTTGTAGCTATATTATTCAAGAAAACCAGCGTGTTGAACTGGCTTGTATCACTTTACAATCTGAAGATTTTAATGAATTTGGCCAATTGATGTATAGTTCACATAAGGGATTAAAAGATCAATACGAAGTAAGCTGCAATGAGCTTGACAAATTAGTCGACATTGCTAAAGATATAGATGGTGTAATGGGAGCGCGTATGATGGGTGGTGGTTTTGGTGGGTGCACCATTAACCTTGTCAAGGAAGATTCGGTTACCAAGTTCGAAAAAACTATTAAAGAACATTATATTACCCCTGACGGAGGTGAACCTCAGATTATAAAAGTTGTTATTGGTGATGGTACTTCTATGGTCAACGATGTATAATTACGATTTTTGTATTATTGAAATTTAAAATATAATAAGATGAATGAAAGTTTTGCTCTTATCGATTATCTGATTTTTGGATTGTACGCCGTACTAATCATTTCTGTTGGCTTGTATGTTTCTAGAACAAAAAAGGGACATGAAAAAACAACCGAAGACTACTTTTTGGCTGGTAAATCCCTTCCATGGTGGGCTGTGGGCGCATCACTTATTGCTGCCAACATTTCAGCTGAACAGTTTATTGGCATGTCAGGGTCAGGATTTGCAGTTGGCCTGGCAATAGCATCTTATGAATGGATGGCAGCCATCACACTCATAATTGTTGGAAAATACTTTCTTCCCATTTTTATCAAACAAGGTTTGTATACCATTCCGCAGTTTGTTGAAAAACGTTTCAACACATCTTTAAAAACAATATTAGCCGTATTTTGGATTGCCCTGTTCGTATTTATTAACCTTACATCGGTACTTTATCTGGGTGCAAAAGCACTGGATACTATATTAGGCGTGGGTGATGGGGAATCCATTGTTCCATTTATGATAGGATTGGCACTTTTTGCCGCTGCATATTCTGTATGGGGTGGATTATCAGCAGTTGCATGGACAGATGTAATACAGGTTGTATTGCTGGTGATTGGTGGTTTAATTACAACATTTATAGCTTTGGATAATGTAACACCTGATGGAGGTGTTTTTAAAGGATTATCACATATTTACGATGTAGCAGGTGAGAAATTTCACATGATAATAAAAAAAGATAATCCTGAGTTTTCAAACCTGCCCGGTATTGCTGTATTAATTGGTGGTATGTGGGTGGCTAATCTCTATTACTGGGGTTTTAATCAATATATTATACAGAGAGCTTTGGCAGCCAAATCATTACGTGAAGCACAACGTGGTATCGCATTTGCAGGTTTCTTAAAACTTATTGTACCGTTTATCGTGGTAATACCAGGAATTATTGCTTTTGTGATGTTCTCTCAATCGGCAGGCACAGCATCAATTGATGGAGTTACAGATGTTTTCACAAAAGCAGATGGAGGCATTGATTATGACAGGGCCTATCCATGGTTAATAAGTACTTTTATTCCTGTGGGTTTAAAAGGATTGGTGGTTGCTGCCCTTTCAGCAGCAATTGTTTCTTCCCTTGCATCCATGCTAAATTCAACAGCTACCATTTTTACTATGGATCTTTACAAACCATATATCAACAAAAATGCCGGTAACAAGCAACTAGTAAGTGTTGGTAGATTAACTGTTATTATAGCATTGGTAATTGCTACTTCAGTTGCAAATACATTGGGTTCAATTCCTCAGATGTTTCAGTACATACAAGAGTATACCGGATTGGTAAGTCCGGGAATTTTAGCAGTATTCCTAATGGGTTTGTTTTGGAAAAAGACTAATGTAAAAGGAGCTATTGCAGGAGTATTAATATCAATACCTGTGGCATTGGCACTAAAATTTCTACCCATCGAAATGCCATTTCTTGATCAGATGTTCTATACTCTGCTTATAACAATGGCTACTATCGTAGGCGTGTCATTGTCGACGGGCGAAGGTGATGATGACCCAAAAGCGATTCCTTTGTTAAGGGAAACTTTTGTAACGGGTAAAGCTTTCAATATATTAGCTTACATCATGATGATTGTATTGGTAGTTCTATATGCTGTGTTCTGGTAATTAGTAGACTTACGAAAGCATAAATAACTATGAATAATAATATCTACAAACTGACCAATGATAATGGACTCATTGTTGAATTTATCTCACTGGGTGCAAGAATTAATTCTGTAAAGATCCCTATCAATGATAGCTATATTGACATAATCCTTGGTTATGATACTGTTGAGGAATGTGAAAAAGGAGATGGTTATATGGGAGCCATATGCGGAAGAGTAGCGAACAGGATATCAAATGGCCAATTTCCATTGGATGGAAAACAAATTCAACTTAATAGGAACATTAAACCAAATCATTTACACGGAGGCGAAAAAGGTTTTCATACTAAAAACTGGGATGTTACTGAAATTGCAAAGGATGGATATACCAGCGCTTACAAGCTATCTATTTTAAGTTGGGATGGCGATGAAAATTACCCAGGCAACCTACAAGTAGAAGTGGTTTACGCACTAAACAACGATAACGAATTGCTAATTGAACTTGATGCTGCTACCGATAAAAAGACAATCATCAATCTAACAAGTCATCCATATTTTAATTTAGCCGGGATTGGTAGCAGTAATATACTTGATCATAAACTTGAGATAAATGCCAACCACTTTACTCCTATGAATGAACACATGGTCCCAACAGGCGAAATGAGAAAGGTAGTAGATACGGCCATGGATTTCAACAACCCGGTTGTACTAAGAGAGTGTTTAGTAAGTGATTATGAGCAGATTGAGCTTGTCGGGGGGTTAGATCATAACTGGATAATTAACAAAAAAGCCGGTGAGTTATCTTTTGCTGCAAGAGTAACCGATTCTAACTCAAACAGATCTGTTGAAGTGTATACAACACAGCCAGGTATTCAAGCGTATACTGCTATGCATTTTGATGGTACAGAAACAGGGAAAGGAAAAATTCCTATTCAAGCCTATGCAGGTATCGCTCTGGAAGCTCAGAACTTTCCTGATGCACCCAATAATTCCAACTTCCCCAGTATTGAGTTGGATGCTGGAGAAAAATACAGACAAACTATTATTTATAAGTTTAAGTTTGAAAAATATTTTGATTTATAAGGCTCATTTTGATTTATAATTGGTATTACCTCTTAACGGGATAAGTGAAAATTAACACTGCCAATTACCCATAAACCCGGTTGCTGAATATTGCCAATATCATAATATTGTCTGTTTAAAAGGTTGGAGCCGGAAAGACTAAATTCAAAGTTTCGTATTGTGTAGCTTAGTTTCAGGTTTAACAGAATAACTGTTTGGTAATCTGTTTCATTTCCTATATCAAAATCCATATACGAACCATTACGTTCCTGTACCGAGAATGTCCATGAAGCACTATAGTTCTCAATAATATTATGGTTTATAAACATATTAAAATTGTGCCTTAAAAAATCAAGCGCATATAGCGAGATTATGTCATTATTCTGCTTTTCTGAGTTTAACCATGAATATTTAACACCTGCAAAATTTAACGGCCCCTTTTGAAATTGCCTGTTTGCTGAGAATGAAATACCATAAGTATTTAAGCTACTAAGATTGGCACTTTGCCATTTTTCTTCAGGTGAATGCTTAATCCAATCGATTATATTATTTCCCAATCGGTAGTGGCCTGATATTGAAGCATTAAAATTATTACCAAACCATTTTAGCCCTACTTCTGTACTTAGGGAGGTTTCAGGAACTAAGTTAGGGTTACTTGTATTTGTAGGACCTTGATAGTAGAGATCAGTAAATGTGGGCAAACGGATTGCACTATTTGCACTTGCGTAGATTTTAAGATTTTCACTTATGAAAAACCCCAAATCAATTCCTGGGGAGAAATGTACTCCATAGTCTTCATTATAGAAAACCGACATTCCTGCCGAAACAGAGAAATTGTCCTTTGAATAAAACTGGTTTAAGGAAAAATTGGCATTATTTCTTGTCTTGGATTTGTTGTAGTACCCATCGGATCCTTCAATGAAAACCGTATCACTCATTGGCTCACCCAGTACATTACTAACAATTTTTTCTGATTTTACATTCATTAACAGTGATGTACTGCCAAGTAATGAGTTAAAATTTATTCCTGCGTCAATACCAGCGATATCAGTACGGTGATAATTGTGTCCTTTATAGGGGAATAAACCATTGGGAGTTGGAAAACCGGCTGTGTCACTTCCGTTTATATATAAGTCTCCATTTTTTTCATACCAGTTTTTATCTTCTCTAAAAAGTTCAAATCTGTCAAAATTCCTCCTCCAGAATACATTAGATTTAAGTTTTATCTTCTTTCCTGTTTCAAATGAAACTGAAGAAAAGTAAGTTCGGATGTACTCATATTGGTCCGGGTATTTGGGTGTATAGAAACTATTTGCACCAAACCCTTTGTCTAACAAGCCTAGTTTAATGTTTAGGTTTCCCTGTTTCAATTTATAATAGGAATTGTGGTTTAAGTTGATAATACTAAAATCTGTATTTCGCTTATAACCATCCGAACGCCTGATACTTGCAGAAGTTCTATTTTTCAGTTTTCCAATCTTATAAGCGAGTCCAATTCTTCCAGCCATATACCCATATTGTCCTCCTGAAAGAGAAATTGATAAAGAATTATTCTCAGGTACTTTACTTATTATATTTATACCACCTGAAAAGGAATTGGCACCAAACCAACGTGTTCCCGCTCCTTCAAAAATTTCTATTTTCTCAACATCGTCAAGATCAATTGCATGGTTTAGATTGTGATGTCCGGTTTGAGGGTCGTTTAATGAAATCCCATCGATCATAATTAATCCCTGATCAAATGTTCCACCTCTAAGGTTAATATCACTTTGTACACCCATTGCTCCGCGTGACCTAATGTCAATTCCACCATAAATCTTAAGCAAGTCATCTAATGCAAAAACAGGTGCATTATTAATCTGCTCTTTTGAAATAATGTGTATGGTTTTTGAAATTTGTCTGAACATCACAGGGTTGGCCGCTGATATTACCTCGTGCTCCTGTAACAAGATTGTGTCCTTATCGATTTGTGACCAGGAAAATAAAAAAGAGAATATCAGGAATATTAAAACAGGAAACTGTTTCATAATTCAAATCATTTGGTTGAAATAAGCTGGCAAAAATAGGAAATGGAAGGTTAAATAAAACGAATATTAATACTTTTTTGACCTAAATTATTATGGCAAACCATAGTACTTAGAGATGAAGTGGAAGAAGCTAATTGGTATAGTTTATCTTTACAAAAGTTAAAGCAGGTCAAATAGAACAATTAACCCAGAAATTATGAAGATCTTATTTGTATCATTTATTACTATTCTCATTTCAGCAAACATACAATCACAAACATTTGATAGTTTCTTCAATATGGGTGTGGAAGAATTCAATAATGGAAATCTACGAAAAGCCGACTCCCTATTTACTTTATCAATCGAGAAATTTGCAAATAAGAATGCATATTATAATCGTGGAATGGTAAGAAAAGTAATGAACAACAATTGTGGTTTCTGTGAAGATATGATGGTCTCTTATTTATATTTTGATGATAATGAAGCTATTACGCAGTTTGGAGATAATTGCATGGTTGAAGCAGATACATTGTATATCACGCAAAAATATTTGTCAGTTGATAAAATATCTAAACATAGATATGTGGATGTTACGTATAAACCTCTATGCTCAGATATTTCCATGGGATTAATAATTGACAATAAAAGAAAGCATACAATCATGGGAACTCCACCCACTATTGGGTACAACCCCTTAAACATGAGATTTCAGGACATCCATCTTTATGCAATCTACTACTTAATTGATACGATGAGGGTTTATACAACTTTTGTTAAAGAATCTGATTTATATTTTGTAGGTCAAAGTAAAAAGAAACTCAAAAAAAAGGTTGTGAATTTACTTACTGATGATCCTTCAGAAAAAGAAAAATACATTGAAACTGATATATTTACTTTCTTAACTATTAATAACAATCGAGAGTTAATTGATATCAAAGTTTTCATTGCAGATTCTAATGGGAAAGACCTAATTGAATTTGAAGATCAGGTTCAAAAAGTATTTGAACCACTAAAGACATATTTTGATAATTACTATAGATATCCAAAAGCAAAAGTGTTCAAAAAAACTGTTACTGTTCAATACAGTCTGATATTATAAACATAGGGTACACCAGAATTAATTGAGCTGTGCTATTGCTCAATGCTTTCAAATTCAAACGTTATCTTCCCATGATCTATAATGATTGTATCAGGAAAGTATTGCTGATAACCAGATAAACGATAAACTGGTTTCAATGATCGTTGTTTTGCAATTTCAAAAATTGCACCTGAAGAGTCAAAAAAGTAAATAAGTTTATTGTGTTTGACAAGCATTTTTGAGTCATTTTCATCACTGACTTTAATATCAGATTTAGTAATCTCGGGTGATAATAACAGCAAGCTGAAATCCCTTTTGATCATATTGACTAGTAGTTTCTTGTTTAGAAGCTCCATAATATAATGGACTTTGACAGGCTTGAGCCTATCCGAAGGAAATTCAATATCAAAGTATTTAATCCCCAACTCCGACATAGAAACAACCCGTATTGCACTATCGGTTTTCTTGATTAATGTAAGGCCTGTTATTTCATTTCCATAAATATCCAAATTGGTTTTATACAATACTTTTTCAAATTTGTCAGCAAAAATATGTGGTGCTATAATTTTGTTCTTTTCAGATTCTGTTATTGGTTTATATCCTTTTATTGAGCATGATGAAATAACAAGTAACAATGAAATAAATACTCCAACACCTTTGTAGTATCTATTTTTTGTCATCCTGAGCTTAAGCGAAGGATCTCTACTTATGCATAATCTCATATGGATGAGATTCTTCACTTTGTTCAGAATGACAATAGTTCCAAGATTTCGCAAAGCATGCAATCCTAAAATAATATTAAGCTTATTAATTATTGATTTAATTCTCACTTGGCATCTATTAAAAACCTATCATCCGACAAGTCAGAATTAAGTAATTTATTTTTAAAAGTAATCAGAGTAAAATCATCACCTGGTTCACGGAAAATTACTTTAACTACCTCCATATTCTGCTTGTCAAAATAAATTTCGATCTTCTCAAGCATCGAACTTACATTTTCGTTGGTGGGTGATAAACTGGCCAAATAGTTTTTATCACTCTCAGAAAATTTAGCATCAAAATCAGGATTATCGATAAAATCTCCACGAATTGCAGTAACAATCATACTGTTAATTTCACGAAAAAGCGGATTGGAATCTATACTAAATTCATTTACCTTATTATCATTTACGATGGTAAATATCCCATTATGAATAATAATTGTGTATTCAATAGGTGTAACATACTGCCACTTAACACTATTTTCTTTTTTAAAAAGAAATTTACCCTCACTTACAAGAACTTCGTTGAGCATCCACAGTTGCTTTTCCTGAACAAAGTTGCTTTCAATACTATTAGTATAAATAGCATGTGCTGACAATTTTGATTTCAGGGCATCAATATCTGCTACTGGTAAAAAATTATCGTTCTGTGCATGTGATATTAACGACCCCCATGCAACAAATATCATTGTGATTATCAAAGAATTAATCCTCATAAGCTCTTATATTTAACAAACTCGTCAAACTTACAATTTTATAATCATTTTTATGAAGCCAGTTTAAATAGTCTTCAATAATTGTAATTATATGTGGGTTTGTATCATGAAAAAGAACAATATCACCTGGTTTAGTATTAGCTACCAGTTTTGCAAAAACTTTATCGCTATTCCTTACGGTATCCAGTGACCTTAAACTCCACCCAATTGACATCATATTTGTACTCAATACGGCTTTTCGGAGCATAGGGTTTGTTACCCCATACGGTGGTCTGAATAATAAAGGAGTTTTTCCGGTTATTGATTTTATTACCTGATTTGTATCCAATATTTCTTTTTGCATCCTTTTTGCTGATTGCAAATCGAAAAATCTAGAATGACTATAACTATGATTTCCAATTATATGCCCTTTACTAATTATTGTGTTGGCAATTTCAGGGAAACCAGCAACATTGTTGCCTGTACAAAAAAATGTGGCTACGACATTTTTAGCATCAAGAAGATTTAGAAGTTTATGAGTAATTTCTGAGTGGGGGCCATCATCAAAAGTGATTGCAACCTCCTTTTTAGTCGTAGAGGAATTACAATGTGAATTAAAAAAATAATTTAATTGGATATTTACTGAGCCAACAATGTTAACAATTAGATATAGTATAGCTAAAACGACAAGAAAGTAGAGTGAGCTAATATTAAAGTACCATCCAGCAACGATAATCACCACAATAATTAATGTTATAATATTTACCTTTTTGTTCATACAGTTATTAATACAAGGCTTTAGTTAGCCAATTTAATTTCAACAAGCTTTTTAACATCAGGAATTCTTAATTCGCTTTTTATGTCTATACTAATTCCACGTCCTTCAACGTATTTTCTGGCTTGCATTAATTCAGTTTTAATTTCAGAAGAAATATCACTAGTCATTACAATGTCTGTCGCTTTTTGTCCAAAAACAAATGCAACTTTGAAATATTTATCTCTTGGCAGTAAGTAAATAATTGCTCTTTTTTTATCTTTAATTCTGAAACTCCAACCATATTTTTTTCCTGGATAATTCCATTCTGATAATCCAATAGGATACTTACTCAACACAAAATCTTGAAGTTGAGCCCAGAGTTTATAAGTTGAACCCAATTTTTCCACTAGTTCATTATCAGTCGGAGTTATAGTTTTGTCTGGAAAAATGCTGATATCATTCATTTTCAATTGGGATTGAGAATTTTTTCAAATTTACTATTTCTTTATTTACTACCATTGACATAGAGCTATGGCTTTTGAGTTTTTGTTGAATTCAGTGCATTGTTTCTTTGACATTGCTTACAACTTTGCTTAAAATGTAAGTTCTAAAAGCAAATATTTCAAAATTGCTAATTTATTATAAATTCTATACTAGTCTTATTACCTGTCATTTATTCGTTTTTATACGCTTATAAACGTAAAGTAACGTAAGTAAATGCTTATTATACGACTTAGGTAAAGGTGTCGCCATATGTTTGCATCAGATTTCGTTCATAACAATATTGAAACAACATTACCTACTGGTTATTTATCCAGTTCAAAAACTAATTAACAACTAATTAAATATATTTTTTAACTAATTAAATTTACTATTATGACAACTTTAAGAAATTCAGTACAACTGATCGGACGCTTGGGAATGGACCCTGAAACAAAAACTTTTAGCGACAACAAATCAAAAGTAAGATTCTCGCTTGCAACATCTGAGTATTATAACAACAAAGATGGCGAACGCCAGGAAGAAACCCAATGGCACAATATTGTTGCATTTGGTAAAACTGCAGAAATTGCTGAAAAATATCTGAAAAAAGGCAAAGAAATTGCTGTCTCAGGTAAGCTAACTTATCGCTCATGGGAAGATAAAGAAGGTCACACTAACTACATTACCGAAGTGGTTGCCAACGAGGTTCAAATGCTTGGTAAAAAGGAAGATTCTTCCAACTAGCAAAAAAAAAAGGGCTGAAGAAAACAATTCTTCAGCCCTTTTTTTACAAATTAGTATTCCCTTAATTTCATGCACATATAATTAGAATTAGCATTTTTATTCAACATCCACATGAAAAAAGCTAAAATTTACCCTTCCATATTTCCTGTGCTCATAAAAATGCAATGATTCTGACAGATCTATTTCACCAGGGTGCTCAACTATTAGCCAGCCATCCTGGTTTAATAGATTATGCTCAAATATTTGACTGCTGATATCTTTAATATTTCCAAGCTGATATGGAGGATCCGCAAAAATAATATCATATTTACCTTTAGATACTTCAATAAATCGAAATACATCCATCTTAGTTACAGACAGCTCTTTCATTTCAAGCTTTTGGCCTGTGCTGGTTATAAACTTAATACAAGCAAAATCCTTATCAACAGCAGTTACAGAACCACAACCTCTTGACACAAACTCAAATGAAATATTACCAGTACCAGCAAAAAGGTCAAGAACAGTTTTCCCATTAAAATCAATATAATTTCCCAATATATTAAACAGGCTTTCTTTTGCCATGTCAGTTGTTGGGCGTACAGGAAGGTTGTTGGGTGGTGAGATAATTCTTCTCTTATATCTTCCGCTTACTATTCGCATTGCAAAGCATTAAAAAGCGTATAATATTGATGATACTGCAGCTCATCCAGCACATAAGAATAGTTATAATTGTCATTTCGGGGAATGAAGCTATAATTCTTTATGTATTGGTGTATCATTCTATAAGTATCATCAGTTTTGCTTATGTTCCCTGAAATAATCAGATTTACATCTTCCGGATTAAGCAACAATTGATCAAGGCTTATCAAAAGGAAATATATAAAATCTTCCTTTGTAAGAAAATCAAAAGAGTTATAATAATGGAGTTTATTTTCCTTAAAATACACCAGATCAAATGAACTATCATTAAGGTTAACAAACAGAGTTTTTGTATCAACTTTATTTTTAAAGTTTACTGACAAGCTTTCGATTAACCCTGTTGAGAAATGTAGTATACTGACATTAGGCCAAAAATCTTTCGCCTTTTCAACCAACAGGTTAGGAAGGTAGTAGATATTAACTGCTTCTGAATTCTTTACATCATCAAAAACTATTCTGCTGTTTTCCTGAAATGGCTGATTAAATCCAAGGTAAAGGTTTTTTTGCTCTTCATTAAACAGTGGCAGTGGTATTAATGTGGAGAAACTATTTTGATACATCAGAAAAACCGACTCATATGGAAACGCAAATGAAGGTCTGTTATTAAGCACTTTACCTAAAAATGATGGAATCTGATTTATGCTCTCTATATCAGAAAAACTATAGGACTCAACACCTAAGAATTTATTCTTTTCGGAATTATAAACAGTAAAAACCAGTCCGTTGTACCACAGTTGAATAGATAACTTATAGCTTCTGGTTTGAGACTCTTTAAAAGACTTATCAAAATAACTGATGTTTGGAGTTAACTGTAAAGCCATCTGAGTTGAACGTTAAAAAAGTCTGACAACTGTCAGATATATTTATAAAGATTAAGTTATTAAACAACTACTAACTTTTATCTCTAAATTTCTGGAATTGCTTACTCCCAGTTACCATCAGTTGAAGGCTCCGTCAATGACCCAACCCTCAATCCAGGATATTTTTCGATATCTTCAAATTTCGAAATAAGATTAATAACAGCTTGTTCGTTCATCCCTTTTAAGAAAGCTGTGAAAGGTGACTTTGCTTCAAACACATACACTTCAACACCACCTCTTTCAATCGTATCAGCTTGCAACGCAAAAAGTTCACCACCCGAAAATGGAACTGTTTTTAATTGAGCATATGTGAAATTAGTACGTTTTCCAAATAATGAATCTGCAACATTTATATAACCAACAGTATCATTAATCGTAAGTGTATAGGTTGTATCACTTGGATCAGGGATAATTTTCACAACTGGTATCTCAGCAACTTTTAGGAAAGAAATTAAAGTGTCAAAATCTGGAGCGTATGATCCAGATAATTGTTTATAAATAAACTGTGAGCTTCTAATATCTTTAAGCCTCTCAATAACAACCTTTTCTCTTTGTTGTTTTTCTTTATTGAACCTTACCGGCTCCATTATACTCTCATAAACAAAATAACCCAGGGCAATAATTACCACAAATAAACCAAGTTGAATTAAAGTCTTCTTCATCTCTTTATAATTTACTGTTTCTTAATTAATACAAAACTTCTGTACACTCAAGAATCCGTTCAAAATAATTTCAAGCAAATGTACTATATTTTAACGAAGGTGAAATAAATATAATATGAACTTTTTTTGCCTATAAAACTCTGGTTATTATTTTTTATTCCAAAGTCTATTTGAATACATACTCTATGTATCTCATCATTAGGCTATAATACCTCAATATATCAGATAATAATCATATATTTTATTCACTCAATTCATCATACTCAGGAATATCAACCAGAAATGAAATTACACCTGATTCTTTGTTAATATGGCAGCAATAATGAGACATGCCATTGCTAACAATAAGGTAACTTACTTTCAAACTTAAGTTATATCGTGAAATCTGCTCCATAACTTTTTGGTTAATCTTAACATCAGGCGCCTTAAACTCAATGAGCATAACAGGTTGTCCTTTACGATTGTGAACTACCGCATCAAATCGCTTCTGCATACTATTAACAGTAATTCCCTTTTCAATAGCAATGAGCGAAGAAGGATATTTTTTCTCCTCTTTTAAATAACTAACAAAATTCTGACGCACCCATTCCTCTGGTGTTAATGTCACAAATTTCTTTCGGGATTCATCAAATATTTCATCTTTACCCAATTGGTTAACCCTAGTTTTAAATTTATATTCAGGTAAGTTTAACTTCATATTACAAATATTGCATTCACGTAAATTCCAAACTGTTAAATAAAAACAGTTTGTTAATTTCATTCATCTAT
>Ga0209633_10003985_pt1 | contig 13463 bp, 14 predicted proteins | sample Cruoilmetagenom1_FD_187290 | JGI IMG/M metagenome (GOLD analysis project Ga0209633, IMG submission 187290) | Oil polluted marine microbial communities from Coal Oil Point, Santa Barbara, California, USA - Sample 1 (SPAdes) (version 2) | ecosystem: Environmental > Aquatic > Marine > Oil seeps ... | reverse complement strand
TCTTTGCATCATCTCTAGTTGCTGATAATTTAGGTATTGCTACCGCTGCCAAAATTCCGATAATTACAATTACAAAGATCAATTCGATCATTGTGAATCCGCGTCTCATGTTATTCATGATTAACTCCTGTTAAAATAGTTTAGTATCAGTTCAACAACTGATCTACCGAAAGTATAACAAAAAAAATGTCAAAAAATGTCAAAGGACAATATTTATCTTTTATAATCCGTCAAGTGTTTCTATAAGCAGTTCTATCTCATCTTCATAAGAAGTAGCTTGTTTGGCTAGGCGTAGGTAGGCTTTGAGGAGCTTGTCTGGTTTGTTGTCTGTGTTTAGGTTCACACCTGCTTCTTGTAAATCTTTGTTTACGAAGTCTGCGAAGTCATCTTCTAGTTTTATCTCATAACGGTTACCAGAAACTGTGAGTGCAACGTTTTTCATCTTTTCCCCTTATAATGTATAGACTAAGCTAACAATGTCTCTACTTGAGCGATGATCTTTTCTATCTCTTCATCTTTTTCTCTAAGTTCTCTTTGGAGTGTCGCCACAGTTTCTTCATGTGTTTGACAAAGTATTGCTTTTGCTTCTAGCTCACGGTTTAGTCTTTCTTTATCTTCTTTTGCACCTGCTGCACCTGCAAGTTGGCTTTTAAGGTCAGCATTTTGTGCCTTTAGGGATTCATGGTCTCTTTTCCATTGTTCTATTTTTTCTTGTAGTTTTTGTAAGGCTGACATTTTCATCTCCGTAAAATTCTTTGTGTTATAATACCAAAAAATTAAAAATAGTTAGATAAAACAAAAGGTTTATTTTGCCAAATTTCACTGTAGCCAGTCCCTACCAACCTTCTGGTGACCAACCCAACGCTATAGATGCACTTTCTAAGTCTATAGAGGCTGGTAATCAATACCAGACTTTACTAGGTGTCACCGGTTCTGGAAAAACATACACTATGGCAAAGGTGATTGAAAAAACAAAAAAACCTACCCTCATCATGACACATAACAAGACGTTGGCTGCGCAGCTCTACTCTGAGTTTAGAAGTTTTTTCCCTAACAACCATGTAGAGTACTTCATCAGCTACTATGACTACTACCAGCCTGAGGCATACCTACCTAGACAAGACTTGTTCATAGAAAAAGACAGTTCCATCAACCAAGAGTTGGAGCGTATGCGTTTGAGCACAACTGCTTCTTTACTTCACCATGAGGATGTCATCGTCATCGCTTCAGTTTCTGCGAACTATGGGTTAGGAAGTCCTGAAGACTACCGAAGCATCGTACAAAAACTTACGGTGGGAGAAGAATACAACCAAAAAGCTTTACTTCTCAGACTTGTAGACATGGGTTATAAACGTAACGATGAGTTCTTTGACCGTGGTGACTTTAGGGTTACAGGTGAAGTCATAGACATCTACCCTGCGTATAGCGAGGAGTTTGCTATAAGGGTAGAGTTTTTTGGTGATGAGATAGAAGCTGTTTATGAGTTCAACTCACTCACAGGAGAGAAAGAACCTGCTGTGCAAGAAGCAACCATTTACTCTGCCAACCAGTTCATCGTCTCTAAAGAGAAGTTAGCCCTTGCGGTAAAAAGCATAGAAGAAGAGTTAGCTGAGCGTCTTGCCTACTACCAAAAAGAAGACCGTATGATAGAGTACAACCGTCTCAAACAACGTACTGAGTTTGACCTAGAGATGATAGAAGCTACAGGGATGTGTAAAGGTATCGAAAACTACTCCCGTCACTTGACAGGAAAAGCCCCAGGTGAAACGCCCTACTCTATGATGGACTACTTTGAAGCGATGCATGATGACTACCTTGTTATCGTGGATGAGTCTCATGTAAGTCTGCCACAGTTTAGAGGGATGTACGCAGGTGACAGAAGCCGTAAAGAAGTACTCGTAGACCACGGTTTTAGACTACCCTCTGCTCTAGACAACAGACCACTCATGTTCCCTGAGTACATCCACAAAGCGCCACACTTTCTTTTTGTCTCCGCTACGCCTAACGAACTGGAAGTGGAACTCTCCAGCGTGGTTGCAGAACAAGTTGTACGTCCTACAGGTCTGCTTGACCCTCCCATAGAAGTCATAGACTCTACTTACCAGGTAGAGAACCTGCACGACCGTATGAAACCTGTCATCGCCAAGGGCGAGAGAGTACTCATCACCGTGCTTACCAAAAAAATGGCAGAGGAACTTAGTACTTACTACAACGACTTAGGACTCAAAGCCAAACATATGCACTCAGACATGGACGCCATAGAACGTAACCAGACCATCCGCTCTTTGCGTTTAGGAGAGTTTGACATCCTTATAGGGATCAACTTACTTAGAGAGGGACTTGACCTGCCTGAAGTGAGTCTGGTTGCCATACTTGATGCAGATAAAGAAGGCTTTTTACGTTCACGTACCGCACTCATACAAACTTCTGGGCGTGCTGCACGAAACGCAAACGGTATGGTACTGATGTATGCTAAAAAAGTCACTGACTCCATGCAGTTTACCATAGACACAACTGGAGCCCGCAGAGAGAAACAGATAGCATACAACAAAAAGCACGGCATCACACCCAAAACAACACTAAGAGACTTAGACACTGACCTTAAAGTAGAAGATGCAGGTGAGCTTTACAACAAACAAAGTAAACTAGACAAGATGCCAAAAGCTGAAAGGCAACAACTTGTAAAAGAACTCAAAGCCAAGATGCTCGCAGCGGCTAAAAACTTAGACTTTGAAGATGCCGCTAGGTTAAGAGATGAGATAGCCAAAGTCAAAAAACTGTAAATTTCGCTATAATACATACCATAATGATAAAATAAAAACCCTCGTTCCATCCTTCTTGAGATGGAATGCATAGAAAAACTATAAACTGTAAACACACTTCCTTTACGCTAAAACGTTGCATATGCATTCTCACCTAAAAGAGTGGGAACGAGACTCTATAAGGTATATATAATGGCTTTAGACCTCGACTCATCACAACTCTACTTTAACCGTGAACTCTCATGGCTTCAGTTTAATTCTCGTGTCTTAGCGCAAGCACTTGACTCTAAACTTCCCCCACTGGAACGTCTAAAGTTTCTTGCTATCTACGGTACAAACCTAGATGAATTTTACATGATACGTGTCGCTGGTCTGAAGGCTCTTTACAAAGCACGCATACAAGAAACAGGTGCAGCCAAGCTCACGCCTCTTGAACAACTCAAAGAGATACATGACTACCTGCACAAAGAACATCGGGTTTTAGAGTCATGTTATACTTCTATCATCTCTGAGCTGCATACAAATGGTGTTCACATCAAAAACTATGATGCATTGGGTGAAGAAGAAAAAAGTACTGTAAAAGAGATGTTTTTAAACGAAATTTATCCTGTGATCATCCCTATCGCTGTCGATGCTACTCACCCGTTTCCTCACTTAAACAATCTTAGTTTTGGTCTGGCTCTTACACTCAAAGATGACTCTAAAAATGTGAAACATGGACTCATCCGTATACCCCGTATCTTACCGAGGTTTTTACAGATAGGACAAACGTTCATACCTATAGAGACTGTGGTAGAACACTTTGCCTCTGAACTGTTTCCTGGTTTTACACCTCACGCATCTACGCCATTTAGAGTGACTAGAAATGCAGACATCGAGATAGAAGAAGAGGAAGCAGATGACTTTTTAGAACTCTTACAAGAGGGACTCCGTTCACGAAACAAAGGTTCTCTCATACGCTTGGAACTGATGGATGGGGCAAACAAAAAGCTCACGAAGTTTTTACTCTCCAACCTCGACCTAGATGACCAGGATATTTACTCGTATAAGTCTATACCTTTACACCTAGGCTCACTTTGGCAGATAGTAGGAGACAAGGCACTCTCCCATCTAGTACTTCCCACTTTTAATCCCAAAACACTTCCTCCTTTAGATACAGAAGATATTTTTGATGCGATTGACAAACAAGATGTGTTACTTTACCATCCATTTGACTCTTTTGAGCCTGTGGTACAGTTCATCAAGCAAGCCGCTGCTGACCCTGAGACTTTAGCCATTCGCATGACCCTCTACCGTGCGGGGCAAAAATCTCCCATCGTAAAAGCACTCATAGATGCAGTGCGTGATGGCAAACAAGTCATGGTGCTGGTCGAACTTAAGGCCCGTTTTGATGAGGAAAATAACTTACGTTGGGCAAGAGCGCTAGAAGATGCAGGTGTTCACGTAGTTTACGGTATACCAGGACTTAAAGTACATGCCAAGATAGCCCAAGTCATCAAACGAACCAGTGGGAAACTCAAAAGCTATGTACATCTGGCTACAGGAAACTACAACCCTTCTACAGCAAAGATCTATACGGACATCTCATACTTTACTTCAAAAGAGACGTTTGCAACAGATGCCACACACTTTTTTCACTTCTTGACAGGTTTTTCTACCTATACACAACTTGACACGCTCTTTATGTCTCCTAAACAGATCAAGCCAAAGATTATCAAACTCATAGAAAAAGAACGTAAACACGGTTCAGAAGGACACATCATCCTCAAAGCCAATTCTCTAGTAGATACCGATGTGATCAAAGCACTCTATTTGGCTTCACAGGAGGGATGTAAAATTGACCTTCTGATTCGTGGTATATGTTGTTTAAAACCAGGTGTCGAAGGCGTCTCTGAAAACATCAGGGTCTCCTCTGTGATAGGTAAGTATTTGGAGCATGCACGTATTTATTATTTTAAACACGATAAAGTCAAATGTTACATCGCGTCTGCAGATCTTATGCCTCGTAACTTAGTACGGCGTATCGAGCTTATGACACCTATCATAGAAGAAAAACTCTCTCTAAAGATAGAGCAGATCCTCATGCTGCAGCTCTCAGACAATGATTTACGATGGGAGCTTCAAAGTGATGGTAACTACACTAAAGTCTTACCTTTAGGAAAAGACGTCAATAACCACTCTATCTTAGAATCATATGTGAATAAGATACATGACAAGACCAAAAGAGAAACACCAGACTATGTAAGTCGTTTGGCTAACCGTATACTCAAAGAGAGTTAATAGAACGTAAAATGGGCAAAGCCCATCTTTACTACTCTAAACACTGGGTTTTCTCACGATTCGGCATTTAGTGCCTCACTTGTACTGCGTTTTAACGCTTGTCAGCAGAAAGCTCACGCGACTAGTCGCTTTTTAATTCAGATCAAAAAGGTTTATAATTATGATTTTAAAATTTCAAAACTGGACACCTAAACTAGGCAAAAATGCATGGGTAGCCCCAGGAGCATCCGTCATCGGAAGAACCACTATGGGTGAAGACTCAGCGGTATGGTTTGGGTGTGTGGTACGTGGAGATGTGCATCACATCAGCATAGGGGATAGAAGTAACATCCAAGACCTTAGCATGATACATGTGACCCACCACAAAAAACCAGATGAAAGTGATGGAAACCCTACCATCATAGGTAATGACGTCACAGTAGGTCACAGGGTTATGTTACACGGCTGTACCATAGAAGATGCCTGTCTCATTGGCATGTCCGCTACCATACTTGATGGTGCAGTCATAGGTAAAGAGTCCATCGTTGGGGCATCATCCCTTGTCACAAAAAACAAAGTCTTCCCACCCCGAAGCCTCATCATGGGAAGCCCAGCTAAAGTGATAAGAGAACTTACAGACAAAGAGGTAGCAGAACTTTATGCCTCAGCAGAGAGATATGTAGCATTTAAGAATGAATACTTGTAAAAGGTCATAGCATGAAAACAATCATAATAAAAAGTTTAAAAGACATCTTATCAAAAGATGTCATCCTCTTCGTATTACAAATAGGATCAGCGTCATTCCTACTATCAAGTGTTTTCATTTGGTACTTTTGGGAAGGACTATCAAACTTCATCGCATCTTACCTCTCATGGATACCATGGGAATGGCTCCAAACCTCTGGTGCAAAAGTCATCACCTTTGCACTTGCCTATATGATATTTATCATCGTCGTCTCACTACTGACTTCACTTTTTAGTGAAAAACTACTCATCAAACTGGCAAAAAAGCATTACCCTCAAGTGCCTGTCGTAGGTAGCGTCGATGTGACTACTTCCATCCTCTCTACATTCAAAGCATCAGGTATCTTTCTTGTACTTTTTATACTCTCTTTACCTTTTTTGTTCATACCCTTTATAGGGCAGATCATTATGCTTTATCTGTGGTCTATACTCATCAAAGAACCTACAACGTATGATGTGGCCTCTTTGTTCATAGCAGAGAAAAGAAGTATCAAAGAAAAAACAAAAAGAACAACTATACTTGCAATGATAGCTTCACTTTTTAACTATATACCTATAGTCAATATTTTTGCACCTGTCTTTGCACAGATACTTTTCTTACATCACATACTAGGTAAAGAAAAAGTTTAATTTTCTTCTTTCTTTAACCTACGTTCTTTTTTAGAGGATATAGAAAAGCGTAGTAACTCATCAGCCGTACACACATATTCAGGTAACGTTTCTACTGATTTTTCCATGACTTTAGCTGCACAGACTGCATCAGAAAAAGCACGGTGATGGGTGGCTGTTTCTATCTCAAGAAAGTCTATAAGGTAGGCTAGCCCATAACGTTCACTTTCAAAGGTACGTCTGGCTAGCTCTATGGTACAAAGCCTCGGGTTTCCTATGTTCCCTAAACCAAAGCGTTCAAAAGAAGCATTTAAAAAACCATAGTCAAAACTTGCATTATGTGCTACAAATATAGCATCTTCCATAAAATGTCTCAACCCTATGAGTGCTTCCTTACGGGTGGGTGCATCTATAAGGTCTTCAGGTTCTATGCCTGTGATCTTTGTAATGTACTCTGGTAAAAATGCACACTCTACAAAGGTTTCATAGCGGTCTATCACTTCACCGTTTTGCAGCATCACTGCTCCTATCTCTATCACTTGTGAAGTACCCGGTTTAGAACCGTTTGTTTCGATGTCTATCACGCAATACTTTTGCTCTTCATAAGAGGTAAAATAAGTGTCAAGCATGTATCTGTTGTCACGTTCTGAGATAGGATAACCTGAGGCTTGCAACAGTAAAAATACCGTATCACTGTCTTCTAACAAAGTAGAATGTTTGTTTGCTATATAACTATATTGGTCCGCAGTGAGTATGCCGTTATATTTACGAAATGCCGTGGTGAGTTCTTCAAAGACTTTTTGCATTTGCTATAAATTTCTTTACTTTCAAAGGATCTTTTTTACCCTTTATGGATTCTACTCCTGAACTCACGTCTACACCATAAAAACCCAATGATTTCACTTGTGCTACATTCTCAGCGGTAAGTCCACCTGCGAGAATGATCTTAGAGCAGTCAATGCCGTTAAACCAGTCAAGGTTTAGACGTTTACCTGTGCCCCCATACGCTTCACTAAAGGCATCTACTAAACGGTATCTGTCTTTAAATTGTAGTACATCCTCTGCACTTTTAGCACGTACTACTGCTAAAGTCTGTAAACCTATGGCATCTAACGATTCTTCGTCTACCTCAAAGTGTATCTGTGCTCTTGAAATGTCACAATACCGACACACAGTATCTATCGTCTCTATACCTTCGTTCACAAAAAGCCCCACACGTTCCACAAAAGGTGGCAACTTGTCTATGATGCGTTTAGCAGCAGCAGGTGTGATGTAACGTGGTGACTTGTTGTAAAACACAAACCCTAACGCATCTGCCCCACATTCAACTGCATGTAATGCATCTTTAAGATTGGTGATACCACAAATTTTAACTCTCACAATACACCTTTACTTTAAAGCAGCGATGGCAGCTGGAACACCCTCAGGATGTTTATAGACAAATGAACCTGCCACGACAACATCTACACCTACAGCTTGAAGTTCTTTTACATTCACGTCATTAACCCCACCATCTACTTCTATGAGACAGGCAGGGTTTCTTTTTTCTATGAGTGCTTTAAGGCGTGTGGCGCGTTCTATCACACTTGGGATAAACTTTTGTCCACCAAAACCAGGGTTTACAGACATCAGTAACACCATATCAACATCCTCGATCAAAAACTCTATAGCCTCAGGTGGGGTATGTGGGTTCAGTGTAAGTGCAGGACGTATACCAAGTGAACGTATTTTTTGTATGAGTCTATGCGGATGTTTTTCTTCCTCTATATGGAAAGAGATAAATTCTGGGTTTAAAGGTGCAAACAGGTCTACAAAAAAAGTATTGTTCTCAACCATCAAGTGAATATCCAGTGGTTTTGTTGCTGCTTTTGCCACAGCTTCTACAACCACAGGGCCTATGGTAAGGTTTGGTACAAAATGACCATCCATCACATCCACATGCACAAGATCACAACCACCCTCACAAATGGCCTTCACGTCACGAGCCAAATGTCCAAAATCCGCCGATAAAATACTTGGTGCTACTTGCATCCATAATCCTCATTAAAATATTTTAATAATTATAACATAGCCTACATAAGCGGTCGATTGTATCGACCCTACCCCTAAATATATTCGTAGGGTCGATACAATGGATCTTAAACTTCTTTATCTTAAGCCAGATTTATACAAAAATTCCCTATAATCCCACAAAATATTCACCGTATTAAATAGCGGTATCATTAATGAAGGAAATATCATGTCAAGAAAATGTGAAATCACTGGCAAAGGGCCACTTACAGGAAACAACGTTTCTCACGCAAACAACAAAACAAAAAGAAGACAACTTCCAAACCTTAGAAGCGTTAAGATCACGCTTGAAGATGGTACAACTAAACGTGTTAAAGTTGCAGCATCAACACTTAGAACGATGAAAAAGAAAGCTGCTCAAGCTGCTTCAGCTGAGTAATTTTTTAAGATAAGAGAGGATATACTCTCTTATCATGATATTTACCGAAAAACTAAAACGCTTCCTCGGTTGGAGAAGTACAGCAAAACCCCACATCACATTAAACAGTGAATACTATGGACATTTAGCTCCTTTTAGACTCCCACTTATACTTACTGTTCTTGTTATGCTTTTAGGCACGATAGGATACATGGCTATAGATAACTTCACTTTGATGGATGCTATTTATCAAACTGGAATCACCTTTACCACTGTAGGTTTTGGAGAAATAGCACCTATTTCAAATGCTGGTCGTATTTTTACCATTTCACTTATCATCTTTGGTTTTGTTGTCTTTTCCATCGCTATTGGTATTATTGCTGAAGTGGTTAAAAAAGGTGAATTTCAAAAAACTGTTAAGGAGCGTAGAATGCTTTATGAGATTGCAAGGCTTAAACATCATTTTGTGGTATGTTACCATAACGAATTTACCATACAAGTAACCAAACAACTACGTGCAAACCACATCCCTTTTGTGGTCGTTGATCCACGTGAAGACATGGAAGAAATTTCCAAAAAACATCATTATCCTTACTTTGTCTCTGCAGAACCCCATACAGAAGAAGGCATACTCAAATCACACCTCTCTTCAGCAAAAGGTGTCATCTCTTTAGCAGACAATGTAGCAGACAACATTGCGACCATAGCCTCAGTAAGACTTTATGAAGGTGAGATAAAAAGAGGTCGTAAATACCTTATCATCGCCAATGCTAAAAACCAAGAAGATGACCAAAAGTTACTTAAACTCGGAGCAGACAGAGTTGTCACAGCAACCAAGCTTATGGCACAACGTATCAACGCTATGGCTGCACGTCCTGACATGGAAAACTTACTGCAAGAATTTTTGTATAAAAAAGACACTCCCCTAGATATGGAAGAAGCAAAAGTTTCTAAAACATCATGGCTTGTATTGAAAAAGATAAAAGTTGCACGTTTTAGAGATATTGCCAACGTAACCATCATCGGTATACGTCAAAAAGATGATAAATTCATCCCTATGCCAAAGGGTGATACTATCATCATGCCAGAAGCCAAGCTACTTCTCATCGGGACAGGTGAAGGTATCAGGAAAGCGAAAAAGATCATCCGTAAGAAAGAGAAGCCTGAGGAGTTGAAATTTGTATAATTTAGTATCTCTTGAAAATGGTTTAGAAAATGTTCAAGGTTTCTTTTGTGGTGCCACCAATGTAGGTATGCGTACCAACCCTGCGAACTCTGGTGTCTCAGATATAGATGGAGATGTAGCTTTTATACGAAGTGAAGTACCGTGTGATATCTCAGCCGTATTTACCTCTAACACTTTCCAAGCTGCACCTATCAAGCACTTCCAAAAGTACCCTAAAAATTTCCAAACAGACTTTGTTCTCATCAATGCCAAAAATGCCAATGCCATGACAGGAGAAAAAGGTATAGAAGACATAGATACCATCATGTCTACTCTTTCAAGTAAGCAAGCGGTACTTAACCCTGTGATGAGTTCTACTGGGGTGATAGGGTATCGTTTACCTATCAATAAAGTGACTTCTGCCTTTGATACTTTAGATTTTAATGCTAAAAACTCACACCTCACTGCTCGTGCCATCATGACCACAGACAGCTTTAAAAAAGAACTGGCGTATAAAGTGGAACTTGAGGATGGCTCATCATTTAACATCGCAGCCATCTGTAAAGGTGCAGGGATGATAAACCCAGCTATGGCTACCATGCTTTGTTTTGTCATTACCGATGCTGCTGTACCTAAAGCAGATATGGATACACTGCTTTCGAATGCTTCAGAACAGTCGTTTAACCGTATCTCTGTAGACGGCGACACCTCTACCAATGACACAGTCATGCTACTAGCCAATAAAACATCAGGCAATTACCACAAACAAGCCTTTCAAGAAGCACTTGATAAGATCATGTTTGAACTAGCAATGTTGATACTTCGTGATGGGGAAGGTGCAAATAAACTAGTTACCTTTGAAGTCAAAGGTGCCAAAAGCCTTCAAGAGGCGCAAACTGCTTCAAGAGCTTTAAGCAACTCTCTTTTAGTCAAAACAGCACTCTTTGGAGAAGACCCAAACTGGGGACGCATCGCTTCTACCATTGGTGCATCTGGCGTAGTCTGTGACGATGAAACACTCACCATACACTATGATGACCTACTCATCTACTCTAGTGAGTTTAGAGAGCTAGACAAAGAGCGTGAAGACAAAGCCTATGCCGTCATGAAACAAGATGCATTTAGAGTCACTTGTAACCTTGGTTTAGGTGATGCCACATACACTTCTTATGGTTGTGATCTGAGTTATGAGTATGTGAAGATAAATGCAGAATATAGAACTTAAACAAAATTGACATTACTCAATATTTTACAATCTTAAAAGTGTTATAATTTAAGTATCTAAACACTAGGAACAAACATGTTACACGAATACAAAGAAGAAATACACGAACTTAAAATGAGTAATGCACATTTTGCAAAAGTTTTTGAAAAGCATAATGAACTTGATCAGAAAGTTGAAGATGCAGAAGCAGATCGTATTATCTTGACAGATGTTGAGATTGAAACCATCAAAAAAGAGAAGCTTCTTTTAAAAGATGAAGCGTATAAAATGATCATGGATTATAGAAAATCTAAAGCATAATCTTTAAGCTCGACTTTAAACCCATCTTTGCGTGGGTTTTATTAATCTACTTATCCTATAATATCTCTCATACAATACTATAGGATTTACTATGAAAACCACCCTACTTTTACTCACTCTTCTTTTTACTTTCACCAATGCACAAGAAGGTAACATCGCTATGCATGGTACTGAAAAAGCACAAAATGTACAGATCTTTTATGGAAAAGTCTTAGAGATAAAAGATGCAATGGGGTACAAATACCTCAAGATAGACGAAAATGGTACCGAAGTTTGGATTGCCATAGCCAACGCACCTGTAGTAGTAGGGGACAAAATAGGTTACGATAAACAAATGAAGATGAAAGACTTTGAGAGTAAATCATTGGGGCAAAAATTTGAAGCTATCTACTTTGCTTCTGATGTCCATTTACCACAAAAAGCAAGTAGACCAAAAAGTATGAAAGAGTTACTTGCACAACGTAACAAAAGTAAAGATCCTCACACGGGTGTGTATAAAAAATCTTCTCATATAGATACTGACAAAAAGCCTACGAAACCTTTTGTCACAAAAGAGACCTACACCATAGAAGAAGTACATATGTGGAGTGAGGCACTCAAAGACCAAACCATCACTATGGAAGTAACCGTAGGCAAAGTACTACATAACATCATGAAACGTGACTGGGTACATGTAAGTGATGGATCTGGTCACGAGAAAAGTGCTACAAACGACCTCGTCCTCACTGCTGCTTCAAGCACAGTCAAACAAGGAGACAAGGTACGTGCAAAAGGTAAGGTCATCGTAGACAAAGACTTCGGATTTGGGTATTTTTACAAAGTCATCCTCCAAGATGTAACCTTTGAAGTCTTAAAGTAAATATGATGGCAAAGTTTTCCACTATAGAAGATATACCCGATGCATTATTAGAGACCATTGAGTCACTTGGCTTTACCTCCATGTCTGAGATACAAGAAAAGGCCATCAACCCCATCTTAGAGGGGCGTGACATCTTAGCACAGTCCAAGACAGGTTCAGGGAAGACTATAGCCTTTGGACTGCCTTGTGTGATGCGTACGAACACCAACGACTTTAAACCTCAAACCATCATCATCACACCAACACGAGAGCTAGCTGACCAGATAGCCGTAGAACTAAGACGTGTCGCAGCCTATAAGGCAAACCTCAAGATACTCACACTTTATGGTGGTGTGCCACTTCGTGCACAGGCGGATTCTTTAGCTAAAGGTGCACATATACTCATAGGTACACCTGGGCGTATACAAGATCACTTAGCCAAAGAAACGTTGGTACTTGACAGTATCAAAACCCTTGTACTCGATGAAGCAGACCGCATGCTAGATATGGGTTTCTATGATGAGATAGTCAAAATAGGCTCAAATATGCCTAGATCTAAACAAACGCTACTCTTTTCAGCGACATTTCCTGAAAACATAGAAAAATTAGCCAAAGCCCTACTCAACCAGCCATTGACCATCAAAGTAGATACACTTATCGAATCTGCCAAAATAAATGAATTGGTCTATGAAACCTCTGACAAATTCAAAACACTCACAGTACTCATACAATCTTATAAACCAGAGTCACTACTTATATTTTGTAACACGAAAGCAGAAGTTATCTCACTCACTGATACTTTAGCAGGACGTGGACACGCTGTCATAGACATACATGGGGACTTAGAGCAACGTGACCGTAACGAGTCTGTCATCGTCTTTTCAAATGGGTCTAAACGTATCTTGGTAGCCACCGATGTCGCTTCACGTGGTCTGGACATCAAAGACATAGCACTGGTCATCAACTATGACTTACCATTTGATGCAGAAGTATACACACACCGCATAGGAAGAACAGGACGAGCGGATGCTACAGGTACGGCTATCTCGCTCTTTACGCCTAAAGACCGTGAGAAATGTGCTTATGTTTTGACTAAAGCCAAAAAGAAAGAACTAAAAGACTTACGTGTAGAT
>Ga0209633_10003984_pt1 | contig 13463 bp, 10 predicted proteins | sample Cruoilmetagenom1_FD_187290 | JGI IMG/M metagenome (GOLD analysis project Ga0209633, IMG submission 187290) | Oil polluted marine microbial communities from Coal Oil Point, Santa Barbara, California, USA - Sample 1 (SPAdes) (version 2) | ecosystem: Environmental > Aquatic > Marine > Oil seeps ... | reverse complement strand
TTTGGGTCGGACTAAATTTACTTTTTCTCATAATTGCTGTTTAAAGTTAAAACTATTTTTACTCTTTTAAACAGTCCTATTTTTGGGGAAGCTTACAAATAGAGTTATTAAAACGGCTGAAAATGAATTTGTAATTGAGTTTTATAAAAAGAAAAAAGAAGATGTTTTAATTAAGGTAAAAATTAATTAAATCTAATTTTTAATAATAGTTTTGAATAAAGTGAGTAATTAGTTTCTAGTTACTCACTTTTTCCTTTTCCATATTTATAATATGTGCAACAGTTCTAATAAGTCTGTCATGTTTTTTTACAAACGGATTAGTCTCATCCCAAACATAACCTGCTAATACAGCACAAATTTGTCTTTTAATATCAGGGTTTTCAGGTCTATGAAAAAACAAGGTTTGTAAATTGCCTGTGTACCATTCCTTAACATACGTGGCAAAAACATTAACACCTTTCATAATATAACCTGTGTATTCCTCTTCCCAATCTACAGATTCATTATTCAATTCTCTTGTAATTAATTTTGCTGCTTTTAAAGCAGACTCTGTAGCAAAAGTAACACCTGATGAAAACACTGGATCTAAAAATTCAGCGCTATTCCCTGTTAATGCATAACCTTTGCCGTAAAGCTGAGTTACAGATTTTGAAAAGTTTTTAATATTAACTGGCGGAAATTTATAATCTAAACCTTCAAAACGTTTATAGTAATAATTAGAAGTTTTAAGTAATTGTTGCATTTTTTCGGTTGTATTTCCTTCAAAAGCATCTAAATATTCTGTTTTTCCTACAAAACCAATACTGGTATCTCCATTAGAAAATGGTATTACCCAAAACCAAGTATCTTTATCTAAAACATCAAAAGTAATAAGTGTACCTTCCTCTCCTTCTGGTCTTTTTAAATCTTTAATATGCGTAAAAATAGACGAGTGTTCTGGTATATTAGAGGGTTTATCTAATCCTAACAGTCTTGGTAAAACTCTACCATAACCACTAGAATCTATAATGTGTTTTGCATGTACTTTGTATGGGTTTCCATTTTCGTCTTTTATACTAGTAGTGGAAAATCCATCAGCATCAAAAACAACATCAACTACCTCATGCTCAAAAGCAATATCTACTCCTCTATTAACAAGTTCTTTGGCAAGTACATTATCAAAATCTGCTCTTGTAACCTGCCAAGTCCAATCCCAGCCTTTAGTATGTTTTTTACTGAAATCAAAATTGCAAACAATATCTCCACTTAAAAAACGAGCGCCATATTTTTTTTCAAATCCAAAATCTTTAAGTACATCTAATAGACCAACTTCTTCAAAATGATCCATACATCTTGGCAATAAACTCTCGCCTATAACAAACCTTGGGAATTTATTTTTCTCAACAACTTTAACAGAAACCCCATTATTGTGTAGATAGGATGCAGCTACACAACCAGATGGTCCTGCTCCAATAATTAGTACATCTACATTTTTATCACTTGCCATCATAGTCTTTTAAATTCTTAGTTGTTAAATATTTGTATTCTAAAAATAACGCTATTTTTTTATTAATGTACTATTCTCTTTTTTAGGGCATGATAAAAATTAGTAATAACACATTGAGCGCAGTCAAATTGCTATTAAAATTAAGGTTCCCAATGTCTTCGACTGCGCTCAGACTGACATTTGATTTTTAACACTTAGTCTCATTTCCTTTTATCTACAACCATAACTGGTTTCCGGCTTAATTTAGGAAATTGAAGTTTCTGAATTACTTTTTTATCATGAAATTCAATTTTTGGTGTCACTCTTAATTTTGCTCTAAAATGATCCTTGATATTTTGCAACAAGCCTTCAGTTGGAGTTTTACTTGCAATTTTTAAAAGTATTTCATCAGTACCAATTGTGTTACTAGAAATTTCAATAATATAACTTTCTATAGCATTAAAATTGTTTAGCACATTATTCATTGCTGGTGGATACAGCGTTGTTCCTTTATATTTTATCATCTGTTTTTTACGACCTACAACAGGACCTAATCGCAAGGTGTTTCTTCCACAATCGCAAGGTTTATGGTGTACTTTTACCATATCTCCTGTTTTAAAACGCAATAAAGGCATCGCTTCTACACCAATAGTTGTAATGGTAACTTCTCCAACTTCTCCATCATTTACAGGATTGTCTTCGTCATTTAAAATTTCGACAATAATTAATTCGGGATGATGATGTCCTCCTTGTTGTTGCTCGCATTCTGTAAATGCTGTATTCATTTCTGTTGAAGCATACGTAGAATACAATTTAATATCCCAATGTTCTCTAATTTTTTTATTCAGAATATTGGGAGAAAAATCTTCTTCTCTCAAAGACTCTCCAATACAAATCGCTCCTTTTACACCTGAAGCATTAATATCAATACCATGTTGCTGTGCGTATTCAATTAATTTCAATAAAAAAGAAGGTACAGCAATAAGATAAGTTGGCTTAAATTTTTGGATAGAATCCCATTGCAATTCCGGAATACCATTACCTACGCGAATAATACCTGCTCCAAGTTTCCGAACGCCTAAAAAATACGCCAATCCAGCCATAAAACGCCTATCCATTGTTGTCATTAGCTGTAACACATCATTCTTTTTTACTCCTGCACAAGCAAAAGAAATGGCTTCGTTATGCGCTAAACGTTCTAAATCATTATCTGTTAAGGCAAACGTTACTGGTTCGCCCAAAGTACCAGACGTCGTCACATAATCTATAATTTTATGTTTTGGAACACATATAAAATCATCGTTATACTTTTGTAAGTCTTCTTTTGTTGTGGTTGGAATTTTTTTTAAATCTTCAAGTGTTTTAATTGTATTTAAATTAATATTATGTTCCTTAAAAATTCGTTTATAATAGTCTGAGTTGGTATTCAAATACGCTAAAAGTTCTTCCAATTTTTTTTCTTGGAATATCTTTATTTCGGCTGCTGTTGATTTTTCTATTTCAGGAATCATTAGTTTAATTTCCTTTTTAATTTCTTAATATACAACGCTATTTGTTCCTTATTGGGAATGGTTGTAATTTCTTTTGTATTTGCCATTTGAAAAGCATTTAACGCTGCTCTATAATACTTTTTTTGATAGTAATAGTCACCTACAATATAATATGCTTCCCAATATTCGGGATTTGAATTTTGTAAATCTAATAAAATTGAAGGTGCTACTGATTCCTCCTTCTTAATAGTATTTTCAATTTGGGTTTTTAGCGTTCTATACCTTTCATAATCTTGAAATGCTTCTGTAAACTGAAAGGCATCTTTTTCAATATTTAACTTAGGATTAGATAACGTTCCTTTAGCCGAAGTTGAAGGCGTGTTTTCAAAAATATTATTTAAATTATAAGCCACATATTCGCCTAATTGATATGGGCTAGATGATACCCAAACCATGCGCTGTTCTGGTTTAAACACAATACTATGATGTGCTAATAGTTGATTAAGCGCTTTTTCATTACCATAACCTATTTGTTTGTCTTGCAAACCTTCTTTGTTTCTAAGAATATCTACAGCTATTTGTGGTGTTACTTTTTCATGCTGATCCAAAAGTTCTTCCATGCGCTCATAACGGTATTGCGAATGACTTTCTACAATGTGTTTACTATTGTTTTCATCGTTTACATAAGCATCACTTTGAAAATGATTAGCGCAAATTAACTGGTTAGAATTTGGCACTTCATAAACTCCAAAATTCTTTGGCGACACTTCAATAGTCACTGCCTTTTTATCATTTGCACTACCAATAAATAAAGATTCGGACACAAAAACCTGACGTTTTTTAGCAATAGCAATAGCTTCATCTATGGTCGATGCATATTGTAAAATTTCGCGCGTTAATATAGAGACTGGTGTTTTAGCTATTAAGGGCACTTTAGATTTCCCTGCATTTATGGTTACTGTTAATCCATGCTCATTCATGCCAGAAACCACTCCTATCATTCCGCCCCAAGTTACAGACATAAATCTATGGCCTTCCGTTGGATTTACGAATGCTATAATTTTATCTTTTGCAAAATCATCTCCTGCGTAGAAATCGAAATTACGACCAATAATTAAACTGCCATCATCTGTTTTATTTCCCCAAGCTGCAAAAGATGTACAACCAACCAATGCTAAATCTTGAAATGCATGACCAATATCGTGTGCTCCATGCAAATACAATATTCTCAAATAGTTTGGTGCAATATGATTGTAATCTGACGACGCATATTTTGAAAGCCCATAAATTTCCGCCTTATATTCTTCTGGAATATTCAAATACATTTTTCTATTATACCAAGCTAGTATTTTTCGTAGAAAGTATTGTTTGGTTTTTGATGGTACTAAATCATCAATTTTCGATAAAAACGCACGTTCTTGTTTTTTAAATAACTCTTGTGTTAAACTTCCTGTTTGCATACCAATTTCAAGAGGATTGCCTTCAACATAGAGTTCCCATAAACCCTGTTTGTTTTTGGTAAGAAAATTATTTCCAGAAGTAAAGGAAGTATCTGATACTTTAACGCGTTCTGAAATTGACGCACTATATTTACTAACATCTGGAACATTTTTAAGTGATTTTGAAACACCACACGATGTTACTAAAAACAGAAATGCAAAAGCACAAAACCAATGTGTTATTTGTGTGTTTTTTAATAAGATGGATTTAGAGCTTTTCAACATACTTATTACACATTATTTTCAGTTATTTCTTCTTCTCCATTAGCTTCCAAAACCTTATTCAACAAATAATCTTTACCTAAAACTTCAGAGCAGGTCATCACTGCACCAATGGTAACACCCAAAATACCATGCATATTTAGGCTTTGACCTGTTAGTAATAGGTTTTTAATTTTTGTTTTTGGTGCTAAAAAAGAATGCATTGGTTTATTCACATCTTTAACATAACCATACATAGAACCTCTATTGCTGCCTATATAATCTCTATAAGACAAAGGTGTAGAGGTATATATTTCTTGAATACTCTCTCTAATATTCGGGAATTTAAGTTCTAATTCCTTAATTAGTTTTTCTGCTTTTTCTGCTTTGAATTCTTCGTAGGTTTGTCCTCTTTCATTTTTATGGGCAACTGTGTTAAAGGTGTCTGCCCAAGGCTTCACTTCATCATAATGCATATAGGTCATTACGGTAATATTGTCACCATATTCACCCATATTTTTCTTAATTGCCATAGACATCATATAGCCTTCTGGCCAACTTTCTTCGGTATATTTATGAACATCCCAAACGCGTTCTGGATCTCTAAAGTGATAAAAATTTTTATTTTGATATTTAAATGAATCTGGCTTTAACACCAAGTATAAGCTAAATGCAGCAATGGTACTTTCAATTTTATCGACTCTATTGGTGTAAGACTTCCTAAATTTATCTTCGCCAACAAGCTTTAAAGTCAGTTTTGGTTCAATATTAGAAATGAATAAATCTCCTTTTATTTCTTTACTGTTTGAGCAAATTGCAGATGTAATTTTACCATCGTGAAAACCAAAGTCTACAACCTCATGATGTTTGTAGGTTTCTCCGCCATGTTCCTTCAATTTTTTGATTAAAGCTTTTGTGATTTGGCTGCCTCCATTGACGCATCTATACGAACTTTCTATATAAGAGTTTATTGTTAAAGCATGTACATAAAATGGTGTGCGTTCACCATCTCCTGCGTATAAAAAGTTGGTTCCTGCAAGAACGGCTTGTAATGTTTTGTTTTTGGTTAGTGAATTAATATACCCTTTTGCTGGAAGCTGCATGGTGGCAGTATCATCATAATACGGTTTACCATGTTTTAGGTTGTATAACGGGAAACTATTACAAATCTCCTTTAATTTATCACAATAAGTTACTATGGCTTTTTCTTCTTCTGGAAATTGTTCAATTAAAACTTTAGTGAACTTTTCATAACCTTGAGCGTGTTTATATTCTATTGGATCATTATCGAATGTTACAATATCGAATCCGTTTTCGTCAAGTTTTTTAAGTGTTAATTGATCTAAAATGTCAATATATTTAAAGTATTGATAGAGGTTTTGACCTTCACTAAGTCCTCCTATATAATGCACTCCAGTATCAAAAATGGTTTTGTTTCTTACAAAGGTTTGTAAGTTGCCACCATATTGATTGTTTTTTTCGAGCACACAAACACTTTTGCCTTCCATAGCAAGAATGATAGCAGAAACCAAGCCTCCCAACCCACTTCCAACTATTACAACATCATAATGTGATTTCATGTTTATATTTATTCTTTTTCTTAATTATTCAGTAAATAGAATATAGACCGTTTCGCTCTTAGATACAAGACTCAACTCTATCTAACTGATAAAAAATAGTAATAATTCAAATAGCTAAATCATTTTCTATTTTTTACCGTTTTAAAATCATAAGATTCTCATGCTCTTTAATCGACTCAAATCCTATTTTAGTAATCAATCCAGCATACAAATTTCGACTTTCTTTTACTAAAACTACAAGATTAATACGGTTATTCAAAATGGTATTTATTTGCTCTTGGGATAAGGTGTTTGTGTTTAGTATTAATGTGTTTCCTGATCTTTTTATAGTCGCTTCTAAGGTATTTTCAAAATTAATGTTTTTGTTCTTATTTGTAATAAAACTATGCTGAAGAATTGGTCTAACGGAATCGTCTTCAATATAAGAATTAATTTTTCTATCAATACCATTTAAAGTTAATAGAAAATCGAGTTGTCCATAATCTTTTGATATATGAATGATTTCGGCTTTCTCATCAATTGTCCATAAAATACTATTATAAATCTCTTTATTCGTATTAAGATCTTTCTTAACAGTTTGGTATAAATCATCACCTTTATATCTGTACTCGTCTAATACAATATCATGAAAGTAAGTAGCGTGTTCTATCTCTTTTCTAAACAGCCTAAATTGATGTTTAAAATGTGTGCTTATACTTTTTGTACGTTGTTTGTAGGTTTCCCCATAGGTTTTGTTTTCAATAGGAATACGCTCTAATATTTTTACAGTAATACTTCCGTTTCTTATGAGTGGGCTTCCTTTTGGGTTTACTTCAGAATTACCATGAATAAGTACAGGAATAACATCTAAATTTAATTGCTCTGCAACATAAAAAGCTCCTTTATGAAAACGTCTCATTTTATTGGTTGTAGATCTTGTACCTTCTGGAAAAGCCATTAGCGTATAACCTTGTTTTACTTTTTCTTCTAAATGCGAAACCCCTTTTTCTATACCACTAGAAACAGGGTAAAAGCCAGCTGCTCTAACCGCTTTACCAAAAACAGGCGAATTATAAACCCAATCGTTTACCAGAAATATGATTTTTGGATGCAGCATTCCAACTGCTATAATGTCTAAAAACGAGGTATGATTAGCAATTATTATAGCTGGCTTATCAAATGTTTGATTTCTAAGATTTATAACTTTCTTCTTTAAAAAAGAGTTGGTATATAATACTGATTTCATGAATTTTGAAACGACTTTATGAAACCATCTCATTTTTACTTTCTTACTTACTGGAACAATCTTCAGCAAGGTTGCGCTTATCAATGAAATTAAAAAACCACCTGTTCCAAAATAAGTAAAAGACAAAATAGAATGTATTAATAGTCTAAAAGATATAGGTCGTTTTGTTTTATCACCAATAAATAATTTAAAGACTAAAGGCTGAAGTGTAAATGAAATAATTACTGCAGATAAAATTCCGATAATTGAAACTAAGGAAATGGAATACAACGCAGGATGTTTGGCAAATATTAAAACACCAACTCCTAAAATTGTTGTTATAACAGATAAAATAATGGATGTTTTATAGGTTGGTAAAACTTTTTCTCCTGTTTTATACTCCTGAAGTAAGCCATTAGTAACAAAAATGCTATAGTCAATACCCAAACCAAAAATAAACGTGGAAATAATGATATTGAAAATATTAAATTGAATATGAAACAATCCCATAATTCCAATGGTTAATAACCATGTTAATAGTATTGGAATACTTGTAACTAACATTAAAGAAAAGCTTCTATAAAACACCAAAAGAAGTAATATGACAACCACGAATGAATAAAGTACCAAACGATTAAAATCTGTTTTTAAATTACCTAAGAACGTTTCATTCATTTGTTGCCTATCAATAACAAGGGTTTGTTTGCTATTATTAAACGTATTAACTAATTCTTCTGCCTTTTCATCTTTTACCTTAACCAAAGTGGTTACCGTAGTAAAATTATCTTTTGAAGTTATATAATCTTCCGTTGAAATGGTTTTTAACGCCTGATAACCTTCAACAGAAAGTGGCTTAAATTCTGAATTTAAAAGTGCATAAAACTCCTTAAATGTAGTAGGTTTAAAACCTAAATTTTCGCCACTTTCAATTAAATTATTTTTAGTGTTGGCAACAGTTTCAACATTCCAAAAGGTATTCCATTTTTCAATACTTTGATTTTGACTCGTTTCAGAATGAATCAACGTACCAATAGAACTGAAATCTATAATTTGATCGTCGCTCTTTAGTTCTTCAAGCTTTTTATAAATAGTATCATTTATTTGAAGTGCTTCGTTTTCAGAATTACCATAAGCAGTCAAATACACAGATTTTGAAGCCATATTTGTTAAGGCATCTAATCGCAACTGTGCTTCTTTTAAATGTTGTGGCTCATAGTTTAGTTTAGAAATATCCTTATTAAACGCAACTTTGTTATACGTAAACAAACTCACTATAAATGCAACAAAAAGTGCTATAATAATTCCTTTTTTCTTATGAAATTGAAAGCTAGCAAGTTTATCAATAAACGCTTGCTTTTTAACTTTTTCTACAGATTTTTTATAGACTTGCGGAATAAATAACAATGCAAAAACTGAAGCTCCACTAACACTAATTGCGGCAAAAATGCCCAAATCTTGTAAAGCTTGTGAATTTAAAAACAATAAACACAAAAAGGCTAAAGCAGTCGTAAGACTACTCATTAATAATGGCTTTGTTACTTCCTTGTAAAGTGCTTTTATATTGTTATTACTCCTAATATGCGTTAAAATATGAAGTGAGTAATCTAAAGTTACACCTAATAATACAGAACCAATACCTAAAGAAATTGCTGAAATTTTTCCACGAATTACATAAAGCAAAGCAACTGCCAATAAGCCTCCAAAAAGCGTGGGAAGAATTAAAACGATTGGAATACTCAGTTTTTTATAAAACAGAATTAGAATAATCAGTAACACACTCATGGCAATACCAACCGTCAATTGAATGTCTTGCTTTATTTGCTTCGCGTTTGCTACAGCAATTAAAGCACCACCAAAATATTCGGCTTGTGCTTTGTTTTTAAAACTGTTATTCAATTGACTATTTATATCATATAGATTTTCTACGAATTTTGCGTTTTCAGAAGTTTCACTAGAGCCTAATGTTGGTGTTATAAATAGTAAAACTTGATTTTTATCTTTGCTTACCAAAAACCCATTGTGCAGAATAAAATCGTCGCCAAAACTTAATTGTTGCAATTTTTTCAACGCGATAAAAGATAAACCCAAAGGGTCTTTTAGTATGGTCTCTTTGGCTATAAAGCCAGAAGGCGACACTAAGGTTTTGTAATTGCTGTTTGTTATCGCTTCAATGCTATCTTTCTGAATTTTATTTGCAATAGTTTTATAATCACTGTCGTCTAAAAAAAGTGGCAAGTTTTGATATACAAAATCTAAAGTCCCAAGCGCATCCTCATCTTCAACTTTTCCTTGAATTTGTTTAACATACTCACTTGATGATTTGTTGATACTATCAATAATTTGAGACGCGTATTGCGTTATATCGTCTACAGAACCATCGGATTGACGCGAGATATTTATAATAATCTTATCTGCAAAATTCGTGGTTTCTAAAACCTTTTGTGTTTCCGAAGTTTTATCGTTTGAAGGAATTAGTTTCGTAATATCCTCTTCAAACTCAATTTTTGAAGCGACAAATCCTAATCCAAAAAACAACATGAGCATTAAACCAAAACTCAATAGTTTATTAGCTGTGATTTTTTGATATATGTTATAAAAAAACTTATCCATTTTTAAGTGTAATTTTTTTATTCGACATTAAAAACAGGAAATAACTTAAAAACCCTAAACAAGATGCTACCAAAAATGCCAACGCAAAAGCACCAACAATGTAAACTTTAAGATGAATTAAGATTTCAAAATTCTGAACCATATCCTCCAAATTGTATTTCAATTTTACACCAAGAAGAAATTCTCCCATTTTTATACTCGCATATAAAACAAAAGGGATAAAAGGCGGTAAGCTAATGTTAGAAAACACAAAAGCAATTACTTTATTTAATTTTAAAATATGAGCCAAAAAAAACACAAGAACCGTTTGAAATCCCCAAAATGGACAGATCCCAATAAAAAGACCTAAAGCTACAGACAAGGCTTTTTTATAAGGTGGTTGCGCACCTAATAAATCTTCCTTTATAAATCTCTTAAATCCTTTTTTTTTTAAGCCTCTAAAAAAGTCTCTTGGTTTAATATAAAAAATGGTAACAATCACAAACCAGGTATTTAAAATACTGATTCGTGTAAAATCTTTAAATGGTCTAAAATGAGAAACACGTTCGGTTTCATCATACAAAACTCGGACAGGTATGTTTTTAACTTCAACTCCAGCCCAAGCGGATTTTACAATCACTTCGATTTCAAATTCGAATTTTTGAGTGTAAAATTTAAGCTTTTCTAGCGGTTTTAAAGGATATAACCGAAAACCAGATTGTGTGTCTTGAAGTTTAATTCCAGTTTCTACCAAATACCAAAAGTTTGAAAATTTATTACCAAAGCTACTTTTCTTTGGCACACTTTCTTGGGTCATATTTCGTGCGCCAATGAGTAAAAGGTTTTTGTTCTCACTCTTTTCTAGTTCATTTACAAATACAGGAATGTCTTCTGGAAAATGTTGTCCATCAGAATCAATAGTAATTGCATACTCATAATTTAAAGATGCTGCATGCTTAAATCCTACACGCAATGCATTGCCTTTTCCTTTATTTTTTTCTACGTGAATTTGTTGAAGTTGTGAGTACTCTGTAAGAATATTTGCTGTGTTATCTGTAGAACCATCATTAACTACAATAATGTGTTGTGTATATTGTAAAACACCATCAATAACACGCTTTAAGGTACGATCGTTGTTGTATGTTGGGATTAACACACATAGCTTTAAATCTGAATTTTTTTGATTGATTGACTGATTATTCACTTAATGAACTCATTTAAAACCTTAAGGCATTAGTATCTCGAAAATACTAATTTTTCTTCATCACTAAAAGCTTTGGACTGTAAAATATAGTCTTTAATGTGATGTCGCAAATTAGAAGAACTAATATTTTTAAACTGTTTTAAGATGAACTGTTTATCTTCTTCAATATGAGTTTTATACTTTAAAATTTTTGGTGTGTTTTCTTGAATTCCCAACCTTACAAAACGCGCTTCTATATTATTTGGTGCTTTTTCAACAGCATATTCAACATAAGATACACCTTCTACAAATAGCGTTTTTTTGTCTTTAATTTTCTTTTCGTTTTTAGCTAATAAGGTAATTCCAGCTCCTTTGTAAGCAACTAAAGCAACATTATCTTTCTTAGACACATTTGAAAGCAATTTGCTAAACGCTTCCACTTTAGTATTGTCATTAGCTGCTTCTCTATATGCATCTCTAACAGTATTAATATCTAATGATACTAGATTAATACTTATAACTAATAAGAATGCGTGGAAGAGTTTCATACTCAATTATTTCTCTGTAAAATTAGTTGTAGATTTTAAAGCCACAGTCTCTTCAAATTTAGACACGTTTTTAACCTTATAACCTTCATCAGACTCAATAATATCTAGTTGCAACTCTAATTCTGGAGTCACAAAAGGATTAATTATAGCCATAAATTTAATGTTGCTCGCAGAAGGCATAAACAACTTTTTGTTGACAATCTTCTCCGTAATTTCCTTAATAATTTGCATCATACAAACACCTGGCATTACTGGATTACCCGGAAAATGCCCTTTAAAAACAATATGATCTTTGTTAATAGTAATGTTAGCTGTGGCTTTTGTTTCAACAACAGTTAAATTATCTAATGTGTATAACCCGTTGAGTTTGCTCATTTAAAATTAAATTTATACGAAACACCTATTTGAAAAACAGCGTTTAATTGATTATCATCATAATTATAGTATTGATAGTTTCCATTTGTATCATAATAACTATTATCATCAGTATCTAAATCTAGTAAACCGTGTTTGTAACGAGCCTCAATAGACAAACCAAATGGAAATTCGTAACCTACACCACCAAAAATTGTGAAGTCAATAGGTGTAATATCTATATCGCCATCATCGTTTATTAAGTTTATCCAATTATCTTCGAAATTAAGATCTATACTTGGTCCAACTATAATGTGAAGCCCTAAATCCTTTACTACAAAAAATTTATTTGCTACACCAACCGACACATAATGTATATTAAGGTCATCCACACCATTTATATCGCTTTTACCACCTTGATTAGAGTATGTAATTTCAGGTTGTAAAGCATAAAAATCTGTAAATTGAATATTAGCAAATAGTCCAGCATACAATCCTGTTTTTGCCTCTAATTCTGAGTTTGTAATTTTAGATTGATTAACACCTAAACGTACTCCAGGATTAAATTCTACTTGCGAAAATGCTGTAGTTGTAGCAATAACTAATGCTAAGCTTAATATTATTTTTTTCATGACTTTTAGTATTTATTTTTATTTTGAAAAATCAAATTTATACATTGCTCCTATTTGAATAACGGAATTTGTTCTTCCGTCTGAATCTGAAGTATCTATAGCATCTATAACTCCTTTTTTATAACGCGCTTCTACAGCTAACCCAAATGGAAAATCATATCCAACACCAAAAGAAATACTAATGTCTGATTCAATAGTTACGCCTGTACTATAATTAGTGCTATAAGATTCTGTGTCTCCATGTAAGTTAACATCAAAACCTGGAGAAAGTAATATAAATATTGGCATATCTTCATTAAAGAAATAAAATTTATTTGTAAACCTAATAGCTAAATAATCTAAATCTATATCCTCAGAACCTTGTTGAGAGAAGTTGATTTCTGGCTGTATAGCATATAAATTACCAAGGCGTAATTCTCCAAATACACCTGCGTAAAAAGCTGTTTTAGATCCATTATCAATATTTGAAATAGTTGCTAAATTTAATCCAGCTCTTGCTCCTGGTTTAAAAGTTACTTGAGAAAATGCCGTTGAACTTATAGTAATAAACGCGATTGTTAATAATAAATTTTTCATTTAATTAATGGATTTTTGTATATCCGTTATTATTCATAATCCTGTAATATTAGCTATAACTAGCCTATCGAAGATTCGCTCACCAAAACACCTACGATTTAGCTTATAAACAAACTCATTTAGATATAATTGCAAATATTTT
>Ga0209633_10003983_pt1 | contig 13470 bp, 11 predicted proteins | sample Cruoilmetagenom1_FD_187290 | JGI IMG/M metagenome (GOLD analysis project Ga0209633, IMG submission 187290) | Oil polluted marine microbial communities from Coal Oil Point, Santa Barbara, California, USA - Sample 1 (SPAdes) (version 2) | ecosystem: Environmental > Aquatic > Marine > Oil seeps ... | reverse complement strand
CGCCATACATACCGACTGAAAATCCGCGTGTCGGTGGTTCGAATCCGCCCCTGGGCACCACGGGCTTTTCGCGAAGCGAAAAGCCACCTCCCTCAAACATTGGCTCATAAGCGGCAAGCGATGCGTAGCATCGATGAGAGCTATTCAAAATCGAATCCACTCCTGGGCTCCACCCCACTAAGGCGAATTCCCAAGGGTAAGAAACGATTTCATTCCCCCCTTAAAATCCCATAGATGACGCGTAGGTGACATGAGAACGCATTTTAAAGCGTGTTATTGGGGGAAAATACGAGTGAAAAGATATAGACATCGAGAAGTAGCTTCCCGATGTCCAGCATCAAGAATAACGGCGTGTTACTGAATAGAGTACCACGCACTCCGGGTTGTAGCCTGTCTGGCACTTATTCCAAGGACTTCGCTGCGACTCTACTTTACCTTGTGGGTACGGATTGATTGCGGCTCAATGCTCTGGTTTTTCTCATAGCGACGCGTCGCTATCAGGCTCCGGGCACCGTTTGTGGTATGTTTTGGATTTTCCGATCCAGGTGGCCAGGGTGTGATTGCCTGAGTCACCTTATTTTGCGCAATTGCATTACCTGCACCCAAGGTTATTGGATCCTGGCGATCAAAATACTGGTTACATCCTGTAAGCGCCACACATATGGAGCTCAGAACCACAGTGCTGCTCAAAAAGCCGACCTTAGAGGCAAGCCTATTTTGTCGGTCCATATCCGATCTCCTCCTGGTCAATATCTATAATATGACCATATTGATTGTTCATGGCGGATAGGCGCAAACCATACCTTTTTTTGCGTTTGTCTCGCTCGGCCTGTCCAAGAAGAAAAAACTCCGGATCAGCTGTCGGAACGCTTTCATCAAGTGGCGTCTCGAGATTTCCACCGGGTACTTTGGGTTGCACCAAACGTGGCGTTACGATTATCACCAGATCAGTTTCGTTCTTGCGATATTCGGCGCTGCGGAACAGCGTGCCCAGAATAGGAACCTGACCAAGCCAGGGCAATTGCTCCTGATTTTTTATATGAGTATGTTGCAACAGTCCGGCAATGGCAAAGCTTTGCCCATCCTTGAGCTCAATAGTCGTGCTGGCGCGGCGTACTACCAAGCCTGGTATCAGGATATTGCCAACATTAATCGACCTTGTCGTATCAAGTTCGCTTACTTCCGGAATAATTTTGAGATTGATCAGTCCATTTGCGAGAACCGTCGGCGTAAAGGCCAGGGCGACACCAAATTGTTTGAATTCGATGGATAATTTGTTATTTCCCGAATCAATCGGGAACGGAAATTCACCACCAGCAAGAAAACTCGCCGTATCGCCCGATAAAGCAATCAAGTTAGGCTCAGCCAGCCGGCGCGCAAGGCCGCGTTCTTCAAGCGCCTTAACAATAACGTCAGCCGTAGTACCCTTATCCAACAGACGTGCGATTACGGTTCCAAACGGAGCGCCACCAGACAGGAGAGAACCCGCATCAATAAGCGCACCACCAATAACTGCAGCCTGGCTACCCGTATTTCCGTTAACCCGATTGCCCCGCACACGCCACCCAACGCCTAGCTCGCGCGCGGCTGATCGAGAGGCTTCGACAAAGCGTACTTCGAGCATAACCTGTTGGCTAGATTCAACGCTAATAACATTGGTCACAGATTTTGGAGCATATTGCTCCGCGATTGTCACCGCCTTGTTAAGAGATATAGCATCCTGAACCGAACCACTTAGCATCACACCGCCATTTGCGGAACTTACCTTGATATGGGCGTTTGGCAGATTTTCTTTGAGCTTCGAACGTAGATCAGCAAGGTCGTGAGTGACTTCAATTTGGATAACTTCAATGATCTGTTTATTGGCATCCAGAATTGCCACACTGGTTGAGCCAATCGCTTTACCAAGGACATAAATTGACCGATCAGTTAGCGGCAAAATATCGGCGATCTTGTTGTCACCAACAAGCGCTTCTGAATAAGGGCTCGATAATCTTAGCGTTTCGGATTTAGAAACAACGACGGAAAGTTTGCCGATAGGCGCCTCATGCGATTGAGCAACAGGCCTTGATTGATCGACGTCATAATTAAGCTCTTCAGCCCAAGCAGAGCTTGTCGAAACCAAGCTGACAATCGATAGCACGAGCAATGCGTTCAATAAATTTGGAAGAAAAAACCCAAACATTTTAGAAAATGCTGAAACATTGCCAAATGGTGGCGACAATCGCTCCGTCTGCAATATAGCCTTCAAAATAGACACAACAATACTCCCAATTTAACTCGACCAATAATACGTCAATACGCGATATTGAAATATATGAGGTTGGTATGCATGGATATCAGGATATGTGCAGCATTTAAAAACAGCGCGACACATATCCCGCAAAAAGATACATGTTTTGCCTATCAAAACGAATCAGCGACTGTCCAATGAGGTTATTGAGTTATCCCAATTAACCGCAGGCCCTGTGGATATTATTCGCGGTGGACCTCATACTCCGATCGCTCCATCGCACGAGTAACGCTAATTTTTGCATCGGGGTTTCTGATAGGCTTTTCAATGACCTCCTGCACGGAATTATCGCCCGGGGCTGCTTGCCCCAAGGTTAGGTCTCTCAAAGTTATACGCCGGGTGATATCAACATTCACCATTCCGGCACGTCTTAACGTCAATGAAAGTGAACCGACCGTGGATGCGAGGACGAGTTTTTGTGCGTCCAAAATATCAACCTCAACAGTAACCGTCTTTGCCAGTGTGGGTTTATTATTTTTATCGTCGGCCATTTGGTCAACTGCCAGTACGCGAATATTCTGCAGCAATATGTCCGTGTAGGAATTGTTCGTCTTTTTATTGCCAACACCAATTTGCTCGTTTCGTGTAAGAAGAACATCTACATGATCCCCTGGTAGCACAAAACCGCCAACACCAAGCACCTCATTTACCCGAATGGAAACGGCCTTACGTCCCTCCGTCAACATTGCAGAAAGAGAGGCACGTTGACCAGGACCAGTAATTTTCCATTCAAATATTGGCTCACCAATTTCCATATATGATAGGGCAACAATCTTGCCTTTTTGGCTCAATAGATCAGCAATTTTTTTAATGCTGCCATTGGGAATTGCATCTTCAGGCCAGTCAATCTCCTGAAGGTTATCAGCTGAAAGTTCTGTGCCGTAGCGCATCGCCCTGGCTGCAACCACTATGGTCGCCATGGGCTTCTTTTTGGCCTCAACGACTATTGTTTTTGCTGATATCATTGCCCCTGAATATTCTGACCCAGCAATTATGGCCGCACTAACAGCACATGCCAAGGCTAGGGTAATCAGGAAAATTCTGGAAGTTAAACGCATGCTACTATCTCGAAAAAAAAGCCAATTCCGAATCGCTCGTACTTAATTGAGCAATCCTCTGCCTTCAATTTATTCGAACGATCTCTATGAGCGGTTAATTTTATTCAAAATAAATAAATTAGGGAATTCGTTGTTCCATCAGCAATACCTTGCCTTTGGTCCGCCGACGAAAGCTCCCTATACACAACTTATTCACTGCTCCTCTTAAAGTTGAGCTCGTGGTTGCAGTGATTTTGTCGCGACTGATAAAGTAGCGAAAGTTCAGTGGACGTAAAAAACACCACAAGGTCACGGCAATTGCGTTAGCCAATATCCGGAATTTCTCGGGAGAACGCACGCACCAGATGAGGTTGTGTTGATTGATGCCCTGAATGTTTTGATAGGGGCGTGAACCGGCGGCTCATCCAACTGGTTTGATTTTCATAATGGAAAAGTAGGGATTTTTTTTAAATGTTAGTTCGAGGTCATGTGATGCGCGTCCTGTTTAGCATTGTCACATTTATATTTTTGAGCGCGTGCGGGACAATCAATAACCCGTCACTGAATTCTGCCGAACATTTCTGGCCGTCAACAGAACCGGTTAAGACAGCCAAGAATTATTTCCGCAAAGGTAAATTTGGGTTGGCCGAAAAACACTTCCGCCTGGCAGTTGAAAAAACGCCCAGAAATGCCGAAGCATGGCTTGGATTGGCCGCGTCATATGATCAGCTCCGACGGTTCGATCTTGCAGATAAAGCTTATACGTCACTGCGACAACTTGTCGGTGACCGGCCGAGCATCCTCAACAATATCGGTTATTCATATATTCTGCGCAGCGATCTTGAAAAGGCAAAATACAAGCTGCTGGAAGCCTATAATAAGGATCCTGGCAATCCTCATATCCTGAATAACATCGAAATTCTGAACCAGTCTCTCATCGAAGATGGCCGGGCGGTGGTTGTGATCAAAAAGTCCTGAGCAATTCCAGAAGCTTCCATCTCGACCAACCATTTCTGAGCGGCGCTAATTATTCTTGTCTCCCGGAATCTATAAAATTTTAATTTGGAAATTAGCAATTCTATTTCCTTTATCTGCGACACTCATCACATCTGTGCCCTTCACTTGGAGAAGATCGTAATGACTGTAATGGCAAAATTGAATTGGCGGTTCTGGAATAAATCTGACGTAGCCGATATCAAAACTTCCACATGGGATGAAAGCACATCAAAAGAAGACCTGCCCATCTCCGCGAGTGCAAAATGCAAGGAAAATGATAAGGCCGATATCAGGTTGACCCTCGCTGGATACTATCTGGTTATCTTCTTCGGACAGGAAAAGCGAAGCACAACACGGCTTGCAAAAGAGCGCCAGGAACATCCCGTATTAACCTACGGAAATGCACCGGTTCTGGCATTCGTATGGCTTTCAATAACATTTACGCTATACTCAATCGTGGTGCTTGCTGCACGAGGTGTCGTTAGCTTGCTTTCGTAATAAATACGTAACGACAACATCCACTCAAAACTCAAATCACCATTACATCGCCACCAGAACAAAACAATTCACCGCGGATTGTGCGCATCGATGAGCGGCTAATGGCCTGTGTGCGAGCACTTACATATGCAGCCAAAATCCGGAAGAGACTAAAACCTAAGGAAGGTTTGTTCACTATCAAAGGTGAATTCTCTATAGTTTGCGAGCGGGATAAATAGTTCAAACTTGTAGGATGTCGATATTTTGGTTGTCGTCGTTTTATCTGCGTTCACCACTTCAGACATATTGAACGATATCAAGTTATCAGCATCCAGATTAATCAATTCATTATTAAACAAAGTCTCGATGTCGCTCTTACTGGCATCGGCGTGAACCATTGCGTAGCGGCTTGTCTTATCGACAGCATAGTCGAGTTCAAAGTTCGCGTAGAGCGCACGACTAAGCTCAATTACTGCATATAAAACCATCAAAAATAGCGGGAAAATAATGCCACCTTCGATTGCGACAGAACCAGAGCATTCATTTCTGAATGCCTTCAATTTAAAAAATGAAGATCGTGGCATAATATTTCCAATACATTCATGGTTATCGGCGTACGGTCGATCATAATAACATTGCAGTCACTGCAATCTGACAATCGACTCATCAGAAATCTCAAAGTTTGAATCAAATCCCGGATAAGGGAGCATTGTTTGATATGTTTTTGTAATTTCAACTTTCAAATATGTAAGTTTGGTCTGTCCCGCAGAACATTTTGAACCACACGCAATCACCAACCCTGTCGAACACTCGCACCGTAGCGCCGCGCTGATTTGTGGCTGTGTAGCGGCATTGGATTTATCCCATTTTGGAGGCAATGTCTGTTCAACCGCATTGATGACGTGCTGCATATCGCCCTGCACAGGTCTGCGAACCAAACCATATTGAACTCCAATACGCGTTGCGTTCTGAAGCGCTAGCTTCTGCTTGATAGCCAGCGATACATCATAGACACTAATTGCCATGATGATCAGTATTGGAGCAATCATTGCAAATTCAATTGCAATCGCACCATCCCGGCAATTAACCAGCTTCCGGCTCAACCGAAGCACCCGCCGCGGCAAAATTGATACAAGTAGATTGAGTAATCTAACCGAACAAATGCTCATCTCAGCCCCATTTAATCCACCAGCCTAATGCTGGTATGAGAAATTGAATCTGTACCGTTACTCGCATCACAAGAATTAGTTACAGTAGAATTGCCGGTGAATGAAACTTTCGCAGCAACCAATTGTAAACAGCTAGTTTGCCCTCCCGTGGCGCCCGAAAATTGTAGTTCCTGATGGGGAAAATATATCGCACCACTCAGATCAAGGTTACTGTTGCCGACGATCTTATTTTTTCTCAAATTATTACCCTGATAGGCCGGGGCGTTCTGATCCTGAAAGAACAGGATACCATCAAAATCGGTCCCGCTTTTTGGTGCATGTAATGACAGATCCGCACCACCACCGAGCTCAAGTTCCGCAAATTTTGAGCCACTTCCAGTGAGAATAATAGTCACATCCTGACCGGTAATACTCGCCCCGCCAACCGCCTTGAAATTTCCAGCATCAATGAGATAAACGCCCGGATTCATGGTTGTGGTGCCACCCTGAAAGCTGATACCACCACAATACCTACCAGGCGATAAGGTTGTGTCTGAGTTCACACGCAGATTTTGCGCAGAGCAGGCCGTTGGGAACGCCGGTGGTTCAATATTGCGGCCATCAGGGCCATAAGGATCAAGTACTGATGGGGCGTGGGTTTTCAGTGGTATATCAACAGAAATCGCAGAAGAGCCACCCTGTAGAATATCACCAACCGAGGAAATGCCGGTCGTATCAATACTTGAATTCCCTGAGATATACACCGCATCAGAGCTTTCAGAATTCGAAGCTATACCACATCCAAGATGAACCGCAGCCGAGCCGGTAAACTCAACAGCCTTATCCTCGCTATTGGAAAGACCAAGAATACAAAAATCTGTTTGAGAAGAATATGTCGATATTGCCCGCGCGCTCACCGTGACATTAGGGATATTAAATAGCTTGAGAAAAAATACCGGTTGCGGCTTGGAAGTAATCACTTCGACCGCATTGGCATTACCGGCATAAGACACCGCCAATGGTGGATTATTAACCTCTACACTAAGGGAGGCAATATCGGAATCATATAATATCCCTAAATGACGATTGGTCTCCGCGTCGAGTGCTGAACCGTTTTGGCCTGACCGTAAAACATACGCCGCCGACAAGGCCGCTTGATCCGTGGCCGCTTGAAGCTTGTGCTGTTCGAGATACCAAAACACAGCATCCGATGCGAGTCCGACAAAACTTATTAGGACAGGAGTTATTAGTCCAAAAACAACGGCAATACCGCCATCCTTCCTGGCAATGAACTCGGCTAGGGAAACGCGTCTTGCAGACGTACCAAAATATTGCGACTTAGCCAAAATCAAACTCCAAAAATATTGTACATTGCAATTAGTCGACTAAATATGAATAAAAATTTACCAAAAAAAAGTGCGCAACCGGTTAAATTAATAGGTTCAATAATATTAAAAATTGTATCTACTAATCAGTTCGAATATTAAGCACGACGAGTATTAAAACGGGATAAAAACTCCCATAAAACAGCTGCTGGAAGGAGGAATAATAGATTGGCTAGCGATGGTGCCTTAACACGAAACAGATACTGCTTCGCATTGAGATGGGATAAGGGCCAGCTCTGTCGTTTCATGAACAGGAATATTAATAACCATCTCAATCTCTCCATCCGCCCGGTTGCTCATACTTTTTTTACCGCTGTGGAGTTTGATAAAATTACATGCAATCGCCAGCGCCATATTCGGATGATCCGCTCCCATCGCGATGATGTGTTCAACCAGATTACTCGATGCAAGAGTTCTCTGAATCTATACATCCGACAATTTATCCCCGGAATAATGGATACTAACTAAGTTGCTATAAACCGCACATGACCTTCCTGTAATACGAGCGCTTTGCTCAAGCGATACAGAACCAGATTTTGAGGTATCCAACGCCAAAACGCAGATACGTGTTGAGCCGACGACTATTGCTTCAGCAGAGGCTTGAACTCGCTGGATTTTGTCGCCATATACGCCGCCAAAAAATGTTGTGACATTCTGGATTGCCATCAGCTGAACAGACATATTTTCCGTTGAAACCGAGACAGTTATTGCAGAGGTAGAACCTTTGCCAATAAGGTTTGCTTTCACTGCACTTGCAGCAATGATCTGGAATTGATCTTTCTCACTGTTTACAAGGGTAAACTCTTTTGCGGAGCAATTGCACCTGCATCAACTGCGGCTTGCAGCCGTTTTTGCTGAACATGTGCCAAGCCGTAATCAATTGAAAATCCGGCAATCATAAAAAGAACAGGAGTGGTAAGTGCTAAAACCACAAAGATACTCCCTCGGTGGTCACTCCTGAATTTTGCGAGCGGGCTGTAAATGCGTTTGCTTAACCTCGCAGAATATGGAGGACCGGAATTAGCCAGCGCCTATGACATTGAATTACGCCACTTCATAATTTTGCTCACCATTAAATTGTGTCACACGGTGGGCTGGAAAGATAAGAGAAACCTCTGTACCGCCATTCGGAGCGGAGCAAATTTCGATATAGCCACCATGCTCATCACAAATAATTTTGGCTACGGTCAGTCCCATACCAAGTCCGTTTTTAGATCTTGTCGACGACATATTATTTTGAGAAAAAGGGCGGAACGCGTTTTCAATCTCAGTGTCAGACATGCCCGGTCCCTGGTCGCCGATGCTAAATTTTAACTCGCCTTGTTTGTTGAGATTAGCTTCCAGCGTTATGGTGCTTCCCTCGGGAGAAAATTTAAAGGCGTTATCGAAAATATGCCTGCTTGCTCTGAGAAGCAGATCTTTGTCACATAGCAATTCAAAATCATCATGCAACTCAGCAGACGCAAACTTTATATTATACTTATTGCGTTGAGGCGCGATTGTTTTAACCATGTCGCCGATAAGATCGGAAATTCTATAATCATCCTCACGCAAATTATTAGTCCCATTCACACTGGATGAAACAAACAGAATATCTGCAAGAATAGCGTTTAACCGCAAGGATGCCCGTGTTATTTCACCAAGATCATCACGAAGAAGATTGTCAGCTGGCGCCCGACCAATTTTCTGTTCAATCAGTCGGGAGTAACCCTGAATTATGTGAATGGGGGTACGGAATTCATGAGAGATCAGCGACAGCAGGTCCCCCTTCAACTTGCTGGCCCTGTCTGCCTCACATTTCGCCACGCGTAACTCCGCTGCCATTTCCGAGTTCCGGATGGCATAGCGAATATGATGCATCATGACATTCCATTTTATCGGCTTGACGACAAAAGATGTTGCTCCAAGATCATATGATTTTTCCAATGCAATTGGATCAGCGCGACTGGTCACAACAATGATTGGTACATTTTGTAAACGCGGATGTGCACGCATTTCTTCGATCACCTGAAAGCCGCTGATATTCGGCATCTCCAAATCCAGCACCACAAGGTCATAGTCAAATTTCTGGAGTAACGACAATGCGATCGCACCGTCAAACGCCTCATCAACCTCAAAGCCATTGGTTTGTAGCGCCATGGCAGCAACGGCGGTCAATAGATGATCGTCATCAGTAACCAATATCCGGGGCCGTTTGGTATTCAGGAGTTCAGGCATGTCGAGAGACACCTAACTTTTACAAAAAAACTTTTAATTCAATTCTGAATATAGTGTGCACACCATAATATCTGATGAAATTTCATGATTAACACTTCATTAAACCATCGACTGTTCTCGTTATTTTAACCCTTTTCGCAGAGTTATTGTATGTGAATAAATCTCGGATCAGGGGAAGACATGCATCTACTTAAGACCGAAGCAGTAACAACCGATGTCAAAAAACCAATCCGGTCTAGACTGATCCGCATCGTCCTTTTCTCAATCGGTGTTACAAGCCTCATAACCATGCTCGCCGGTTCATGGCTTGAAATCGGACGATTTAATGAAAGCCGGGAAAAAGAAGCTTATGCGGTCGCACATATTTTTTCCGCGGCTGTTTCCGACCCCCTGGCGCGGAATGACCGGCTAAGCGCCCTTAAGGCACTTAGAGCTATTTCCAAAATTCCGGCATTTCAATTGGCGCAGGTACGGAACTCCAATAACAATATTTTTGCCGAATTGGGAGGGGCAGTTCAGATCAAGAGAGATGACAGTCGCTCGCTAATATTCAAGCGCAATCTGAAGATCACCGTGCCGATAATCAAAAGCGGTCAAAAAATTGGTTCCCTTATCGTTGTTATCGACACCAGTGACCTGAAGGGACACCTGATAGAAAAAATCCTTGTCGGCCTTTTTGCATCAATTATTGCAGGCATAGTCGGGATAATTATAGCCATCCGCCTGCAGGAGCGAATTACCAATCCCCTGCACAATCTCAGTCAAAGCATGTTTGAGGTCCGCAACACACAGAATTTCAAACGCGTCGTTACCCGCCGCTCAGATGACGAGACTGGCTTATTGGTTGACGCGTTTAATGACATGATGGCGCATATTGACGAGCGCGATAAACGCCTCAAAGCGCACCGGGAAAATCTGGAAACAGAGGTTGAACACCGAACGATTGAACTCAAAGAGGCAAAAATTGTTGCGGAAACCGCAAACGCAGCAAAGTCGAGTTTTTTGGCAACCATGAGCCATGAAATTCGTACACCGATGAACGGCATCCTTGTCATGGCAGAGTTATTGGCACGCACAAAAATGCAGCCCCAGCATAAACGTTATGCGGATGTTATTGTCCGTTCCGGCGAAAGCCTGATGGCGATCATCAACGATATTCTCGATTTTTCCAAAATTGAATCCGGAAAAATGACGCTTGAACACATTAAGATGGATGTCTCCGAGACCACCAATCACGTTCTCAACCTATTCTGGGATCGCGCGCAATCGGCCAAAATTGATATTGCGTCGCATATCGCACCTGACGTACCGGATCTCATTAAAGGCGATCCGGTACGGATTAACCAGATCATTTCAAATCTCATGAACAACGCCCTGAAATTTACAAAAAATGGCACAGTTTTTTTAACCGTTGCTCGAAGTGACGAAAAGTCGAAATCCGGAAAATGCATGCTGGAATTCAGCGTCACTGATACAGGTATCGGCATAGCGGAAGAAAAGCTCGGTGATATTTTCAAATCATTCAGTCAAGCTGATCAATCAACCACGCGGCAATTCGGCGGCACGGGACTGGGGCTGGCAATTTGTAAAAAACTCGTCGAAGCAATGGGAGGAGAAATATCTGTCACCAGCCAGATTGGAAAGGGTTCCACATTCAAATTTACATTGCCAACCCAGGATCTGGACAAAACGAGATCAATAAATAAAAAGCCGATGGACCGGCCATTGAACGGCTCGACGGAGCGCGCCATTGTCGTGCAATTAACACCTGCCACCTCCATGGCAATATGCAACTATCTGGAAGATCACGACATCGACGTCCAAACAATTCCAGCAGATGAATTGGAAACGGTCAACCTGTCAGGTGTGCGCACAATTTTTGCAACAGCCCAAATACTTCAAACATTATCGCTTCGCGACATGGGAAATCATGCAACAAAAAAACCAGTTCTTGTAGTGGTGTCTTCGCCCGGGGATCTTGACGATGCCTCCGTATTCGAACTCGGCCTGGCACAAGATATGTTAATGTGTCCGATTGATCGGACCGACATGCGTAAACTTGTCGACAGACTTAACCGCGGTGAACTGCAAGGTTGTAACCGCGAGGATCATCAGTCAGGCACCATGAACAACCTGCCTCGTTTTTCCGGAATGCGGGTACTTGTCGCGGATGATAACGAAATTAATCTGGAAGTAGCTAAGGAGGCCCTGGCTCAGCTAAATATTGATGTGGCTTTTGCTCACAATGGTCGGGAAGCAGTCGACGCCCTGTCTGGAGACCACTATGACGCAATCTTGATGGATTGCTCCATGCCCGTATTAAGCGGATTTGACGCGACCCGCGAGATCCGGGCGACGGAATCCCAAAACGACAAAACACATATTCCAATTATCGCTCTGACAGCCCACATCGCAGGCGGCATCACCGATGAGTGGAAAGATGCGGGTATGGACAGGTATCTTACAAAGCCATTTAATATCACAGACTTATCCGCAATCCTTAGTGAACTCTGCTCCACCAAACTTCTGACCTCAGCGTCAACAGACCACGCGATGGGCCGTAAAGATACGCCCCAGGAGCTAGATTATTCAGCACCAGTTCTGTCTGACGATTCAGGTTCTACAATACTCGATACATCACAATTAAGTTCGATAACCGGGCTTGGAGATGCCGCAGGTCAGGAAATGATTGTACGTATACTTATGATGTTTACGGAACACGCACCTGCAGCAATGAAAAAGTTAAATGAAGAAAAAAATACACACACAAATGATATTGCGAACGCCGCACATGCACTCAAATCAATGTGCAGCAACATTGGTGCAGATCGCCTGTTTAATGCATGCGAAGCTCTGGAAATAGCGGCACGGCAGAACGATCTTGATGATCTGGCCGAATTGATCGGTAAAGTCGAGATGGAACTCGATTGCGTCTTGCATCATATTGAACAGAGGCGTCTGGCAGCTTGAACCAGAGCACTTTCCTGTTCGCCGCCGTCAAAATAATTGCGTTTAAACAGGCAGGCATAAATAGACAGGCAATAGTTAAAATTTTAACTATTCAATTTACCAAAGTTTATCTCAACTGGATTACTTTATTTGATATTGTTTCTTGGGATAAGGGCGAGTTATGCAATCATACTATAATGTTGAAGGAAATTCTCTCCTCGAGAAATATGCCCAACAAGTGGTAACATCCCAACTCACGCGACGTGCAAATATAGCCATCGTCGACCGTGATATATGCACAAAAAACGTTGTGGAATTAAAATCCTATTTCATCAGTAGCCTGACATCCATGTTATTGCCAGACATTGAGAGTTCAATTGCCTGGATCGAAGGCTTGGAAAACAACAGCGCGCCAGGAAAAATTGGGGCATCAGGTGGTCAAGACGCCGACAAGACAATTCAATCGCTGCGCTCGATGGTCACCCTATTAAACAAAATACATGATTTTGCAGAATTAGAAGCCGGTATATGCTCCGACATGCCGGAATCGCTGGAAATTAATAAAATCATTCACCACGCATCGAAACATTATGACGTGCTGAAAGATATAGGCAGCCTACAGATTATTCTAAACCCTTCTCCAGAACCGATCCCGCTACTGTGTCATGGCTCCAAACTGATCCAATGCTTTGCAAATATATTCAGATTTGCAGCTATCAATCATCGCGCAGATACAAAAATTTCGGTTAGTATCAAAAAAATATCTGACCTGGAGATGGCAGTAGTAATACGATATTCGGGTAATGAATTATCCAAGCCCGAGATTAAAAGGTTGCTCACGACAAAAAATATGGTCGAGCATATTATTGCTTTGGGCGCCAACAATATAAAATTGATTATGCCGATAGCGTGCTCCTTAATTGAACTTCATAGCGGCGGAATTTCTATAAAAAACCAACCGCACAATG
>Ga0209633_10003982_pt1 | contig 13475 bp, 10 predicted proteins | sample Cruoilmetagenom1_FD_187290 | JGI IMG/M metagenome (GOLD analysis project Ga0209633, IMG submission 187290) | Oil polluted marine microbial communities from Coal Oil Point, Santa Barbara, California, USA - Sample 1 (SPAdes) (version 2) | ecosystem: Environmental > Aquatic > Marine > Oil seeps ... | reverse complement strand
AAAACTCCTATAAAATTAGTGGTGATGGAAGTACGAGTACCGTTAGAGAAAATCAAGAAAACACAACAGGTTTTGCTTCTAATTTAAGATTTAGTAAAACCAAAGGAAATGTGCGTTTTAGAATAAATCATGAATTTACAGATGATAAATACGATAAGAACGATCTAGGTTTTCAGCGGAGAAATAACTACCAAAGGTTTTCTGCTAGCACAACATATCAAATTTTTAAACCAACTAAGCATTTTAATAATTTTAGAGTCGGAATATGGACTGGTTATTTTAGAAGATTTAAGCCTAGTGTTTATACAGGTAATTTTATAAATCTATTTGGATTCGCTACAACAAAAAAACAAAATTCTTTTGGTGGAAATATGGGTACAAATATTGGTAAACAAAAAGATTTCTTTGAACCCAGAACTGATGGTAGGTTTTGGTTAGAAGATCCTGAAGGAAAATTAAATCTTTGGTATTCTAGTGATTTTAGAAAAAAGTTTGCTTTTAATGTTTCTTTCGGTGGCAGTAAATATTTTGGCAATGATGGTTATGGTTATTGGTGGGGATTTGGACCAAGATATAGAGTCAATGACAAATTACAATTTAACTATTCCATTGAAATGGATAAGGTGTTTGACGATCAAGGGTATGTAACAACTTTAGATGATGGAACTATAATTTTTGGCAAACGGGATATAAAAGAAGTAGAAAATAGTTTAAGTGCAAAGTATAGTTTTAATGATCGATCTTCAATTTCACTTGTAGCAAGACATTACTGGTCACCAGTAACTTATTCAGATGAATATTATAAATTAGAAGAAGATGGCAATTTATCAGACTATAACTATATAGAAGATAATGATTTAAATTTTAATAGTTGGAATGTTGATTTACGCTATGTTTGGGAATTTGCTAGAGGAAGCGAATTGGTGGCTTTATATAGAAATTCTATTCTAAATTATGGCAGTGATTCTGATCAATCATTTCAAGATAATATAGGTAACTTATTTGATCAACCCTTAGGTCAAAGCTTTTCAATAAAAATAATTTACTATTTAGATTATAATAAAGTTAGTGCCTGGTTTTAAAGAACTATACGTATACTCTTAAATTCATTCATGCTGATTTTAAATATTGGTTAATCACTAAATTTATGTATTTTCACATCCTTATTATTTCAAGATGATAAAAGCAAAAAATATACATAAATATTACGGTGAACTTGAGGTGTTAAAAGGTGTAGATCTTCACATCAAGAAAAGTGAAATCGTGGCAATAGTTGGACCAAGTGGTGCAGGCAAAACTACTCTTTTGCAAATATTAGGCACTCTAGACAAACCAAGTTCTACGGATTCTTTAATTATTAATGACACTAATGTTGTTGACTTAAAAGATAAAGCATTATCAAAGTTTAGAAATACACATATTGGTTTTATTTTTCAATTTCATCAATTGTTACCAGAATTTACAGCTCTTGAAAATGTTTGTATCCCTGCTTTTATTGCAAACAGACCCAAAAAAGAAGTAATAAAAGAAGCCAAAGAAATTCTTGATTTTTTAGGTCTTTCTGATCGTTATGAACATAAACCAAATGAACTTTCAGGTGGCGAACAACAACGTGTTGCAGTTGCCAGAGCTTTAATTAATAAACCTGATGTTATTTTTGCTGATGAACCTAGTGGGAATTTAGATACTGTTTCTTCTAAAAGTCTACACGAGCTGTTTTTTCAATTAAGAGATCAGTTTCATCAAACTTTTGTTATTGTTACCCACAATTTAGATTTGGCAAATATGGCCGATAGAAAATTAGAAATGAAAGATGGAAAGATTATCAACGGGATTTCTTAAATATTTTTACTTCGGTGAATTTTAACTCAACCATAGTATGATAGGTATTATCAGCGCAATGAAGGAAGAAATTCAAACTTTGCACACCTTACTTAAAAACGAAAAGGTTATTAAAAAAGGTATGAGAACTTATTATTATGGTACCTTATTTGATCAAAAAATAGTATTGGTGTTTTCAAGGTGGGGAAAAGTTGCAGCTGCTACAACAACAACTCAAATGATTAATGATTTTAACATTGATGAAATTATTTTTACTGGTGTTGCCGGCTCTATTCAAAAAAATATTAATATTGGAGATATTATTGTTGGAAAGAAATTGTATCAACACGATATGAATGCGAGTCCGTTAGTTGAACAATTTGAAATTCCTTTACTTAGAAAAAAGTATTTTGAAACAGATATTGAAAAAAGAGAATTATTATATAAAGCTTGTCTGCAATTTTTAAATAATATTGATAGCTTTATTAACAAAACTGATTCTAAAAAATTTAATATTTCTATTCCAAAAGTATTTAAAGAAGATATAGCCAGTGGAGATCAGTTTATTTCTACAAAACAACAAATAAATTCTATAAAAAATGCCTTACCAAATATAGCTTGTGTCGAAATGGAAGGTGCCGCTGTAGCACAAGTTTGTTTTGAATATCAAATACCATTTAGTATCATTCGAACCATATCTGATAATGCAAATAATAATTCGCATATTGATTTTCCTAAATTTGCAAAAACTATAGCCAGCAATTATGCATTAGGTATTTTAAAGTACTATATAAATTCAAATACCAGTAAGGTAAGTTTTAATTAAAACGCTGTTTTTTTTCGATCTCGTTTTATAAAGTGTAATTTGTCATCTTTATATATTTGTTGTCTATAACCAAACAAATGAAAAATATCTTTAGCTAAATACTTGGCAATTTTTGGATCAACTATTAAAGTATAGTTATTCTCTGGATCTTTTTTAACTCCTGGTATCAATCTTAAAAAGTGATTAATTTTCAATTTTCTAGCGAATAGAGATGCGCTCAACCAGAATTTTGAAATTCTAGAAAGAATAAAAAAACCATCTTCCCCAAGATTTTGATACAATGGCATAAAAATTCGTCCATCTTCAGATGCCCGTATTATTTGACCATTACTTTGAGCTAATTTCTGATGCTTCTTAATAGGCTCAAAATTAATAATCCCCGATTTCATCTTAAAATCTTCATCTTTTTTTATACCATAACGATATTTTATTTCAAAAAAATCATATCGACAACATAAATTAGATAATTCATTTTTATAATGGTTATAATTTGAAATATTTTTTTTTGCTACACACTTCGAATGCACTAAAGCTTTCCAAATAAATGCCTCACAATTTATAATAGACTTCTCATCATGATGCTCACCTCCTTCAAATCCTAATGCAATATGACCAAATTCGTTAATAAAAGTTAGAAGAGGGCCATCTAAATACTCTTCAATACCAAGCACTACAGGCACAGGAAAATTAGAAGAAAATTTTCTATTATTTAAAGAATCACTTATGGTAATAAAAGGCACTGTTGCTGAAGAAGTTGTGTGTAAATCTATAAAATAAAATGGACCGACATTCGTATCAATAATATCTTTTATGAGTTTATAAATTTCAATTTGTTCTTTAGTTTCGGCATTTTCATCAACAGCTAAGGTTTTTAAAGCTTCTATATTTTCTTTTCTCCAAATTCTATTCAAGTCAACATCTTCAAATCTAATTCCTTTTTTTGAAGCGTTAATATTGCCAAAGATCATATATAAATTTCCACTAAATTGAATATTTTCCTCTTTAATTTTATGCAATACTTTTTTCGAAGCTTTAACTCCTGCCTGTTCATTTCCATGAATACCAGCAATTATTACAACTGTTGGCGTTTGTTTTGAACCCTTTATATTACCTAAAATACGATTAGAACTTAATTGGACGTGACCAATGTTATTTTTAGAATTATTCATTTCTTGAAGAAGTATCTTGTAAATTATCTAAATCATTTTTAGTTAAGATTCCTATTAAATCTCCATATTCAAGTACTGGCAGACAACCAACTTTATTCTTTATCATCATTTCTTTTGCTTGTTGAAATGATGTGTCAGAGCTCACCGTAATAATTTTATTTATCATAATATCTTTTGCTACAATTAATTTATTCTTCTTTAGATCAATTGCATCTATATTTTTCTTTGTGATTAAACCTGTTAGCTTATTTTTATTATTTACAACAGGGATATGATGAATATTTTTCCATTTCATTATTTTAATCACCAAATCTACCAAATCATCTTCATTAACAACAAAAATTTCAGTAGTCATAAACTTATCTAACTCAATATTTTCTATATCTAAATCAACGCATTGTTTATGATTCGCTATTTTCCATTGATGTACAGGTTTACCTTTAATTTGCTTTTTATACATGCAAGAAGCTAGTGTTGCGTTTGCAATATCTTTAGTGAGTTTTTTGCGCAATTTTCTATTGCTATTAGTAATCCAAACACTTCCTGTTTGATGAGAATCAACCCTTTTTTCAATAATATTTAAATAATGTATAATATCCTTTTTGTCAACTTTTGATTTTAATAATCCTTCATAAGCCATTTCAAGTAAATGTTCTTTTATCAATCGTTTTGCCGATATTCCTTTACCAAACCAGTTAAAATAGGTATTAATACCTGTTCTTGCAGCATTAATAAAGTTTCCTTTAACTTCTCGAAATGGAATTCTTTCATAAACATTTTTATATTTTCTTGGCATACCTTGCATCACTCCTACCCAAAATAAAGCATTTGCAATTTCATCTTTAACCGTTGGTCCTGAGGGAATATATCTATTTTCAATTCTTAAATTTGGAACTCCATTATTAATTCCATAACACAATCGATTCCATTTATAAATAGTTCCGCTATGTATATTCAACGCTTCTAATTTTGGTATTTTACCTTGCTCTAACATTTCCACGGCATTTTCTTCAAAGCTGGAAGTAACAATTGGAGTATATCTAACAATATCATCTTTATAGATTTCAATTATAGATTCTCTTAGCCAATCGTTACCAAATGAAACTCTAGGTTTTTGACCACGTAATAGATAGGATTTATTTCTTAAATCTACACTTTGTTGAAATAGAGCTATTCTTGTTTCACTCCATAATTCTTTACCCAATAACATAGGTGAATTTGACATTATTGACAACATTGGACCAGCTATGACACTTGCCCAATTATACTTGTCAACAATTTGTTTAAGCGGTATTTGTAAGTGAACTTGAAAACTTGTGTTACAGGCTTCAAAAAGAATAGATTCGTGTTTTAGTATTAACTCATCAACACCTTCTATTCTCAATTTAAAGTCATTGCCACGTATTTTTTTTATAACGCTATTTAATAATTTATACCTTTTATGTGGTGTAATATTATCAAAGACTAAGTCTTTCTTCTTTAAAGTTGGCAAAATTCCGGCAAGTAATATTTTATTTTCCTCTATTTGATTTGCGGAATGGTGACCTTTTTTCAACAAGCTATTCAATTGATTTTCTAATTGAGAAAAACAATTGGCCTTTAATTCTATTGGGTCTGCATTTATTTCGAGATTAAAAAGAGCTAACTCTGTAGTGTAATGCTTGTCATTAATTTTGTCTAAAACTTCTAAAGCTTTTTTTGAAGGATTAAAATTTTTATCGACCAAACACAATTCTTGTTCAGCGCCTATTCTTTGTTTTCCTTTTTCAAACAGGTCGTTCTCAATCATCATATCTAAGGCTTTCACATCATTAAGTAAATGATATAAAAAGTCTTTTCGCTCGCTTAAGCTTTCCATTGCTTTTACGGATTGAGAACCCATAATTATTATTTTTTACTGCATAAATATACAGTAATACTTCTCATTATTAAATGATTAAAATCATATTCTATTTATAACTTAATCACCAAACAAATAATGGTTTATCACTCATTAAATTGTTAACTTTTTTAGCAACACTTTCAAGAACTTCTTCCTTTTCAAAATTATTAATTACTTCATCGAGTAAATCAACAATAATTTGCATATCAGTTTCTTTTAAACCCCTTGTAGTAACAGCTGCTGTTCCTACTCTAATCCCTGAAGTAATAAAAGGAGATTTATCATCAAACGGAACCATATTCTTATTAACAGTTATATCAGCTTTAACCAAAGCATTTTCAGCTTCTTTACCTGTAATATTTTTATTACGGAGATCAATTAACATCATATGATTGTCCGTACCCTTAGAAATAATATGATAATTTTTAGCAACTAATGCTTTAGCCATGGCTGCAGCATTTTTCTTTACCTGAATCTGATATTTTAAAAAATTATCTGTCAATGCTTCGCCAAAAGCAACTGCTTTAGCTGCAATAATATGCTCTAAAGGTCCACCTTGCATTCCTGGAAAAACAGATGAATTTAGCAAAGTACTCATCATTTTAGTTTTTCCTTTAAATGTTTTTTCACCAAATGGGTTTTCAAAATCTTTACCCATCATAATAATTCCACCTCTTGGTCCACGCAAAGTTTTGTGTGTTGTAGTAGTTACTATATGACAATGAGGTATTGGATCATTCAAAATTCCTTTTGCTATCATTCCCGAAGGGTGAGAAATATCTGCCAATAAAATAGCACCTACACTATCGGCAATTTCTCTAAATCTTTCAAAATCTAAATCTCTTGAATAAGCAGAAGCTCCCGCAATAATTAATTGAGGTTTCACTTCATTGGCCGTTTCTTGAATCTTATCATAATTTAATACTCCGGTTTCCTTTTCTACACCATAAAAAGAAGTTTTATATAATTTACCTGAAAAATTAACTGGAGAACCATGTGTTAAATGTCCACCATGTGAAAGATCAAAACCTAATATTGTATCACCAGGTTTTAAACAAGCTTGATAAACCGCAGCATTAGCCTGTGAGCCCGAATGCGGTTGCACATTTACATAAACTGCTCCGTAAAGTGCTTTTGCCCTATCTATTGCAATTTGTTCAACTTGATCAACAACTTCACAGCCTCCATAATACCTCTTACCAGGGTAACCTTCGGCATATTTATTGGTTAAAACAGAGCCAGCAGCTTCTAATACTTGTTCACTAACATAGTTTTCAGAAGCAATCAATTCCAATCCGTTTGTTTGTCTTTCTTTTTCCTCTTGAATCAAATCAAAAATTTGTTGATCTCTTTGCATGATACTTATATTTTATCTTTTGTTAAATTCATGTCAAAAGTAAGAAAATCATTTCGCATATAAATAGAATCTTATATATTTGAAATAAATATTTATTATTATATTTAAAGATGAAAATAACAGCAAATAATCCAAGTAGAAAGTCCTGGTTAAACGTAGAAGCAGGTTCAGATTTTCCAATTCAAAATATTCCTTTTGGAGTTTTTTTAACCAAAGAAGATATCATAACCATTGGTACCAGAATTGGTGATTATGCAATTGACCTAGCAGCATTACACCAATTAGGTTATTTCGAAGGAATTCCGCTAACCGATGATATTTTTATGCAAAATACTTTGAACGATTTTATTTCGGACGGTAGAACGACTTGGCGTTTGGTAAGAAATAAAATTGCTGATATTTTTGACGATAAAAATCCAAAATTAAAGGGTAACAAAAACCATAGGAATAAAATTATTTTTAATATATCAGATATAGAAATGCTGTTACCTGTTGATATTGGTGACTATACTGATTTTTATTCAAGTAAAGAACATGCAACCAATGTTGGTACGATGTTTAGAGATCCTGAAAATGCACTTTTTCCTAACTGGTCACATTTACCTGTTGGTTATCACGGACGATCATCGTCTATCGTAGTATCAGGAACAAAATTAAGAAGACCTAAAGGGCAAACTATACATCCCGGTGAGACTCAACCAGTATTTGGACCTTCAAGATTGGTTGATTTTGAATTAGAAACAGCTTTTATTACTACTGATGCAAATAAATTTGGTAAATCAATCGATATTAATGAAGCTGAAGACTATATTTTTGGAATGGTATTATTTAACGATTGGAGTGCTAGAGATATTCAAAAATGGGAATACGTTCCGCTTGGTCCTTTTTTAGCAAAGAGTTTTGCATCAACAATTTCTCCTTGGATTGTTACTTTAGATGCTCTTGAACCTTTTAGAACTGCCGGACCTGAACAAAATACAGAGCTATTACCATATTTACAACAAAAAGGCAATAAAAGTTTTGATATTAAATTACAAGCTGCGATTAAACCTAAAAAACAAACAGAAACAATAGTTAGCAACAGTAATTTTAAATATATGTATTGGTCTATGTCTCAGCAATTAACACATCAAACTAGCAATGGTTGTAATGTTAGGTCTGGTGATATGTATGGTAGTGGAACTATTTCGGGGCCAACTAAAGATAGTTATGGGTCTATGCTAGAACTTACTTGGAGAGGGGAAAATCCAATTAAGATGAGTGATGGTACAGAGCGTAAATTTATCAACGATGGAGATACTGTAATACTTAGAGGATTCTGTGAGAAAGACAATGTAAGAATTGGCTTTGGCGAATGTAAGGGAAGAATTCGAAAAGCAAAATAATTTATACTATTACATTTTAACGGAGCTAAGTATTTTTCCGATAGAGCTTTCAAAACCTTGAAGGGAATTTAGGATTTATTCTATTTTTATTTTTTATTTCCCTAAATCCAGTTGTTTGAATTATAAATTTCTTAGACTTATCATTCAAAAATCAACGAATGTCTTATTTTCAATAATAATTAAAAACTTACATCGAGAATATCAAAATGTGATGCGTGCGTAATTAATTGCTTATTTTTAATTACTAGAAGTTGAGGAGATTCGTGATATACGTTAAATTTAGTAGCAATAGTATTTGACAGATTTCGGTTTTTTAAAATATCTAAATAATAAAAATCAAAATCATTGGTCGATCTTGAAATCTTCTTCTCAAATCTTTTTAATGCCATACCACTAACACCACATCTGGTACTGTGCTTGAAAATTAAAATGGTTTTTTGAATTGAGCCATTTAATATTTCATCAAGTTGATCTTCATTAGTCAATACAATTCTATCTAAATTAGAATTTTCACTTTTATCTTTATTAAAAAAATTATCAAACAAACTATTATAATTAAGCCAAATGATTCAATTCTATTACTGTGATTTCAGGTCTTATTCCTGCTCTACCAGGAAATCCTATAAAACCAAAGCCTCTATTTACGTATAAATATTGTTTTGCTTCTTTATATAAACCAGCCCATTGAGGATAAATATACTTGATGGGGCTCCACTTAAAACCAGGAATTTCTACTCCAAATTGCATGCCATGTGTATGCCCCGATAATGTGAGGTCAAAATGGGTTTTATGAGATACTACTTTTTTTGCAAAATGAGTTGGATCATGAGACATTAGTATTTTAAAAGGAATATCTTCAACTCCCTTTATGGCAAGGTCTAAATCTCCTCTTTGAGGAAATGGTTTTTTTCCCCAATTTTCAACTCCAATTATTCCAATACGTTCTCCATTTTTTGAAATAGTAATGTTCTCGTTATTCAATAAATTGAAATTCATTTGCTTATGATAATCTAAAAGAAGGTCTACATTTTCTTTTTTCTCACTTTCTGAATTCCATTTTTTATAATCACCATAATCATGGTTTCCTAAAACGGAATAAACTCCATTTTTTGCTTTCAATTTTTTAAAATCATCTATAAATGGCTCTATTTCACGCGAATCATTATTTACTAAATCACCAGTAAACAAAATCACATCGGCTTTTTGTTCATTAACAAGATTAACCCCATCTATAATTGCTTCTTTGCTATCAAAACTCCCTGAATGAATATCTGACAGTTGTACAATTTTAAATCCGTGAAAAGCTTTAGGTAAATTCTTAAATGATAGATTAACTTTATTTACTCTAAAGTCATATTTCCCTTTTGCAACACCATATATCATCGAAGAAAACGGAATTGCAGCTACTAACAAACCAGCCTGTCTTATAAAGTTTCTTCTACCTGGTGCCGTCACTTTTTCACTCTTTTTTGAAAATAAACTCTTTAGATAAAAAACTGATATTCTAAATATTCTAACTATATCTTCCAATAAAAAAAATACAATCAAAAATAATTTAAAAACAAAAAATGAAAAGAAATACCCAATAAATAAATTGTGAATAAATGAAGCGTTTAAAGGGCTTTGGGCTAAATTATTGTATAAAAAATAAACTCCTATATAGCTTATAATAACAGATAAAAAATAAAACATTTTGTAAAATAAACTAAACTTACTCTTCGCAATACTTTTACGTAAAGCCCAATAAACATATACATCCATTGATAGTAAAAGTAAGAGTACTAAATAAGTGTTAAATGAAATATTTCTTGTCGACATTTATATTTTTCTTCTTTTCTTCTCTGTTTTTATTAAATCTAACTCTCTATTTGTTTGACCTGCTACAGATGTGTTTTCTTCGGCTCTTCTAATTAAATAAGGCATCACGTCTTTTACAGGTCCAAAAGGTAAATATTTTGCCACATTAAAACCTTCTTTTGCCATATTATAACTAATATTATCGCTCATACCGTAAAGTTGGCCGAACCATAAGCGTTGATCCGTTCTTGAATAGTCAGACTTATCAATTAGGTCCATCATTAAATAAGAACTATCTTCATTATGAGTGCCATTAAATATTGCCATAACCTCTAAATTATCAAACATATACTTTAATACAGCATTATAATTCTTATCTGTTGCCTTTTTATCTTTACAAATTGGGTCTTTATAACCTTTTTCAAGAGCTCTCTCTCTTTCCTTCTCCATATACGCACCTCTCACAAGTTTCATACCAATTTTAAAACCTTTTTGTTTTGCTCTTGCGTGTAATTTTTTTAAATAATTTAACCTATCATGACGATATAATTGTAATGTGCCAAAAACAATAACTTTTTCTTTATTGTATTTTTCCATTAATGATTCAATCAAATCATCTGCAGCTGTTTGCATCCAACTTTCTTCAGCATCAATTAATAGAGGAACATTTTTATCAAACGAAGCCTTGGCTACTGCTTCATATCGCTCAATTATCCTATCCCATTCTTCTTGTTCAGATGAAGTTAGCTTCTCTTTTTCAGTTATTTTTTGATAAATAGCCAATCTTCCAAATCCGGTAGGTTTAAATACAGAAAAAGGAATTGCTTCTTTTTCTTCAACAAAATTGATGATCTTTAAGGTTTTCTCTTTGGCTTTATCAAATTGCTTTTCTTCCTCTTTTCCTTCAACAGAATAATCCAAAACTGAATGTACATTTTTGGTATACATTTTATCTATTGTAGTCATACAATCCTCTTCGGTAACTCCTCCACAAAAGTGGTCAAAAACAGTTGAACGAATTAATCCTTCTACTGGCAGATGTGATTTTAGTGCAAATTTTGTTGCTGCTGTTCCAATTCTTACCAAGGGTTCACTCTTAATCATTCTAAATAAAAAATATGCCCTTTCGAGTTGAGAATCCGATTTTAATGCAAAAGCAACTTCGGTATTATTAAATAGATTTTTCATCGAATTAATTTTTTATCAAAGATAATAAGACTCATTTATTTTATTCAAAAATTTGACCGTTATTTGCAAATAAAACCTAATTTATGGAGTCTATTTTATCAACAAATTATTACGTTCATTTTCAAGAAAATGCATATACTTCATTTGAGAAATATTTGAATGAAAATTTTCATTCGAAACTATTTGTTTTAGTTGATAACAACACAAAACAACATTGTTTACCTTATTTTTTGAATAAAATAAATAGTACGATTTCATTTGAAACAATTGAAATTCCAGTTGGTGAAAAATATAAAAATTTAGATACTTGTACTACTATTTGGAATACCATGACCGAAATGGGTGCCGATAGAAAAAGTATACTTATTAATTTAGGTGGTGGCGTAATTACAGATATGGGTGGTTTTGTTGCATCAACATTTAAAAGAGGAATTAAATTTATAAATATTCCTACTACCCTATTAAGTATGGTTGATGCTTCTGTTGGTGGTAAAACGGGCATTGATCTTGGTGTTTTAAAAAATCAAATAGGATTGTTTAGCAACCCAGAAATGGTTTTAATTGATCCAAATTTTCTTGCTACAGTTTCTGAAAGAGAAATGAAATCTGGTTTGGCTGAAATTATTAAATATGGTTTCACCTTTGATGCCAAAATTTGGGACAAAATTAAGCCAATGAAATCCATTGATTTAGACTTAACCGCTAATTTGGTTTATCACTCTATAGAAATTAAAAACAATGTTGTTCTCAAAGACCCAAAAGAAGAAAATTTAAGAAAAACTTTAAATTTTGGTCATACCATTGGCCATGCTATTGAATCCTTTTTTTTAGAGGATAAAGATAAAAAAACCTTAACGCATGGTGAAGCAATTGCTATTGGAATGGTTATTGAATTGTATTATTCTTCAAAATTATTTGATTTTCCTATGCTGCTTACAGAAGAATTAAAAACTTTTGTTCTTAACTTTTACGGAAAAGTTGAGATGAAAAATTCAGACTTCAGTCCAATTATTGAATTGATGAAATTTGATAAAAAAAATGTTAACGGGAAAGTAAATTTCGTACTTCTAGATCAAATGGAAAATTGTAAAATTGATATTCAGGTAAACAATAATTTAATTCTTGAGGGATTAAACTATTACCAACTTTAATCAAAAATATTTTTAAAACCTATTATTGATCCAATCAGAAATTAATTCTAATGCAATTGGAGAAAAAGTCTCTTTGTTGGTTGCATATTCACTAAAACTACCTGTTTCTGAAGTTTGAAACAAATGATTCAAATCTTTTATTTCTTGAATTGTAACATCTTTATTGTTTGCTGTATTTAATCCATTTTCAATGCCCTTAAGGTTTATTTTTGGCAATACTTGAGTGTCTTTTTCACCATTAATTGCCAAAACCGGACAATTCACTTTACTTAAATAATCTTTTGGATCAAACTTTATAAAAGTCAACATCCAGGGAGAAGTTAATGTTTTAAGTTGTTGCTGAATAATTTCATCTGTCAATTGAGCTTTTAAAATATCAGAAGAATTGTTTTTCAATTCATTGAATAAGTGTTGCATTTGTTGTTTTGAATTTTCATCGTTATAGTCTAAACAAACATCATAAATTTTACTTGAATATTTCATGTTAACATCTATATCTTCAGAATTTAAACCACTTAACTCAAGAGCTTTTCTAGACTGTGTCAATAAAATTTCTTTACCTGTAATACCAGGCCCAGCTAACAATACAATAAAAGATACATTTTTGTTTTTAGAAGCTACAATTGGAGCTATCATCCCTCCTTCACTATGACCAATTAGCCCAATTTTATTAATATCAACCACATCATTTCTAGTTTTTAAGTAAGAAATGGCAGCTTCTACATCATCCGCAAAATCATAACTTGTGGCTGTACTAAAATCGCCTTCAGATTTTTCAACACCCCTATCATCATACCTCAATACTGCCACACCATTTTTTGTTAAATGATCTGATAAAACTAAAAAAGGTTTATGTCCTAGAATTTCTTCATCTCTATTCTGGGCACCAGAACCTGAAA
>Ga0209633_10003981_pt1 | contig 13475 bp, 9 predicted proteins | sample Cruoilmetagenom1_FD_187290 | JGI IMG/M metagenome (GOLD analysis project Ga0209633, IMG submission 187290) | Oil polluted marine microbial communities from Coal Oil Point, Santa Barbara, California, USA - Sample 1 (SPAdes) (version 2) | ecosystem: Environmental > Aquatic > Marine > Oil seeps ... | reverse complement strand
TTGCATCAGAACTTGCCCATGCGAAAAGTATTCAGGAGGCGATGGTAATCCAGCAAAAATTTGCCCAAGCTCAAATCAAAAATTACACAGCACAATCACAAGCACTAGCCAATGCCATGTTAAAGGCCAGCGATAAGGCAAAGGGCTAAGTCTGAATATTTCGTCGAATGCTGGATCAAGCGTCAAGGCCAAGAGGCCAAATCCGGCCACCGTCCAGGCTGGGTGAAAGTGCGGGCATGACCTGCACGGCTTTTTGTGCCGGTGATTTTGCTGTTATCGCAAACAAGGCTCAGACTTTAAATTTTTTGACTTGACGTTGAGCACGAATAAAGGTTTGAAGGGGCTTGGTTTGCCCGTTCTCTTTTATGTTTGTTCATTTTGGAATGATGGGATGAACAAAGGCTCAAATCTATCATGCTCAAAAATCTGGGCGAACCGATTGAATTTTTTGTTCAATAATTTTATAAGATAGATATTGGAATATGCCGCTGTAGCTCAGTTGGTTAGAGCGCCTGATTGTGGATCAGGAGGTCACTTGTTCGATTCAAGTCAGCGGTACCACGCCTTTGGGGCCATTATTCATCGAAATACAAAATTCAGTGAATACGAGAATTAATGAAATCCCGGCGATTTGAAATTGAAATTTGGCTAGCAGGCTGTTGACGTTCTCATTTTAATTGCGGAACAAGCCGTCTTTGGATTGCGGAACAAGCCATCTTTGGATTGCGGAACAAGCCATCGCTTGATCTTGGCGCAAATGCCACCTGTGACCGCCGGTCAGAATCGATTCTATTAAATGTGAGCATGCCCTAGCTTATAAAGCATCCAAACCGGACAAGGGGCTGGTGATGTTGTGACTTCACCTTCCGAGAGTAGCTTCTGCAAGAGCCAAAAGGGTAGCGGAACGAGTTCAGTTTCCTTTTGACCTGTCTCGGGAACAGGATCTGCGGCTGCAAATAATCTATAAAAACTTTGATTTGATCCAGAGCTTGCCAATACAGATGGGGCTGAGCTTGATCGGTCCATGACTGAGTTGCCAAACAAGCGCTCAACAAATCCGCCAGATGAATGGTCGCCATTCCGTTTGAGATTGCGGTCGGTCGTATTGAAAGAAATCCCGCCGACGATAAGCAAGCTCGTCAATAATAGTGAACTTGCAAGAATATAAGATTTGACCATTTAGCATCCAGTTCCGATTCCACCAGGATGATCTCTTCTGTTTACGTTTTGGTCAAGGTAAAAGAAATAATATTCTAAATATCGAGCTAATCTATCGCAGTCAGGTTGTAAAAACATCACGAAAACTACCCATCGGCATCCGATTTCGTAATTTTATGAGCTAGTCTGCATTTCTCACGACACATTCAGCATTTCTCACGATACATTCAGCGCGTTTTCTTTTTGAAAAATCCGCATGATGAGGAAATATGAAACGCCCAGCGTCAGCACAAACCACAACTTCCAATTGCTCGCCCAATATGAGTTGACAGAAATCATTTTGCGCGGGGTCGCCTCAAACTTTATTTTTTCAATGGCAAATTCATCCGGAATATATCCGATAGGGTTTCCAAAGAACACGTTCCACCACTTACGCTTGGTTACCACGGAAGCTATTCGAGAAGCTGGGAACGCAGCACCCGTCTCCGAGCCCGTATCGCGAAATACCAGCCGACCATTAAGATTGGGCCAGGCCTTCTCATAATTGTCGATGCGTAATTTTAGTGGTGCCTTTTTACCTTGTGCGATTTTACCCTGTGCGGTTTTGTCTTGTGCGATTTTATCAGTAGATTTTGAAGGCGCGGTCGCTGATTTTTCAGGCACGAGGGAATAAAATTTTATTTTTACTTTTTCACCTGGATGGGGGATTTCATACTCAAAGTTATTGTTAAGCCAGACCGCAATTAAGAGCGTGGGCAGCGTTGAAATAATGAGAGGGATTACTGCAACTGAGCCGCTCGCGGTGGGGGATGTCTGGTGGTTGGCTTGTGCCAAACGCCGGTAGAGGAATATGCCCAGGCCAGTCGCGCATATAGCCCACAATATCAGCCGAACAATGTCGGGCAAGGCCATCGACATCAGGTGATCGAGAAAATTAAACGCCGGTGCAGGTAAATCAAATAAACTCATGATACTCCTTAAATTTTGAGTGCCATATAACGGCATTAGGGCAGATATGCAATATGTAGTTCAGACATTGGTCAATGCTGACATTATTGAATTTTTGTTTTACCGTTTGGGGACGGATTATCGATTGATCTGGACGTAGAGCGTGTTTTCGACAATAGATGATCGGCCTAATTCGCAATCAATCAATTGGAGATACAAAGAAGCATGTCCGCCTCCGGCACTAAAAAAGTTGTCTACGCTGCGCTTATCGGCAATAGCCTGATTGCGGTTACTAAATTTGGGGCAGCAATGGTCACAGGTTCATCGGCCATGCTGTCCGAGGCTATTCACTCTGTCGTCGACACGTGCAATCAGGCGCTTTTGCTTGTCGGGCTCAATCGGGCGAAGCGACCGGCGGATGACGAACATCCCTTTGGTTACGGCAAGGAACTCTATTTCTGGGCGTTTGTGGTTGCGGTCTTGCTGTTTTCCATGGGGGCCGGGGTTTCGCTTTATGAAGGCGTGCAGAAAATCATGCACCCACATCCAATTTCAAATCCAATGATCAATTATGGTGTTTTGGGATTTGCGGTACTCTTTGAAGGTGTGGCATGGTGGGTTGCATATCGTGAGTTTGAAAAATCACGCGGCGATGACAGTCTGGTGGAAGCATTGCAACACTCCAAGGACCCGGCCATTTTTACGGTCCTCTTTGAGGACACGGCTGCACTACTCGGGCTTTTTGTCGCATTTATAGGAATTTTGCTGGCTGATCTTGGCGGTATCCTTTGGGCGGACGGTGCTGCATCCGTTGTTATTGGCTGTGTTTTGGCGAGTGCGGCATGGGTGCTCGCATATGAAACCAAGAGCTTGCTTATTGGGGAAAGTGCTAACCGGCGCGTCATTTCTGGAATCACAGGCATTGTTAAACGGCAAAGGCACGTCCGGAAGATTAACGAGCTCAGAACCATGCATTTGGGGCCACGGGATATATTGCTCGTCATTTCTATTGATTTTCGCGATGATGTGTCAGCGGGAACAGTCGAAGATACCATCACGGAGCTTGAAGAGCAGATCAAAAGTGATTTCCCGGATATAACCAAGATATTTATTGAGGCCCAGTCAGAGGCAGACCATAACAGGATCAGCCCAGATCAATCATTGGGCGTGTGATCATTAGCCAGAAAATCACAAGGGTGCCGAAGAACGCTGGCAAGCCTAACCAGAACCACCAACGCATGGCCCGGTGATAACTCTGCGACAGGGGCAGGACTTTATCGCGCGCGTTCTCAGCTTCATTGCGAATATGGATTTGTAGAAAAACCACCGGTATCCAGCACGCTCCAATTAATAAATAAATCGCGACGCTTGTCATGATCCACGGCTCAAAGAGGTCATAACCCCTGGCATAGGCAAGTGCGACGCCGGTGATGGGTTGCAGGATAACGGCTGTGGCTGTGAATATAAAATCGGCAATAACGACAATGCGCGCTGTCGCGGCAATCGTCTGTACATCACCACCTCGATCCGCCCAGAACATGAAAAATGCGATGCCTGCACCGGTTCCAAAAAGGACTGATGCTCCAAGGATATGGACAAATTTCAGAACGAGATCAATTTCCATTTATGGCTTTCTTTCAGATTGCCTGCGCCCCAGCGCTCCAATATTTGCCCTTCGGCACCTGGACCAGCCCGAAGTGCGTTATTGCACCCGTTGCCAAAACAAAAACAGCATGGAAACTTTTGAGGGCTTCCATGCTGTCTTATTATAATGTCCGGTGATCATCCGTGCTCCGTCAATTTCAGATGGAGATCATTTAGGGATCAAAACGGGATTTCGTCGTCGAGATCTTTCTCGAACCCGCCGCCGCCATTGCCGCCGCTGGTCGATGATCCGCCGCCATAACCACCTTGCGGCTGGGATGAATAGCCGGATTGCGAATTATCCTGCATTCCACCGCCTGCGCCTGCGCCTGCGCCCGCACCAGCTCCACCGCCGCTACGTCCATCAAGCATGGTTAAAGTGCCGTTAAATCCCTGGATAACCACTTCTGTGGAATAACGGTCATTGCCGCTTTGATCCTGCCATTTACGTGTCTGAAGCGCGCCCTCGATATATACCTTTGAGCCTTTTTTCAGATATTGCTCGGCAATGCGGCAAAGGCCCTCACTGAACATAACGACGGAGTGCCATTCAGTTTTTTCCTTACGTTCGCCGGAGTTTTTGTCGCGCCAGCTTTCCGTTGTTGCAATGCGTAAATTGCCAACAGGACGACCGTCCTGAGTGTGTCTGATCTCTGGATCGCGTCCGAGATTTCCAATTAGTTGTACCTTGTTTAGTGAACCAGCCATGTGTTGTTCCTTCCGCGCAATGTGTTTTTCAGTTTGTTCGCTTTGGCACCCTGGGAGCCATATGCCGCTTTGCTGCTTTTCTACTCTGCCGCTTTGCCCCTGTGCCGCTTTTCTGCATTGCTGCTTTGCCGCTTTGCCCCCTGTGCACTTGTGGACGGATATTTATAAAATCCAATAAGCAACCAGCTTGTGGGTTCTTCTCGCCAATGATTGGCGTGTGTGTGTACGATTCGTCTCTTGAAGACCTTAGCCTGCCAATAGTGCTTTTTGTGTTTGAGCTGCTTATTGTCCACAATTGTCTGAGTGCCTGTTCAGAACTTCACTCAAAACCTGTCTATTGCTGTGAATGGCGCGGTAATGTTTGGCCAATTACAGTCATGCCACAGCAGCTCGTTCACCTTATGTTCCTACAATAGATGAGAGTACGAATTGATGCAAGCAGGTATTTTTGGCTTAATAACGCTTGCCTGTAGCGATCGGCATTATTCGACCGACCGTACCTTATTGGCAAGATCCTGTATGTCTTCCTTGTCCATGGCATCAGCACCGGGGCAGGCAGAGCTGTTCAAAGTGTCATAAATAGCCTGGGCATTACCCTTGAAAGTTCCATTTTTTGCACGGCTGACAATTCCTCCCGCGATTGCGGCATCGTCCCGTAATGATATGCACATCAATTTACCGAGATAGTTTGTGAGCCGCTGGCTGTATGGCGAAAAAGAACCAATATCATCAATACCTGTCGCAGCCTGTGCCGGACTTGCTGCCAGGGTCCGCCACTGAGTGATTTCATCACCGGTGCCCCAACTGTCTCGCTGCCCCTGATCCAATAGTTTTTCGAGTGTTGCCAACACCTCGCCCTTGAGGGTGGGATTGGTAATAGCTTTGACATGATTACCAAGGTCTTCAATCTCACTATCACGCGGAGTGCTCAATTTAATATCTGCCAAGTAGCTTAACTTGGTACCACTGCTGGATGGTGGATTGGTCTGCCAGATGCGGGCCTTTGATAGATCGACTCCGGTGAGGTTTGTATCGCTTAAGTCTGCACCATACAAAATTGCAGAATTAAGACTGGCGCCCTGCAGCTCCGCGGCCAGAAAATCAACACCTTGCAGATGAGCATAATCAAAAATAGCCCCCTGCAATGAAGCACCAGACAAATCTGCCCCCAGCATCCAGGCACCGGTGAACTGGGCACCTTGCATATCTGCGGCGAGAAGAATGGCACCGTTCAGGTTAACCTGCAATTTCATTTCAATATTTTTCAGGGTGGCATCAAACAGATTTGCGCCAGTGAAAATCGCATAGTTTGCCTTGGCTTTGGATAAATCAGCCCTCTCAAGATTGGTATATGAGAAATCGCTGCCCTGTAATTGGGCCCCGCGCAGTTTTACACCAACCATCTGCGCGCCGGTTAACTGCGTGCATTCAGCCGCTTCCCGGTTGTTTTTAACAGTAAGCAGATCAATATCGGTACAGGTCAGTTGCGCACCACTGAGATCGGTCTTTTTGAGCTTCGCATTTCGAAGGTCGGCACCGGTTAGGTCGGCCTGATGTAAATCAGAACGGTTTAAATTCGCGTCTCGCAGATTTCTCCCGCGCAAAATAATACTCGCTTCACCGGATGCGACATCTTTGTCAGACACCAGGTCGAGATCTTTTGCGATCAGGTTGCGATGGAACAATCCGAAAATTGCATTACGGTTTCCCAATGTTGAGCCGTACAGGAACGGCATTGCATAGCCGAAATAGCGCTGCTGTTCGACATCCGACGTCTCGGATGGTTTGGCACCAACCATGGGTAAGGTTCTGCCTGCCCGGTCCATAAAGCCATAAGGTACGGTTGCTATAAAGAAGGAGAACATAATCACGGCGACAAAAATGACCGCGGTGACGACAAAACTGATCGGGTAATAGCGTGCTAGGCGATAGAGGGCGTGGAAGAATGACGCGTCCGCGCGCCTGAGAAATACGCCGATAAAGAAGAGAAGTGCGACATCGATCAACAAAACAATCCGGTGCCCCCAGGTAACTCCTTCATCGTGATAGGGCAAGAAACTCAGCTGGATATAGAGGATGAGGAAAACCGGTAATACAACGAGTGAGAGCCAGATCATGGCCTGCAGAAAGAAACCGAAAAGCCAGCTCCTCTGTGGTCCGGCAAGTGCCTGGGTGAAGAAATAAGAATGCAGCTCCAGGCGCAACGGATGGTTGGGCTTGGAGGTGTTCTCGAGAGGTTGCAGGCTTTCGTCAAAGGCGATGACCTTACGTGCCAGCATCACGTGTTGCATCAGCATGCCAAAATGGGTGAAGAGCAACACCAATGGGGCAAAGGCAAAAAACCGAGCCAAATCGATGTTTACTTCCATAATGGGGAGTTTGATCGGCGCATTAAGGAGCAAGTCCTTATGGGTCACACCAGCAACCGCCACCATCAGATATGCCATCAATGCCAGATAAAGAACCCAGCCGGAACGGGATATATTACTGGCTGAATTTACGGCCTCCAGCAGGCTATATGGATTTACCGGGAGATCGCTCTCAACCGGTTCAAGGCTCGTATCACTCATGTCAGCACCGCCCAGTAACTCTCACAAAAAATCTTACTAATTAAATATGTCCGGCAGAATAGCTTATTTTTTCCGGCAGAATAGCCTATTTTTTTCTGGGGGTTAACCGCTTTGACGATGTCTAGGGTTAACTGTGTCTATTTGGTTCCAGTTAGACTTTCCACAGGCATTGATTGTCATATCATCTTTCAAATGACGCTAATAGATGATTATGTCATTGCAATAGAATTTTTGATGCATGTTTGATTTTGTCCACTTGAAATTGGCGGGACGAAATCCGATTGTTTGAGCCATATGACCTCACTTAAAAACATACATGTCCAGGGGGCGCGCGAGCACAACCTCAAAAATGTGGACATCACATTGCCGCGCAACAAGCTGATTGTATTTACCGGCCTCTCGGGCTCGGGCAAATCTTCGCTGGCGTTTGACACAATCTATGCGGAGGGACAGCGGCGCTACGTTGAGAGCCTAAGTGCGTATGCCCGCCAATTCCTGGAAATGATGCAGAAGCCGGATGTCGATCAGATTGACGGTCTTTCGCCTGCGATTTCCATTGAACAAAAAACGACGTCGAAAAATCCGCGCTCAACGGTCGGTACCGTGACCGAGATTTACGACTATCTGCGCCTGCTTTATGCGCGGGTCGGCATTCCTTATTCACCGACAACCGGATTGCCCATCGACAGTCAAACGGTGACGCAGATGGTCGACCGGATGCTGGAGCTGAAAAAAGGTGAACGGCTCTATTTGCTGGCACCTATTGTGCGGGGGCGAAAGGGCGAATACCGCAAGGAATTTGCCGAGCTGCAAAAGCGCGGTTTTCAGCGGGTAAAGGTTGATGGGGACATGTATGAATTCCCGGATGTGCCTACCCTCGACAAAAAATTCAAGCATGACATCGATGTGGTGGTTGACCGGTTGGTGGTATCGAAAGATATGGGCAACCGGCTGGCCGACAGCCTTGAGACGGCGCTTGAACTGAGCGATGGTCTGGCAGTGGTGGAATTTGCCGACAAACCGCTCGGCAAAGCGGAAATTGAGACTCCCAACCACCCCGCGAACGAAACTCATGAGCGGCTTTTATTTTCACAACGATTTGCGTGCCCTGTTTCGGGCTTCACCATTGAAGAGATCGAGCCGCGCCTCTTTTCGTTTAACAACCCCTTTGGCGCGTGTCCGAAATGTGATGGGCTTGGTACCGAGCTTAAATTTGAAATTGATCTCATTGTGCCAGATGTAGAGCGTTCGTTGCGCGACGGTGCCGTTTTGCCTTGGGCGAAGACCGGTGCCAGCTCGCCCTATTACGCCCAGACTTTGGCCGCCATCGCCAAACATTACAAGCAATCCATGGCTACGGCCTGGAAAGACCTGCCTAAAAACGTTCAAAAAGCCATCCTTTTGGGCAGCGGCAAGGATGAGATTAAATTTGTCTATGATGATGGTTCACGAAAATTCCAAACCAAAAAACCATTTGAAGGCGTGATCAATAATATTGAACGGCGCTGGCGTGAAACTGAATCGAACTGGGTCCGGGAAGAACTTTCACGGTTCCAGTCAAAGCAGCCATGTGAAACTTGCGAGGGGCACCGGTTGAAGCCACAAGCGCTGGCGGTCAAAATTGCGGATCTGCATATTTCGCAAGTGGCGTCGATGTCGATACGTGATGCCGGAGCCTGGTTTGAGGCATTGCCGAAAAAACTCAATGGGCAACAGAAAACCATTGCCACGCGCATTTTGAAAGAAATTCGTGACCGGTTAAAATTCCTCAATGATGTTGGTCTCGATTATCTGACCTTGTCGCGGGGATCGGGTTCGCTATCTGGTGGCGAGAGCCAACGCATTCGGCTTGCGTCGCAAATCGGATCCGGGCTCACGGGCGTTCTTTACGTTTTGGATGAGCCGTCAATTGGCCTGCATCAGCGGGATAATGCGCGTCTTTTGGAGACGCTGAAGCACTTGCGCGATATTGGCAATACGGTGATCGTTGTTGAACATGACGAAGATGCGATCCTCACCGCCGACCATGTTGTCGATATTGGGCCGGGTGCGGGTATTCATGGCGGGGAGATTGTTGCTTCGGGCACGCCTGAGCGCGTCAAGTCTCATCCCACCAGCTTAACCGGCCAATATTTGACCGGGCGGCTTGAAGTTCCGGTTCCCAAGGTACGGCGGACACCCAAAAAAGGGCGTACACTTGTCGTTAAAGGTGCGCGCGGCAACAATCTGAAAAACCTCACCGCAGAAATACCGCTCGGCCTCTTCACGTGCATTACGGGCGTATCGGGAGGTGGCAAATCAACACTGCTCATCGACACCATCTATAAAGGCGTGGCGCGGCGGATCAATAAGTCGCGCGTGCATCCCGGTGCTCATGACAGCCTATCGGGGCTGGAGCATATCGACAAGATTATCGACATTGATCAATCACCCATTGGCCGCACACCGCGCTCCAATCCGGCGACCTATACGGGTGCCTTTACCCATATTCGCGACTGGTTCACGGGCCTGCCCGAGGCGCGCGCGCGCGGTTACAAGCCGGGGCGCTTTTCGTTTAACGTCAAGGGTGGGCGTTGCGAGGCGTGTCAGGGTGACGGCGTCTTGAAGATCGAGATGCATTTCCTGCCCGATGTCTATGTCGAATGCGACCAGTGCAAGGGCAAGCGGTATAATCGCGAAACGCTGGAGATCATGTTCAAGGGTAAATCCATTGCGGACGTTCTTGATATGACGGTCGAAGAGGGGGCGGAGTTTTTCAAGGCGGTGCCGACCATCCGGGACAAGCTTGATACGCTCAAACGTGTCGGGCTTGGCTATATTCATGTCGGGCAACAGGCAACGACGCTATCGGGTGGCGAAGCGCAACGGATCAAGCTTGCGAAAGAGCTATCAAAACGCGCCACCGGCCGCACGCTTTACATACTGGATGAGCCAACCACGGGGCTACATTTTCACGACGTTGCAAAGCTTCTCGATGTCCTGCATGAGCTTGTCGATACGGGCAATACAGTGGTTGTGATTGAGCATAATCTTGAGGTCATCAAAACGGCTGACCGGATTATTGACCTTGGGCCAGAGGGTGGTGACGGGGGCGGTGAGATTGTGGCTTGCGGCACGCCGGAAGAGGTTGCGAATGCGAAGGGAAGTTATACCGGACAATTCCTGAAGGCACTTTTGAAACGCCGCCCCGTGGCCGCAAAGAAATCACCGAAAAATGCAGGGTTGAAAAAAGAGACTGCCAAGAAGGCAGAGTCTAAAAAAACCGGTCCTAAAAAGGCAGAACCTAAAAAGAAGCCCGCGCTTAAAAAAGCAGAAGCGAAAAAAAACACCTCAAAGCGCAAATCGACTGGCCGTAATTCACCGAGGCGTCAGGCGGCTGAGTAAGGAGTCTGGTTCTGGGTAGATGTGCGACAGGCGTGAAAGAGGCGTGAGAGAGGCGTGAGAGAGAGGCAAATGGGACGAGTTAACAGGAGCGCTCCCATACTTTGCCGTGATTGCCTGCGCATTTACCATGGTACGGAGCATTTTTATTCAGGGTGTAAATCACAGCGCCTGATCAGCCATGGCGAGCTTGAAGACCTCTTCATCGCGCATATTGATTGCGATGCATTTTATGCAAGCGTTGAGAAACGCGACAATCCGGCGCTCAACGACAAACCGCTGATTGTCGGCCATCCCGGCGGGCGCGGAGTTGTAACCACTGCCTGTTATATCGCGCGGCAATTTGGCGTCCGGTCGGCAATGCCGATGTTCAAGGCGCTTGCCGCCTGCCCAAACGCGGTCGTTATTCCACCCAATATGGAAAAATACCGGGTCGCAAGTTCCGAGATCCGTGCGATCTTCCTCAAAGCCACGGACATTATTGAGCCAGTGTCGCTTGATGAGGCTTATCTTGATTTGAGCGCTGACATTCGCACAGACCCGCGCCCTGCCCCAGTGCTTCTTGCAGAGATCGCAAAGCGCATCGAGATCGAGGTCGGCATTACGGTATCCATAGGCTTGTCGGCCAATAAATTTCTCGCCAAGCTTGCCTCCGACCTTGAGAAACCACGCGGCTTTTCGATCATTGGTAGCCGTGAAGCGGTTGAATTTCTGCGTCCTCTTTCGATCCGTAAAATAAACGGCGTCGGAAAAGTCACGGCGGAAAAGATGGAGGCAAGGGGCATTCACACAATTGGTGATTTGCAGGCCATGTCGGAGTTTCAATTGACCACGCAATTTGGAAAATTTGGACACAGGTTGGTTGACTATGTTAAGGGGCGCGATCCGAGGAAGGTCACGCCAAGCCGCGGCGCCAAAAGCCTTTCGGCGGAGACCACATTTCGCAACGACATCTCGGATCTGACTGAGCTTAAAGAGGCGGCTTTCCCTCTTTGCGAACGGGTGGCGAAGGGCCTCGTGGCGAAGGATCTTGCGGGGAGTTGCGTGGTCTTGAAACTCAAGACATCAGATTTTCAAACCATCACGCGCAATTATACGCTGAAAAGTGCGACCCAGCGCGCGAGCGTCATCGTTGCAATAATCATAAGGCTGCTTGAGCGCGAGGCGGATGGCCGCAGTTTCCGTCTGATTGGGGCTGGCATGTCCGAGCTTGTACCGGGCATAGAGGCTGATCCGCCGGATTTGTTTGAAGGCTAGAATTTAGAGCTTAATTCTGAGGAGCTGATTTTTCCAGTACCCGCTCATAAACAATGAGCGGACCTCGCAAAGATGTCGTCTCGCCATATGGTCGCCAGCCTTGCGATTCAAATATCGCATCGTCTGGACCGCCCGATGTGTATATTTTTTCAAACCCAAGGCGCGCTGCTTCCGTGGTGATCGCCTCTATGAGCACAGGCCCGACACCACGCCCCTGATATTGATGATCCACCAAAAGGGCGGCTACCCACGGCCCGACATTGAGTTCTGATCCAACGGATGTTTCTTTAAGTGCGATGGTGCCGAGCATGCGGTCGCGTTCATCCAACGCTATCAGGCAGAGGGGCAATTGATCCCGGCCCGCGCATTCCTCAAGGTCCTTGCGCGCATCCCCTGGCCCGGAGCGACCGTAATATGGCTCCCACTCATCCATGAACCAATGCACCAGAGTGGTCGCAAACTCCGGCCGTTCATGAAGGTGCAGCGTTGTTATGTTACGTTTGATTTCCAATCGAAGGCTCTAATTTTTGATCCTGATTACTGGGCGACCTTGACCTTCTTTTTATCTAGAACAGGAACATGAGCTTTCAAAAATTCCTTGACCTCTTCCCAATAGGCCTGTGTTTTTGGGCTATTCACTGGAAGAAGTGCCGAGGAACCATGTCGACCGATCGCCCGCGGGATAAATCCGACCGCCTCAACGCCCTCAGGTATCACGTCAAAGATCGGTTTCCACTTGGTGATCTCTTTGCGCGCTGAAGTTATGAAGGTTGGCACTTTAATCGATTTGGCCGCTGCACCAACGGCTGGCTTGCCTCTGAAATATTCTCCGGGTGAAAAAGACAGAACCGCGTCGGCAAAATCTTTATCCTGACCAGCCAGAACCAGCACAAGGGAGGCCGAATAAGACGAGCCCCAGACGGCAACCCGTTTGGCGCTCAAATCTTTGCGGGCGTACCCGACGGCTGCTTTCATATCGGGGATAGCGTCTGTGTAGCCGGTTTTTTTGTCGGCCATGACGGCTTCCTGATTGGTTTCATTGGGCACGCCGCCAAAGGTCTCGCCTGCGCGCTGATCAATGGCCAGAACCATATAGCCGAGCTTCACGAGTTCGGGCGCGATTGCGCGGTATTCACCGCGGCTACTGCCTGCCTGATGGAAGAGCACGATAACGGTGGTTGAAAGACCAGAGGGCCGATAAACCTCGCCGGTGATGGTCAGGCCATCTTTGGATGGAAACTCCACCGTTTTGGCCAGGGTTTCAGCGCTCTTTGCTGGCGTGCTGGCGAATAACAGGACCGATAGAAGAAGATACAGGCTTAATTTAAGACTGGGTTTTGATGCAGACATAGAAGCTCTCCTCAAAATCAAAATCATATGATTATGTTACAGCAATATCGTGATTACGAAAATCTTGAATCCAGATTCTGGTTTTTTACACTGGAAATGCCTATGCTGTTTTTCCAATATAGTTTTATCAAATCCGGAAGGATCGACCAATGGTACATGTATTTGAAACAATTACACTGAATGCGAGCCCGGATGACGTCTGGACTTTTATTGGGGATTTTGGAACGCTTCACAGCTGGCACCCGATGGTTGATAGCTGCCAGATGCGAGATAATGCGCCATCCGATCAAGTTGGAAATATCAGGGAGCTTGTTCTTGCCAATGGTGCACCTGTTGTTGAGACGCTTACCGAGCGTTCAGATGATGGGCGGACCTATTCCTACGACTTTGTCGAAGTCCCGTTCCCAATAACCAATTACCTCTCCACCATCCGTGTCAGGCGCGGCGATGGTGATGGCC
>Ga0209633_10003979_pt1 | contig 13479 bp, 14 predicted proteins | sample Cruoilmetagenom1_FD_187290 | JGI IMG/M metagenome (GOLD analysis project Ga0209633, IMG submission 187290) | Oil polluted marine microbial communities from Coal Oil Point, Santa Barbara, California, USA - Sample 1 (SPAdes) (version 2) | ecosystem: Environmental > Aquatic > Marine > Oil seeps ... | reverse complement strand
TTAATATCTTGTTGTAAAAAAGAGGAATTTATGCCTGAATTAGCAGGGTGTGAATACTCTCAAATTAATATATAAAAAAATTTGCCTAAGACACCAATTAGGTTAACTCACATTTACAACCGCAAATCATTGTGGAAGAGGAGGTAGTCAAGATGGTCTATACCAAGAAAAATCCGGCGCTGTTTATCATCGGCGTCATAATGTTAGCAATATGGTTTATGGCAGACGCCGGTATGTTAAGCGGCTACATCGACCATTTGGGGGGCAAGAAATATAAATACGCTGGTGAATTAGGCAGCATCCCATTGTATTTCGGTGTCATCGCAGCCGTTATTGGTCTGTGGCAGTGGTTCGGTTCCCATAAAGAAGGTCACTGGGACTTTTATTCATCCACGATTGCCGGTGCGATGTTTATCCTGTTGATTGCCATGCTGGTTCGCTGGTTTGTCGCCCCTGAAGTGGCCGTTGTCAGTAAGATGATGGGTAAGGTAGGGGACACAGGCAAATATATTCACAAACTACTCGGTCTGAACTACGTCGTATTGGGCATCGTGGCCGGTATTGTGATTGTTAACTTCTTCAAGGTTCCCGACTGGGCGAAGAACGGTGTGCGTGTTTCACGTCTGGGTCTGAAAACCGGTGTTATTCTGCTGGGTACGCTCTACAGTGCGGCGGAACTGAAAAACCTGGGTGGTCTGTCCATCATCATGATCGGTTTCTTCGTGCTGGGTTCGGTAGGCATGACCCTGTGGTTAGGTGCGCGTAGAGGCATTCCTAACTCCATGGGTGGTGTACTGTCAGCCGGTATGGGTGTGTGCGGTGTATCGGCCACGGTGGCCTCGGCACCGGTGGTACAAGCCAAGTCGGTTGAAATTGCCTATACCATCGGTACCATCCTGCTTTGGGGTGTGGGTTGTATGTTCATCTTCCCCATCGTTGGTAACCTGCTCGATATGAGTTACCTGAAGTTTGGCGCCTGGGCCGGTACCGGTATCCTCAACTCTGCTCAGGTCGCAGGTGCTGCTCTGGCCTATCAGCCTGATGGTATCGAAACCCTGAAGGTTGCTGAAATCTTCAACATCACTCGTGTACTGGTTCTGCCTATTATCGTTATGTGGCTGGCGGTCTGGTATGTGAAACGTGAACAGACGGGTACCAAGGTCAGCGTGGGTCAGGTTATCTTCGAGAAGTTCCCTGTGTTTGTACTGGGTTTCATCCTGTTGTTCGCCCTGTCAACAACCGGTATGTTTGCTCCTGCCAACCACTATAAGGGCAAGTACTTCGATAACAGCAAAGTCTCTGCCAAGAAGATGATGTCGGATGCAGACATTGCTGAACTTCAAGCCAATGCCGACAAGGTGCAGCGTGCAGATCAAAAGGCGGCACTGGAAAGACTGATTGCCGGCCGCAAGGTTGCCAGCATTGATGACGATGCTACCATCCGTGGTCTCGCCAACTCCAAGGTGATGGGCAAGAAGTCAGGCAAGATCCTGAAGAAGGCGCATAAAGCTGTTCGCCATACTGCGAAGAAGATCAAGGCGTTCCGTCAATGGATTACCTGGTTATTTGCCTTCGGTCTGGTCGGATTGGGTATGCAAATTACCGTATCATCCATGAAACAAGCCGGTGGACAACCAGCGGTGATCGGCGGTATCGTCGGCTTTACCAAGGCGGTTCTATCCTTACTGGTAGTTATGCTAATTGTGAAAGATACGATTTAAGAGGAGATTGAAAATGAGTGAGAATAACTTTGATCGTGGTTCTGCCTTGTCTATCTTTGGCAGTGACCGTAGAGAAGACTTCATGGCCCTGGCCTTTGCTTTGATAATCGCATTTGGCGTTTATTTCACATACTAAGAAGTCGAAAGATGTAAGAACCGGAGCGGTGCCTGTATGATGCAGGCACCGTTCTTTTTTTCCGGGTGGAGATATGAAGTTTATGAGAAATGTTTTATTGGCCAGCCATGGCACTGAGGGTGCGCAGGCAGCAGAACGCATGGCCTTTGATATTTGTGAAAAAGGCACAAAATTGCATCATCTTGTTGTCGTGCCAACCCTGTGGCAAGGCATGACGGGGGATGACTGGTTAAATAACGGTGGGGTCCGGGATAAATTCCGGCGTTACCTGGAAAATGAACTCGGCCAGGAAATTGATGCCCATTGCGACAAGCTGAGTGTCGAGGCGAATGCCCATGAACTCAAATATTCAAAAGAGATTCGTGTTGGCGAACCTGATGAGTGCCTGATTGAAGCGAGCCGTGATAGTGATTACGATTTGATTATCATGGGGGCACCCAGACCAAAAGGGATGTCAGGTTTGCGTTCCAAGATGCATACCAAACCACTAACGAAGTCCTTATCCATTCCACTACTGATAGTACCTTTCCCCAATGAGTGAGCACGCAGCGCCGACGACGGCGGAAAATTCGGCCTGGGCAGAGTTTATTACGCCCCTTGATACAAATGAACTGAAGTCTTTTTGTCGCGATGATGTGGAGCGACTGTTCCGTATTAATCCTTATCTGGAATTTAATAAGTGGGAAAAGACGGCTGACAATCTCTTTCATGTCACGGGCAAGAACATTAGTCAACAAGAACCGTTTGAATTCGATTATGAAATAACGGTGGCTGAGACTGAGCGGGGTTTGCTGGTGACTTATAAAAATGACCTGAAACTGAGTACGACCTTCAAGGTTGAACCGGCTGAACAGGGTTCAAAGTTGACCATCATTGATGAATATACAAATCTCAGTGAAGAAGAAGCCACAGCACGTTCCAAAGAAATTGATCAAAGCCTGACAACATGGGCGAAGTATTTGCAGCGTTATATTCTGACCTGGAAAAAGTGGTCATGGCTATCCCCCTGGCGCTGGTATATGCGCCACGCCTGGCAACCCATGAAACCTATGAGCCGCCGTATTACCTATATGCTGATCTGGATTACGCTATTCGAGATTGCCCTGATTGCACTGGGTGTGGCGATATATTTTGTTGAATATGCTTGATGGGCACCTCTAAAAATCCACTGAAGCAGCGCTGGCTGCGTTAAAAACAAGCTCAAAATGCTCATTTACTATGTGTAACACGCTCTCGCCCGTCCATGGGCTTCGCGATATAAGAACATCCATGTTCAAAACTGCGCTTTTTCGCTTGTTTTTGCCTTGCCATCATCTGCTTGATTGAATTTTTAGAGGTACCTTTGATAGCAAAACAGGACGCCATGCTTTTTAGGCAAATCCGTTCAGTGGCTATATGGTCAGCTGTAATTGATTTGGGTATGTAGCTGCCCATCTATTGTGGTCTTGTTGGTGGTTTTGTGAGTTATCTGGTTTTAAGACCGTTCAAATCAGGCAAGATGATTGGCAACCAGGTTCTAGTTACAGGCCCTTGTTTGTCCGGGGTGTTGGTGCTGCATTGATGGGCAGGGGATATTGCCGTAGCTACAGAAGACACAGCAGTCACCGAGCTTGGGGTTGACCTCAGTTTTGCACTGCGGGCATTCCCAGCTCCAGGTGCAGGCATCCACCGGCATAATTTCCTGTTTTTCGCATCCGCACTTGGGACAGGTGATGACAGACTGCCGTTTTAATTCCATATAAAATACCCTGAGTTTGTCCGATAAATACCATAAGGTGTGAATATGGTTGTCGGTCAGAACTCAGAAAGGTTTAGCTACGGCGAGGATGACAATAGCGATTAACAGAATAACCGGAAATTCATTGTACCAACGGTAAAAGACATGGCTACGCGTGTTACGGTCATGTTTGAAATCAAGTAGTAGTTTGCCGCAATGCAGGTGGTAAAGAATCAGGATCGCAAGCAAGATAAACTTGCTGATTAACCAACCGCTGTTGTAATAAGCAGACCATGCGTAGTCAATCAGCAACCATAGCCCAAAGATAATGGTCAGCAAGGCACCCGGCGCCATGATCCCGAAAAAGAGTTTACGTTCCATGATCTTGAAACGCTCCCGGCTGATTTCATCTTCGGTCATGGCATGATAGACAAACAGCCGGGGTAGATAAAAAAGTCCGGCAAACCAGGTCACCATAAAAACGATATGCAGTGCTTTGACGTATAACATTGTTCAGTCCTGTGGTTATTACATGGTGCGTAATAGTTGTTCGGTTGCAGAAATATCGATTATCCCAATTTGATGTTTGATAATATTGCCATCAGCTGCAATTAGAAAATGATTCGGCGTCACTCGGACATTGCCAAAGGCACGGACAATTTTGGCATCGATATCCAGGGCGATGGGGTAGGGAAGTTTGTGCATCTTGACCATCTCCAGCACGTGATCGGGCCGATCATAGGGCATGGCCACCGCAATAATTTCCAGCTCCATCTCTGAGTATTTGTCATATAGGCTAATCAGGTCCGGTATTTCCTTGATACAACTGGCGCAAGTGGTCGCCCAGAAGGTAACTAGTAATGGTTTGCCCTGTAATTGCTCCATAGTGATGCGGCGGCCATCAATCAGCGTAAAACTAAGCTTGGAGATGTCGGGGTGTTTTGGTGATGCCTTGTAAAAATAAACTCCACTTCCGGCAACAAGCAACAGCAATATCGGAATGAAGCGTTTCATTTAGTTTTTTCTACTGCGGTTTTGGCCATATAGGCATCGGCCAGGGCCTGGTAGATTGGCCGGGGACAGACCAGATGTGAAACACTTTTTGCGATCAATGCCGTGGCCATCAGGGGTAACATCATGGATGAGCTATCGGTCATTTCCATGACAATGACGAAGGCCGTAATCGGGGTCTGTACCACGCCAGTGAAATAACTCACCATCCCAAGCATGACCAGGGCCTGCATGGGCAGGCTTGTGAATAGTGCAGCAAGATCAGCCCCAAGACCTGCGCCGACTGACAAGGAAGGGGCGAAAATCCCACCGGGGATACCACTCAAATAAGAGATAACCGTAGCCAGCATCTTGAGCAATGGAAAGGCCAAACCAGCTTCACCACTACCCGTTACTAAATGCTTGGCCTCTTCGTAGCCTGTGCCATAGGTATGCCCTCCCGATAACATACCGAGCAGGCTGAGTAACAGACCGCAGGTAAAGGCAATAGAAACAGGGTATCGCCTGACCACTGGTGCAATCCGGCGGGTACTGTAAATCAGGGTCTGGCTGAATAACCCCCCGGATAGCCCCCCGACTACGCCACAGACAATGACAACCAGCCAGGCCAGGGGTGTATAGGGCAACTGGGTCGAACTGGAACCGAAGTAGGTGTAGTCGCCCAGGAAGGCGACAGCCGTGACACCGGCCAGCACCACCGCAATGATGAGCACACCGCTGGTCTTTTCTTCGAACTTACGGCTCATCTCTTCAATGGCAAACAGGATACCGGCCAGAGGTGTATTGAAGGCCGCCGAAATGCCGGCTGCGCCACCGGCCAGGATCAGCGCCCGATGCATGTCGCGGCTGCGCAGGGGGAAGTAATGACGGACGCTGTACATCAATGAGGCCCCGACGTGGACCGTCGGACCTTCACGGCCGATGGAAGCACCGCACATCAGGCCCAGGCAGGTGAGCACAATCTTGCCGATGGCGATCCTGATGGATAAAACGGTGGCGCGCAGGGCGCTGTCCTTCATGGATAAGGCGGCAATGGCCTGCGGGATACCACTGCCTTCGGTGCCTTTGAAGAAATGTTTGGTTAACCAGGCGATAAAGGCCAGGCCCACCGGTGTCAGAATATAGGCCAGAGCTGGTGAATTATCATACAGTCGGTGATACAGTCCGTCGGAGAAACTACTGGCAATGGCAAACAGGGCGGCGGTGGCGCCGATGATGATGGCCGTGCCCCAGAAAATAAGTCGTAATTTCCATGTGTTGAGCGACATAAGTTGTCGCCGGGTGCGTTTGAGATGAGGTTTTGGCATAGCGTTCTATTCTAGCAGGCTATACTAAAGTCTTTGAAAGACTTGCCGATAAAAATTTCACCGGGTATTGAGATAATTAAATAAATTGATTCCGATTTTTACGAATAATAAATACAATAAAATACCTAGCAGGACTTATCGGCGGCCTTGGCCGCTTTTTTGTTGCGGCAGATTTGCCAAACACGTGTCTTTGCTTTATGAATAGCCCATCGTAGGCAACATTATTAACCAAAGTGAAGCATCATGATTAAAGCAGGCATTGTCGGCGGGACAGGTTACACCGGGGTGGAATTACTCCGTTTATTAGCCAGGCACCCAGAGGTTGAGCTACAGGCCATCACATCTCGTTCCGAGGCAGGTAAGCAGGTTTCTGAATTATTCTCCAATTTGCGCGGCAAACTGGATTTGGTCTTTTCCGAGCCGGATCTGGATAAACTGAGTTCGTGCGACGTGGTCTTTTTTGCCACACCCAACGGGATTGCCATGACCATGGTGCCTGAGCTCCTCAAGGCCGGTGTACGGGTGATCGATCTGGCCGCTGATTTTCGACTCAAGGATGCCGAGTTATGGCAACAATGGTATGGCATGGAACACGCCTGCCCCGATTTACTCGACGAGGCCGTGTATGGTCTGGTTGAAATCAACCGTGAACAAATCAAACAGGCCCGCTTGATTGCCAATCCGGGTTGCTATCCAACAGCCGTACAACTCGGTTTTCTGCCACTGCTGGAACAAGGTCTGATCGGCCCGGCCAGCCTGATTGCTGATGCAAAATCCGGCGTTAGCGGGGCAGGGCGGAAGGCGGCTGTCGGGACCTTGTTGTGTGAGACCAGCGAGAGTTTCAAGGCCTACGGTGTGCCCGGCCATCGACATCTACCTGAGATCAAGCAAGGGTTGCAGCTGGCGAGTAAAGAAAATATAGGCTTAGTATTTGTGCCGCATTTGGTCCCCATGATTCGGGGGATTCACGCCACCTTGTATGGTCGTTTGACGGAATCCGGCAAGGATTTACAAATGATTTATACTAACAAATATGCCGATGAGAACTTCGTCGATGTTTTACCGGCCGGGTCGCACCCGGAAACCCGGAGTGTTCGAGGTTCCAACATGGTCAGGCTGGCTGTCCATCAACCGCAGGAAGGTGATGTTGTGGTGGTTTTGGCTGTGATCGATAATCTGGTGAAAGGCGCCGCAGGGCAGGCTGTACAGAATATGAATGTGATGTTTGGGTTTACAGAGACAGACGGTCTGGATGAGATTACGGTGATACCCTGATGCCGCTGGTCGTTAAACCTCATAACCCCTGGCGGGTGCGCATATTCATTGTCCTGGGAGCCACAATTATTATCATGGCGGGCTGGATCCTGTATGAATATGGCCGTTTTACCTCCGGTTTTGATAATATTGAGGCCTATAGGGAACGTAGTGAACTGCTGGATACCCAGAAACAACTGGAAGATCGGGTCGAGGAACTAAGGGAACAGAAGGCGGTGCTGGAGCGGGCATCACAAATCAAGAAAGAGGCCTACGCTGAACTCGATATCAACCTGAAAATCCTCCAGGCTGAACTACTGGAACTCAAGGGAGAACTGGCCTTTTACCGAGGCATCGTGTCCCCCAGCAATGCCTCGGCAGGTTTGCGCCTGCAGCGCTTTAAGGTTGAATCGACCGGGCAACCGCGGAGTTATCGCTCCAAGGTCGTCTTGACCCAGGTATTGAAAAATCAACGCCTGGCACGGGGCTATGTCCGATTATCGATGGAGGGTTTGCTGAACGGCCAGCTCATGACCTTGAGCCTGAAAGACCTAACCGAGAAGCAGATCAAGGAAATCAAGTACCGATTCAAATACTTTCAGAACCTCGAGCAAGATTTAATATTACCCGAAGGATTTAAACCCCTGCGGGCAATGATACAAGTGATACCAACCAGTGGGAGAAGCCAAAAGGCGATAGAGAAAACCATTGAGTTGGCCAAACTAGGAGAATAAGCATGATGACAAATAAAAAACCGAAATCGACCGCCCAGATAGATTCACTGATTGGCCAGAACTCCGAGATCCGCGGTGATGTCGTATTCAAGGGTGGCCTGCATATCGATGGCAAGGTCAAGGGTAATGTCATTGCGGAAGAAGGCGGTGGAGAATCCATCCTGACGCTCAGCGACCGGGGGATGATCGAGGGTGAGGTAAAAGTACCGAATGTGGTGGTTAATGGCACCATTATCGGCGACGTCCATGCCATGACCCATATCGAGGTGGCGAGCAAGGCCCGTATTCACGGCAATATCTACTACAGCTTGATTGAGATGGCCATGGGGGCGGAAGTGAACGGTACCCTGGTACACAAATCCGACAAATCAGTGGTCGAACTGAAAACACGCGAAGAAGTGGCTGGACGTGAATCTTGACTAATATACTCAGGATTACCATAATGTTTAAATTAATAGTGTAATCCACTAAAATAGTATGAATTAGTTGGAGAAAGATTTATGAGTACGACTGCGACAGAGATGACCGACTTAGTAAAATTTACCGATAATGCGGCTAACAAGGTCAAGCAACTTATTGAAGAGGAAGGCAATCAAAACCTGATGCTGCGCGTCTTTGTGACGGGTGGTGGTTGTTCCGGCTTTCAATACGGCTTTACCTTTGATGAAAAGGTACAGGATGGCGATACGGAAGTGGAAAACCAGGGTGTAAAGCTACTGGTCGATCCCATGAGTTTCCAGTACCTGACCGGGGCCGAAATCGACTACAAAGAAGGCCTGGAAGGCTCCATGTTTGTCATCAATAATCCCAATGCCACCACAACCTGTGGCTGCGGTTCGTCCTTCTCGATTTAAGTCATACCGCTCTTTGATAAAAGCGGTCTTGGTGAAAGCCACAGACCGCTTTTTTTACTATCCTTGAACTTGTGCCCGTTAATTCTCGGGGCGCAGGGCATTTTTTCACCAGCTGGCCAGTATAACAACAAGTACAGTGAGGAGACGGCGATGAGTGAGTATTTACCGGGTTTGGCAGGCGTCCCCGCCACCAAATCAAACATATCGGATATTGATGGTGAAAAGGGTATTCTCTCCTATCGCGGTTATCCTATTGAGGCGTTGGCCAAACACAGCACCTATGAAGAGACTACCCTGTTATTACTCGATGGCCGATTACCCACCGCGTCGGAACTGACCGATTTTGACCTGCAGTTACGCGATAATCGGCGGGTTAAATACCACATCCGTAACCTGATGAAGTCCTTGCCTGAGACCGGGCATCCGATGGAAATGCTGCAGACCGCCGTGGCCAGCCTGGGCATGTTTTATCCCGGTAACGAATGCCTGACAGGTGGGGATACCTGCCAGGACCTGGACTACATCCACAACATGACCGTCAAGATCATTGCCCGTATGGGGACCTTTGTGGCCATGTGGCAGCATATTCGCAACGGCTATGATCCCATCCTGCCAAGGGATGATCTACCCTATGCCGAAAACTTCCTCTACATGTTGAACGGTGAGGAACCCGACCCCATGCTGGCCCGGATCATGGATGTCTGCCTGATTCTGCATGCTGAACATACGATTAATGCCTCAACCTTTTCGGTGCTGGTCAATGGCTCCACCCTGGCCAGCCCGATGAGTGTGATCGCGGCAGCGATTTGCGCTCTGTCCGGCCCCTTGCACGGTGGCGCCAACCAGAAGGTGCTGGAGATGCTGGAGGAGATCGGCACACCGGGCAAGGCTGCGGCCTATGTCGATAAAAAACTGGCCAATAAAGAGGTCATCTGGGGTATGGGGCACCGTGAATACAAGACCAAGGACCCGCGTGCCAAGATTCTGCAGGGGCTGATGGATGAATTCATGGCTGATCGTGGAGGTAACCTCAGCCCCCTGTTTGAAGTTGCCAAAGAGGTCGAAAAGGTATGTGAAGATCGGCTGGCGAAAAAAGGCGTTTATGCCAATGTCGATTTTTACTCCGGCATCCTGTATTCGGAAATGGGTATCCCGGCAGATCAGTTTACGACGATTTTTGCTATTGCCCGCTCGGCCGGATGGCTGGCCCACTGGCGTGAACAGTTGGGCGATAACCGCATCTTCCGGCCCACCCAGATGTATACCGGTGAGCCTCCGCGCCAATACGTGTCTATAGACAAGCGGTAGGTGAAGACCTGATTACCTGCCCCAGAAGATGCCTCCCAACACCACATCGTGTCTGGCGCCCGTCACCGAGGGCAGGTTGGAGGGCTGACGATGCAAGGTTTGTTTGGCCAGCCAGGCAAAACAGAGTGCCTCGACCCAGTCTGGAGCGAGACCCAGTTGAGCCGTGCTGGCGACCTCAGCCGGTTTGAGTAAATCAGCCAGTCGCTGCATCAAGGTCGGGTTATAGATCCCACCACCACAGACGTAGACCTCATCCACCCTTGGTGCAACTTGCTGGATGGCGTTTCTAATACTGGTTGCGGTCAGTTCACATAAGGTCGTTTGAACATCTTCGGCAGCCATTTTTTTTCCAACATGCTTTTCCAACCAGTCCAGATGGAAATACTCTTTGCCGGTGCTTTTGGGCGCGGGCAGGGCAAAGTACGGGTCCTCGAGCAGCTTGGCAAGCAGGCCGGGAATCACCTTGCCCTGGGCCGCCCATTCCCCACTTTGATCAAAATTCCTGCCGAGGTGTTTGAATATCCAGGCATCCATCAGGCCATTGCCTGGCCCGGTATCAAAACCGGTAACCGAATCCTCTGCACGGGCGGGCAAAATGGCAATGTTGGCGATACCGCCAATGTTGACGATGACCCGCTTAATACCCTCGGCACGAAATACCTGATTATGAAAAGCGGGGACCAGTGGCGCGCCCTGTCCACCGGCGGCCATATCCCGACGGCGAAAATCGGCGACCGTGGTAATACCCGTCAATTCGGCAATTAGATTCGGATCGCCGATCTGGAAACTGGTGGGAAACTCTCCATCGGGGATATGGCGTACAGTCTGACCGTGGCTGCCAATGGCAATAATCTCTTCAGCCTGGCAACCGGCCTGTTCCATTAACTCCATGACCGCTCGGGCAAACAATCTGGCCATTTGCATATCGAGCCGGGCTGTGCGGTTGAGTTCATCATTGCCGGGGTGTTGCAGACCGCTCAGATCAGCTCGAAGCGCATCATCGATGGGCAGGCTATGGTGAGCAAGAAGTCTAGGGGTATTGGCCTCGAAACTGACCAGCACGGCGTCGATTGCATCCATGCTGGTGCCGGACATCAGGCCTATATATTTGTCCATCATGGCGTGTTAACGGTTGTCCCCATCCGGGTAATTAGTTGCTCAGCTTGGCAACGTCTAACTGCTTTTGGGTCATCAACTGGGCAAGGGTTTTCTGGGAATGGTACAGAAAGTCTTCTTTGTACTTTTTGTTTATCGGCGCTGCATTGGGCAGGCGCACGGTCAGGGGATTGCGGTGACGGCCATTGACACGGAATTCGTAATGCAGATGGGAACCCGTGGCCCGTCCGGATCGACCCACATAACCGATAATCTGACCCTGGCGAACCCGTTTGCCGGCATACACACCACGGCGATAGCGGGACATATGGGCATACAAGGTGCTGTAACGTCCACCGTGCTGAATAATGACGGTACGGCCATAACCACCCTTGCGACCGCGGAAAGTCACTCGACCATCACCTGCGGCCTTGATGGGGGTACCCTTGGGCGCGGAATAATCGACCCCTTTATGTAGGCGCATGCGGTTCAGAATGGGGTGGTGCCGCCGACCAAAGCGAGAGCTGATACGGCGAAAATCCACCGGGGTGCGCAGGAAGGCCTTGCGCATGCTGAGGCCCTGCGGGGTGTAATACTGGCTGCGGCCTCGCCCATCGGTGTAACGAATGGCCTGATAGGTTCGGCCCCGGTTGGTGAATTCTGCTGCAATAATCGGCCCTTCACCGATTTTTTCACCATCCAGGTAGTGTTCTTCATATAAGAGGTTGAAGTGATCTCCCTTACGGATATCTTGTGCAAAATCGACGTCCCAGCCAAAGATGCCAACCATTTCCATGATCATGTTGTCACTCAGGCCGATATCCATGCCGGTTTCAAACAGGGAGGATTTAATCGGCGCCGAGATAAAACGGACTTCTTTTTCGAGGAACAGCTCGACCGGGACGGCGCGGAAGCCTTCATTGTCCTTGATAATATGTAAAGACTCACGTTTTGTGCGCTCAAAGACCATCTTTTGCAAAACGTTTTCTTCGTTGATCTCGAACTTGAATACCTGGCCTGGCTGCAGGCTTTTTAGTGCCTTGGTAACTTCACCCAACTTCATTATTTGATGTAAATCGGTGTTATCCAGATCCAGTCGATGGAAGATCCGTGCCAGTGAGTCACCGGATTTGACCTTGACCTGTTCCCATACGGGTTCATTATCGGGGCTTGCTTCCTGGGAAATTTCTTCTTTAGTATCAACAGGTTCAATAATATCTTCGGTGGGAGCCGCAATTTGTTCCTGGATTTCAGTCTGCACATCCGGTGGTCCCAACAAGGGGCTGCGCATGGCCTCGGCATTATGGGTCAGGAATATCAGCATGGTCACAATGACCAAAATGATCGACACCAGAACAGTGACATGCAAGCGTGTATATTGCACTTTTCCGGATGGTCGTTTGTCGGGCAGCGATTTGTAATCGCGACTTAAAAAGGAGTTGTAATCCACGGATATCCCTAAAAATTTTTATTGTCCACCAAAGATAGCTCTTCTTAACATATCGGTCAAATGTTGAACTAGTTGAGATCAATTTCAGACGGGGCGGGAGTCATCAGGGAAGATATGGTAGTCTAGCGCGCTTTCTGATTTGAGAGGTTAGGGAAATATGTCCGGGGTCGAAGAGGCATTGCAACAAATCCGTCGCGGGGCGGATGAGATTCTGATTGAGAGCGAACTCAAAACCAAGCTTGCGCGCGGCAAATCCTTGCGCATCAAGGCCGGTTTTGACCCGACCGCACCGGATCTGCACCTTGGCCATACCGTCCTCATTAATAAGTTGCGTCAGTTTCAGGACCTTGGCCATGAGGTGATGTTCCTGATTGGCGATTTCACCGGCATGATCGGCGACCCGACGGGCAAGAGTGTGACCCGGCCGCCCCTGACCCGTGATGATGTCATCGAAAACGCCAGGACCTACGAGCAGCAGATTTTCAAGATCCTCGATCCGGAAAAGACCCTGGTGATGTTTAACTCCAGCTGGATGGGGGAAATGGATGCCGCCGACCTGATTCAACTTGCCGCCAAGCATACCGTCGCCCGTATGCTGGAACGGGATGATTTCAACAAGCGCTACAGCGCTGGTCAGCCCATCGCTATCCATGAGTTTCTCTATCCTTTGATACAGGGTTATGATTCCGTGGCCATGAAGGCCGATGTGGAACTGGGGGGCACGGACCAGAAATTCAATCTACTGGTGGGCCGCGAGCTACAGAAGCATTTCGGCCAGGAACCCCAGGTTGTGTTGACCATGCCCATCCTGGAAGGGCTGGACGGCGTGCAGAAGATGTCCAAGTCATTGAATAACTATATAGGTATCGCCGACCCCGCCGATGAGATGTTC
>Ga0209633_10003978_pt1 | contig 13479 bp, 12 predicted proteins | sample Cruoilmetagenom1_FD_187290 | JGI IMG/M metagenome (GOLD analysis project Ga0209633, IMG submission 187290) | Oil polluted marine microbial communities from Coal Oil Point, Santa Barbara, California, USA - Sample 1 (SPAdes) (version 2) | ecosystem: Environmental > Aquatic > Marine > Oil seeps ... | reverse complement strand
CGAAGAGAACAAGGAAAAACTGATAGAGTTCATTCATAATCGCAACGAAACGCACCGGTCGCTCTTTATCAACCTCCGCTCAAAAGGCCCCGACTATCAGCCACGCAGGGATATCATTGAGTATGTACTCGAACGCTGACCGCAGACGGTTTAAGCAATGTTTTTTTGCCGCCAGCGCACTTACTCTAGCGCTTGCAAGCAGCGCTTATGCAGAGCCCGCAAAGCCGGTTTCTCCCGAGACCCTGCCGGCGTTAGCCGAAACCTTAAAGGCGTTGGAACTGCCCCCGCTCCATATTGCCTTTGCAGAAAATATCGCTGCGCTAGGCGACATATCCAAGCTGCGTCAGCAGCGTGATGCGCTACGCGCATTGGAGCAAAACATATATGGCATCGACAAGAGCGCGCTCAATGTCTGCGACACGGTCCTTTTAGCAAAGTTGCAAAACAGCGTCGACCTTGGTTTGAAGCGGGCGGCGCTAGGGCTGAAGTATAAGGCAGATAAGATTGCCGACCTGCCAGAGAACGGTCTTAGCGATTTCCCGGACGGAAAAGAATGGTATCGCTATTTTCTTCACGCATGGCTGGGAGATAGCCCCAACCCCGACGAATTGTTTAAATTCGGCCTTTCCGAGCTGGCTGCGGCCAACGCCCGCTATGATGAAATCCAGGAGCGTATGGGTTTTGAAGGAGATGAAGAGGCGCTTCGCGAGCATTTGAACGCCGATAGCTACTTCTCGACGGATCAGGCGTTAATTGAGGCGCGTTACGCCGAACGACAAACCCGCACATTCGAAAATATACACAGGTTGTTTTTGTCCGATTACGGCGTAGCCCCGGCGCAGATTAAGCAATCGCCTCTCGGTATGTCGTTTCCCGCTCCCGGGTATTACAATCCGGACGAAAACACTTTCTATTATAATGTGCTAAATGAGACTTACGACCTGCGTCAGGTCGACTGGTTATTTATCCACGAAGCAACGCCCGGGCACCATTTTTTCGTCAATGCGAGCGGTTCGGCCAATACATGCGCGAGCAGCGCCGCATTGCCAGTCGTCTATGCTTATGTTGAGGGCTGGGCCGCTTACACCGAAACGCTCGGCAAGGACCTTGGCCTCTACCAATCGCCCGCAGAAGAATTGTCCGCCATTGAATGGAACATGGTGCGATCCGCCCGGGTCTCCCTCGATGTCGCGCTCAACTATTATGACTGGTCCGATGAAAGAGCGTTGGCGTTCTGGGATAAGCACGTTCGCGGCAGCGACGATATTGCGCAACGTGAAATTGACCGCATGCGCCGATGGCCGGTGCAGGTAATAACATACAAATACGGCGCGAATGTTTTCGGCGAGCAAAAACGGCAAATGCGCGATGCATTACAATCGCATTTCGACGTTCGGAAATATCACGATCTCGTTTTGCGGTACGGTGATATGCCGCTAGCGGTTTTTGAAAATATGGTTCAAACGGAAATATTGTCCGCCGGAACCAAAACATCAGAGATTGAGAAATGACGCTTAAACACGTTCTCGGCGCGATTTCGCCCATCCTTTTTCTTGGTGCGTTGGCGCCTAGCGCAGGGGCGGATGATCTGCCGCGGCGCGCTTTTTTGGGAGTCGGCGGGCAGGCTGGCGAAGGCGGGCTGGAAGTTACACGGGTATTGGATATCGGGACCGCTGGCGTTGCCGGCGTGAAAATCGGCGATCTAATTATTGAGATCAATGATGCGCCGATAACAACATTTTCAGACCTTTTATCCCTGGCGAGCGGGCTGGTCGAGGGCGATGACGCCACATTCAAACTCAGGCGGGATGGGAAGGAATTACAACTGGCGGCGACAACCGTCGGACGCCCTAAAGAACAGTCCAATTCATTCGATGTAATCTACGACAGCGTACCCTTTCGCGGCAACCAGCTGCGCTCGATTGTGTACAAACCAAAGGGCGTTGAAAAAGCCCCCGCAGTATACTTTCTACAAGGATATAATTGCGCATCGATCAATCATGGCTTTGCGGACTGGCATCCCGAGCGGAAACTCGTCAGCGCGTTTGCGGAAGCAGGTTTTGTAGTCTACCGGCTGGAGCGCCCCGGTCAGGGTGACAGCGCGGGCGATCTCAATTGCGCAGACATCGATTATCCAACTGAACAAGCGCTTTTCGAGGCCGGGTTGTCCGCGCTGCGCAAATACGCTTTCACAAACCGAGATAGCATATTTATTTTTGGGCATTCTCTTGGCGGCGTCACAGCGCCGTTGATCGCCGCAAAGCATCCCGTTGCCGGAATTGCGACATACGGCGCTGTCGCAAAACCCTGGTATGAATACATGCTGGATGTCTACCGCGATCAAAACCTGCGGATTGGCGATCCTCCGATCTATGTCGACAATGGTGCGCGTAACGCCACAAAGTTCTATTATGATCTGATGGTCGCCAAGAAACCCTGGACGGAAATTCTTGAAGCCCACGCCGAGGCCATTCAGGCAGGCGTGGCGCCCATAAGCGGTGAATATTTGTTCAATCGGCATCACCGATTTTGGTCAACGCTAAATGATGTCAATCTGGCTCAGGCATGGGCTGATTATGACGGCGATGCGCTCGCTATCTATGGCAGCTATGATATTCAGGCTATCAATTCCGAGGCGGCGGAAATGACTGTGCGCCTTGTGAAAGCTTATCCGCCCGGGGCGGCGACGTCGCTTATCCTGGAAAACGCCGAACACGGCCTCGGGCGGTTTGACGGCTCATTCGCCGACTACGTCGCTGCGCGCAACAACGGTCAGTGGTCCACCAGAACAGCAGGTGAAAACTTTGATAGCCGCATTACAGACAATGTTATTGAATGGATGAACTCTGTACTGATTAAACGGGGCGGCTGACCTAAACAGGATCAACCGCCCATATGGAAAACCCAAGCGTTATGATTTTTCAAAGCTGATTTGCGCCGCCGCCGGCGCCGCCGCTTTGTCCGCCTCAAATTTATCAAGGACTTCAGCGTCCAGAACGAAATGATAACCGCCGGGTTCATGCGCGGGATTGTATGTAACGTAAGCGCGCGGCAGCGTAAAACCGCCAACTTCAAAATAGCTATCAGCGACGCGCAACGGACTGGCTGGCGGCGTCGGCACGCCCGGCAGCGGCTCGCCTGGCAATGGCGGGAACATAGCTCCTTGGTCCCATCCGCGCAGCAACCCGGTTTCTTGATCGATGTATAATGTTATCTCGCCCGACCAACCGGCCGGCGCAAAGTCGATGCGCACTTTGTCATGCGACCGCTCGTGCCCGGGCAAAGCCTCAGCGCCTAAATATTCCAGCTTCGCGCCTTCGGCCTTCGCGATGAACGGCAATGCGATCATGCCATAATGATACCAGGACAGCATCAGCGCGCCATCCTGAAATGACGGGTCAAAAGAATAATCAGTACGCCAAAGCTTCTTTCCATCGAATCCGGCCTCAAAGCCATCCTGATTCTCGTGAGGAATATCCACATACGCGCGGCTGGTATCCGGATCGACGACGGTTTCATAATACCGCCAGCTATCGGACCGTGTTCTGGTTTCGCTCGGTTGCAGACTGGTCAGATGCATTGTGAGCCGTAACCGGATCGCCGGCGCGGCGAGCCAGTTTCCGGCGCCGCCATGCGCATCGGCCATACGATCAAGCAAAGCTGCAGGGTCTTTGCTCTCTTCAGCGGCAGAAGGCGCGACGCATACCGCCGTTCCCGCAGCAAGGATTGTTACTAGAAGTGATGATTTTGACATCATAAAGATCCTTATCAATTCAATGATAAAAACGAACGGCCTTGTCTCATTCCCAGCACCCGTCAACCATGTCCGATAATGCCTTTTTGTACTCGCCGGGCGCTTTGCCAAAGTGTCGCTTAAATGCTTTTGAAAAACTTGAATAATCGCTGTACCCAAAGCTCTCAGCGACAACATCGGCCGACGCCGCTTGCGCTAGCGCTTTCGCCGCGTTTTCGACTCGTAACTGGCGGTGGAAATCCATCGGCGATGCGCCATAGGCCGATTGAAAGTGACGGGCGAGGTAAAATTTCGACAGACCGACAGTTGCGCTCAATTCCTCAAGCGTAACAGTCCGATCGAAGTGCTCCGTTAAATACAATCGCGCCGCTTCAAGTTTTGCCAGAAGCTCGCTGCGCTTATATTGCTGACGCAGAGACAGGCGCGCATGAGCGCCCGCCAGCCGCTTCACTGCTGTGGCTCCGGCCCTTTGGAAGTCGCCGCCAAAATTTGTGACGCGATCTCGCCGGTCCGCCCCGCGCGCCACGCTATATTTAAATTCCTCTGCGTGGTGAATAAATTCCGACGCCGGCGTAATTCTGAGAAAGGGTGCGTGCGTTTCGGCAATCTCACCGGGGTCAAGATAAAGGCAAACGCCGATGGCCTCCCGGCTTTCTTCAATGGTCACATCGACCGCCTGACCGCCGCGGACATATAACATTTGCCCCGCACGCATGCGGACCAACCTCCCCTCAATGCGATAAATCTCTTCTCCCGCCAGAACCATTTTCAAAGACGGCATTTGCGCGACCTGGTTGATCGTGCACGCGTCCAATTTGGAGAAAATCAATACGCCGCCAGCGTCGGGATCGGAAAACCGGCGGCCATCCGTAATGTTTTCAAAAATCATATGCACCTGCCAAACATACCAGGTTGAAATCCTTTAGAGATTGCAAGTCCAATTATGCCAGAACGTTCTCTGAGAGAGACGAAATGTGCGCCAAACAAAATAACGGAAAACATTTTCGTTGGATCAGGGAACAAAAAATTAGATGTCAGCGAAGCGAGATCGGTCATTAAATGCCAAAATATTCACTAGATTCGAGTTTTAGGCGTGCGCAGCTATCAGAATGGATAAAATCATTCAAAGCCATGCTCAATACGAACAAAAAGCTGCGCTCAATACGGATAAAAAAGAGTAGAAACTCTACCAAAACTGGAGTATTTGGTTTTGGCGTTTCATGGGCTGTGAACCGACCAGCCAGTACGTTCATATCCAATTTAAGGCAAAGCACGTGCCGGCTAAACAGGCTTCCATCGACGTTTCGAAAAGAACCACGAATTCGATCGATCAATCAATTGATTGGGAGCGGCTGACTTATCTGGTTCATCTATCGCGTGGCCTAGATGCGTTAGAAGAAACGCAACTCGTTCCTGAGAAAAAAGTATTGTATCAGTTTTCAGCGCGCGGCCACGATATGGCTCAAGCGCTCCTTGGAACACTGCTCAATCACAAGCATGATGCAATATGCGGTTATTATCGGTCGCGACCGATCCTTTTATCGCTTGGCGTTGATCTTGTTGAGGCGCTTGGCTCTTCCATGGCGCGCGCTGGCGGCTATTCCGGCGGGCGCGATATCGGTGTTGTCTTTAATTATCCAAATCCGGCTGGTCCGTCAGCACTACCGATGTGCGGCGGCGTCGGCGCGCAATATACGCCAACGGCCGGCTGGGCGCAGGCGCTAAAATTCCGCGCGGAGACCCTGGAAGACAAAAGCTATCAAGGCGCGATAGCGGTCGTTCTCGGCGGCGAAGCTTCCGTGGCGACCAATGGTTTCTGGTCAGCCCTTACAATCGCGACGACGCTTAAGCTGCCAATGCTCTTCTACATTGAAGACAATGGATATGGCATATCGGTGCCGTCAACATTCCAGACCCCCGGCGCCGACATCGCCGCGAACCTTGCGGGCTTTAAAAATCTCAAGATTTTGTCGGGGGATGGAACGGAACCTGCCGAGGCGGCTAGCCTCATTAAAGAAGCCGTTAGATATGTCCGGGCGGAACAAGGCCCTTGCCTTTTGAGGCTGACGGTGCCGCGCCTGCAAGGGCACAGCTTTCAGGACACGCAAACCTACAAATCTGAAGATTTTGTACAATCCGAATGGATGCGCGATCCCCTGCCAAAACTGAAATCTCATCTTGTTCCCTTCTTGTTGAGTGAAAAAGAGTGGACCCAAATTGAAGACAGAGCTGGCAAAGCTGTCGAACAAGCGCGGAAGAAAGCCGAAGCACTCGACACCGCCGACCCGGAAACCGTAACGCGCTTTATATTTTCCGAAGATGAACCTCAGCTGATGGGCGGCCTTCGCGGCGCCGTCAAATTGCCGGAGGGCGCCCCAATGGCAAAGCCAGTGGGTCCGCGCATCAATATGGTAACGGCGCTGCGCCAGACATTGGATAACGAACTTTCGGTCAATCAGAAAATGGTGCTGTTCGGCGAGGACGTCGGGCCAAAGGGCGGCGTACACGCGGTGACTTTAGGCTTGCAGAAAAAGCACGGGGACATGCGCGTTTTCGATACCAGCCTATCGGAGGAAGGCATTATAGGTCGCGCGGTGGGCATGGCGGTGAATGGCCTTCTTCCGGTTCCGGAAATTCAGTTTCGTAAATATGCTGAACCTGCGATGGAGCAACTTACAGATTGCGGCACCATGCGCTGGCGCACCCATAATCGTTTTGCCGCGCCGATGGTAGTGCGAATGCCGATTGGATTTTTCAAATGCGGCGACCCCTGGCATAGTCAAACGAACGAAGTTCAATTTGTGCATCTTTCCGGCTGGAAAGTTGCGGTTCCCTCCAATGCGGAAGATGCAGTGGGTTTGTTACGCACCGCGTTGCGCGGCGATGATCCGGTGATGTTTTTTGAACACCGCGCCATGCTTGATGATCCTTGGGCGCGCCGCGCCTATCCGGGCGACGATTACATTTTGCCTTTCGGTAAGGCTAAGGTCACAAAAGAAGGCGACGACATCACCATTGTCACATGGGGAGCTATGGTCAAACGGTGTGAAGAGGCGGCCGAAGCATCTGGCAAAAACGCTGACGTGATAGATCTACGCACGCTTGTTCCCTGGGACGCCAAAACCGTTTTGCGCTCCATTAAAAAAACGTCTCGATGCCTTATCGTGCATGAAGATCTCCGCGCGGGCGGGTTTGGCGGAGAGATCGCCGCAGTGGTTGCTGATGCAGGTTTTTTAGATCTTGACGCGCCAGTGTCGCGTCTGACGATGCCGGATGTTCCAAGCCCTCACAATCCGGTATTGCTCGATCACGTTGTTCCTGATGTCAATACGATCCGTAATAAGATCGAAGAGCTTTGTTCCTATTAAGGCTGGAAATTCCATGACAAACACGATCGATGTTCTTGCGCCTGTGGAACAGGAGGGCACCGAAGCGATCGTCAAGAGCTGGTACAAGAAGGTTGGCGACGCTGTCGCAGAAGGCGACCCTCTGATAGAGCTTGAAACGGATAAAGTCGCCGTGGAAGTACCGGCGCCGGCAAGTGGAATTGTATCTGAAATTTTAATTGTTGCTGATGGAGAAGTAAAACCTGGCGGCCTGCTCGGGCGATTGCGGCTGGAGGAAAGCAGGGCGGCGCTTGCAACATTGAAAGAGGCGCCCGCACAATCAACACCGGTACGAGACGCGCCCGCTATTGACTCGAACGCTCATGAGCATCGTCTATCTCCCGCGGTAAGACGATTATTACGCGAGCATAATCTGGAGCCTTCGCTTATCATTGGGACCGGCAAGGGCGGACGCCTAACGCGCGGCGATGTTCAGGAATTTCTCAAAACCGATGACGGCGCCGGCGCGACAGTGATGACGCCTGCCCATCCTCTTCCCCGGGCGGAGGAGGCAATCATTCAGACGGTGGGACCAGGGCGCCAGATTCCCCATGATTCCATGCGCCGCCGCATAGCCGAGCACATGTCTCAATCGGTGCAGACAGCGCCCCACGTAACAGCCGTATTTGAAGCTGATTTCTCTGCGATCATTGCGCACCGCAATACGCACAAGGAGGAATATCTGAAGAAGGGCGCCAAGCTCACATTTATGGCTTACATTATCACCGCCTGCGTTGAAGCGATGAAAGTTGCGCCAAATGTAAACAGCCGCTGGCATGACAAATATCTTGAAGTCTTTGACGACATCAATATCGGCGTTGGCGTTGCACTCGGCGATAAGGGGCTGATCGTACCGGTCGTCCACCAGGCGCAGTCGCGATCGCATTTCGACATTGCATATGAATTGCACAGCCTGACCGAAAAAGCCCGCCAGGGCGCTCTTGCGCCCGGCGATGTTCGCGGCGGCACGTTCTCGATTTCGAACCACGGCGCCTCGGGCTCACTGGTGGCTTCGCCAATTATCATCAATCAGCCACAATCGGCGATTCTCGGCGTTGGAAAGCTTGAAAAGCGTACTGTCGTGCGCACTGTTGACGGCGCCGACACAATTCAAATCAGGCCAATGGCTTTCATATCGCTAACCATCGATCACCGCGTTCTCGATGGCGCACAAACCAATGCCTGGCTTACTCAATTTGTCGAAGTAATCGAAAATTGGCCTCAAGCCTGATCATAAGCATAAGCACAAACACTCAAATTCAACGCCCCAGCCCCGCAATGACGGCGATCTACAAATGGTTGTTGTGGTCAAGTATCACGGATGACGTAACTCGCCGATTGCGTATCGCGAAACCTTCGCTGCTTCCGAAAGGCTGCTGGCTGCAAGTTAAAGTGTAGCGGCGATAAATCTATCGATCTTGTTCTCCCATGCATCGCGCAGCGCCCGATTTGATTCATGGCGCAATCCCATCTTCCTAAGAAGGTCAAAGCGCGGTGAGCCGGCGCCGCCAAAACTCGCTGCTGCGCGTGGACGCCAATAGTCAAAAGAGACGGCAATGCGCTCGCGCGCCGCCCTGCCGCTTTTCACAATTTTCACAACACCTTCCTCGCCAAGTTCCGCATGGCGGCGCTCACTCGGCAAAATATCATGAAAGGCTTCCGCGAGCGGCTGGTAAGAGCTGTTTGACAGATCCGCCAGTTGAATGATTGTCGCGTAGCCCATCAACACATTCATCGCAACTGCATCTTCCCAGCCTTCAAGAGGATAGTGAAAAACATTAAGACGCATATCGCCAGCCTGGCGTTTGGCGCCTAAATCTTCCTCACGCCCAACACGCGCCGCCCACGGATGAATAATCTCATATCGCTCAATATTCGCGCCGAACTCGCCCATAAGTTTTAATACGCGCTTTGCATGATCGAATTTTTCAAGAACAATACGCGAAGCGGCAATCCGTTCAGTAATGCCAGGGCCATTATTGATGCAATCGGCAAAGCCGGCGGCTCCAGCCATTTCTGAGTCGACAAAACTCGCCATTTGCCGCATCAACTCGGCGCGATAGCGTGACGGTGCATTGTCGGGGGAGGAAAGTTTGCCGCCCTTTGCAAGATATTCCATTAAAGAAGTATCGTCAGACACGGTGCGGCATCCTTAATTATTGATCGTAGTCAATGACGATTTTGTCGCTCAAAGGGTGGCATTGGCAGGTAAGAACATATCCACGTTCTACCTCATAATCTTCCAGCGCATAGTTGGCTTCCATCTCCGCCTCGCCTTCGATGATCTTGGCGCGGCAGGTGGAACAAACGCCTGCCTGGCAGGCGAATGGCGCATCAAGATCAGCGGCAAGCGCCGCTTCCAGAACCGACTGGCCCTGTTTCGGCATTTTAAATTCACGCCTTACGCCATCAAGAATGACCGTCGCAGAACATGTCTCATCGGACGCTGCACCGCGTATGGAGGCGGCGCTTTTTTTCGCCTTGCCGGGATGAGCGCTCGCGAAAAGCTCAAATTTTATCCGGGAATCGTCAAGGCCGCGTGCTTTTAACGCATCGGCGACGGCCAACATCATCAGCTCCGGCCCGCAGATAAAGACGAGATCAGCACCATCGACATTGACCCAGCGCCCGAAAAGCGCATCGCACTTTTCGCGGGTCAACCGGCCGCTGAAGAGGTCAATATCAGATTCGCTTTCAAGAATGTGGGTGATGTTGAACCGGCCCATATAGGCGTTCTTGAGGTCCTCCAGCTCTTCGCGGAACATAATCGAATTGGCGGACCGGTTCGCGTAGACCAGCGAGAAGGTCGATTGCGGCTCCGCGGCCAAAACGGTCCTTATGATGCTAATCAAGGGCGTAATGCCGCTGCCGCCAGCAAAACCAAGGTAACGGTGCGCGGCGTTTGGCCTGAGCGGCGCATGGAAGTTACCCATGGGCTTCATCGCCTCAAGCGTATCACCCGTTTTCAACTCTTCATTCGCCCAGGATGAAAACCATCCGTCTTCAACCTTTTTTATGCCAATGCGCAGCACGCCTTCATCGCGCCCGGCGCATATGGAGTAAGACCGGCGCAGTTCTTCGCCCTCGAAAGTATGGCGAAAGGTCAGATATTGACCCTGAATAAAGGAGAAATCTTCCTTGTGCTTTGGCGATGGCTCAAGGGTCACCACCACACTATCGCGTGTTTCCTGTTTAATGTCCGTCACACGAAGAGGATAAAATTGCGCCATATTTTCAGTTTCTTTTTTTGCTTCTGGCGATGTGGTTAAAAGCTCTTGAAGTAATCAAAGGGTTCCAGGCAGTCCGTACAGCGATAATGCGCCTTACAGGGCGTAGAGCCAAACTGGCTGACGCGTTCGGTATTGGCCGAACCACAGCGAGGGCACATGATATCGGGCGGCGCCTTGAGCGCGCCCGCACAAGACGCGCCCTCAACCGGCGGCGCGATGCCGTAAGCACGCAGTTTTTCGCGCCCCTCTTTGCTGATCCATTGCGTCGTCCATGCGGGCGAAAGCTGCGTTTCAATTTTGACGCGTTCCACACCCTTGCGCCGCAAGGCTTGCTCGATCTCCATTGCAATCACGGCTGTCGCCGGACAACCAGAATAAGTCGGCGTTACGGTAATGGCGACTTCGCCGCCGCTGACAGCGACATCGCGAACAATCCCTAAATCAACGACCGAAATAACCGGAATTTCCGGATCAGGAACCTCTCCAAGCCAGATCCAAATATCCTCAATGGACAAGGGTTCACTCACTGCATCCATAGCGCTTACCATGTCGCGCCGGGATAGGCGCGTTGCATAAACTGCATGTCCGCCAGTAAATAACCCAGCGATTCGGAATGAAGCCCGGTTTTGCCGCCCTCTTGCATATAGGCGCCTTCGGGAATCCTCAGCGTCGCTTCTTCAAGAACGCCGCGCACAGAATCCAACCAACGTTTCTCAATATCGCCGAGGTCCGGCGCGACGCCATTTGCTGCAAGCGCCGCGTCGATATCGTCTGGAGTGATTAATTCGCCGGTGAACCGCCATAACTCATCAAGCGCAGTTTGCATGCGCGCATGGCTCTCACTGCTGCCATCGCCCAGGCGAACCACGAGGTCGCTTGACCGCTCCAGATGATAGGCGGCTTCCTTAACAGCCTTTTCAGCGATCCCAGCGATGCGTTTGTCCGTTGACGATAACAATGCCGTCAGCATCAGATGATGCCAGGCGTCGAACAGAAACTGGCGCATCAGCGTTTGGCCAAAATCACCATTGGGCTGCTCAGCCAAAAGGCAATTACGGAACTGGCGGACATCCCGCAAAAAGGCGAGATCATCTGCGCTGCGCCCCTCGCCTTCCAAATCCGCGGCAAGCTCGAGCCAGAATTTCGCCTGCCCAATCAGATCCAGCGCCGTATTGGCGAGCGCAATATCTTCCTCAAGCACTGGCGCATGACCGCACCAGGCCGAGACCTGCTGACCGAGAATCAAACAATTATCCCCCATATGCAGGGCGAACTCCAATAACGGATTTTCCTTTGCCGCTTTTGGCATCACATCTTCCCAACTTCATCCGGAATATCAAAAAAAGTCGGATGGCGATAAACTTTTGAATTGGCTGGTTCGAATAATGGCCCCTTCTCGCCCGGTGCGCTCGCGGTGATATCGGCGGCGCGCACCACCCAGATTGAAACGCCTTCATTGCGGCGCGTGTAAACATCGCGCGCATTGTTAACCGCCATTTCTGCATCCGGCGCATGCAGGCTGCCCACATGGCGATGGCTTAGGCCATGTTGTCCACGGATAAACACTTCCCAAAGCGGCCATTCATCTGACATTGCCTTCTCCTATTCCGCCGCCATCTTGCGTGCTTCTTTCTTTTTCGCGTGCGCCATCAGACCCTCGCGGAACCACGCGCCGTCATCCCACGCTTTATTCCGAGCCGCGAGGCGTTCCTTGTTGCAAAGGCCGCCGCCCTTAACGACGCGGAAAAATTCTTCCCAATCGACCTCGCCAAAATCATACGCGCCGCGTTCCTCATTCCACTTTACATCTGGGTCCGGCACCGTAAGTCCGAGATATACCGCTTGCGGTACAGTTTGGTCGACAAACTTCTGGCGCAGCTCGTCATTACTATCCTGTTTAATTTTCCATGCCATCGATTGCGCTGAATGCACAGAATCGCCATCGGACGGGCCGAACATCATCAATGACGGCCACCACCAGCGGTTAAGCGCGTCCTGGGCCATCTCTTTTTGTTCGGGCGTTCCCTCGCATAGCTTCATCATGATGTCGTAGCCCTGGCGCTGGTGGAAACTTTCCTCCTTGCAGACACGGATCATCGCGCGGCTGTAAGGACCAAAAGAGCAACGTTGCAACGGCACCTGATTCATGATCGCAGCGCCGTCAACCAGCCAGCCTATGGCGCCAATATCGGCCCAGGTGAGCGTTGGGTAGTTGAAGATCGAAGAATATTTCGCCTTACCGGAAAGTAGCTGTTCGGTCATTTCATCGCGCGAGACGCCTAGCGTTTCCGCTGCGCAATAAAGATAAAGTCCGTGCCCGGCTTCATCCTGCACCTTTGCTATCAAAATCGCCTTGCGTTCTAGGGTAGGCGCGCGGGTGATCCAGTTTCCCTCCGGTAATTGCCCGACTATTTCCGAATGCGCGTGCTGGGAAATCTGGCGGATCAACGTTTTACGATAACCTTCAGGCATCCAGTCCTTGGGTTCGATCTTAACGCCAGCGTCGATGCGTTCCTGAAAGGCGCGCTCTTGCGGGTCCATCTCATCAAGAGATTTCACTTTGGAGCCCGTAGATTTTACTTGCTGTGCATACATCTCGCGACCTTTCAAAGCTGACGCCGATAGGCAATGCGGGCTTATTGGAAGAGGCCCGAGCAATCTTATAATAAACCGTCCGGACGGTCAAATAATACGAAGCTGGCTATACCCGCCCGACGACGCTGGCTATGCCCTGTCCGACGCCGATACACATGGCGCAAAGCGCATAATTTCCACCTGTACGCTGCAACTCCTCTGTCGCGGTCAGCACGAGCCGCGCGCCGGACATGCCAAGCGGATGCCCCAATGCAATGGCCCCGCCATTGGGGTTAACGTGCTCCGCATCATCGGGGAGACCCAGCTCGCGTAATGTCGCAAGCGATTGCGACGCAAACGCTTCGTTGATTTCAATCACATCCATATCGCTAATGGACAAACCCGCCCTGGCGAGAACCGCCTTTGACGCAGGCGCAGGCCCAATGCCCATAATGCGAGGGCTAACGCCCACAACCACGCCCGCAATAAATCGCGCGCGCGGGTTCAGATCATACTTTTTTACCGCCGCGCCAGA
>Ga0209633_10003977_pt1 | contig 13481 bp, 11 predicted proteins | sample Cruoilmetagenom1_FD_187290 | JGI IMG/M metagenome (GOLD analysis project Ga0209633, IMG submission 187290) | Oil polluted marine microbial communities from Coal Oil Point, Santa Barbara, California, USA - Sample 1 (SPAdes) (version 2) | ecosystem: Environmental > Aquatic > Marine > Oil seeps ... | reverse complement strand
GCCAAAGAACGGCTCGCCCGCCAGCACAAATGTAGGTACGCCCCAATGTCCCGCCGCGCGTAAATCTTTGTCGTGTTGCTCAATCAACGCGTCGGTTGCTGCGTCATCAATGCTGGCTTGAGCGCACTTAAGTTCAGACCGATGCAGGCTATTGCGCCTTCTAGCCGATCGTCTTCTAGCCATTTTTTGCCGCTCCAAACTAAGCGCCCAACTTCATCTAAAAACTCAAGGCCTTTGCCTGCGGCGCTCGCGGCAACGCCCAGGCGGGATAGCCTGCGTACAAGGGGCTGCTTTTTAGCGAATGTACCTGTGGCAGGGTCAGTAATAACGGGGTCGGGCTGCGGCATAGACAAAGTTTGGTTTGTCATTTCGGCAATGCGTACGATGTCACGAAATAAATATCCCATCCACTCAGGCCCGCGGCTCTCAAAAAACTCGGGCTGGCGTAGCGCGAGCGGTAGAACGATTTTCACATTGATCTCGACATCCCATTCACGGCGCAAGGCCAGCGCAGGTTTTACGGCCAAATAAGAATAAGGCGAGCGAAATGACCAATATAGATCAATATTTGTGGACATAGTGTTCCCCAAAAAATGTGTTCCCCAAAAAATGTGTTCCCCAAAAAATGGTGACCCCGGGTGGATTTGAACCACCGGCCTCAAGATTAGGAATCTTGCGCTCTATCCAACTGAGCTACGGGACCGTCACGATCTGTGAGAAACAGTAATAGAGCCGCTATGCCAGTAAAGCAAAAACTAATGTGTATAAAACCGCCAATTGGATTTGCTAAAACTTGCGGCGCAGCTCCATACGAATGCCTGAAGAATTTACGCCGCCGCCAAAATTGCCATACATAGCGTCAAAGCGAATAATGACCGCGTTATTTAGCGGGCGCTGATAACGCACGCCTGCGCCGAACTGTACATTTTTGTTAGGGCGGTTGGTGGCGCTATGGGGGATGACAGCGGATAGCTCCAAAACCAATTGCTGATCAAGCGCAAACAAGTTTTCAATCCCGATAGCTCCGCCAAATGAATTGATGCCCGAAGCGTCTAAAGTTGGAAAGCCTGTTAGCCCGTCCGTTTCAAAACTAAGGCCTGTGTTTTTTAAGACCCCGCCAGCGCCGCCTGCGCGGGCGAGCGATTGGGTTGTGCCAAAGCCTGCCCAAAAATTGGCGTAGGGCACAAGCGTTAGGGGCTTGCTGGTGACCAGTGAGTTTTCAGACAAGAACAATATGCCGTCGGCAGTTTTGTTAAAACCAGCGCCTGGGTCTTGGCCTACATTCACAATAACGCGGGTCGAGTTGGACACCTTGCCCCAATAGCGTTTGGTGTAAGCGGCAGTAAAGTTATGATATGAAAAATTACCGTCCGAGCTATCGCCGTCATGGACATAGGCATAGCCGGTTTCCATATAACCTTCGCCAAATTCTAGGAAACCCGCAACGCCAGCCATTTTAGCATCATGGTCATCGCGGCCGCCATTGATATTGCGCACAGCGTCAGTCGTTATTTCGTCAAGGCCAATGAAAAACGTAATGTCAAAATTGGAGATGTCATATTTAGAACTATTTTTAGCGGGGATCGCAAATGCTCCGCCTAGAAATGCGTCTTCTACCCAGATGCCGTTTTGAAAAAACAGGGGAACACGGCCAAAGGTAAAGGGCAGGTCATAAGGCTTATACTCGTCAGTAAGGCCAGCAAGAATTGCGCCTGCGTCGCCTTCGAAAAATAAGGTGATTGGCTCAAAATTAGTTTCAATTTTTGGGTTGGCATTGGGGTTTTTATTACCGCCGCCAAATTCGAAACGGGTAAATTGTGCGCCGCTATCTATGGGGCGGAAAAAGGCATGAACACGCTCCGTCGAGGTAATAGCAAAGTTCATATTGATATTAGCCCGCGCCGCAACTTGCGCCACGTCATTACCTTGATTGTCATTATAAGCAACAGCCGTTCGTATATCGCCAAAGGCCGTGAATTGCGGATAAACCCGATTTTTTTCGCCAAAAAGATCAAAACCTTCGCCTAGTTCGCCATTGGCGTAAAAATCACGGCCCCAATTGGCAAAGAATGGCGGGCTCTCTACGGCGGTCTTGCCGCCATAAATAATGCGCTGCGCTTCTGGGTCATATTCGAGGTTTGGGTAGACAGGGTCGGGGCTGTGGTCTTCTTTGATAAACTCTACTGGGCGCACGCTATCATCCATTTTGGTTGGACTATCATCATGCTTGGAGTGGTTGTTGTCTTCTTCTCTGTCTGCGGCGTGTTCTAGGTGCGTGGTCACAGGGTCCTCGTCATTTTGATCAGCAGCGAAACCATTCACTGGCGCTGCTGTCAAAAATAAAGTGGCCGCAGAAAGCAGCAAAAATTTGTGTGTGTGCCCCGTCATGATCATTTCACCTCAAATTCAACTGCGTAAGGATGAATGTCGATCATCCACTCGTTCATGGCTTTGTTCATTTCTGGCGTCGCGCCAATAAAGTTCATGAAATACATCGGCTCAGCGCGGCTACGCAGGCGTATCTGTAACTTGTATGTACCAGGTTTGGTCATCATGCTTGCTTTGACTTTATAGGAGGCGTCGCGATAACCCAGCGGCGGAATTGAGCGCCCTTCCATACGAATAAAGGGGGGATGGTTAAGCACGGATGTGGGCACGCCTGACGGCCTAATGTGGGGAATTTGGTCAATGTCAAAATTGACGGGCAGGTACATTTCTCTGTCAGTCCCTTTAACATTAGTCGTTAGAAATTTTGTCTGTAAGTTAAATAATTGATCATCATGCTCAATGGTTTTGGCGGCGACATCAAGTGAGTGTAAGTCGGCCATATCGCCATGACTATCAACATAACCAGACTCGAATACGGCTTCCCCGTCAGGGCCCGTTAATAACACATTGAGCCATAATTCCGGCTGTGCGCCCAGTGAACCAGATGGGAAATTATGTCCATCATCGGTATTGGTCAGGCGGTAGCGAAATTTGAAATCTTTTCCGACTTGTGGTTTGCCTTTATCAAAAAACGGGCCGTCAATGCGCGAGCTATTTTCCATGACCTTGATACGGTCTTTACGTTTTTGCTCCAGCAAACGAAAATTTTGATCGATGACATAACGCGCCGTTTCGCGGTCCTTGCGCTGGGCCCAAATAGCGGGAAACTCTGCCGTTACCTCGCCGGCTGCTAGCATGTCTTCCCAATCAGGCTGCCCCCACTCGGCGCGCCAATTATAAAGGAGCCATTCGTCAATGCTCCATTTGAGCGCCCGCGGGTTAAATGGAAAAATTCCAGGGTGAGCAATCGGGTAGCCTGGGCCGTAAAAGGCGTGGTTAGAATGTTTTGCATTTTTATCGCCAACGATACGGCCATTGACAATTGCTTTTGGCCACTTGGCATACCCGTCCGCACGGCCTGGGTTTTTACCCATATGGCAATCTTGACACTGCACACCTTTTTTCGCAGCGGGCGACGCGCGGTATTGTTCCCAAACGACTTCTAGCTTGATACCCGGATGTACGGCGACCTGATGACAGGAGACACAAAATTCTGACTTCCCGATTTGATCAAATACGATGGCGCCATTATGAATTGGCATGCCTGCATCGTCTTTATCCGTAGAGATGTCATAAAACTCTTCGTCTTCAAAAACTTCAGATGCATTTGAAGGCCCGCCCGTATTGTATACAGGATCGTAGATAGCGCCGGGCCGAATATGACGCTCGCCATTGACCTTACCAAATTTGGCACCAACCCTGTGGCAGGTGATGCAGGTAACGCCTTCACGGGCAACAGTTGAGCGCTCCCACAGAGGAAGCTCCCGCGCTTCGCCTTGCTGGGTGCCAACGGTTTGGTGACAGCGCACACAAAATGTCCCGATCGTTCCCGATGCCAGATTGTTGATCAGCTGCTCGAATTTATGAAAGACGGGCGAGACCGATGCATAGGCATGATTAGATGAGGCCCATTCCCAAAAAATACGTTGGTGGCAGGAGGCACATTGCACGGCAGACGGAAATTGAGTTTCGCGAAACGCTTCGGCGTGGGGGTCGTACGCCCCCGTTATCATCGGCTCTACGAACTCAGCGCTTTCATCATTGCTTTGACTTGACTGGGCTGCGGCCGTCATGGGGAGAACGGCGCAAATTAAGCCTGCCATTATTGCGAACAGCGCGTGCAATGCTGTGCCGCGCAGTGCTTTGATAGGTAAGCGGAATTGAAATTTTCTCTGTGACATAATGGTTTCCTCCTCGCTTAAAAGACGATTTGTCTTATTTGTGAAAATGCGGCTCTTACCGTTTGAGGCTGGTAAGATTGGCCGCTGTCGATTTGCTTGAACGCGCCATTGAGTATAGTTTGCGCTGCGTCGAATTTTTGTTTTGTTATGCCCTCAGAGCGGTAAAGTTCGTCCAAGAGGGAGGCGACTGCCAATAAGGCTTGCTCGGCCGTTTGGAATTGCGTGAACGCAGGGGTTTTATTTGAGGTAATAAGATCGATAGCCTTGAGATTATCGGCATTTGTAAAGCGGTGGGCGTTGATGATCGGGACAAGCTTATCAATATGAGTTTTTAAGCTTTGGCTTTGTTTGATGAGCGCTTCTTGGGACGTCTCAACCGATTTTTGCATATTGGCGATTTGCTGCTGTAACGGCCCTGCCAGCTCTGGCGCAACCACTTCACTGATAATGCCGACAAAAAGCAGATTGCTCATATTAAGGCGCGGGTAGCCAGGGCTGTTGCCAGCTTCAAGCTCAGAAATTTCTCTGTGGCAAGAATCGCAATTATATAAAGAAAGTTCGGGAAATTGCCCGGCATTGACCTTGGGTGACAGGACGAGGTCAAGTGTGCGTTGGGCTTGCTGGGCCTGCCCGATTGACCAAACTTTCATGCCATAAGGCAATGGTTTTCTTTGCCTATAGTCCGAATCAACCTCAAAATGTGAGTAATATTTGCGGCCCGTCATTTCGTGAGCAGAGAACCACATATAAAAATTTACCTCAAATTTCATGCGGGGATGTCCCGCGGCTAGCATAGAGTGGGTCACGAGTTTATCTTCGCTGCCAATATGGCATGACATGCATAATTGCGTGCGCGCAAGCGGATCAGCCGTTGGGTACATACCAGCTTCCACATTAGCTTCATAAAAATACAGACCCGCAGCATGTACACCAAGCCATTTTTCAGCAGGCCCATGACAAGCTTCGCACGCAATGCCGTTTTCTAGTTTCTTATGGGGGGTAAGCTCAAAATAACTCGTGCTGTCTTCAGATAATGGCATGGTATATTGTGCGCCAGGCACATTAAAGGCATGACAATCAAGGCAGGTATCCGAGGCCACAGCGCTAGGTATGCCAAGCTTTCGGGCAATGTCTTGCGCTTTGGGGCTTAGGAGTGTTTTCGTGGCGCTGCGGTGCGGGTCGTCCGTTTTCCACTTGGTAAATTCGTTTTGTTTTACGGCGGAATTTGGCCAGATAACTTCTGAGTTATGACATGTGCTACTGCCGCAAGTTTGTGTGCCAACGAGGCGCGCGCCATTGTTTGCTGACACTTCTGGCAAAGCGGTTTGCGCAAAAGCGCTGGCAGCTTGCGTGAGGGGCAAGAAAAGAAATAATATGAAAGATAATATTTTCAATTGATTACGCGCCCCGCATAGAAAATTTTGTATCAATAATTCTGCTCATAGTTATAGCTAACATTTGAAATAAGTCCACATCAAATGCCCTATGCCAGCTATTCATAAGGCTTACCCCTATTGAGCGTGTGCGTATATGTATCTTATCACGGTGTTTGTCTAATACGTAGTAATTTGCTATTTCTCTGCCAGAGGTTATAAAGACCTTGGGTGGAGATATGAAGTTTAAGGGTGTTATACAGTTAATTATGGGCGTCGCCATTGTGCTTTGGGTCGCCCAATTTGCCTATGCCCGCGAAACTGCTGAACATCATCAGGCGATAAATGGCCTTACGAAAGGCGAAACAGGGCGTGTTTTGCGTATCATTGATGGCGATAGTTTTATTTTAGAGGGCGGGCTTAGGGTTAACTTAGCTGCGGTTCAGGCCCCCAAACGTTCATGGCCAGAAAAAGGATTGATGGCGTGGCCTCTTGCTGAGCGTTCGCGGTTTGAATTAGCGGATATTTTAGAAGGAAAGCGCGTGCAGCTTTATTATGGCGGGGTCAAACGTGACCGTTACGAACGTGCGCCTGCGCAGGTATGGCTTATTAGTGATGATGGCAGTGAGAATTTTTGGGTGCAAGAGGCGATGGTGGAGACTGGAATGGCGCGTGTATATACGTGGCCTGGTCAAATCCAAAATACGGGGCGCTTATACAAAGCTGAGCAGATAGCGCGCAAAGAGGGGCACGGGATTTGGGACCATGACGAAACAGATGGGTTTTATGATGTGCGTAGGCCTGATCCAGACCCGCTTGTGCAATATGTTGATAGTGTACAGATTGTGGAAGGTATTGTTATATCTAGCGCCGATGTACGCGGCATAACTTTTTTGAATTTTGGCAGTGATTACAAAACCGATTTTACGGTAGCCATTGCCAAGAAAGACCGCAAAGCTTTCAAGAAAACTGGGGTCGATTTACTTGGTTTGGAAGGCGCGCGTGTGCGAGCCCGCGGTTGGATAGAACTGGGCAATGGCCCCGTGATATGGCTTAAAGACCCAAACCGTCTTGAGGTTTTAGATTAAATGACAAACAAAAAACCCGGCGCAATGGCCGGGTTTTCAAAGAGTTTGTTTCGATGATTTATGCGGCTTCTTCGCCATTTTCATCGTTTTCGCCAGCGGCGTCTGCCTCTGCTTCAGCTTTTGCGGCGGCTTTTGCGGCGGCCTTGGCGCGGGCTTGCGTCATCGTATCGATGATTTTATCCATTGCAGGGCCGCGGTCAGTACCATTGATAGCGGCAACTTCGCGTACAAGGCGGTCAATGGCGCGCTCATAAAGCTGCCGTTCAGAGTAAGACTGGTCAGGCTGATCTTCTGTGCGGTGCAAGTCGCGCACTACTTCGGTAAGCAGCATCAGGTCTCCGGAGTTGATCTTGCTTTCATATTCCTGCGCGCGGCGGCTCCACATGGTGCGCTTGATGCGTGCACGGCCTTTAAGCGTTGTAAATGCGTCTTTGAGAACATTGTCATTTGCGAGCGGGCGCATGCCAGAGTTTTCGGCCTTAGTTGTAGGGACGCGCAAGGTCATTTTATCTTGCTCGAACAGCACGACATAAACTTCTATGTCAAAATCGGCAATAGTCTCTTGTACAATGTCGATGACTTTGCCAACGCCGTGGGCGGGATAAACAATAAATTGTCCCGCTTTAAAAGCGTATTTTGGTTTTCTTTTCGTTGTTGATTTTGCCGCTGTTTTTTTAACAGCTGCTTTTTTTTTCGTGGCCATAAAGGGAACCTTTTAATATACGCTTTTCTCAAATTTATTTGCAGAGCGTGAATACACACAAACGGCGCAGGGTTTTGAAGGCCTGCACCGCTATAACGGAATTAGTATAACATAAAATTTGGGTAAAAACTAGCCCTGGGCTGAAGTTTTTATCAATTTACCCATCATCGCCAATACCAGGGGCGGGATCAAAGAATTTTTTATATTTATCTTCAACGCCATCAAACTCTTCGCCGTCGGCAGGCGGCTCGCCTTTTGCCGTGATATTAGGCCAAATATCTGCGTATTTTGTGTTTATGGCTAGCCATTTGCCGTCCTTATCGTCCTCAGTATCGGGCACAATTGCTTCAGCAGGGCATTCAGGTTCGCATACGCCGCAATCGATGCATTCGTCAGGGTGGATCACCAAAAAATTAGCGCCGACATAAAAACAGTCGACGGGGCAAACTTCGATGCAGTCCATATATTTGCATTTGATGCAATTATCGATGACGAGATAGGTCATTTTTAGCCTTATATTTACGGCGGTTTCCATGCCGCGTCACTGCCATAATGTCAATAGTTTAAGCAGACATAGGATATTTCGCCGCAGTGTCCAGCGCTAGGTTCAGTTGTTTATACAGTGTCTGTGCTTCGGGCGCAGGGCCACGGCGTGTGCCAATCCCTAAAATTTCGATTTGAATCAGTTCGTCGCCGCGCATAAATACCAATTGATCTCCTGCATATACGGCAAAATGAGGCTTTAGAGTTCGTGTGGTTTTGCCATGCCGTAAGACACGTATTTTGCCGCGCTTGATCTGCCGTGCGCATCTTGATCTAGATTTAAAGAACCGCGCGCGCCAGAGCCAGAGGTCAAGACGTAATTCTAACTGCTTTGTTTGTATGTTTTGCGACAAATATTAGTCTTTCTTGTTATCAAGTTTAAGGGCCGATAGGGCTGCAAAAGGCGAATCGGCTTGTTGACTTTCTTGTGTTTTAGGTTTTGGAGCGGCCGTCCAATTGGTTTTTCGTTTGTTGCCTGTATGCTTCTTTCCGCGCAGCGGGCCTTTGCCGCCTTTGCCACCCTTACCAATGGCTGCATATCCCGCGAGCTTGTCCTTGGCGCGGGCACGTCGCGGCGGGCGCTTAATGGGCGTGCCATCCTCATTGAGCGCCGTTTCGCTCATTTGCGGATCAGCGGCAGGGCGGCGGCGTGGGTTTTCCGCTCGCCGCGGCTTTGGCTTAATGGGCGCGCGTGACCACACGAGCTTGGTTGTTGGATATTTAGGATCGCCATTATCATCGAATGCCGCAGGGACCTTAAAATCAGTGATTGAACTATAGGCTTTGCGTTTTTTCGAGCGGTTGCTTGGAAAGCTATTGCCTACTGGTAGAGGAGGTTTTTGTGGTTTTGGTTCTTTTTGTTTGTCTTTGTTCGCTGTGTTTTTATCCGCCGCGTTTTTGTCTTCCGCTTTTGGTTTTGTAGTGGTTTCGTCACTACTGATCGCAGCCGTTTTTTCTTGAGAACCCTTTTTCTTTAGGGTGTCCTTTTTAAGTACGGACTTGGGCGGCGTCTCTGGCTGCGCCATTTTCTGATCGCTGACGTCGTTAATTTCAGGCGAATGCTCTAAAGCTTTAACCCCCGCCTGTTTTTGGCGGAGACGTAATACGAGAAAATCAATGCGCTGCTTTTCTACCTCGAAGGCTTCTGGCGTCAATTCCACTTCGTGGCTTTCATAGCCCAGAGCGATGAGTACCTGTTGAAAATCTTCATAGGAGCAGCCAAGCAATGACATCATTTCTTGGGCGATAATAAATTTTCTCTCGCCGAATTTTTCATTTGCCTGAATAATCATCTGGTGCAGGCGGGCGAGAATATCCAGTCTAATGATGCGCGGGCCGCGCCGCGAATAGCCCGCCATATTAAGACTTGCCTCACTATATTTATTATCATTGGGCGCGGAGCTAAGGCCATTAGGTGGCAAGAACGGTTTTTTGTGCCCGCCGCCATATTTCTTCCAGACAAACGCATATAATAAGCTGATTAGGCGCGCTGGTGCTGGCTTGATAACGTCTTGCAAGAATACGTAATAATAACTAAATACGCCGCCATGATTGCGGATATAGCCGCGCGCCTGCGGGCTAAGGGCGTTGATAATTCTAAAATGTTTTGCGCGTGGTAGCATGCCGTGGCGGTCAAACAGCATGCCTGCAAAATAACGGGCTTCTTTAAAGGCCTCTGGGTTTTCTGCAAATTTACCAAGCTCAATAAGCGATTCGAACTTTTGCGCGATTTCAGTTTGGATATAGTCGCGTAGGCGGTCTTCGGCCATGTCTTTTAATATCTGCGTGCCAAGCTCTCCGCCAAAAAGGGCAGCCTTTGGTTTTAGCAAATTTGAACCAGGCGATAAGGCCCCGACCTGATTACCTGCCCACATGATTTGGGCCTCATCCGAGAGGGAAAATGTTTCGTGCGGCGCGCCTGCGATTTGCGTTAAGCGGCGATCAATTTCGGGCGTAACCACTTGCGCGGCAGCGGCGCTCAGCGCTTTTGCTTCTTCTTTTGTGTCGCTTGCGACAGGAGCGTAGACCAGCCCCGTTAAATAACCGATTGTATGATTTTCGGCGATAACCTCGCCGGTGGGCTTAATTGTGGCGGTCATGGGGGTGTTTCGTCCTATACCCTGTAATAATGCACTTGTTCGGCGATCCACAAATCGCGCTACTAATTTAGTATGTAGCGCATCCGATAGCCTGTCTTCAACACTTCTTGCAAGATTTATCCAGTTTTCTGACGATTTAACCCAGTTTTTCTTATGGGCTATATAAGTCCAAGTGCGAATATAGGTCAGGCGGGATGATAATATCTCAACGCTGCCCTCTATGTGGCCTAGCCGTGTGATGTTTTCTTCAAGATAGCTACCTGGTATTTGCCCGCCATTTTCGCGCAGGCCTAGATATATGTCTTCTAGTAGGCGGGCATGGGCTTCGCTACCAAGGTTTCTAAAATCTGGGATCTGGCAAATGTCCCAAAATTGCTTTACTTGCGCAGGGGTTTTAATATCCCCCACAAGCTCATGGGTGCCCAGCAAGCGCGACAGCGCCATTTCGTCAGGCGCAGGGGCGATCCGCCTGAGGCCTTTTTGCGGCGCTTTCATGGCGAGGGTGTTTTGCAAAGTATCAAGACTGGTAAAATCAAGATCAGTATTGCGCCATTCTGCATAGCGCAACGGCTCGAACATATGGTTGTCAATGCGGGCTATGTCATCATCATCCATAGGCAGGCAGCCGCCCGTTGTGCCGTAAGTGCCATTATTACGAAAGCGCCCAGCGCGTCCCGCGATTTGGCCCATTTCGGCAGGCGAAAGAAACCGTTTTCTCTGGCCGTCAAATTTTCGAAGCGCGGCAAAGGCGACATGGTCTGCGTCCAAATTCAGCCCCATACCGATGGCATCCGTTGCCACAAGGTAGTCCACTTCACCCGATTGGTATAATTGTGCCTGTGCGTTGCGGGTGCGCGGACTTAGCGCGCCCATAACCAAAGCCGCCCCGCCATAAGCGCGCCGCATGAGCTCCGCAATTGCGTAAACTTCACCCGCTGAAAATGCGACAACTACGCTGCGTTTAGGGAGGCGGGTGAGCTTGGTATGGCCTGCATAAGACAGCACTGAGAACCGCTCGCGGGTATGAAAGCGCGCCTTTGGCACGAGCGCTTCAATCAGCGGCCTTACGGTGTGCGCGCCCAGCAGCAATGTTTCTTCGGTGCCGCGCGCATAGAGCAGCCTGTCCGTGAAAATATGGCCGCGCTCTTTGTGGGCCACCATTTGTACTTCGTCGATAATCACGCAGGCAAATTTCCCAGCCCTGATGTCGTCCATAGGCATGGCTTCCACCGTGCACACGACAAAGCGGGCATGAGGCGGGACAATGCGCTCTTCACCAGTGATCAACGCACACGCCGCCGCGCCTTTAATACCGACAATTTTATCGTATATTTCGCGCGCGAGTAGCCGTAGAGGCAAGCCGATTACCCCGCTAACTCGCGCCAGCATACGCTCGACCGCGTAATGTGTTTTACCTGTATTGGTCGATCCTAATACGGCGGTGATGTTGGGTGTGAACTGCATGAGAGAAGTTTGCCACGGGCGGGAAATAACGGCAATTGGTTTTTCGCCTCTTCACATCTGGCGCGGCGCGCCCATATGTGTGAAGCGGACGTTTTTAATAGAAAGTATAATCATGAGAGTATTAATAACAGGAACCAATCAAGGCATCGGCCTTGAGCTTGCGCGCCAATACGCCGCGCGCGGTGATGACGTGTTGGCCACTTGCCGCGCTCCGAGCGCCGCACTAAAAGCGGCAGGCTGTGAAGTCATTGAAAATGTGGATGTAAGCTGCGCTGATAGTATTAGTGCACTTGCAAAAATTGTGGATGGCCGCCCGCTTGATATAATTATCAACAATGCGGGTATTTTAACGGGCGAGAGCTTTGATGATCTAAATTTCGAGCGTATGAGAGCACAATACGAAGTTAATGCGCTCGGCCCGTTGCGGGTCACAAAAGCACTCGAAACTAACTTGCAAGCTGGCGCCAAAGTCGGAATTGTCACTAGCCGTGTTGGCTCTATGGAAGACAATGGCTCGGGCGGTAATTATGGCTACCGCATGTCTAAGGCGGCTGCCAATATGGCAGGGGTCAACCTAGCCCACGATATGCGTCCGCGCGGCGTGGCGGTGGGGCTTTTGCATCCAGGCTATGTGCGCACTAATATGACGGGCGGCAACGGGCTGACCGATAGCCATGACGCGGCAAAGGGCCTGATTGAGCGCATGGACGCGCTTGATATGGAAAGTACAGGGACGTTTTGGCACGCCGAAGGCTATCAGTTGCCTTGGTAGCTCTGCTGGCCTATGAAGGTGTATGTCAATTGATACGCTTCTTATTATGCGCCACGCAAAATCTTCATGGAATCATGAGGGGCTTAGCGATCATGAGCGGCCCCTTAATAAAAGAGGCATAAGAGCGGCCCGCGCCATTGGCGGCGTTTTGCGCGCCAAGGGCGAAATACCTGGTACTATTTGGTCGTCGGATAGCCAGCGCACCCGTGAAACTGTGGACGGACTTGGGTTTGACCTTAGCGGCGCGGATGTAGGTTATCTACCAAATTTTTACCACGCTCCTGCCAACAAAACACTTTATGTGTGTGAAGAACGCGGGGAGCCCAGCCAAGGTCCGCTGATGCTGGTTGGTCATAATCCTGGCTGGGAAGATTTATTTTATCATTTCGCGGGCATGTCACGCCGGATACCAACTGGCGCGTGCGCCATTTTTAAACGTACCCGCGCGCAAAAAAACTGGCTTAATAGTGAAAGCTGGCGCTTAGCCGAATTGTTACTGCCAAGAGATTTAGAGCGCTAGGTTTATTCGCATCAGAAAACGTTTCTATTAGCAACTACAAAAAATCCCCTAATACGCGTAAATTGTCATAAAAATGCTATTTTACATTTTATAAAAAATATGGTACTGGCACAAGTACGAGAATAGGGGGCGCACTATTACTTGGGAAACAGACCGCCTTAAGGGCGGAGTTTTGATTTGGTTTTCCTTCGTTTTGCGCCTTCAATAACACGCGATAAACTGAGGGGCTACGCTATGTCATATTTTTTCTTTGGTACGAATGGCAACAACACCATTACGGGCAATAATTATAGCAATTTAATATTTGCATTTGGCGGAAATGATATTGTTTATGGTCTTGGCGGCCATGACCGCATTTTTGGCGGTAGCGGCAATGATATTCTTGATGGCGGCAGTGGCAATGACAGGCTGTATGGCGGGTCGGGAAATGATACACTAATCGGCGGAGATGGCTGTGACTTGCTATTTGGCGGCTCGGGCAATGATATGCTTTTGGGCGGCGCGCATAGTGATTCATTGTTTGGCGGTTCGGGCGATGATTTTTTAGATGGCGGCAGTGGTAATGATCGGCTTTATGGCGGGTCGGGTGATGATACGCTGCTTGGCGGGGATGGTCACGACCGGCTTTCTGGCGGTAGCGGCAATGACAATCTGGACGGCGGTACAGGCAATGACCGGCTCTATGGCGGG
>Ga0209633_10003976_pt1 | contig 13482 bp, 11 predicted proteins | sample Cruoilmetagenom1_FD_187290 | JGI IMG/M metagenome (GOLD analysis project Ga0209633, IMG submission 187290) | Oil polluted marine microbial communities from Coal Oil Point, Santa Barbara, California, USA - Sample 1 (SPAdes) (version 2) | ecosystem: Environmental > Aquatic > Marine > Oil seeps ... | reverse complement strand
CTCCCGAAGTTTGTAGAGAACGCGTAGCATTTGAGAACCGTGTTCCTCTCCATCCTGAAGAAAAGATTTTATTGGAATACGATCCAGAGGAATTTTGCAGCAGAGTAATGGATTTATTTATTCCAATTGGTAAAGGCCAAAGAGCTGTGATAGTTGCTCCGCCTAGAACAGGTAAAACTATACTCCTTCAGAGAATTGCGAATGCAATTACACAAAACAACCCTGAAGTAGTGCTGATCGTTCTACTCATCGACGAGCGTCCTGAGGAAGTAACAGATATGGACCGCTCCGTTAAGGGAGAGGTTGTGAGCTCTACATTTGATGAGCCTGCACAAAGACATATCCAGGTTTCTGACATGGTAATTGAAAAGGCAAAAAGATTAGTAGAGCATGGTAAAGATGTCGTTATCCTACTTGATAGTCTTACTAGGCTTGCACGTGCTAGCAACACTGTTAGCCCTTCAAGTGGTAGAGTGCTTTCAGGTGGTATGGAGGCAAATGCTCTTCAGAGACCTAAGAGATTTTTTGGTGCGGCAAGAAATACCGAAGAAGGCGGCAGTCTTACAATTATCGCCACTGCGCTGATTGACACCGGCAGCAGAATGGACGAGGTTATCTTTGAAGAATTTAAAGGTACAGGAAACATGGAATGCTACCTCGACAGGCGACTTGCCGATAAGAGGGTATTTCCAGCTATCGATCTACAGCGCTCCGGAACCAGAAAAGAAGAACTACTCATGAGCGAAGAAGTTCTTAACAAAGTTTGGCTCTTAAGAAAGGTTCTAAACCCTATGAATACAACCGAGGCAATGGAATTTTTGCTGGATAAAATGAGCGGCACTAAATCCAACAAAGAATTTTTCAATATGATGAACGGTTAATTTCGTTAGAAATTCATTTCTCAAAGTTAATTTCATCTTACAGTAAGAACTTTTTAGATATTTTTTATATTGCGATATTGAAAGATTTGGTTCGTAACGAGATCCTATCACCCAATGTTTATCCTAAATACTTTTGCAAGATTTAGCTTATTGTTCCTACTCTTAGCAATACCCCTGGCCCAAACATTCTCACAAGAAGTTCCGCTATATAGTGGCAAATCAAGGTTCCACCCTGTAGTAGCTAGGAATGGAATGATTGCATCAGAAAACAGCTACGCAACAAAGGCCGGGCTCCAGGTTCTAAAAGAAGGCGGCAATGCAGTAGACGCGGCTGTAACCGTAGGTTTTACATTAGCGGTCACTTTTCCTAGAGCGGGCAATTTAGGTGGTGGTGGTTTTATGCTTGTCTACCTGGCAGATAAAGATGAAGTTATCTCAATTGACTACAGAGAAAAGGCTCCGCTACAAGCAACCAAGGAAATGTTCCTAGATAAAGAAGGAAATGTGGACAAGGAGAAATCAAGACATAGCATATTATCAGCCGGAGTACCAGGAACGGTTGCCGGACTTGCTATGGCTCTTGAAAAGTATGGGACAATTTCTCTTGAGAGAGCACTTCAACCTGCCATAGAACTAGCCCAAAAAGGATTCCCTGTAGATTACGAGTTAAGCAAATCACTTAGTCAGGCAAAAAGCCAAATGGAGCGCTCACCTGCGAGTATGAAGATATTCTATAAACAAAATGGTGAGCCTTATAAAAAGGGAGAGATCCTTACTCAAGAAGACTTAGCCTGGAGCTTAAAACAAATTGCCCAAAATGGACCTCAGGCATTTTACAAGGGAGACATTGCTCAGAAAATTGCCTCTTTTATGAAACGAGACGGGGGCTTAATAACATCTCGTGATTTAAAAAGTTACAAGGCAGTTACACGTAATCCCGCTCAAGGTGAATATAGAGGATATGAAATTTACTCTATGCCCCCACCAAGCTCAGGCGGGGTTCATTTAATTCAAATGCTCAATATTTTAGAGCAATTCCCTCTTTCATCTTTTGGTCATAACACAGCTAAAACAATACATATTTTTACTGAAACGATGAAGCACGCTTATGCCGACCGTTCAAAATACCTTGGTGATCCTGATTTTTCTGTGATTCCCGTATCCGAGCTTACCTCAAAACAGTATGCGCAATTAATAAAAGAACAAATAGACATGCACAAGGCTACTCCAAGCAACGAAATATTACCCGGAGATGTCATTGGAGATGAGGGAGCGAACACAACTCACTTCTCTGTAATGGACAGTGAGGGAAATGCTGTTTCAAACACTTACACGCTGAATTTTAGCTATGGTTCCAAAATCACAGTTCCTGGAACAGGAATCCTCCTTAACAACGAAATGGATGATTTTTCAGCAAAACCTGGAAGCCCTAATGCATACGGTCTTGTTGGAGGGAAACTAAATGCTATTGCCCCTGAAAAAAGAATGCTTAGCTCAATGAGCCCTACAATTGTTATGAAAGATGGAAGTCCTTTTCTAATAACCGGCAGCCCGGGTGGAAGTCGGATTATAACTACAGTGCTTCAGATAATAGTAAATGTAATTGATTTTAATATGAATATCTCAGAGGCTACTAATGCTGTAAGAATGCATCATCAATGGCTTCCTGATGTGCTGAACGTAGAAACAGGTCTGAATGAAGATACTATAAACCTTTTAAAAAAAATGGGATATAAGATTGAAATCGGAAGGACTATAGGCGTTGCAGAAAGCATCATGAATGATAAGAACTTTATATACGGGGCTTCTGACCCCAGAAGGCCGGGAGGATTAACTGCGGGTTATTAGTTGGTAACTTCTAACATGCGATCTATTGATCTCTTCGCTTTAAGCGCAGTGCCAATAGGGACTTTGACTTCATAAATCTCTTCTTCAAGAGACTTTAGAACCTTAGGAAGTGTAATCATCTTCATATACTTACAAACAGCATTCTCTTTTGCGGGATAAAAAACCTTGTCCGGATTTTCCTTTCTTAGGGGGTACAGCATTCCGGTTTCAGTTGCAATTATGAATTCTTTTGACGGGGAGTCTTTAACATGCTTGATCATTCCCCCAGTAGAGAGGAACTTTACATGCTCGTTTCCATGACCATTGCAGGTCCCGTTTTTGGAAGCGCCGTTTTCAGCCTGATACATTAAATTTGTGGTGCATCCGCATTCGGGATGTATTATCATCTCAGCCTCAGGATGAGCATCCTGTATCGCATTCAGATCCTGCTTTCTTATCCCTGCATGAACGTGGCACTCTCCAGGCCAAATATCAATTTTTCTACCTGTTACTTTTGCAACATAAGCTCCTAAGAACATATCCGGCAGGAAAAGAATTTCTTTATCTTCTGGAATTGAGTTAACAATCTGAACGGCATTGGCTGATGTACAACAATAATCACTGAGAGCTTTTACCTCAGCAGTTGTATTCACATATGAGACAACTACAGAGTCAGGGTTTTCCTCTTTCCAGGCCTTTAACTGCTCGGCATTAATCGTGTCAGCAAGCGAACAACCAGCTTTTTCATCGGGAATCAGCACTTTTTTATCGGGAGAGATTATCGAGGCTGTTTCTGCCATAAAATGTACCCCGCAGAAAACAATCATATCCGCTTGTGTCTTGGCGGCTTCTTGAGAAAGTGCCAGGGAATCCCCCGTGAAGTCAGCGATGTCCTGAACTTCCGGTAGCTGGTAATTGTGGGCCAAAATCACTGCGTTTTTTTCGTTTTTCAGCCTTTTTATTTCTTCCTCAAACCGTTTGTTATCATTCATATATTTCACTTTATCCGTAAAAGTTTAAGTAGGTAATTATACCATATAGAGGGATATGTCTAGAGAAGGAGAAGAATGTGTAAGAGCCCCGACAGAAATATAATCAACACCTGTCTCTGCAATACCTGCGATAGTATTGAGGGTTATGCCACCGGAGGCTTCGGTAAGAGCTCTACCATTTATAATCTTAACAGCCTCTTTCATCATTGGAACATCCATGTTGTCTAACATGATGATATCGGCCTCTACAACAAGAGCTTCCTTTACCTCATCCAGGGTTGATGTCTCAACTTCAATTTTATATTTATCTTGATATTTGGAACGTACAATTTCAACTGCTTTTGTAATACTGCCTGCAAAATTTATATGATTATCTTTGATTAAAACTGCATCAAAGAGTCCGAAACGGTGATTCTGCCCCCCACCTGCTAGAACCGCATATTTATCCAAGATTCTAAGTCCGGGTGCGGTTTTTCTAGTATCTAATATTTTAGTTTGAGAGCCTTTCACAGCATCCACATATTGTGATGTAGCTGTAGCTATTCCCGACATTCGTTGGAGAATATTGAGCGCCAACCGCTCTGCTGTAAGTACTGCGCGAACTAAAGCCTTCATCCTGAGTATTTCCTGACCGGGCTTAATACGATCACCATCACATAAATTTTGGGAAAAAGAAACACTTTGGTCTAATTTTTGAAAAACTCTTTTTGCTATTGAAATACCTGCTATTACTCCCTCTTCTTTACTAATAATTCGAGCCTCACAAGTAGCATCTGAGGGAAAAATAGCGTCTGTTGTAATATCACCCGAACCTATATCCTCTTTGAGGGCATTAACTACAATAGAATCAATCTTAGTCCAATCCATTTTGAGATCATTCATATAAATGCCAACCTAAACTGCTGTAAATAAAGGTTTTTCTCCTTTTCTAATTACTATATGATTTTGCCAACTCTTATCTTCTTGCGGGTAATCTTCTCTAATATGTACTCCCCTTGATTCCTCTCTAATAAGGGCAGACTTAGCTATTAAGAGAGATACATCAATCACCATGTTTAGCTTAAGTCTATAGTATCCTGAAAACTCCTCTAGAGATTGTGAAATCTCCTCTATCTTGCTTATGGCGCTTAATAGTCCTTGTTTTGTTCTCACAATTCCTACGTCACTGTTTAAGATCTGAGAAACCGCTTTTTTATGTCCTGATAGTGATTTGGATTGAGACTCTGAATATTTGAAATTAAGGTCACTAAAGAGAAAATCATCTATGTCGCAAGTTGAATTTGCATCGTCACTTAGAATTTCCCGAGCCCCATCTACTGCTCTTTTTGCAAATACCACGCACTCAAGAAGTGAGTTACTAGCTAAGCGGTTAGCCCCATGCACTGCCGTGCAGGCAACCTCTCCGCATGCAAATAATCCTCTTATGTTTGTTTCGCCGTAGAGCCCGGTCCTGACACCACCGATCGTATAGTGAGCGGCAGGAGCAACCGGGATCAGATCTTTAGTAGCATCAACGCCTGAGCTAAGACAAAAGTTGTAAATATTTGAAAATCTTTTCATGATATAGTCTGATTCTATATGTCTTAAGTCCAAATAAACATTGTTATCAACGGATTTGTTTATTTCAAAAAATATAGCACGTGAGACAACATCCCTGGGAGCAAGCTCTGAATACTCACTATATTCAGTCATAAACCTTTTCCCTTCACTGTTTAAGAGATATGCCCCTTCTCCCCTTAAGGCTTCACTTATGAGAAAACTCTCTCCTTTTTCGCTATAAAAAGCAGTCGGATGAAACTGCACAAACTCCATATCAGCAATCTCAGCGCCCGCTTGGTAAGATAGGGCAATTCCTTCCCCTACCGACCCCTTAGGGTTGGTTGTCCTTTTATAAAGAGCCGAAGCCCCGCCTGTAGCGAGTATAGTAGATTTAGATATTATCAGCGAAGGTGTAAAATTTTGGCCTAGAGCTAAGGCTCCGTAACAGTTTTCATTATCAGACAAGAATTTAATTACTCCGGTATTTTCAAACTTTGTAATAGAAGGATTTTCTTCAACTGCAGCAATGAGAAACCTGACCATTTCTCTGCCTGTTGACGTACCGCCTGCATGAAGAACACGCCTTTTTGTATGTCCACCCTCAAGTCCAAGTTCAAGCCCGCTTTCCCCGGCATCAAATTTCATTCCCAGGGCTATCAAATCTATGACCCGATCCCTGCCCTCTTCAACTAGAATTTCAACCGCCTCTGTGTTGCAAAGCCCCCTTCCAGCCTTGAGTGTATCTTCAATATGGAACCACGTTGAATCTTCCGGATCCATTGCGGCTGCGATGCCACCCTGTGCCCAAAATGAATTACTTTCTTCAATAGTGGATTTAGTTAGAAGCATTACTCTACCGAATTTTGATGCGTATAGCGCGGCGTAGAGGCCTGCCAACCCGCTTCCTATTATTAAAAAATCTGTATGGATTTCAACTAAGTCCTTTCTATTCATAATAATTAGTAAGTCCGCTTTAATAGAGATTGAGAATTGTTGTTATGGATTCAAAGTTATTGTAAAGATTATCCTTTGGCGATGGCATTAAAGATAGCAGCTTTTATATCCTCAATGTTTTCCTTATCCGTGATTTTCTCCCCCTTACTGTCCACTACATAGAATGCGTCAACAACCTGATCTACCTTTGTAGAGATTTTTGCATATTCAATAGATAGATTAAGCTCTCTAATAGTTTTAGTAATGCCATACAACAACCCGGCCCTATCATAAGTGAAAACATCTATAACAGTAGCTTTATCAGAAGCTTCATTGTCTACTTCAATACGAGTTGGGTATTGAGGAATTTTTTTGCTGTATCGGGATCTATCTTTTTTCCTTGCTGCAACCAGCTTTTCTAGATCGAGTTCGCCGGACAATGTTCCATTTAAATTTCTATCGAGTTTCTTATATAACTCCTCTTCCCCGCCGCTGGACTTACCAAGCCTGTTCACATAAAAAACATCCAAGATTCTTCCATCGCTCCTGGTTGCGATTCTCGCTCCTAGAATATTAAAACCGCTCGCTCTAATAACCCCGCAAAGCCTGGAAAATATTCCATGTTCATCCTTTCCCCAAATGGTAAGCTCGTCGAATTCCTGATTAGGGAAAAAAGAGAGGTCAAACCCTATTACCCCTTTTGATTTATCTATAAATTCAACATGGCTTGCTATTTTGCGCGGAGAGAAGCCCAAAAAATATGAATCGGGCATTTTAGATAAGATACTCTTAACATTTCTTTTAGTTACCTTTTTAGCTAACATAGCGCTTACATCTTCTGTTACTCTTTTTAATCTGTCTTTAGGTTCTTCTTTTTTGAACTCTCCCTTTTCTAATATCTTCACCGTTCTAATATAGAGTTCTTTTAATAACATCCCCTTCCAGTTAGTCCAAACATCGGGTCCGACCGATCTGACATCCGCAAAAGTTAATAGATAGAGCAAAGACAGGGTCTCTAAAGTCTTGACTGATCTTGCAAATCTGGCAATTAAGCTAAAATCGTGAATATCCCGACGTTGTGAGAAGTGGGTCATGATCAGATGATGCTTTACTAAAAATTCGAGCTGCTCACCGTCCACTCTCGTCAAACCCATTCGCTTAGCAATTTTTGGTATCATTGCGGCGCCCTTTTGAGCATGATTTCTTCCCTCTCCCTTTCCCATGTCATGAAAAAGGCAAGCTAAAAATAAAACATGCCTTTTCATTACCGACTCCGCAGTTTTTGTTAACAATGGAAATTCTTCATCATATTTATAATTGATTAGATTTTCAATCTCCCTAACCATGAATATTGAGTGGACATCCACAGTATAGACATGATAAGCATCATGCTGACCCATGCAAACGATCTTGCCAAATTCAGGTATAAAATATCCCAGGAGCCTGAGCCTATTCATCTCAAATAACGTATCAGCAACATTTTTGCCTTTTCTTAGGAGTCTTAAGAAAGAAGCATTGAATTCCTCATTGGTCCTTACACTTTCATCAATAGTAGTTCGGTTAACACTCTCTCTAATTAATTCAACAAGGTAATTATTCATCCTTACTTCGTGCTTGTCCGCATATTCAAAAGCTCTCATTAAATTAGCAGGGTCGTCATTAAACATCTCTGCACTTGAAACGGACAACATGCTGCTTTGGATTATGAAACCATGCTCAAGAGAAACTGCTTTAGGGGCGCGAATCTTTGCTCTAGGTACCGTCACACATTTCTCAATTAGTCTATTTGACTGCTCCCTTATATCATTGGCTCTTAGATAGTAGATTCTCATAAACCTTTCTACGGCAGGCAGTTCTGCATCTTTAAATCCTAAAAATTTTGCAATCTTTTCTTGAAATTCAAATCCAAGCCGATCCTCTCTTCTTTCAGCCAGGTAGTGAAGCTCCGATCTGATAAGGAGAAGAAAGTTGAGCCCTTTTTCAAAAGTTCGCAACTCTTTTTCTAATAGTATTCCCTTGGGAAGGAGCTCGTCGAAAGTCTTTACTTTAAATTTTGCCTGTGCAATCCACAGCGCATAGTGAATATCCCTAAGTCCACCCTCTCCCTCTTTTACATTGGGTTCAATCAGATAGATCGACCTACCGAATCTATCTATTCGTTCTTCATTTTCTTTTATCTTTTTTTGAATAAATTTTGAGGAAATGCTTGGCATAAGATCGTTAAAAAGTTTCTTCTCAAAATTGTTATAGAGGTCTTTATCACCAAAAATTAAACGACCGTCCAAAAGAGATGTTAAGATGGTCGTGTCTTCATCATCGTCCAGGCAAAGCTCTAAGCACTCGTCTATAGTTCTAACCGAATGACCGACTTCAAAATTTAGATCCCACAGTAAATAAAGGAGCTTTTCGGTTATATCCTTTGCAAAAGATTTATTACGTGGTTTGTAAAGAAACATCAGATCAATATCGGAGTATGGACAGAGCTCGTTTCTTCCATATCCCCCAAGTGCAACAATAGCTACATTCTTTAAGTCTTTATAACCTTGCTGTACTATGGCTTGTCTTATTAACTTATCAGCAATTTCAGTTCTTTTTTTGGCCAGGATGCTCCCTGACAAAGCTCTATCGCGTTTAGCTTTTTTAGTATGGAGCTCTCTTAACTCATTTTCCTTTCGTATAAGCCTGAGCTTTATACTTTTACTTAACTCGCTTGTTTCTAAGTCTGCTTTCTTCATTTTTTTTACCGATTGAGATTATAATTTTATACTAATTGATAGTCCATCCCTAATTGGAACGATGGTTGTATAAAAACCCTCATGTGACATTAGAAGTTTTGTAAACTCCCTTACACCCTCAGTAGCTGGTGATTTGTCATCTGATATCACTCTGCCATGCCAGAGAACGTTATCCGTAATAAATAAACCCCCGGTTCTTAGTTTAGCATAAGCCTTATCTATTACTTTAGGGTAGTCCTCTTTCTCAATATCATTAAAAATGATATCAAATTCTCCTGAAATTTCGTCTAAAATTAAAGAACCATCTCCAAAATTTATAGATATTCTCTCCTCAAATCCAACAAGTTTAATAAAATCTTTAGCTAAATTTATATTGTTCTTAGATAAATCAGTGAAGTATACTTGACCGTCTGCACCTGCGGCTTTAGCAAACCAGTATGCGGAATAACCAAACGCAGAACCTAGCTCAAAGATCCTTTTAGCATTAATAGTAATTGCCAGCTGATATAGAAAACTTCCTACCTGACGCCCAACAATGGGAATATTCTGCTCCCTTGCCAACTCTTCCATCTCGGAAAGGATATCGTCTTCGCTATTAATAATGCTGTCTAAATAAGCATCAATTTCGGGATTTACAATATCAATATCTATTTTGCATCTCTCTCTACTATTTCTTAAAATCTACAAAGGTTTCTATAAAGTCCCCACGTTGATTCTCAACCCTGGCCATAACAAAGAGCAAATCGGAAAGACGATTTAAGTATATAAGAACATTTTCTCCGATCTCTTCATCATCCATTAGTTTAACAACTTTTCTCTCAGCTCTTCTGGATACTGTTCGAGCAAAATGCAGATATGATCCCCCTGCGTTGCCGCTTGGTAAAATAAATTCTTTTAGGGGCTCAAGTTCTTCAAGAAATTGATCAATAGCTCTCTCCAGATTCTTGATACTTTCAGCACCGACTCTAGGGACTTCTATATCCATAGGACTCGCTAAATCCGCGCCCATGACAAAAAGATCATTTTGTATCTTGATTATTAAGGTGTTAATTTCCTCATCCACTCCTTGTGAGCGGATTATCCCAAGCACAGCGTTTAATTCATCCACATCCCCATATGAATCCACTCTGAGTGACGCTTTGCTGACTCTTTCTCCACTAACTAAGGAGGTAAGGCCTTTATCACCGGTCTTGGTATAGACCTTGGTTATTCTCTTTTTTGCCATTGTGAAATACTAACCGAATGGTTAATACGGTTCAATCTTGGGAGGGATGTTATAAAGTCATAAAACTCGAATTCTAAGGGAGAAATTCTAGCATTTTAATAATACTCAAGTACCAGAATTCCTCCCAAATTCTCATTGTCAAATTTGTAGCCTAGGCTGTTTTCTTAAACTCAACCGCTGAATCAATCAGCTCAGTAATATTATTCTTTGGTAACGCTCCTACAACTCTGTCGACTACAGCACCGTCCTTAAAGATTATGAGAGTTGGAATACTCCTTATCTCAAATGCTGATGGTGCTCCTGGGTTTTCATCTACATTTATTTTCCCGACTTTCAAATTTTCGCCATATTCCTCGGCAATTTCTTCAACAACCGGGGCCAGTGCTCTACATGGTCCGCACCATTCTGCCCAGAAGTCTACAAGGACTGGAGTTTCGGAATTGAGCACTTCATTTTCAAAATTCTCGTCATTTAGAGTTATCGTTCTACTCATTTTATACCTCCTTGAATCGATAAGCTATTTACTAACTTAGATAATGATCTAACCAAAAAGGATTCAAGAGCATATATAAAGCTATTCTAAAATCCGTATGCTATACTAAAACTAAATACTTAAACCAAGGATTGATTTAATGGAAATTCCGGAACTAGATTTAAAAGATGCGGCTAATCTTGATAACTTTTCAGGCGTATTGCCACTATTTCCGCTCTCATCAGTAGTATTTTTCCCAAATACCCTTCTCCCTCTCCATATATTTGAACCCAGGTATAAAGAGATGGTTAATACTGCACTAAACAACGAAAAAATTATCGGTATGGCTCTGCTTAAACCCGGTTGGGAAAGTGATTATTACAGAAATCCTGAAGTTTATGATGTGATTGGAATGGGCAGAATAGTGAGTTCTGAAGAACTTGATGATGGTAAGATAAATATAGTTCTCTATGGATTAAAACGAGCAAAAATAATAGAAATAATAGAAGAGTTACCCTACAGACAAGCACATATAAGTATTATGGAAAACCAATACGATACGAACAATGAAAGTTTCAGAAGTATCATAGAAGAACATATTAATAAATGGAATTTATATCTTGATGAGAAGCAAAAAGCTCATAGAATAAACGTTAATACAAAACTTCCATTAGAAAACCTTACAGATGCACTAGCTAGTTTAATTTTTCCTAACGTTTTTGATAAACAGAAACTACTTGAAGAAACTAATGTACAGAAAAGAGCCGAAATAATAATCAACGACTTGCAATCAAGGCTGGATATGATTTCGATTACTTCTCAGAAAAGAAGTGAGATTATCAACAAGAGGAATCTTAATTAGTTTAGCCACTTAGAAGAAAATTCAATACCAATTCGTCGACATCTTTCTGTCTTTCTCGCCAGAATCCGTGACCAACCCCACTGAAGACTGTTAGTTCAGAATTAGGAATAAGATCGGCTAGAACCCTTGAGCGTTTGGGTGATGCTATCAAATCAGTTTCACCAAGAATGACTAAGGTCTCTGAAGCAATATTGCTTAGTAAATCAACAGTATTATGACCTTCGCAAGCGTAACTCTGACCAATATAACCCTTAAGCGACTCGGGATCGTCAACGACCGTGGACATAGCCTCTTGTATAGTTCCCAAATTCTCTTCGATATACTCTCTGTTATAGCCTAGGTAAAGTGACATTAACCATACAGCCTGAGTTCCAATATTAGTTGCAATGTCTCTGCCCATCCTAAGAATCTGATTACCGACTTCATCTCGAGATGCCGACGAACAACCAAGAACCAGCTTTTGTACTTTCTGTGGGTAATTGATAGCTAGCCACTGCCCTATCATGCCTCCCATTGACTTGCCCACAACATGGGCTGATTCAATTCCAAGTTCTGACATTAATGCTACAGTATCGTCTGCCATATCTGCAGTTGAATATATCTCTTCTGGTTTATCTGATTTTCCTGATCCTCGGTTATCAAAAACTACAACTTGGAAATGCTTGGAATATAGTGGAACTTGTGTAGCCCAGCTTTGAAGCTGGCTTCCAAGTCCTCCTATGAGCACTACCGGGTCACCATCTCCATAAATCTCATAATATAGATTTACGCCATTTACTTTTGCATAAGGCATTTAAGAATTCTCCTGGCCTAGAATCTTTTCGACTCCAGATATTCCTGGAGTATAAAAACTGCGGCAATCTTATCAATGACTTTCTTTCTCTTTTTCCTGCTCATATTGCCTTCTATAAGTTTTTTTTCAGCGTTAACAGTGGAGAAACTCTCGTCCCAGAATACAATAGGCAACGAAAAAGCCTCTCTTATTTTTTCTGCGAAGTTTAAAATCTGTTGTCCCCTTTCGCTAACACTGCCGTCCATTTGATAAGGTACTCCGACGATTATCTCACCGGGTTTATATTCCTTAATTAAGATATCCAACTCCTGAAGATCATCTTTCAAGCTCTTTCTTTGAATCGTAGTTATGCCATTAGCTGTAATGCCCAATTCATCGCTGACAGCAATGCCAATTGTTTTAGTTCCAACATCAAGAGCCAATGTTCTCAATAAATTCTCCGTTATTTAAAATAAAGATTCATAATCATATCTAAAGCTACTATAAATAAAAATATTGCAAAAACTTTTCTTAATCTTTCCTGGCTGAGATGGTTAGCAAGTCTCACACCTTGGGGGGCCATTATTATTATTGGAGCAATCATAACCAATACGGCAGTCAAATCTATATATCCAAGAGAGAAATCAGGCCTGCCATGAATACCAAGTCCATTTATTATTGAACCACCTGCTCCGAATATACTAATAAAAAAGCCGCCTGCTGTCGCTACTGCAATTGAGCGGTGTATCGGGTATCCATAAGCAGTGAGTACTGGAGTAGTAAAACTCCCGCCTGTTAGCCCGGTCATCTTAGATAAAGCGCCTATAATAAATGCTGAAATTGATTTTAATATAGGACCCGGAAATTCTTTGGTAATTTTAAATTCACTTGTAGTAAAGAACATCTGTATTGAAAGAAATAAAATCACAAAAGCAAAAACTTGCTCCAAAAACCTGCTCGAGACAAATCGCATCACGAATATACCTACAATCACACCAATCACTAAAGCCGGGATCCAGGATTTTAAAAACCCCATATCCAATTTTCCAGCCTTGTATTGAGCCCTTGAGGCCATTATAGAAGAAGGGATAGCCAGTGCCAGAGAAGTTCCCGCTGCTACGTGCATTAGGACATCAGCGTGAATGCCTAATATAGGGAAAAGAAATAAGAATATAGGTATTCTAACTATGCCCCCACCTACTCCAAAGAGTCCGGCTACAAATCCTGAGACAAGTCCCGCGGCC
>Ga0209633_10003974_pt1 | contig 13484 bp, 12 predicted proteins | sample Cruoilmetagenom1_FD_187290 | JGI IMG/M metagenome (GOLD analysis project Ga0209633, IMG submission 187290) | Oil polluted marine microbial communities from Coal Oil Point, Santa Barbara, California, USA - Sample 1 (SPAdes) (version 2) | ecosystem: Environmental > Aquatic > Marine > Oil seeps ... | reverse complement strand
CGATGCCACGCTCGTCTGCCCGAAAGAACAGGCGCAGGAAGTCAAATCTGTCGTTGCCGAGCTGAAAAAAAGGAATGCCGAGGAGCATCTGACCCATCGTACGGTCCATCGGCAGTGGGGTTCCTATACCGTGCTGGAGATGGGAGAACGTTATAAGATAAAACGTATTGAGATAAAGCCAGGCGCCAAACTTTCTCACCAGCTCCATCATCACCGGAGCGAGCACTGGGTAGTCGTTGCGGGGACCGCGCGGGTTACGAACGGGGACAAGACGTATGACGTGCACCCGAACGAGAGCACCTATATTCCCATATCATCAAAGCACCGGCTCGAAAATCCGGGCAAAGTCCCGCTCCAGATCATCGAGGTCCAGAACGGTGAATATTTAGAAGAAGACGATATTGTTCGTTTTGATGATGATTATAAGAGACATGAGAAGAAGGAACGTAAGCCTTTACCGGATTTGCCGAAGCGATAGATCAGCTCGTAGCTCTTAGTTCCTAGTAGCTCACAGGGATGATGACTGGCAGCCATGATATTTATCGCAAGTGAGGGCTATTGTGGATGATACGAAGTTCGGTTTTGAGGAACTACAGGTCTGGCAAAAAGCGGTAGAGTTTGCTTGCAGAGTGATCCAGATGACGGGGGATATCGAGACAGACCGCAAGCATTTTCGTTTGATAGAAAATTGCGAAGCTGCGGCAACCTCAATTGCAGTGAATATCGCTGAAGGCAAAGGACGCTATTCTAAGAAAGAATTCGTTCAGTATCTGTATATTGCCCGAGGCTCCTTATTCGAGACGATTACAGCACTCATCATCTTTGAACGCAGCGCTTGGATCAGCAAAGAGCAGCTTAACGAAATGAAACAGATGGGGAGTGAGATCGGTAAGATGCTGATCAGCCTGATAAAGTCGATTAAAACTAATGTTTAGTTCTTCACTACGAGCCACGAGCTATGAGCCGAATCTTTAATCCTGAAATCTTTAGAGAATACGATATCCGCGGCGTTGCCGAACGCGATCTTACGAGTTCGTCCGTCGAGGTACTGGGGAGAGCTTTTGCCGAGTATCTCAGGACCAAGGACATCAAGTCTGCTACGGTAGGGTATGACGCACGACTGAGTTCTCCGCGGCTTCGAGATTCCCTTTGCCGGGGGCTGACGGAAGCTGAGATAACCGTGACTGACATTGGTCTTTGTCCCACGCCTGCACTCTATTTTTCCCTGTTCCAGATGAATCCGGGGGCCGGCATCATGATCACCGGAAGCCATAACCCCCCTGAATTTAATGGGTTCAAGCTTTGCGTGGCCAAGGACACCATATATGGAGAGGAAATACAGAAGATCAAAAAGATAGCGGAAGAAATAGCAAAAACAGCTCGTAGCTCGTGGATCACAGGTCGTGAAGCTAAAGACGATGAGCTAAGAGCTGCGAGCTATGAGCACAAACTCACCCGCCATCCCATTTTGCCGGATTATATTAGCCACCTCAAGCATGCATTTCCTCATTACCGAAACGTTCCTCTCAAAGTAGTGATTGATGGAGGCAATGGAACAGCAGGTCTCGCAGCTCCGGAGATCATCAGGAGCATGGGCTGCGAAGTGATTGAATTGTTTTCAGAACCTGATGGCAGTTTCCCAAACCACCACCCTGATCCCACGATTCCTGAAAATCTGGAAGTTTTAATTAAAACAGTAGGACGGAACAAGGCGGATTTCGGCATTGCCTTTGATGGCGACGCCGACAGGATTGGAGTGGTGGATGAAGAGGGGAGTATCCTCTGGGGAGACCACCTCATGGTCATATTTGCAAGAGAGATTCTCAAGGAACGGCCCGGAGCAACGATAGTATCTGAGGTCAAATGTTCTCAGGTCATGTATGATGATATTCGCACTCACGGTGGCAATGCTATTATGTGGAAAGCAGGGCATTCTCTCATTAAAGCAAAAATGAAAGAAACAGGCGCGATATTCGGCGGCGAGATGAGTGGTCACCTGTTTTTTGCAGACCGGTACTTTGGATATGACGATGCCATCTACGCTGCATGCAGACTCGTCGAGATACTCAAAAAACTCAAATCGCATGACACGAATACGAAGCTTAGATCGCTCCTTGCTGACTTGCCGAAAACGTTTAATACCCCTGAAATTCGTATCGACTGCCCCGATAACATCAAGTTTGCAGTTGTCGACAGGATCAAAGAAGTGTTCATGGGCAGATCAGATATTCCAATACAGCCAAAGGAAGTTATCACGGTTGATGGTATTCGGGCAATCTTCGACAACGGGTGGGGCTTGATACGTGCTTCCAACACACAGCCGGTATTGGTAATGCGATTTGAAGCGAGTGACTCTTCCACGCTCGAAGCGATAAAGACGACAATGGAAAAAAAGGTAAAGGAAGTAATAGTGGACATTCAGCATCGGGATTAACGCGCAGATAAATCGACGAACAAGGAGATAAATAATATTACCATGATCTCAATAGTGCAAATAAGATTGAGTCACCAACGGTTGCGGCTGAAGAAATGGTTGGTAAGGCTCTTTAAATTTAAAATACGGAAGGAAAGGATGTTCGGTTTTACAGTTCATTTGTTTAACTATAAAACCTTTACTTCTCTCTTCAGGCAGATGTTTATAACCAGGGAATATTATTTTACCTCTGCAACAAGTCATCCTTTCATTATCGATTGTGGAAGCAATATCGGAATGTCGGTGCTGTTTTTCAAGCGGTTGTATCCGGAAAGCACCGTGCTTGCATTTGAGCCGGACCGGGAGACGTTCAATCTTCTCGAAAAGAACGTGAGGGGAAACAATCTCGACAACGTGGAAATATTCAACAAGGCGGTTTCTGATTCTGATGGAGCCATAGATTTTTATTCGAATCCGGACAATCCGGGAGCTCTGACCATGAGTATTTATTCTACATGGAATCCGGAGAAGATATCCTACAAGGTCGAAACCGTGAAACTTTCACGGTATATCACGAAGCCCGTTGATTTTCTCAAGATGGACATAGAGGGCTCGGAATACGTCGTCATCGAGGAACTGGCACAGCAGGATAAATTACGGCTCATCCATGAGATGCTTATGGAATACCACCATCATATGAACCCCGGAGAGGACCGGCTGGGAAAAATGCTGGCCGTTCTCGAGGAGAACGGCTTCGGGTACCAGATACATTCAGTCCTGAAGATGCCTTTTCAGAAAGAGCAATATCAGAACCTGATGATTTATGCCTACCAAAAGGATTTGGCCGGGAGGAAAAATGGGCAACAATGATCTTTTAGAAAATGCCGGAAAAAATACGCATAGTGTCGTCGAGGGATTAGTGCTGAGAGAAAAAGAACACAAAAAAGTTCTCGACATCCCCTGCGGGGAAGGGGCTTTTACAAAACGTCTGGCGGGAAAAAATGTCGATGTTCATTCAGCTGACTGCGAGAATATTATTAAATTTGACGGGGCAAAATTTCATGTTGCAGATATGAACAGGAAACTGCCCTATCGTGATGATGAATTTGATGGTGTGGTGTGTATTGATGGCATAGAGCATATTGAGCGACCCTTCGATTTCATAAAAGAATGCCGCAGGATCGTGAAGCCGGAAGGGTTCCTAATCATCTCCACTCCGAATATTTCGGCTCTGAGGTCACGATGGAGGTGGCTACTCACGGGATTTCATAATAAATGTAAAGCACCTTTGAACGAAAAAGATCCCATGCCTCTGCACCACATCACCATGGTTTCTCTGCCGGAACTGAGGTATCGACTGGAAACCAACGGCTTTACCATTTCCAGTATTGCTACAAACAGGGTGAAGTTCTTCACGTGGCTATATTTTATCTTGGTCCCTTTCTCCTTCATCAGGACATTCGTTGTATTCAAAAAAGAGTCAAGTAGCGCGATGCTGCGGGAGATAAACAGACAGGTGCTCAAACAGATGTTCTCGATACCGGCGCTCTTTGGAGAAACGCTGATCGTGTTGGCAAAAAAACGTCGAGCAAACGCTACGTCGTGAGGCATGAGGATGAAGATTGTCGTAACCGGAGGCGCGGGGTATATCGGGAGTCACGTAGTCAGGGCGCTCGGGGAGCAGGGGCACGAGGTTCTGATCTACGACAACCTCTCGAAGGGCCATCGCGATGCAGTCCTGCATGGCGAATTGGTGGTAGGTGATCTTGCCGACACTTCGAAACTGGAAAAGGTGTTCGGGAGATTCCAACCCGTCGCAGTCATGCACTTTGCAGCCCTTATCGAAGTGGGCGAATCCGTTCGGGAGCCCGCAACGTACTACCGCAACAACGTGGCGAATACGCTAAACCTTCTCTCTGTCATGCTGAGTTACGGTGTCCGGTCATTTATCTTTTCATCATCCGCGGCAGTATACGGCAATCCTCAGAATGTCCCCATATCGGAACAGGAGCCCCTCAGCCCGATAAACCCGTACGGGCGGTCCAAGGTCTTTGTCGAGAAGGTTCTGGAGGACATGTCTGCATCACAAGGTATGCGTTACGTCTCGCTGCGATACTTCAACGCGGCAGGGGCGGAGGAAGAGGGGAGGATCGGGGAGCATCATGACCCGGAGAGCCACCTTATTCCACTCACCCTCAAGGCTGCGAAAGGGGAACGATCCAGCATAAAAATTTTCGGTGTTGATTACCCGACGCCGGACGGTACTTGCATCAGGGACTATGTTCATGTTTCAGACCTCGCTGAAGCCCACATCCTGTCCCTGGAGCACCTCGCAGATGGCTCAGAAAGCCGTATTTTCAACTGCGGCTACGGTCACGGGTTTTCAGTCCGGCAGGTCGTGGAAACGGCTATAAAGGTCACGGGAATAGAAATCAGAGTAGAAGAAGTAGGCCGGCGTCCCGGAGATCCCCCGGTACTGGTGGCTGAGAGTACCCGATTGCGACAGGACCTCGGCTGGAATCCCCGCCATGACGATCTTGAGGATATAATCAGAACAGCCTGGGCTTGGGAACGAAAGCAGCGGGCATAGAGTAGGGGGCATGGATTAGACCCATGCCCCTTTTTATCAGCTTTTTTATTTGACATAATATACATTATCGGACACTGAGTCAGTTAATGTAAGGCATTATGTGTTCCTGTGTATACTATTGATTTAAAAAAACATTATAATGTTTTATTGCTCTCAGCGGATGGCTTTGTTAGAGACTGGCGTCTTAATGTATTCGTTCAGGCAGCTTGCTAGCGGCAAGAGAATTTCGGTGATACGTTAGTCTGGCTAGATACACACGGCGTGAGCATATCGTCTCTATCACTCAGCATATTTCTAAATCCCTGAGTATTTACCTTCGTGACCATTCGTGTCGCTTAGTCCCGCCTTGGCGGGATTGGTCGTTCGTGGTAAAAAGGCTTCAGAACTTCATACTGAGCATGCCGATGACCCTGCTCGAGTCATCATGCAGTTCCAATTCTTTGCTGAGAAACTGGATCCCCATGGAAAGGTTAAAGCGTTCACTTACGAGTCTCAAACCGGGCGTAACGGCGGTATAGTCCAGACCATCGATGTTTTCTCTTTCTTTTCCACTCACGATGGTGTACTCCAGGAGTAGCTGAAGGTTCTGGTGTTTGCTGATGGGAAAAAGCATGCCGGCGTTCACGATATGATACAGGTCACGTATCTGATCATCCGAGAGGTCCTGGAAGGCCACATATGCATCAGCATACATACCGAGCACGTGATCTTCCCACGTGATCTCCGTGCCGGTTGCGAATCCTACTCGCGCGCCCCAGTGCTGTACCCTGTTTAATGCCTTCGTCGTATCTCCCGTGGGGGCAATTCCCGCTATGATCAGCGCGACAGCAGGAACAGAAGAATCCTGGGGCTGCCTCAAGAAATTCCATTTATAAGTGATCTCTGTGTCCCCTGCTCCTCGTTTTTTGAGCGAGGTTTCTTCGTGAAAGTATGAACCCTTGAGGGCAAGCTCCATGTGCTGAGCGATTCCCATAACGATGTATGCGGAATATTCTGTGAGAATATAGTTTGGTTTGCTGCTGTTTTCATCAAATGCCGCAATGCCCGTTTCCACGGTGCCGGTCTCGAGCGTGAAGGGAGACGTGGTTACGAGGAGCCCCGTGAGGCCCGAGGTGTTTGCCGGACGGTTTACCAATTCAATTTCTTCGGCAAAGAGGGCAGCTGAAAAAAATGGCAGCAGGGCGATGATCAGGCAAATAGTAAAAAAAAGACGTTTGTTCATGACACTCCAGGTAACGGGACGCAAGAATGTACTGCGCTGAGAAGAGTACGGGTTTTAGAAATTCAGACTCATGGCCAAAAAATATCTCATGGTATCATCATACCCCGCCGTCTCTTTGTTCACGAATTGTCCACCAAAGGCAAAATTAAAATATCTGTTTACGTACCGCAGCGCGGGGCCAATAGCCGTATAATTACCTTCGCCGAGGGTTATAAAATTTTTACTAAAAACCTGGTTATATTCCAGCATGAATTGTACCTCGTTATCTTCGCTGATCGGAAAGAGCAGCCCGGCGTTCACGACGCCGTACATTTCCTGCGATGCAATATTAGACCGGGTAATTTGATCGATCAATACAGCCTGCCCTTCAAAGTACACACCGACAAATGAATCATCGAGCACCCGTGCTTCCGATGACGCCATCACCATGAATTTCAGGCCGTTTTTTTGCACTTCATCAAAACCCTTTGCACCGTCGCCGGTAGGAAACATCCACCCGATTCCGAGGGCGATTGCCGGTATGGTCTTCCCCGAAGACTGAGAGCGGATCCTCCATTTGAGCGCTATCTCTGTATCACCGAGGCCTTGTTCTTGTGTGGCCGCAGACCCGAGGTTTGCGGTAATTACCTTTGCCCTGCCGCCGAGCTCTATGCTGTTCGTGATTCCCATGGTGAACGTTCCTATGGCCTGCACTATGCTGTAGTCCGGAATATCACTGTTTTCTCCGATTACGGCAACTCCCAGCGCCACGTGTCCCGCACGCTTGGTATAGGCGGAATTGGTAAACATGAGACCGCCGGTCAGCCCCTGAACGGTCGGTGCACGGTTGATCACGAGCGCCTCGTCATCGGTTCTTTCCCTCCGGTACCGTTCATATTGATGCAGCTCGTAGGAAAAAGCAGGTTCCCCTATTATGCTCAATCCCATTATCAGCAATAGAATACCGACTACTCTGTTCATGCCCGTGCCCCCTTTGGTTTGTGCACACTGTGCACTACTCGAACAGCGGCCTTCATATCTACGCCTCCGGCTTTTCCGCCAATTCAGCATTATCGCTCTCCCTGTTTTTTCTGCGCCGTACCGTCCGCGCTTTTTGGAGATATTCGAGAAAAAAAACGGAAAACACACCGACAAAGAGGCTCATGATGCCGGCGAGAAGGATGTTCATTCTGATCGTTGGCCTTGATTTTCTTTCAGCGGGTACCGCCCGGTCAACGACCTGAATGGTGATATTGATGGATTTTTTATTCAAAAAACCGGTAAGGGCTGCTATATAATAATTCGCCATATCCGCAGCGAGCCCGGGGTCTTTCCACTCCACCGTTACCGTGACGGCCCCTTCTTTCGTTTTCCTGAACGTGGTTATGTCCTTCGTGAGCTTCTTTACCGCGTCTTCCATAAAAGGAGGATCAGCAGGATCCTTCCAGGTGCCCCTTGAAGCGTTCCATTCGTCATGGTTAAAGACCTTCAATAAATCAAATTTCCGGATTACCACCTCTGCGGTCGTCCTGCTTTTTAATATTACCATAACCTTGTCGCCCGGTGTTTGAATGCCGGTAGCACCGGCAAGCACGCCGGCCAGCGGCGAAGAGGACAGGGCCGCGCCGAGTCCCCCTGTCTCCGGCCCTGTTGCCATGGCCGTTGTTGTCGCTCTGTAGTAGTTGGGCAGCAGGAGGCTCACGACGGTGGTTGTGAATACTGAGATAAAAAACAGGGAGAGTACTATCTTTTTCCGGCGCCAGATGACGTCCCAGTATTCAAGCAGGTCTATTTCGTCTTCGTATGCTGGCTGGTGATTCATTTCACAAGTCCTGAGTTTTTCATGATGTACTCGTTTTGCCTGATGAGCACTTTATACAGTTCTATAATGTTAAGAGCAAATTGATAGTTTTTCTCTTTTATCAGGCTTCTCTTAAGGTCGGCTTTATCGTTCATGCGAGGACTCAAATCTTACAATGTGAAACTCGAATTTAATCAACTCAAAACGTAAAACTCAAAACTGAGAACTTAAAAAAGCACGGCAATCGTCGCGATCACAACTGCCGTCTTGAACAGAATATCCATAACATCCTTCGTAAAACGCATGCCGGCATATCGCTCCACTCTCTGAGGAATGAAGATAGCGTCACCGGCCCCCAGCTTCACATTATCCATATCGCCGATGGCTGGGGAGTCGACCCCAAAGGCAAAGCCGTTCGCCTGCACCACGAAGACCTGGTCTTTCTCTGCGTATTTTCCGTAACCGCCTGCACGGACGATATAGTCTTTCACCTTCATTTCGGGCAGAAATACCTGGGCACCCGGGCTGTAGACCTCGCCGATCACCAATATTTCCTGGGGACGTTTCGGGATATGCAGGCTGTCGCCCTCTTGGAGAAGAAGGTCGTCCTTCGAGTCCTTCCACGAATCGATGTCCTCTGTTATATTGATGGCCACCCTTCCCTCGAATTGCGTCAGCATGGTCTTCATGGTATTGAGGAGGTTCTGGTTCAGGGCCAGTTCTGACCGCGCGAGGGCCGCCTCTTCCGCGCTGATGGCGGTAGCGGTCCCTTCCGCGCCTGCCTGGAGGACCTGTGCCTGCAGCTTCATGATGAATTTCTGAAGGTTTTTCTGCTGCGATTCCTCGATGTTTTTGCGCTTGAACACCGTTCCGTAGACGTAGGCTTCGTCCGTAAATCCCCCTACCCTGCCGAGCAGGTCGCTGAGCCGTTCTCCCTTGTTGATCTCGTACGTGCTGGGCCTCAGGACTTCTCCGGAAACGGCGATTGTTTCAACATCCCGGAGCCTGGTATACACGCGTATCTGGTCTTGTGGCCTGAGCACGATATTCTGCTTGTCGTCACCGTTCATGAGTGCTTCCAGGCTCACGGGGATGATCTCCCGGTCCATATAGTCCTTCGTCAGCCGAATGACCTCTCCCCTGCGCAGGTCAGAAGTCGGTAATAGTTGAGCCTTTTGTATTATATCTTTGAGCTTGAGGCCCTCCTTCCACTCAAAACTACCGGGATGTCGCACATGGCCTCGTACGCTGACCATTTCCCACACCCTGTCATATATTGGCAAAATGCTGATCAAATCCATGTTCCTGGCCTTCTGGCGCAGCTCAGGGGCCTTTTTGGCAGGAGAAGATGTTTTGGACAAATCGATGTCCAGGATGACCTTCTTCCGGTTCTCAGAGAACCGGAAGAGTTGGAGCCGGGAAGCGATGGCAATCGGCAAGATCCCGCCTGCGGCCTGGATCAGGCCTCCTAGGGTCTCCTGCCCCTTCATTTCGTAGATTGCCGGCCTGAATACGGTGCCTGCCACTGCTGCGACGGGGCCGATGAGCGGCACAAAAACCGTGTCTTCGTGGCGGAGCTTCATGTCCAGGCTGCGGTCTCCCCGGAGCAGAAAATCATAGAGATCGATGGTCTTGATTGTCCTGCCTGATCTGAGAACCTGGATACTGCGCATGGTCCCCTTCTTGGTCGGCCCTCCCGCTGCGAACAGGGCGCCATAGGCCGTGGTGAGGGAATTCACGGAGTAGCTGCCGGGACGGGAAACCTCCCCAATCACATAGACCGTGATGGTTTTGAGTTCTCCCATGGCCACACTCAGGTTGAAGTTCGAGTAGTACTTCGACAAGTGTCGTCGGAGCGTCCGTTCCAGCTTGCCGAACCGGAGCCCCGCCACCGGCACCACGCCGACCTTCGGCAGGGTGATATTTCCCTCTTTCGTCACCCGGACCGAATATATGCCCTCTGTCGTGCCCCAGGTCGTGAGGGTGAACTGATCACCGGGGCCGATTATATATCCCGGCCCAACGGGAACGTTTCGGGATGGAGAAAAGGTCGACACCGTCTGGTTGAAGGTGTCATAGCCGAACTGCTGGAGGGAGGTGGACAGGGTCGGCGGAACATCAGCTGAAAGTGTACGTTCCAGGAGGGAAGGAGTTGAAGGCTTTTTGGCAGGAAGGGCGGAAGGCATGACATCCTGTCCTCTCTCCTGCTTTTTCAAAAAGTCCTGATACGTCTTTTGAGCCGCCTCAAAATTCCCCTGCTGAATGGCGAGGGAGAGCGCTGCCGCAGCCAGGGGATCTGTTCTCTGCATCTCCTGGAGATAATCGTTCGGCAGGGTCTGGGCAAAACCAGTATATGCCGGGGCCGTCAGGAGCAGGCAGAGAGAAAAAAGCACAATATGCTTCACCGTATGCAAAACCTCCGGGCACTTCCCGAGTTCATTATTGCAGACCTCACGCGCTTCTTGAGGCGGATCAGTAGTGTATGGTATTCATGTTGCTCCGATTATAGCAAAAAAATGGATGTAAAATCAATCAGTTTTTGGTTTTGGACATTCTCCGGAATCTTTCGACGGGAACAAAAGAACGTTAAGAGAGCAGGAAGGAGAACCCGTTACCGAGCTTCGGGCAGGAACCGTTCTCACCGGCGGGGGAACGGTCTTTTCCCACCAGGATGCGCGGTGCAGCTCAAAGAGGGCCTGAAGCGGCTGGATCACTTTTTTGCTTCGCCATGATATCGGCGATCGTAATCATTCTTTCCCCTCCCCCGTCGTAGGTCATGAGCATGTTCTGCATATTCCGAAAGTACGGCAGCACAGGCTTAACCTGTTTGAAGAGTATGCGTGCAAGAATATACAGAAGGAAGTACGTAAACACAAAGCCCACGGACTCACCGAAGAGCGGAACCGTGACGGGGAGGGGGAATTCAATGCCGAAAAAACGGTGCTGCATCCAGGCCAGGGCAAAAAATATTGGCCAGAGCGCCGCCGCGGAAAGGGCTATCATGCTGAAAAATACCTTTCCAAAGGCATCGTTGGCAAGTGTATTACAGGCCCGGTAAGACGCGTCATCTCCGCATTGCATCGCCTCCATGGAGAGGTTGTTCTTTGCAACAAGTTCATTGTTGGCAGCGTCTATGTATTTCCTGTTGAACCTGAAGGCAAGGGAGATCGATAGTTCTCCGATAACGACCGTCCCCATGGCAAGAAGGAACGTGCCGATAGTGTAATCCAGCAGCGGCATCCCCGTCATTCGGTACAGCAGAATAAGGTATCGGTCCAGGAAGAGCATTATGGTTTCCATTGCATTCGCTCCACGGAGGGTAGTGCGAGTTTTTCCCCGGTTAGTACGGCGGCACCCAACTCACGCCGAAGAATCCCTTGCTGAAATACCGCAGCCCAACGTACAGGGCGAGCACCACGAATACACGCTTGAGCCAGATGTCCGGTATATACTTCTGGGTCCGCGGCCCGATCATGGCGCCGATGAAGATGCCGATAAGTTCCACGCCGATGAAGGACCAGCTGACAAAGGTCCCTTTGATGACGACATAGCTGAAAATACTCACAATCATACCGATAAACACCGTCACTGCAGATGTGCCGGCGACGAGGAACATGGGAAGGCCTACGACACTCGTCATGAAGGGCACGTAGAGAAACCCGCCGCCGATCCCGAGGAAGGAAGCGATGGCCGCGATGAAGAATCCTCCCAACACGGGAAGCCAGGGGCTGAAGCTGAATTCCGTGCCGAAGAACGTAAACTTCACGTGCTTCAACCCGAAATGGGTGATATGAACACCCTGCGCTGACTCAACTCCCTTTTCCTTCACGGCTTTTTGAAAGGCCTCGGCCGCGGCCTTTGCCTTTTTCTTCCCTGCCTGCCCTTTCGGCGTCGTTTCATAAAAAATAAAAGCGCCGATCACGAAGACGGCCAGGCCGAAATAGCCGATATACTCCTTGAGATTGATTTTTCCTGCTGTCAGCTCCGGGATGAGCCAAGCGCCCAGTATGCTCCCCAGTCCAAGGGCTATGCCAAGAGGAAGAATAATGCGCTTTTGCTTGTAAAAGTTTATGCTCGATATCATTGCCGCCAGACCTACGAGGAACTGATTGGATACCCGTATCGTGTCCGTCAGAAGCTTGTTCAGAGTGGGATTGGTGTTCTTGAAGCTCTTGGCATAATCACCCAGCCCGAAGATGGTGATATGCCCCACGCCTGCCATGATGCCGCCGAAGGCGCCGATGGTCGAGAAGATCCATCCCACCCATACGGCCCAGAGGATAGCGATGATATAGTTGATCTTCGGAGCTCCGGGAATCCCTGCAAATCCCTTTTCCCCACGGGTGTCGATCTTCCCTTTTCCCTTACCCGTTGGCGTCTGCGCGATTGCCTCGCCAAGCTTTCCCGATAATCCCAGGGTATCGCCCAGGACCGGCGGTTTGCGAGCAGTCCGCTTCGCGAGCATCACTACGGGAGAAGCGCCTTGTTCCTGAGCAGCGAAAACAGGGGTATACGCCGCTGCGAGTACGGATACCATTGCAATTCCTACAAAAATACCGTGAATCCGCTTCATGCATGTCCTCCTTCTTTAGATGGAATGAATTCAAAAAAGCATAATGCCTGCAGTGACTGCCTTCCGTGCATGTCTACGATATTTGAACCGAAGGAAATTCGCCTTACCTCTTTTCCCCTTCTATTGGAAATAAAAAGAGGGTTGAATGAGCCTATATAACCAGAATATTTTGTATATGTCAAACACAAACAATCCTTTTCCGTAGTAAGGCTTGACAGAATTTATTCATTCATTGTATGCTGTTAGTACAATTTAACCCCAAAGGAAAAGATCAAAAGCAGCCTCATCATACACGCATAAAATGCGTGCTGGCGCAATCTATGAAGATAGCGGTTACGAAAGAGACCAGGCCGGGCGAGCGTCGCGTGGCCCTCACGCCCGACGCGGCAGCCCGGCTGCTCAAGGCGGGGCTCACGGTCCGTGTTGAGGCAGGCGCCGGAGAGCAGGCATTCTTCTCCGATGTTTCGTACCAGGAGGCCGGAGCAGAGATTGTGTCGAATGCCGAAACACTCGTTCGTGATTCGGATATCGTACTCACGATCAACCCCCCGGAGGAACGGAATGGCAAACACGAGATCGACATGCTCCGCGATGGAAGTGTGCTGATCGGTTTTCTGGACCCCTTCGGTAATCCGCTCCTGGCAAAGCGCCTGGCGGACAGAAACGTGACCGCCTTCAGCATCGAGCTGATGCCCCGCCTCAGCCGTGCGCAGACCATGGACGCGCTGACGTCGCAGGCATCGCTGACCGGATACAAGGCGGTGCTGGTCGCCGCCGTGTCTCTGGGGAAAGTGTTCCCCATGATGACGACAGCGGCCGGGACCATGGCGCCTGCCCGGGTCCTCGTGCTGGGCGCCGGTGTCGCGGGCCTGCAGGCCATAGCAACGTCGCGCCGGCTCGGCGCCG
>Ga0209633_10003973_pt1 | contig 13488 bp, 5 predicted proteins | sample Cruoilmetagenom1_FD_187290 | JGI IMG/M metagenome (GOLD analysis project Ga0209633, IMG submission 187290) | Oil polluted marine microbial communities from Coal Oil Point, Santa Barbara, California, USA - Sample 1 (SPAdes) (version 2) | ecosystem: Environmental > Aquatic > Marine > Oil seeps ... | reverse complement strand
CGCGGCTGACAAGTGTAATTTTTGTCTGCATCGGCTTGAAAACGGGCTTGAACCTTCATGTGTAAACACCTGCGTTGGAAGGGCGCGCATATTTGGTGATATTAATGATCCGGGTAGTTATGTATCTCAACTAATCTCCGAAAATTCAGTGACGGTATTACGCCGTGAAATGGGAACCCAGCCTAATGTATTTTATATCGCTGCCGACCATTCGGATGCTCATGATAGCAAGTATCAATATGAATATATCCGAATAACGACTCACCGTAAACGTAAGGAAAGGAGATAATCATGCTGGGCTCTTATGATCTAACCTGGGGTATGCCTGTTATTGGTTATTTGTTTCTTGCCGGATTAGGTGCGGGCGCTCTTACTGTTAGTGCTTCCATGTTGTTACGTGGCGGGTTGCATGGCGAATATTTTCAAACCGCACGTATGGGTTCTTTTATCGCATTACCTACGGTAGGCATCGGTACTGCATTGCTGGTATTTGAACTAGGTTCATTTGAAGCGGGTCATTGGTTCCGCTGGATTAATCTGTACAGGGTTATTAATTTATCCCCTATGTCTATTGGGTCTTGGTTGCTGGCCGTATTTCTGATTGTCGGCCTTGTTTATGCATATACCTTTATCTCTAAAAATGCTGCGCCGGGTGATTCCCTAGATGGTCTTAGACGGAAAATGGCATGGATTAGCGTGCCTCTTGGTGTCGGGGTTGCCATTTATACCGGTGTGCTCCTGGGCGCCATGCCATCCAGACCATTCTGGAATTCGCCTATTCTGGCCATGTTGTTTTTGATCTCGGCACTCTCATCAGGGATTGCAATATTGATGTTGGCAAGAGTGATTATGAACAGGAAAACCTCCGATCCGGCCGTGAAGAAATCTATTCATGAATGCTCCTATATTCTTGCCTCGTCAGATACCTTGTTGCTTGGCCTGGAGCTGTTGATGATCTTTTTGTTCATTATGTATGCCCACCTTACTGTTGGTGGTGTTGCTAACGCGATTAAGGTGATTTTATTTGATGGGACCCTGGCGGCACAGTTCTGGGTTGGTGTGGTTATCATCGGTTTGGTCATACCCGCAATGGTTGAGCTTTATCTGGTAGTTCCCCGGTTATTGTATAAAAGGGATTATATTGAGTCTCCGGTAATGGATATCATTATTCCGATTACTGTTTTATTCGGAGGTTTAATGTTGCGTTATGTGATAGTGATTGCAGGCCAAATTACCTATCCCGTTGGACTATAAAAGAGGAAATATTAATGTTGAATCGACGTAATTTTTTCAAATTTGGTCTGGCGGCAACAGGGGTAATGATAACAACAGATTATGCATTGGCAGCCCCAAGAAGACCGCTTTACCAAGGTGGCAAGGATTATTCACCCGTAACCGGAAAAGAAAGAAAAGCCATTCCATCTGCCTGTTGGCAGTGTGTTACCCGCTGTCCAAACGTTGGTTTTGTCGAAGATGGGCGTGTGGTAAAGGTCGAAGGTCAGCTTGCCTCCATCAGGACATTAGGAAAGGTTTGCGCCAAGGGTCAGGCGGCGGTTAATCAGGTGAGTGATCCGGATAGATTGTTGTATCCCATGAGGCGTGTCGGCAAAAGAGGCGAGGGCAAATGGAAGCGTGTAAGCTGGGATGAAGCATTGGCTGAATTGAGCGGACAATTGAAAAAACTTAAAGATGAAGGGCATCCTGAAAAATTTATGTTCCACTATGGAAGAATGAAAGGTAGCTCTTCCAAAATAGTGAAAACATTTCTTGCAAACTATGGCACCGGCACTATAGGCAATCATACTTCTATTTGTGAAGGGGGTAAGTGGACTGCCCAGGAAATGACCTGGGGCAAGCATTATGATAATTGGGACCTTGATAATACCCGCTATGTACTTAACTTCGGCAGTAATTGTCTTGAAGCGCATACGAATCATGTGCCCATAGCCCAAAGACTGATCGAGGCCGTTGCCGCACGAAGAGTTAAACTGGTTACCTTTGATGTGCGGCTGGCGAATACCGTGGCAAAGTCTGCCGAGTGGGTGCCGATAAAGCCCGGCACGGATGGGGCCGTTGCGCTGGCCATGTGTCATGTTATTATGGATGAAGATTTATATGGCAGAGAAGGCAAGGACTTTCTCAAATATTGCAAGGTAACAAAAAATAATAATGTGGGCGTAGAAGAAAAGATTGCCGCACTAAAAGGACATCTTGCAAAGAATACCCCCGAGTGGGCAGAAGCTATCAGTGGTGTGCCCGCGAGCAAAATTCGATCCGTTGCCAGAGAATTTGCATTAGCCAGACCGGCGGCGATTATAAGTTACCGTGGTGCTGTAGCGCATTACAACGGTAATGATACCGAACGTGCTATTCAGATGCTGGCAGCAATTACTGGCAACATTGATAATCCCGGTGGTCGTTGTAGAGGGGTGGGTCCAAAATGGCACTATCCACATGGCCCCAAGAACAAACCCAAGGCAAAAAAACTGAAAATTGTTGATGGCCTTAAGGGTGAGATAGCTTTTCCTACACACCATTCCAGTCATCGTGTGTTTGATGTTATTAAAGATGGTAGCCTGGGGCGGCCTGATATTTACATGTGGTACTGTTATCAACCGGTCTATTCCAACCCGCAGGTAAATGAAAATATTGCACTACTGAAAGATGAGAAAATAATTCCTTTTACGGTATGCATTACCCCTTTCTATGATGAATCAGCCGCGCTGGCTGATTTGATTTTGCCGGACGCCACATTTCTTGAACGCTGGGACTGGGAAGATATGGTGTCACCCAATCAGATCCCCGAATTCTATATTCGCCAAGCTATGGTGCAGCCTCCAGCAGAGGTGCGTGACTTTAAGGATGTATGTATTGAATTATCTAAACGCCTGGGGTTCCCTTTGGGTTATGCTTCGGCAGAGGAGTTTGTCAAGATATCATGTGATATGACACCTAAAGTAAAAAAAGCAGGTGGTTTTGAATATATGAAGAAGCATGGCGTTATGGTCGATCCTAACGACAAGCCTTCTTATTATGGATACAGAAAAAGGGTCGATCCAAAAAAACTTTCAAGTACGGATGTTATTCTGGATAAAGCGACAGATGTGTATTGGAATTGGAAAAAATCCAAGGCCAAGAGCCTGGAAGAAGCGAGAGCAAAAGGATACGTACATACTAAGTATGCATACAAAGGCTATGTGGGGCAGAAAATCGGTAGTGAGGTTTACGCAGGGTTCAAACCGGACAAGCTCAATAAATCGGGTTATTTTGAACTTTATTCAGAGTTGCTTGAAGGAAAAGGTTTTCCGGCAATGCCTACCTATACTCCTATTCAAGAGCATCAGGATATGCGGGCCGGTGATTTGATTTTGACGACCTATAAAGTCAATGTGCAGACACACTCGCGCACCCAGAATTGCAAATGGTTAACCGAAATCTATCATGAAAATCCTGCATGGATAAATCCGGCAACAGCGGAGTCCATTGGTATAAGTGATAATGATACTATCAGAATTAAATCTGGTATTGGCATGCTTGAAACCAGAGCTTATGTAACCCCTGCGATAGTCCCCGGGGTCATTGCCGTGTCCAACCACTGTGGTCACTGGGAATATGGCCGTATTGCTTCAGGCAAAAGAACTGAGACTAGCCAGGAGGATCCAACATTGGAACTCAAGTGGTGGACCAGGAATGGTGCCCATCCGAACTGGATTATTCCATCCAAACCGGATCCGGTGAATGGTCAGATGTGCTGGATGGATACTGTTGTATCTGTTAGCAAGGCATAGTATTTCATGACAAATATAGCCGTAGAGGCGACAGCGACCGGGACAGCAAAAGAAGCAGTCGCTGCAACAGAAGAGGCGGTGCCGACCGTAAAAAACATGACACCGGCCGCCAGGACGATTGCAATAGATGAAGCGATGGCGCGTAGCGGGCTATATGGATTTCTTGCCCTGATTTATCGACAGGAGCCTACGCAGCAATTGCTTGAACAGCTTGAGGGCCCTGCTTACAGAAATCTTCTGTTGGATATCGGTATTGATGTTAATAAGGATATTGCAGAGGCGGGCTCGACTCGAGAGGAGGTTATTCAGGAATTGGCAGTTGAATATGCCCATCTGTTTATAGGTCCGGGCAAACATATTTCACCTTATGAATCGGTCTATACAGAGGGTGGGGAAGCCGGTATCTATGGAAAGGCGACTGTTGCGGTGAAACATTTTATTGAGTCGGTTGGCTATGAATACCAGTCGGAGTTTCATGGTCTGCCGGATCATATATGTGTCGAACTGGAGTTTCTGCAATCACTGACATGTATGGAAGCGCACATGTACAGGGAACATGATCCGGATGCCGTTAATCAACTCCGAATCATTCAGAAAGATTTTATAAATATGCATATGGTGAAATGGGTGCCGGTATTTTGTAAAGAGGTTATTGATACCGCGACGCTGTCTTTTTATCGTGCTATGGCCCGACTTACGGCTGATTTCTTGGCATTAGAAATTGAAGAGGCAAACGGAACAAGGGGGCGGAACCTGAAGGATCCACGCGTTCTCAGCCAGTAAAATCATATTGCCCCATCATTTCCCGAATCTCATGTGCAGCATATAAGATCGTCATTAGCCATCGTAAAGCGTTCATCATTCGCCACACGCAAACCAAAGTAGATCAAGAATAAATCACATCTGCTCAGCTATTGAGTGCTTCCCGTCTCAGAGAGCGCCTCCACCCTAACGCACTATTCATGATTTTGTGACATACTTGTAAAGCATGCAGGGCGGTGATCCTTTTATGGTTTCGTCACCTTTAATTGATCATCTATCGCCATGCAAGTCTAATTATTTTTGTTAAGTGTTTGTTTCTGATTAAAATTTCATGGGGATACATCAGGTTTTGACCCCTTGATCTTAAAAGGTTCGTCTGCCAGTAAACCACATGTGTAAACAGAAGGACCTGGCAAAATATATAAGGTATTGTTAAAAGAGACTAAGAAAAAGATTAAGTTAGATCACCTGTATCTTTGACCAGTATAAACATGGCTAGTGAGGGCAGATCAGTGAATGTTCAAGAGGGCCGAAAGCCGGATTACCGACAGCGAATGCTGCCCTTCATTTCGTGGCTGGGCGAATTGCGCAACCCGGCAACCCTGCGTGCGGATCTGCTGGCCGGGCTGACCGTGGCGCTGGTGCTGATTCCCCAGTCCATGGCCTATGCTCAGCTTGCTGGTCTGCCTGCTTACTACGGCTTGTATGCCGCCTTTCTTCCCCCCATTGTATCGGCCCTGTTCGGTTCCTCGCGTCAGCTTGCCACTGGTCCAGTGGCGGTGGTGTCGCTGATGACGGCGGCGGCGCTGGAGCCCCTTGCCAGTGCCGGCAGCGGGGGCTATATCGCCTATGCTATCTTGCTTGCTTTGCTGGTGGGACTGATACAGATAATGCTGGGGCTGTTGCGTCTTGGCGTGCTGGTGAACTTTCTTTCCCACCCGGTGGTGCTGGGTTTTACCAATGCGGCTGCCATCATCATCGCCACTTCACAGCTGGGCAAGATCCTCGGTGTCAGCGTGGAAAAGGCCGAGCATCACTATGAAACCGTCTGGAATACCCTGCAGGCCGGGCTTGTCGGTGCACACCTGCCGACGCTGGCCATGGCGGCGCTGGCCTTCGTGATCATGATCGGGCTACGCCGGCTTGATCCCCGTTTGCCGGGGGTGCTGATTGCCGTGGCCGTTACCACCCTTGTCTCCTGGCTTTGGGGATATGAACAACAGCAACAACTCAGGCCGGAGCAGATCGCAAGCCCGGAGGTACAGCGGTTATTGCAGGACCAGATGCACTTGCGCATGGACATCGAGGCATCCAGAAAGCAACTGGATATCATAAAGCAGAACTACAGCGCCGCCCGGGGGCGGTCCGGTGAAGATGATCCCGGTACGCTCATCGCCTTGCATGCCATGGATATTACCTCCTCAACATTGAAGCAGAAGTTACAACAACACCGGGATGACCTCAGGGAACTCAGAACCCTGCATTTTGAGCTGGCATCTGCTGGGGGGCGCGCCCCGACAAAGCTCTACCTGCGCGGCAGCGTGCCCGCCGGGCTTGTAAAACGGGATGGCGTGTGGCGGCTGCGAGACATCGGTGAAGATCACAGCCTGTTAGTGACCAGTGGTGGTACGGTCGTGGGCAGTGTTCCCCGCGGACTGCCGGGTTTTCAGCTTCCCCGGCTGGACTGGAATGCGGTTACTCAGTTGTTGAGTGCGGCGCTGACAATTGCGCTGATCGGTTTTATGGAGGCTATTGCCATTGCCAAGAACATTGCCACCCGTACCCGACAGCGGCTTGACGCCAACCAGGAACTGGTAGGCCAGGGGCTGGCCAATTTTGTCGGCGGCCTGTTTCAGAGTTATGCCGTGGCGGGTTCCTTCTCCCGCTCGGCGGTGAATATCAGCGCCGGTGCCGTGACCGGTTTTTCCTCGGTGGTCACCGGTCTGGTGGTGGTGGTGGTGCTGTTGTGGCTGACGCCGCTGTTGTATCACCTGCCACAGGCCACGCTGGCGGCGGTGATTATGGTGGCGGTCATCGGCCTGGTGCGTATTGCACCAATACGGCATGCCTGGCAGGCACATCGCCGCGATGGTTTTGTCGCCATCGTGACCTTTGTACTGACCCTGTTGCTTGCGCCCCACCTGGACAAGGGAATCCTCATCGGTGTAGGTCTGTCACTGGGGTTATATCTGTACGGCACCATGCAGCCAAGGGTTGCGGTATTGTCCCGCTACCGCGATGGCAGTCTACGCGACATCGCCGTTCACAAGCTCAAGACCTGCGATAATATCTCGGTGATCCGTTTCGACGGTTCACTATACTTTGCCAACACCGGCTATTTCGAGGACAAAATCCTGGAAAAGGTGGCACTCATGCCTGAGTTGAAATTCGTTATCATCGATGCCGAGGGCATTAACCAGATCGACGCTACTGGTGAAGAGATGCTGCTCGATCTGATGCAACGCCTGCAGGAGTCGGGTATCGAGTTGCTGTTCGCACGCATGAAACGCCAGTTTCTGGACACCCTGAGGCGCACCGGCGATATCGAACAGCTGGGAGAGGAACATTTCTTTGCCCGGGTGCAAAACGCGCTGGACTACGCCTGGGAAAAACTGGGTGATGATCATGCCGTCCACTGTCCCTTGCACGTTTCGGCATCATCGGAACAAGGCAACTGATCCCACCTATATCTACGGTAGTCAGTTATATTTTACAACAGATTAAGCAAAGGCGGGCTGAGAACAGAAGATTGGGTCAATGTAACGAGGAGATTGCAAAGAACCTCTTATTATCTTCAATGTCACATTGTGTGCATAAGGCAATACATTTTAGTCCGCAATGTCGACTATACTAAACACAGTGCAAGCAACGAGTTTTCCTTGCCCCAATGTATCGGCATATCGTTTATATTTCGGACCGCAATGCACGGGGCTCGCTTCCTGACTGGTGAATCATGTATTGTTCGACCTGTTCATGCATAACAAGGAGCGATAAAAACAGTTTCTTGGCCCTGACCATGTTATTTTCTTTAGCTGATTCTTCAACCTTTTCTGCAATATTCCCAAGATTCAAGGCTCCGAATTGTCGGCAGGAAGATTTAAGTGAATGCATGGCTCTCTCCAGTGTTTCTGAGTCATCAGCTTGAATTGCCTCATTCGCCTTGGCGATATTATTTCTGGATACTTCAGTTTGCTGATTGATTGCGTTTTCAAACTTTTCACCAAAGAGTTTTTTAAGGCTGTTGAAAACAGACATATCGAGGATATCATCCGATTTAGTCGTTTCTTGATTGTCTTTATCTTCGGCATGGTTTCCTTGTTTGTTGTTTTGGTTGTTTAGTTCGGGGATTAATTTATGTGGCAGCCATTTGGAAAGTACATTTTCTATCGCTTCCTGGCTCACCGGTTTTGATATGTAATCGTCCATGCCGGCAGCCATACATTTCTCTTTGTCACCTTGCATTGCATTGGCCGTAAATGCAATGATTGGTATCTTTCCTGATTTGATTTTATTCTCATATTCACGAGTTTTCTTTGTCGCCTCAAAGCCGTCCATGTCCGGCATTTGGCAGTCCATAAAAATCAAATCAAAATCGCGTTGCTTGATAAGTTGTACAACCTCAAGCCCATTTCCGGCAGGGGTCACTGTGCACCCATGCCCTTCAAGCATCTCCGAGGCGACCATCTGATTCACCGGGTTATCTTCCGCCAACAAAATATGGGCATTGCTAAATGATACTTTTTCACGAGCCTGGGTTTTTACCGCTTGAATGGTGTAGCGGGTGACGAGGGGGATGTCCTTGTTGCCTTGCCTGGCTGCCCAAATCACAGCAAGAATTTTCGGTATTTCAGACGGGTAAACGGGTTTTATCAAATATCCATTAATGCCCAGTTCCTTCAATCGCTTTCCATCCCCGCGGCGCGGTGACGAGGTAACAAAAATCAGCACAGTATCTTTTATCAGTTCGTTTTGCGAGATGTTTTCCGCCAACATTTCACCATCCATGCCGGGCATATGATAATCGGTAATGACAATATCAAAGGCATTGTTTTGTTTGGCGGCCAACTCAAGCATGCTCAAAGCCTTTTGGCCTGAATCCGCTGTTTTGACGTTCATATTCAGCCCGGCGATTTGCTCTGTTATAATGGTACGTGAGATTTCTATATCGTCAACTATCAGTGTATTGAGCCCGATAAACGGGGAGAAATCATCAGCGATGGAAATCTCTGCAAGCTCTTTGTTATCACTTTCACGAAGCTTCATGGTAAAAGAAAAAACGGACCCTTCACCTTCCCGGCTTTTGACATTAATTGTGCCACCCATCATTTCCGTCAACTGTTTTGATATCGACAAGCCTAGTCCCGTGCCGCCATATTTACGGGTGGTCGAACCATCTGCCTGATCGAATTGGTTAAATATGAGATCGTGTTTATCTTTCGCTATACCGACCCCGGTATCCTGCACAGAGACCCGAATGGATGCTGTCTCATCTGACGCATTATCCTGATCCTGTTCCACTGTCAGCGATACATGGCCTTGTTCGGTAAATTTAATGGCATTACTCAACAGGTTGAGCATGATCTGCCGGATTCGTCCCGGGTCACCGATAATAAAGCGAGGCGTGCCGGGTTTGTAGCGCAGCAATATTTCCAGGTTTTTATCCCGGCACCTGATTGCCATTAACTCAGCAACATCTTCCGCCAAGGTTTGCAAGTCAAAGGGGACTTCTTCCAGCTCCAGCTTGCCTGCCTCGATTTTGGAAAAATCAAGGATGTCATTAATGAGGGTCAGCAGCGCATCCGCAGAATTCATGGTTGTTTCTGCGTAGGTGCGTTGTTGAGGGTTCAGGTTGGTATCTAACAGTAGGCCGGTCATGCCGATCACACCATTCATGGGCGTGCGGATTTCGTGGCTCATATTCGCCAGAAATTCGGATTTATGAAGAACTGCCTCTTCTGCCAAATCCCGGGCCTTAATCAACTCATCTTCGGCCTGTTTGCGCTCGGTGATATCCAGATGGGTGCCAATCATCCGTACAGGTTTGCCGTCTTTATCGTGTTCCACGACTCGGCCGGTATCCAGGACCCAGACCCAATGGCCCAGTTTGTGACGCATGCGCGCCTCGCAGCTGTAGCCGGCGGACTCGCCAGTGAAATGCTGTTCCAACAACGCCCCGGATTCTTCCAGATCATCCGGATGTGCCAGACCCGTCCATGTATCGATGTTGGTGGGCGCCAGTTCATCAAGGGTGTAACCGACAATAGCGGCCCAGCGCTCATTAAATTGCACTTCGCCTGTTTGAACTTGCCAATCCCAGATACCAACCCCCGTGTTACTGATCACCAGCTCAAGTCGCGCTTTGTTCTCCTCAAGGGCCTGTTCGGCCTGTTTACGCTCGGTGATATCGCGGGCGATAGCGGTGAAGCGGCGTTTCTTGTCGATCTTGACTTCGGTGATGGACAGTTCCAGAGGAAAGCTTGTGCCATCCTTGCGTAAGCCCTTGATCTCGACCGTCTTGCCGATGATCTTCTTCTGGCCACTATCGAGGTAGTGAGACAGACCTTCGCGGTGCGCCGAATGAAAAGAGGGGGGCATGAGGGTGGTTACTTCCTGGCCGATGATCTCTGTCTGCTCATAGCCAAAGATACGTGCCGCCGCCGGGTTAAACTCCTGCACAATATCCTGGGAATCAATGGTAATAATACCGTCGGCAACGGAATCAAATATGCCCCGGGCCTGGGCCTCGCTTCGGGCCAGCGCCATTTCGGTCCGCTTACGCTCGCTAATGTCAGTGCGGATGGCGATGTAGCTTTTGGGTTTCCCGTTTTTATCCTTAAACGGAACAATGGTGGTATCCACCCAATAGAAGTGTCCATCTTTGGCTTTATTACAAATTTCACCATGCCAGACTTCACCGCCGGTGATGGTGCGATACATGTCCCTGAAAAATTCTGTGGGATGATAGCCGGAGTTTAGGATACGGTGGTTTTGACCCAGCAGTTCATTATGACTATAGCCACTAATCGTTGTGAATTTTTCATTCGTAAAGATAATAGTACCCTTAACATCGGTAATTGCCACAATCGAATGTTGATCCAGGGCAAATTTCTGCTCGGCCAGATCATCAAGCGCCTGCTGGCTTTTTTGTGTACTGACTTCCAGCGCCACCTCATACTTCTGACGAGAGATCAGCATCTGGTTAAACGCCTCAGCCAACTGACCGATTTCATTTTTCTCTGTTATGATGACATTCTGGTTCAGGTGTCCCTCGGCCACTTGTTGGCTGGCCTTTAGCAGTTGGCGAAGGGGCCGAACAAGTCTGTTCGAGAGCAACATCGCAAGCAGCAACACGACGACGAACACGGCTAACAACAATGCCGCATTCATTTCCGCCAGTCTTCGGGCCGGCGCCAGCGCCTGGGTTTCATCAATTTCAGCTATCAGACTCCAGTGAATATTGCCAAGCCTGACTGGATGGTGAATACCCAATACCCTTTGTCCAAACGGACCCCGGTAGCTAAAAGCCGTTTCCTGCTGATCATCAGCCTGGCTTCTCTTGTGATCATGTTCTTGTCGCCAGAGTTGGGTCTGTTCTGTATTGATGCTTGTTTGCAGTACACGACTATCAGGCTGGTTGCTGATGACAGAGCGTAACAGCAGGTCCTTTCCTATCAGATAACTCACCCCGGTTGAGGCAATACCGGTACGATCAATCATGATCGCATTGATTTTGTCGACATTAAGCTGTACGGCGATCACCCCGATTTTGCCCCCGTCAGCATCGAGTAGTGGTGCGGCCAGAAAACCGGCAATAACGTTTTGTTTGTACACATCGTGTTCCAGATCAGAAAACAGGCTCCGTCCACTCTCCAGACTTTGCCTCACGGTATGGGCAAAACGGCTGTCCTTGTTGGGACCGGTAAACAGGTTGGTGCCCTGATCGGCCTCTTCCGCCAGGGTAAAGAGAATATTGCCCTGTCTGTCGATCAGGAATATATCATCGTAGTAGTCATAGATGCGCGACAAATTCACTAGATCAACCTTGTCGGCTTCCACAATACGCGCCCAGGGATAACTGCCGACAAACTCAGCCGGGCTTTTGCCACTGGCTTGTAAGGCCTGCACCAACTGTTGCAGAAAACGGACATTACTCTGGTTTTCGGCCTGGACCTGTAGATCCAGAAAACGATAGCCAAACCAGTTGTTGATAAAACGGCTTTGCAGGGTCGCGCGTTGGGTCATGGCCTGGACGGCATCAGCATACAGGCTCTGCTGACTCTGCTGATAACTAAACCAACTGACCACAATCAAGGGAAATAATGCCAGTAGCAGAAACCAGAGTAGCAGGCTGCGTGTCAACCCGGCATGGAAAATACGCCTGAGCAGTTTGTTTTCATGCTGGCCGGACTGATATTGAGTGACCGGCTGTACATTATTCTTGATCATCCCTGAATCACCTGGTTTCATTCCTTGGCATTTTTTATAACACGTCTGTTGGAGTAACCAATTCTTTATAAATAGCGATAGAGCACCGCGGTGTGCGTAGCCAACTGATGGGGCATGCCGATTTCAGTTGGCATATCATGTGTATGGGTTTTGGGGGCATGAATTACTCTCTGTTTCCACAAGTGTTTACAGTAATATTTATATCGGATTTATCGGACATCTACTACAGAACTTAAAATAAACGTCCGGTAATAAAATAATCACGGACAAAGTCTGCGGCTTAAACGGATGAGTCTTCAAAGGCTGAATCAGTTTGTTATTGTTCTGGGCAGTGAATGGGTAATGTTTAAACTCTCTTTGCTACACCACGTTGAGGCTGCTGAAAAACTCTTATGTAGATTTGGGTGCAAAAAATAAATATTCGGATGTTTTTTTAAAGGCTACAACAATGTTTCGTCTGCAGTGTTTGTTTTACATGGTCGCCTCAAGTGTGAGCCAACAAAAGGTTGGAACGACGCAAGATGTTGACTCCATGATTCTGTTATCAATGATAATTATCATCAAATGAGTGTGGGCATGTCTGGGCGCTAATGATTTTTCAATAATAGGATTGGGTTGGAATGCTACAATCACGGTTGTCCGCAAAAACATTCCCTTTAGGAAATTGGAGTGCGCGACCTGCGATCACATCATGCGTCTTCGCTTCTGTGATGGTGACAAATTCAGGAAGGTAAGCGTCATGAATTAACCCGGCATGAAGTTTAATCCCCCCTTTGGTTGTTCTGAAATCAGACCATGGGAAAACCGATAGACAGAGAGCAACGGTTGATGCGTCCAGAGAATAAAGTGGATTTTTAAACCGAAAATTTAGGCACGATACCCTTGCATCGATTTAAGCGCTTGCCAAACAGTGCTTCATAAAGGCTGTATGGTTTATTTTCATTCGTACGAGCGAGATTAGAGCTTGAGAGTTTTGTGCTGCCCAGGTGATAAAGACGATGAGTCGCACATTGTTATATAGCTTAGCAATGTTATCAGGCTTAACCAACCAACTTTAGAATGCATCTGAATCTAATCTTTCATACTAAAGTATTAATGTAGGGTAATAGCTGAATTTTGCATTTATTACTATATTACTACGAAATTGGGTATGTTTTATACAATACATACTTAATGATACTGGAAAGTCTATACATATCTAAAAATATAATCTACATTTATGTCGAAATAAATTGTTCTCTAAATCCTTAAAAAATTCCTAAAGTTTATTATGCCGGGGTCGATAGTTATGAAGATAATCATCCAATACTAAATACCTGTCTGTTGCAGGTGAGCGGATTAATACTTGAGAGTAAAACAAACACTGTTTGGTAGATAACTGGAAATTCAACAGTGAGTTATAACCGAATCTGGTGTTTAAGGAGTTGAAAAAAAGCGGCGTATCTGGTTGATTTGTTGTTGCGAGACACCAAAGCAACCATGGGAGATACGC
>Ga0209633_10003972_pt1 | contig 13488 bp, 15 predicted proteins | sample Cruoilmetagenom1_FD_187290 | JGI IMG/M metagenome (GOLD analysis project Ga0209633, IMG submission 187290) | Oil polluted marine microbial communities from Coal Oil Point, Santa Barbara, California, USA - Sample 1 (SPAdes) (version 2) | ecosystem: Environmental > Aquatic > Marine > Oil seeps ... | reverse complement strand
CGGACCGGGATAGCGCCAACGTCTTTCAACACATCGTGATAGGCCCAGTGGGTTGTTGCGCGCTTACCTTTCAGGAGACCCGCGGCGCCCAGAACGAAAGCACCGGTGCAGACGGACGTTACATATTGCGCCCGTGCGCCTTCGCGCTTGACGAATTCCATCAACGCCGCGTCATTGATTGCATCATCGACGCCAAAGCCGCCGGGCACGCAGATGACGTCTGCCGGCGGGCAATCCGCAAAAGTAGCCGTCGGCGGTATCATTAACGCCGCGTCGGTGGAAACCGGCTCAAGGGTTTTGGCGACAAGATGAACCTCCGCCCCCGGCAGGCGCGACAAAACCTGCAGCGGCCCGGTAAAATCGAGCTGCGTAATGTTCGGGTACAGGACAAAGACGATGTTAAGATTTTCTTTGGCCATGATTGTCCTCAACTCCGCCATCCGGCGACAATTTCCATAACGTCCACCGGGTCCGCGCCGCTTTTCGTGATCCACTTTTGCGACGGGCCCCGCCAGCGATGCGCTTTCCAGACTATATTACTGTTCTTACGAAACGAAACGCCTTCCGCCTTGAGGCGCTCGCGTTGTTCTGCGGCGCCGGGGCGCGGCGCGATGGCGCCGGTCGCATTGACGATCCGATGCCACGGCGTTTTTGACCCGTCGCCGAGATGCGACAGCGCCCGCCCGACCATGCGCGCGGTGACGCCCGGCAATAGGCTCGCGATCATGCCGTAGCTCGCGACCTCGCCTTTGGGCACGTCTTTGATGAGCGCGTAGATAATGTTGTAATCATAGGTCACGAGACCGCCGGCCTTTATTCTGAACGTGGCCCTTCGAGGCGACGTCCCTTGATTAAAAGGCCGGCGCCCGCAAGATCAAAGTTCTTTAATCCAGACCTCAACCTGCCCTTTTAGGAGAATGGTCATGGGATCGCCCTTACGATCCACCGCCTTGCCGGCGGGCACGCGAATCCAACCTTCAGAGATGCAATATTCTTCGACGTTGGTTTTTTCCTCGCCCTTGAAGCGCACGCCGATGCCATGCTCAAGCAGCGCCTCATTATAATAGGGGCTCTTCGGATTGACGCTCAAGCGGTCTGGAAGCGTGTCTGTCATGTCATAGGTCTTAGCGCGTGCGTCGATAAAGACTCAAGCAGATTGTGGAAATTCTGAACAGACCACACTCGCTTCGCCAACCTCGCAAAAGCAACTCGTCACCATTTGCGTCGACTAAGGGCCCTAATCCCTGGTCCCAAATATTCTCGGAACGTTCTGCCAATCTTACGCCACTTCAAACAATCCCGCCGCGCCCATGCCGCCGCCGACGCACATGGTGCAGACGACAAATTTCGCGCCGCGGCGTTTGCCCTCGATCAGTGCGTGACCGACCATGCGTGCGCCGGACATGCCGTAAGGATGGCCGATGGAAATCGCGCCGCCATTGACGTTTAATATCTCATCAGGAATGCCGAGCTTGTCGCGGCAATAAATCACTTGCACGGCGAACGCCTCATTGAGTTCCCACAGACCGATATCGTCCATTTTGAGATTAAATTTTTCCAGCAGCTTCGGCACGGCGAAGACCGGGCCAATCCCCATTTCGTCCGGGTTGGTGCCGGCGACCGCCATGCCGCGATAATAGCCGAGCGGCGAGAGCCCGCGTTTTTCCGCTTCCTTGGCTTCCATCACGACCGCGGCCGAGGCGCCGTCGGAGAGTTGCGAGGCGTTGCCCGCGGTGATGTTCTTGCCTTCTTTGACGACCTGGCCGCCGGCAAAGACCGTTTTCAATCCGGCGAGGCCTTCCAGGGTTGTTTCCGGGCGGTTGCCTTCGTCTTTTTCGAGCGTGGTCTCAACGTCGGAAACGTCGCCGGTCTCCTTGTTTTTAAATTTCATCACGGATGGTAACGGGACGATCTCGTCGTCGAACTTGCCTGCCTGTTGCGCTGCATGGGTGCGCTGCTGCGACCCAAGGGAATATTCATCCTGGCGCTCGCGGGAAATCTCGTAGCGGTCGGCGACAATTTCCGCCGTTTCGATCATCTGCATGTAGGTCGCTGGCATGTTCTGCAAAAGCCACGGATCGGGCCGCACAAACATGTCGCTGGTCTGGTTGGTCGAGATCGAATCCAGCCCGCCGCCGATCGCGACAGTCATATTGTCAACCATCACCTGCTTGGCGGCCGTCGCGATCGCCATCATGCCTGACGCACACTGACGATCGACCGACATGCCGGAAACGCCAATCGGAAAACCGGCGCGGAGCGCGGACTGGCGTGCAACATTTTGAAACGCCGTGCCCTGCTGCAAAGCGCAGCCCATGACGACGTCTTCGATTTCTTCAAAATCGACCTTCGCACGCTCCGCAGCATGGTTGATCGCGTGTGCGCCCAGCGCCTGCGCGGTCGTTGCATTAAACGCGCCGCGATAGGCCTTGCCGATTGGCGTGCGGGCGGTGGAGACGATGACGGCTTCTCTCATGATAGGATTTCCTTATTTGGAATCGGCGTGGGCTTTCGCCTTGCCGATAAAATTCGCACCGGGGCCGGATGAGTTCTCGTAATAATGAACATTGGACCGGTCGGATATCTTTTCCCAGTTTTCCGCAATCTCTTCCGGCGTCTGCTGATCCGGAGACAAGTAGACGCCGTCAGTTTCTACAATATAGCCGCGCGCATAGCCGCCGGCGGCACATGATATAATAGCGCGCGACGGCGCGTCATCGCTCACAAGGAAAAGTAACGCAGCGGTGATCGCCTCCGGCGTCATCATGTCGAGAATTTCTGGTGGAAAGCCTAGATCTTCTGTCATACGGGTTTTCGCGGACGGCGAAAGCAGATTGGTTTTGATGTTGTATTTCGCGCCTTCAAGATGCAGCGCATTCATAAAGCCGATCATGCCGGCTTTCGCCGCACCATAATTCGCCTGCCCGAAAATTCCGTGGAGCCCCGACGGAGAAGACGTGCAGACGACCCGCCCGTAATTCTGCTCGCGCATAATTGGCCAGACGGTGTGCGTACAAAGCGCAGAGCCGATAAGATGGACGTCGATGACCGCGCGAAAATCAGCCATCTCCATCTTGTGAAAGGTCTTGTCGCGCAAAATGCCGGCATTGTTGACCAGAATATCGATGCGGCCCCACTTATCCATTGCGGCTTTGACCATCGCGGCCACTTCATCGTCCTTCGTCACATTGGCGCCGTCGGCGATCGCCTCGCCGCCCGCTTCGCTGATGAGATTGACGACTTCCTCGGCGGCGGAAAGTGAGCCCCCGGTCCCGTCGCGGGCGCCGCCAAGATCATTGACGACGACCTTCGCTCCGCGCTCCGCCAGCGCCAGCGCGTGGCTCCTGCCAAGGCCGTTGCCGCCGCCGGTGACAATGGCGACTTTTCCGCTGAAATCTATGTTTGACACTCATACTCTCCAGACATTTTAGATAATTTTATAAACTGATCACCGCACGCGCAGAACTAAGCGGCGCAAGACGCTATCAGACAAACTGCATCGATAACCACTCAGCCATCAGCGCGGGCTTTTCCTCGCCTTCGATCTCGACCTTAACGGCGTATTTGAACTGCCACTGGCCAGGGATCTTCTGATCCGCTGACATCAACGTGAAATGACCGCGTATACGGCTGCCTGATTTTACCGGGTTGATGAAGCGGACTTTTTCAAAGCCGTAATTAACGCCCATTTTGACCCCGTCAATGACCAGCACATTGCCGGCGGCGAGCTTGGAGAGCATCGACAGGCTTAAAAAGCCATGGGCGATGGTTCCGCCAAACGGCGTCATCTTCGCGGCTTCCTCGTTGACATGGATAAACTGGTGATCTTCCGTTACATCCGCAAACTGATTAATCCGTTCCTGATCGATCGTCACCCAGTCCGATGTACCGGTTGACTTGCCGACATAATCGGCGACTTCGTCTTGTGTTGCTGTCGGCATCTTCTTTTGTCTCCTTAATATCCGCGCATGGCCGCTAGGCGATCAGCGTGAAAAGCTGTATCGCCGAACATTTCCTGCGCGACGCGGATGCGTTTCATGTAAAATCCAATATCGTATTCGTCGGTCATGCCAATCCCGCCATGCATCTGCACCGCTTCCTGGCTGGCGAGCTTCGCCACTTCGCCGGCCTTCGCCTTGGCGAGCGAACAGATGATCCCCGCCATACCGTAATGGGCGTCGAGATCTTGCAGGGCTTTGAGGGTTGCAGACTTCATGAGTTCGATTTCGGAATATAGGTGCGCTGCGCGGTGCTGCAATGCCTGAAAAGTTCCGATTTCGGTTCCGAACTGCGTGCGTTCTTTGAGATACTCCGTCGTCATTTTGAAGGCCTGCTGCGCCGAGCCCGACATTTCCGCGGCAAGCCCCGCACGACCGGCATTCAAGACACCCTCAAGCGCCGCCAAGCCGCCATCGACCTCGCCAAGGACGTCATCGCCGGTCGCCTCAACGCCGTCGAATTTGAGGCGCGCGGCGTTGCGGCTGTCGACCATCACCGTGCGCTCGCGGTCGATCCCTTTGGCGTTTGCATCGACAAGAAAGAGCGTCAGCCCTTCCTGCTCGCCCGGCGCACCGGCGGTGCGGGCGGCGACGATGATCTTGTCCGCGACATGGCCGTCAGCGACAAATGTCTTGTCGCCGGAAAGTTTAAAGCCATTGCCGTGTTTTTCCGCCATCATCGCGGTCTTTGCGGGCCCATGTTTACGGCCTTCATCCACCGCCAGCGCGAACACCGCTTCGCCGGCGGAAATTTTCGGCAGGTTTTCCTGTTTTTGCGCATCAAGCCCATGTTTCTGCAAGGCGGTGGCGGCAAGGATCGACGTCGACAGGAAGGGCGAAGCCGTCAATGTCCGACCCATTTCCTCTGCGAGAACGCCTGCGCCGACAAAACCGAAATCCGACCCGCCATATTCTTCTTCGACAACAATGCCGGCCCAGCCCATCTCCGCCATCTCTTTCCAGAGACCTCGGTCAAAGCCGGTTGCGTCTTCTGTGTCGCGGAGTTTGCGCAACGCGCTCACCGGCGCTTTTTCATCGAGAAAACCGCGCGCCGAATCGCGCAGCATTTCCTGTTCTTCTGTTAAGACTAAGGGCATCAGTTTCTCACCATATTTTCCGGTAGTTCAACGTACCATTTATTGTTTTCAAGACGAAAAACGCCCATCCAGTCCGTTTCGTAATCATGATCGGCCTTAATATCTGCCATCAACTTTTTTCGTTCTTCCGTCATATACTTGCACGGAATGAGGGAGCATGATCCAAATTTTACATGACCAGTGTCGATAGTCGACTTCGCTGAATCCAATGCAAATTTGAACCGCACAGGCCAAACGTAACTAGGACCAAGCGACGAGAATATTCCGGCACACTCAACATCACTTATTGAACGTTTTTCCCAAGCACTAACGACCCCGTCATCAACCACTTCCCATCGCCAATCAGTTGCCAGTTTCATCAAATGACTGATTAGTCTCCCAGACGCGCTCCAAAAAACCTTTGAATCGAAATGGCGTGCGATACGGGCACAATCTTCGTCTAACCACTCGCTTGTAAATACCTGCGCCATCAAGCTCCCGGCAATTGGAGTATGCGTTTTGCAATAATGTTGAGCTGCACTTCCGATGTGCCGCCTTCGATCGAATTGGCTTTGGTTCTGAGCCAGCCGCGCGCGAGCTTGCCGTCTTTTGTGCGCTCGCCTTCCCATTCGAGGGCTTCAGAGCCGCCACTATCCATCATCAGTTCAAAGCGGCGCTTATTAAACTCGGTGCCGTAATATTTCAGCATCGATGAATTGGCGCCAACGCCTTGGCCAGCTTTTGCTTCATCCTTCATGCGTTCGAGCGTCAGGAGAAACGCCCAGCCGTCGATCTCGGCTTGCGCGATTTTTGCACGGAGCATCGGGTCTGCAAGCTTGCCGCCTTCGAGGCCGACCTCGCTCGCCGCCACCTCGCCCAATCCACGTCCGCCAAGAAGGCCGCCGCCGCCCGCGGAAATCATTTCGCGCTCATGGGTCAGGAGGTATTTCGCAACGTCCCAGCCGCGATTAAGTTCGCCGACAACCGCATTGATCCCGGGGGCGTGCTCTTTCGGGACCTTCACATCGTCAAAAAACGTCTCGCAGAAAGGCGACTTGCCGGAGATCAACTTGATCGGCTTCGTCGAAACGCCATCCGCCGCCATATCAACAAGAATAAAGCTGATGCCATTGTGTTTCGTCGCTTTCGGATCGGTCCGGACAAGGACGAATATCCAGTCGGACGCATCGGCGTATGAGGTCCAGACTTTCTGACCGTTTACGAGCCAGTGATCGCCCTTGTCTTCACATTTGCATTGCAGGGATGCGAGGTCGGACCCCGCATTCGGTTCGGAATAGCCCTGACACCAGCGGATTTCGCCGCGCGTGATGGGGGGAAGGAATTGCAGCTTTTGCTCGTGCGTTCCGTATTTTAAAAGCGCCGGGCCGAGCATCCAGATGCCGAAGCTTTCAAGCGGCGAGCGCGCTTTTATATCGCGCATTTCGGCTTTGAGGATTTTGACTTCCTCTTTGGAAAGGCCGCCGCCGCCATATTCTTTCGGCCATGCGGGCACGGTCCAGCCTTTTTCCGCCATGCGGTCCAGCCAAATCTTTTGCGCCTCGGACTGAAATTTCCAATTGCGGCCTCCCCAGCAGATATTTTCCTCTCCGGCGGCGCCATCGCGCATTTCTTCGGGGCAGTTTTCTTCAAGCCAGGCCCGCGCCTCGCTGCGGAAGGTTTCAAGATCGCTCATGGTTTTTCCTGCTTTCTGACTTCCTGGCCTCGGCCATTATCTTGCCGCCGGCGCAACGCTGCGAACGCTCTCGGCAAACGCAGTTATCTCTTCGCGGCTGTATTTCGTGTGAATGCGTTTGTCCGATGGCGGCTGATGGCCAAGGCTGACGCCGTCGCGGCGCGCCGTCGATGGCCGGATTGGCCGGGCGACAAAACCGCCGCCGCAATTCGGGCAGACATTTTCCAGCACATTATCGACGCAGTCCGCACAGAAGGTGCATTCATAAGTGCATATCCGCGCATGCTCCGCATCAGGCGGCAGATCGACGTCGCAGAATTCACAATTGGGCCTGAGCTGAAGCATTGGGTCACCTGAAATGGGAGGCCAAGTCTCCCACGCCTTTCGATTCTGGCGCAAGCACTTCGTACAGTCCACGCTGCTTTACGCCGCCATTTAAAGGAATTCAAACTGAGAGCGACGGCGCAAGGCTTAGCGCAATTTTCTTCACCGTTAATTTGTCAAACTTCGCGGTGCCAAGGCGCGGCAATGGCGATGGCGAAACCCAGATGCGTTCAGGGACCTTAAACGCCGCAAGGCCCTCGGCGATAAAATCGCGCAGTTCTGCGGCGTCGAGCATGGCGCCGTCAATCGGATAAACAACAAGACCCACGCGCTCGCCCAGGACATCGTCAGGCACGGAGAAAACCGCCGCCTCCGCAATCCCCTCATGCTGATAGACGCGATTTTCAACTTCGAGCGAAGAGATGTTTTCACCGCCGCGAATGATCAATTCCTTGATGCGGTCGACGATATAAACATAGTCTTCTTCGTCCATCTTTGCGAGATCGCCGGTCCTGAACCAGCCGTCAGGCGTCAGCGCTTTTGCGGTGTCTTCCGGCAGATTGAGATAGCCGCGGAAATTGGCGGGCGATCTGATCCAAAGCTCTCCCACCTCGCCGCGCGCAACGCCCTCTCCATCCTTGACGATTTTGATATCCGTCAGCGGCGGCACCGGCCGGCCGGTTGAATCAGGCCGCTTTTGATAATCGTCGAGCGAAATGACGCATCCCAACGCATTCGTTTCAGACAATCCGTATCCGGATGAAGGTCTTGCCTGCTTGAAAGTCTCCGAAAGCTTGCGCACATGCTCGGCAGGACGCTTTGCGCCGCCGGCGCCGATATCGATAAGGCTCGGCAGGCCGCTTTCGCCCGCTGCCTCCATCAGCTCAAAAGACTGGCTCGGCACGCCGACAAAATTGGTAAGCTGTTCCTGGTCAATGATTTTCGCGGCGTCTTTTGCGTCCCAGCGGTAAATCATCGCGACCCGGCGCCCGACCATAAAGGACAAAAGAAAGATCGAATGGGTGCCTGTCACATGGAAAAGCGGCACGGCCAGCAAAATACCGGGATTGTCGCCAAAGAGGCTGACGCCGCCGCGCGCCTCCTTCACCGCCGTTGCGATAAAGGCCCAGGAAAAGAGCGTTGAGATGCATCCGCGATGGGTGAGAAGGACGCCTTTCGGCTTACCGGTGGAGCCGGAGGTATAGACGATGCAGAAATCATCGTCGGGGAGAATATCAACGGCGGGCGGCTCTGTAGTTTGCGACCTTTCGAGCAGGTCTTCATAGCGATGGTCGGCGCCTTCGCCGTCTTCGCGCGCGAGAATAAACGTCAGGCCGAGCTCGTCTTTGAAGGGGTTGAGATATTCAAGGCGTCTCTTGTCGACGACCACTGTCTTGGCGCCGCTGTCTTCAAGACCGTATTTCAGCTCATCAGCTTTCCACCAGGCGTTCAGCGGCACAACCACCGCCCCGACCGAGATGATCGCCATATAGGCGATGCACCATTCGGGGAAATTGCGCATGGCGATCGCCACATGATCGCCCTGGCGGACGCCGAGCTCATCCTGCAGCGCATGGGCAAAACGGCAGGCGCGCGCCCAGGTCTCGGCAAAACTTAAGCGCTCGCCCTCGAAATATAAAAATTCCTTGTCGCCATGGCTCGCACCGTGAGCGAACAGGCCAGCCAGGCTCGGCGGAGCGTTTTCAAACACCCGATAGGTGTTGCCGCGTATCTCCGCCTCCCCGACCTTGAACATCGGGTTTTCGGTCAGAATTTTCATTGCGGCGGCAACAAGTTTCTGCTGATCGAGCGGCGCGGCTTCGCCCATGGTCACTCCCTGTTTTTTTGACGGCCTTGTTCTTTGTATTCTTCATAATGGAGGAGGCCGTCCAGAGGAACCGCCGCCTGCAGTCCGCCCCGTTTATTCTAGAAGCGGCGCGCCTGCCTTTTGAGCTCCTCGGCAATATCGCGCTCAACCCCGTCAGGGCGGCCTTCCGCGAACCACATGGCCCCGTGGGCGCCGACATACGCCCCCGCCCCAGCCGCAATATCCGCAGCCAGGCGGATCACCGGCGTCAGATCCCCCGGCCCGATCAACAAGGGCCGCAGGAAGAGAAAATAGAGCGCCATCGCGGCGACGGCGGTGAGCGAACGGCGAGCACTCATGAGCGGCTGCCAGAAGGCGCGGCCGCTGGCGCGGGTGTAAAGCGCGAGATTGAGCACCACGTGAAAGAGCCCAAGCCCCGCCGCCGCCCAGACAGCGCCCGCCAGCCCATGGGCGATCGTCGCCCAGATGAAGACCGGCAGGCGGATGACAAGAAAGATCAGCTCCCGGAAAAATATCAGCCGCGTCAGGCCGAGCGCCATGGCGTAGGATTGCGTCGCGTAAAAAAGCGACTGCAATCCGATCACCGGCGCCAAGATTCCGATGACCATTGCCGCGCTCAACCATTTCTCGCCAAGCAAGAGGAACACCAGATCATCGGCGACAAAGGCGAAACCGAACGCCGCCGGCATGGCGAAAGCGCCAAGGGCGCCGACGCCCCTTAAATATGCGCGGCGCATACGGTCCGGATCGTCCTGCAGGGTCGACAGCCCCGGATAGATCGCCCGCGTCAGCGGCAGGGCGACCTGCCCGGTGACAATTTCGGAAAGCTGCAACCCCATAAAAAATGACCCGGCTCCCCCGCCGCCCACAAGCCGCGCCAGAATTGGCACGTCGAGCTTGTTGTTAAGCGCGGCTAAAAAGCTGACGCCGGCAAGCCAGCCGGAAAACCCGAAGACTTTTTTCAATGACTTAAAACTGATCCGGGGCCCAAAAGGCCTCATCGCATAGGACAGAACGAGTTGAACGGCGCCGCCGGTGATCAGCCCCAGGATGATTGCCCAATAGGTGCGAAAAATAACTGCGACGGTCACCGAAACAATGACGCCGGCGAGTTTGTTCAAGACCGTAGAGATGAAATCCCGTGAAAAATTGAGGTCGCGTTCAAACTCAAAAAAGCGCGGATTAATAAGACCGCTTATGACCGGAAACACAGCGATGCCGAGAAAAACGCCGATCATACGCGGATCGTCATAAATCGCCGCCATCACCGGCGCCGCTGCGGCCAGCACGAGGCCAATTCCCAGCCCGCGCAGCGCTGACAGCGTAAAGAGCGTATCAAGGTCGGCGCGGTCTGCATCGCGGAACTTCACCACCGCCTGAGACACGCCGATATCGGAAAAGCCCTGCAGGAGCTGCATGGAAACCGTGGCGACCGCCACCAGCCCGATATCTTCCGGAACCAGGAGCCGGGCGACGATGATTGTATTAATCGCGCCAAGGAAACGGGCGAAGAGGCCGCCGCCCATGATCCAGGCGGCGCCCCGCGCGACCCGGCCGGTGAGGCCCGTTTCTTCGACTATAGGCGTCGTTGGGGGTAGTTCGGACATGAGACCGGCAATGGTTGTGAAAATCCGCCTTAACGCAGTTCGGTATAGGAAGCGATAATCTGGCGAGGCCTCTTGCGCCGCGCCCGCGCCCGCGTATGGTGCGCCGCCGATCCGCCGCCGATAAACCAACCTGACCTGAAAGACGCATGAGATGTCCCACGCATCCGCCCTTATTACTATTATGACCAAAGCCGCCCGCAAAGCGGCGCGCGGCCTGGTGCGCGATTTCGGCGAGGTGCACGAACTCCAGGTCTCCAAAAAGGGCGTTGCGGATTTTGTGTCCGCAGCGGACCACAAGGCCGAACAAGTCATTTATGAGGAGCTTTCCGCGGCGCGGCCGAAATATGGCTTCGTCATGGAAGAACGCGGCGAGATAGAGGGCGCGGATAATTCCAATCGCTGGATTGTCGACCCCCTCGACGGGACCACGAATTTTCTTCACGGCCTGCCGCAATTTGCAATTTCCATTGCGCTGGAACGCGACCGCCAGCCATACGCCGGCGTCGTTTATAATCCCGCCACGGATGAGTTGTTCTGGGCGGAAAAAGGCGAAGGCGCGTTTTTGAACGATCGGCGCATGCGTGTTTCGGCGCGCCGCGACCTCACCGAATGCATATTCGCTTGCGGGCTTCCCTTCGCCGGATGTTCGGGACGCAAGCGCGCGCTGGAAGAAACCGAACGCGTGTTGGAACAGACGGCGGGCGTGCGCCGGTTCGGCGCAGCGGCGCTTGATCTTGCGTTTGTCGCCGCGGGGCGCTTTGACGCTTTCTGGGAACGCGATCTCAATATCTGGGATGTCGCTGCGGGTGCGCTTCTGGTTCGCGAGGCCGGCGGCATCGTCAGTGAAATCGAGGGCGGCGGTAAATTCCTGACCGAAGGATCGATCCTCGCCGCCAATTCCAATGTCTATGACCAGGCGAAAGCGCTGTTGTCAGAGGGCTAGAACCTCGCGTTAGACACACCGGAAGTGGCGGTAGCGCCAGCGGACCGATTGCGGGTCAATGGTCTCGTCTTCATAAACGGCCCTTAATCCGAAGGCCCCGCAATGGGCCTGGGCCTCGGCGAGCAGATCTTTCGGGTCAAAATCATAAGGATCGTAGGGAATGGAAATCGACTCCGAGCCTGTGTAGTCGACGTCGCCGGTTGCGCATGCGCTTAGCACGCACGCAAAAACCATCGCTGCAATGATCCGGATAGCCCCACCCATAATCATACCTCGCGGGCGCTCATAGACGCGCCTCACAAACTGAGAACGCATCGTAGCAAGCTCGCGGGAAATAAAAAAGGGCGCGGAAAACCCGCGCCCTTGCAAGTTTAGAGGGAATGTTCGCCTGTCAGCTCGCCTTAAGCGGCGTCAACTTCCTTCAGGACTTTGATATTGGTCACATCGCCGCCATTAATGGCAATCTTCCGCGGTTTCATGGCTTCGGGGATTTCGCGCTTCAACTCGATATTGAGCAAGCCGTTGACCAGCGAAGCGCCGGCGACCTTGACGTGCTCGGCAAGCTGGAAGCGGCGCTCAAAGGAGCGGCCGGCAATGCCCTGATAAAGGAATTGGCGATCTGCATCACCGTCCTGGCGGGCGCCTGTGATGGTCAGCGTGTTTTCGCGAATCTCTAGGTCGAGATCGCCGTCGCCGAAACCGGCAACCGCAAGAGTGATGCGGTAATCATTGTCGTCGAGCCGCTCGATATTATAGGGCGGATAGCCGGTCGATTCTGATTTCCCGGCGGTGTCGAGCAAATCAAAAACCCGGTCAAAGCCGACGGTCGAGCGATAAAGGGGGGTTAAGTCAAATGTACGCATTTCAAGCGTCCTCCTTGGTTAAGCGAGGGCCTTCGCGCGCTTTTTCCGCCATACGGCCGGAAACGCGCGAACGGAGCCAAATGGCCTCCGTGTCATTTGAAATAGGCGCCGCTTTTGCGGTTTCAACCCCGCGCGGATGTGATGCGAGGGATGCGTAGACCACGGCTCAAAGCGTGGTAAATGATGCGCCATCAAATGGGAGCGTAAAGATGAGAGTAGCCGATTATTTGATTTTCGGAGTTGGCCTTTTGGCGTTGACAGCTTGCGGCGGTGAAGGAAACGGAACCGCAAAAACCGCGGCGCAGACAGAAGAAGCCGCCGAGCCAGACAATGGCGCGGTTATCGAAACCATCCTTGCGGGCGATCATCGCTCGGCCGAGGAACGCGCCCGCGACGCGCACCGCCACCCCGCCGAAACGCTTCTTTTTTTCGGGATCGAGCCGGATATGACGGTTGTTGAGGCCTGGCCGGGCGGCGGCTGGTATACGCAAATCATCGCCCCCTATCTCAAAACCGGCGGCGGCGTCTTTTACGGTGCAAGCTTCTCGCCAGTGGGCGCAAGCGAACGGGTGCGCGCCTCGCTCAGCGCTTTTGAAAAAATGTATGTCGGCAAGCCGGATGTTTATGGCGATGTCAGGATGACCATTCTCGGCGAAGGCGGCGATATCGCGCCGGACGGCGCAGCGGATGTGATTTTAACCTTCCGCAATATCCACAACTGGCAATCGCGCGGCGCCGCGGAGGCTTATTTCAAGGAGTTCTACGACGCCCTCAAGCCCGGCGGCGTTCTCGGCGTCGTTGAGCACCGGGCCGACGGCGCTGACCTGCCCCGTGACGGATCGAGCGGTTATGTCTATACGGATGATGTGATGGCGCTTGCAGAAACAGCTGGGTTTAATTTTGAGGGCGCTTCGGAAATAAACGCCAATGCAAAAGACACAAAAGATCACCCCTTTGGCGTGTGGACATTGCCGCCGGTTCGCCGCTCTTCGGAGATGCGCGGGCGTGAAGTCTCCGATTTTGACCGCGCGCCTTATGATGCGATTGGCGAAAGCGATCGCATGACGCTGAAATTCCGTAAACCGATCGCCATTGATGGCGCTTTGCTGGAATAGGCTGGTATAATAGCGCGATGGCCAACGCAGAAAACAAAGAC
>Ga0209633_10003971_pt1 | contig 13489 bp, 11 predicted proteins | sample Cruoilmetagenom1_FD_187290 | JGI IMG/M metagenome (GOLD analysis project Ga0209633, IMG submission 187290) | Oil polluted marine microbial communities from Coal Oil Point, Santa Barbara, California, USA - Sample 1 (SPAdes) (version 2) | ecosystem: Environmental > Aquatic > Marine > Oil seeps ... | reverse complement strand
CAGAGAGGATGATCCAAATCTGAACAGGGATCATGATGAGTATATCCTGGGGGAGATCAGGCAGAATATGCTGGATATGGGTTATACCGAACTGGTGAATCCCGATTCGGTGAATATGCCCGACCTGGAGCTCCTTGTGCAGGTTATGTCCACTGATTTTTATTCCTATTACACCTACTGGTATGATTACTGGGGCTGGTATGGTGGTTGGAATTGGTATTATCCGAGCTACCCCTGGTACCCGAGCTACCCGTGGTATCCGGGCGGCGGGTATTACAATTCATACAGCACAGGTACCCTGATAATTGAGATGCTTGATACAGATATGCCTGTTGTTGAGGATGCACGTCCGGGAGTTGTCTGGATGGGACTTGTGGATGGATTGCTGACCAACAATACCAGTTCTGCCAGGATAAGGCTTGAGAAGCAGCTTAACCAGCTATTCGAGCAGTCACCCTATCTTCAACAATAAAAGATGAGCCTTATGAAAAAATATATCGTCACACTCACACTATTAGTTGCAGCACTTACCATGAGTGCACAGGAAGTGATCTGGAAAATGACCTACGATGTGGGAGTTCCATTCTCTTCTACCAAGGAGTTTACAGACCAGGTTAGCTGGCGGGGACTTTCCCTGGATTTTGACCGTTTTGTTGGAGATAATTTTGCCGTTGGGATGGGTTTCTCCTGGAGTACTTTTGTGGAGAAGGAGTCCGACACTGATTATCAACGGGAAAATATTCTGTTGCATGGTACCCAGGTCAGGTATATCAATAACATACCCCTGACCGTCAGACTCTCCTGGTACCAGCCCCTTGATATGATGGAGCTTTTTGGGACACTTGGAGTGGGAACCGTCTGGCAGGAGGTGCGCAGGGAAATCGGAACCCTTGCCTTTTCAGGTAACTACTGGCAGTTTGCATTGACCCCTGAAGTGGGAATGATCTTCCCCGTGGGACAATCATATCTCTCTGCAAAGTTACGCTACGTGATGGCCTTTGAAACAAATGAGGCACCAGATCTCTCCTATCTGAGTGTAGGAGTGGGAATCGCGTGGTAGTTAGTGCCTAGTGCCTAGTGGATAGTGCCTAGTGCCTAGTGCCTAGTGGATAGTGCCTAGTGCCTAGTGCCTAGTGTGAGAAAAAAAGAGCCGGCGCATCGCTGCCCGGCTCTTTTAACTCAAACTCCACTAATCAACCTTCACACTTCTAATTATACCTAACTAACTATTCTTATTCTAATTTGCTTCTCCAAGAAGAATTTCATCAATCATCTTTTTAAACATTTCCTTGGTTGCTTCAGGAGTTTGTGCGATACCGTTGCTCATGGTGGGTTTTCCCTTCTGAGGAACAAAAAGAAAAGCTGGAATACTCTGAATTCCAAAAACTGATGCCAGTTCCTGTTCTTTCTGGGTATCTATTTTATAGAAATGTATCTTTCCTTCATACTCTTTGGCAAGTTCTTCAAGTACAGGTGCTGCCTGGCGGCACGGGCCGCACCAGTCTGCGTAAAAATCGATCAGAGCTGGCAGATCACCTTCATAAACCCATTCAGTCTGGTTCTTTTCATAATTCATCACTTTCTCAAGGAAATCCTGCTTGCTTAGCAAAACCGGCTTTCCGGATCCCTTCAACTGGTCATTTTCGGTCTTTGCAACAATCGCTGTATTTACAGATGGTGAGTCCTGTTCGGGATTATCCAGTGAACTGGCTGAACCATTGGTGCAGGAGAGGGTTAGAAAAGCTGCTGCCGTTATGCTTATCAATATCTGTTTCATGATATATCTTAGTTTACTGGTTAAAGAACCAGGATGAACACTATTCACTTATACTTAAAACCTCTGTGATGGCTTGCTTGAATGTCTCCTTGGGCAGAGCTCCCATGGCCATTTGAGGCTGACCCTCCTTGGGTACAAACAGTAGGGAAGGAATGCTCTGGACTCCAAATACGGAAGCGAGTTCGCGCTGCTCTTCGGTGTTTACTTTATAGATTTCAAGCTTATCACCATACTCGTTTTTCAGCTCTTCAAGGATGGGAGCAATGATCTTACAAGGTGCGCACCAGTCAGCATAAAAGTCTATAATGGCAGGAGTATCTCCTTCGAATTTCCATTCTTTGCTGGCTTCGTAGTTAAATACTTTTGTTTTAAAAGTCTCGTTTGTTAAATGTTCCAATTTCATTTCGTATGTTTTTATATTTGTTTCTGTCGCAAAAGTAGAGGGAAACTTACACCCCCACTGTAACATTAGTCACACTCACTCATTTCCAGTAAACGACATGGTATGATTCAGGTAGCCGACCAATGGGAATAGACCTTTGAAATCGGCCACTACACTTTCGCTGAAATTGCTTTTTCCAAAGGCTGAATCGCTGTATTGCCTGGACCAGATGTAGTGTTTGTATTTCAGCTCTTCAATATGGATATAGTCTTTTGGAAAACCGGCAGGGCCTTTTTTCAACATGTCCTCTTTTCCACCACGCTCGTATTGTTTACTAATCTCTGGTGTATTGATCAGTTCCAGATAAGGCTCAGGATTGAACAGGATCTCCTGCCTGATCAGTTTGAGTTGTTCCCCGGGGGGCATCCAGACTCCTGCAGCCATAAAACTCTTTTCAGGCTCCAGGTGAAAATAATAGCCGGCATCGGTCGACTTTCGCCCCCCTTTGGCCATCCAGCAACCGAAATGTGTTTTATAAGGTAGTTTGTCTTTGGAAAAGCGGACATCCTTATAGATTCTGAAGATGGTATCTTTTGCCTCCAGGTTTCCCACTGAGGGATCGAATTTGGAAATCCCATTCAATAGTTCGCCGGCAAAACCACGGAAAATCTCCAATGATTCCTTGTACCGTTTTTTGTTGCCATTGAACCAATCGCGGTTGTTATTTTCAGTAAGCTCTTTGATAAAGTTAAGTACGCTAAGCATGGTAAGGAAGTTTATTTGTAAAAACATCGCCCTGGGTAGAAAGTTCAAAAGGCAGGACTTCTATCCCATATCTTTAATCAGTTTTATTATCTTTATTATATAAGAGTACCTAAGTATATATGATGCCAGACCATACAGACATACCCGGGGAGCTTAAATCCTCATCGGAACAGTTCCAGGCCGCGTCGGATAGTTTTGGTCTCTACTGGTGGCACTGGGAGCATGCCAGCAAGAAGATCAGACTGAGTGAAGGAATGGTTAAGATACTGGGACTTACCTTCAGTCCGGATGGATATTTTACTGAGGAGATCTACCGGAATATTCATCCAGACGATGCGGAGCGGAATAGAATGCTGCTGCACCGGCTCTACACGGGAGAGGATGAGCTCTATGAACTTGAGTATCGTATAAAAGGGAAAAATGGGAAGTGGCAGTGGTACTATAACCGTGGGACCGTTCTGAAGAAGACTGAAAGGGGTGAGCCAGCTGTTATCGGCGGAATATCCATAGATATCTCAAGCGCCTTTACCAAGTTGCTGGTCATGGTAGAGGAAAAAGATAAGTTTGAATTTATATTCAGGCATTCAACCGAAGCCATCATCGTTATTGAATTACTCGATGATAAGGCCGGAATGGTACTCGATGCCAATAAGGCGGCCATGGAATTATTTAAAAAGGGCCCGGAGGTTTTCGGCTCACCTTTGCCCGATAATATCCTTCAAGATAAGGTAATCGGCAAGGGCGGTGTTCTTATGAAAGATGTTTTTGAAAAGGGATTTGGAAGGATTGAACAGAAAGTAAAGATTGACGACGGGGAAGAGCTATGGCTGGAATTCACCTTACACGCATTTACCAAAACTGGTGAAAACCTGATGATAGCCATTGCAAAAGACAAAACAGCAAGAAAGAAGGCCGAAGCTACTCTGCGCGAGACAGAAAAGCTTTACCGGACCCTGTTTCAGGCTGCCAACGACAGGATCGGACTTTTTACAATCGATGGAGAGGCACTGTTATTGAATTCGGCTTTTTATGAGGCAATCGGTTACTCCAGGGAAGAATTTATGGCCTTTGAGCAGAATGCCCTGACCCATCCGGATGATCTTGAAAGACTGGAGGAGGAAGGATCAGAATTATATGAAAAGGGCTATTCCTCTCATGAATACCGGGTTAGACATAAAGATGGTCATTATTTGGATATGTCTTCAAAGCTTGTTCTGATTAAAGGGGAGGAAGGGAAGCAGGACCAGGTTCTTTTCATTATGCGTGATATATCTGAGAGAAAGAAAACCATAAATGAACTGGAAGAAGCCAAGGAAAGGGCGGAAGAGAGTGATAAGCTGAAATCGGCATTTCTGGCGAATATGTCTCATGAGATCAGGACCCCCATGAACTCCATTATTGGCTTCTCTAATTTACTGATTCAAAACGGATTGGAGGAGGAGGCCCGGGAGCTCTATGTGCATCGGATTATAAGTAATTCGGATTTGTTGCTGACACTGATCTCCGACATCATCGATCTGGCGAAAATTGAGAGCGGTCAGCTCACCATTATTTATGGAAAGTTAATGATTTCGGAACTGGTTGAGGATATGAAGCAATATGCCCGGGACGAGGTCATCAGGCTTCAGAAAGAAGGGATAAAGATCGTCACATCATTGGATAAAAATGATTGTGAAATTGAGACCGATGTGATTCGTATCACTCAGGTTATGAAAAACCTGATCAATAATGCAATCAAGTTCACTGAAGAGGGCAAGGTCGAGATTGGGTGCAGCAAAGGGGAGACGGACCGGTCAATTCGCTTTTATATTAAGGATACCGGGAAAGGCATCTCCCCTGAACATTCTGATTTGATTTTTGAGCAGTTCAGACAGATCGATGGCTCCAATACCCGTAAGCATGGTGGAACCGGGCTTGGACTGGCTATCTGCAGGAATCTGGTGAAACTGATGGGTGGTACCATATGGGTGGAGTCGGAGCCCGGGAAAGGGTCCAATTTCCAGGTAGAGCTTCCACTCAGGGCAGAGGATGTAAAACAAGAATTGCCTCCCAGGATCAGGAGAGTGAACAAGGTAGAAAGAAGCGGGCAGAAGATTTCTATTCTTGCGGTAGATGATGAAAAGGATACCCTGGAGCTCTACCAGGTCTTGCTTACCCAAATGGGCCATAAGGTCACAATTGCGGACAATGCATATGAGGCACTCAGGATTCTGGAATACAATCCCCTTCCTGACCTGGTGCTGATGGACATTCAAATGCCGGTCATGAGTGGGATAGATACCTTGAAAATTATCCGGAGCCGTTATTTGGAATTAAAGGTAGTTGCACAATCTGCACATGCGCTGGCGGGCGACCGGAACCGCTTTCTGAGCGAGGGATTTGACGCCTATCTGCCAAAGCCTTTTACACCAGCCGAGCTGGATGATGTTATCGGGGAACTTTTAGGTAAATAGCCCGACCTCTGACAAATTTCTCCCTTTTCAAATATTTGTTATTTTTACCACTTCTGAAAAATAACATTAAACTAATCCCTTTTACATGCAGAAAGTCAACGAATTTCTTCTTTTCCTGAATGGCTACCTGGGCGGACACCAGTGGTTTGTTTATTTTTTGCTGGGAACGGGTGTTTTCTTTACCCTTTATCTGGGTTTGCCGCAGATTCGCTACTTCGGGCATGCCATCAGGATTGTAAAAGGGAAGTATGACAAACCGGGTGATATTGGTGATACCTCACACTTCCAGGCACTGACCACCGCTCTTTCAGGAACCGTGGGTACGGGAAATATTGCAGGTGTGGCACTGGCTATTCATCTGGGTGGACCGGCCGCATTGTTCTGGATGTTGATTACGGCGCTGTTGGGTATGACCACCAAATTTGTGGAGGTCACCATTTCACATAAGTACAGGGATATCCTTCCTGATGGATCCATTTCAGGCGGACCCATGTACTATATGAAAAAACGGATGAACATAACCACCAAAAACGGAAAAATTATTAAAACCGGAGCAATCCTGGGAGGTTTTTTTGCTTTTGCCACCATTCTCTCCTCCTTTGGAACAGGGAGCCTGCCACAGATTAATAGTATTTCTGAGTCGATGTTTACCTCTTTCGGGATCAACCATACCCTAACCGGGGGAGTACTCGCTGTTTTGCTTGGTCTGGTTATAATCGGGGGAATCAAACGGATTGCCAAAGTAACCTCTACGCTGGTGCCCGTGATGGCCCTGATCTATGTGGTGGGCGCCATCCTGGTGATTGCCACCAACTATCAGAATATTCTTCCATCACTGAGTTCTATTTTTACCGATGCCTTTACCGGGAGTGCTGCGGTTGGTGGTTTTCTGGGGGCGGGGTTTGCCTTTACCTTCAATAAGGGGGTGAACAGGGGACTCTTCTCCAATGAGGCAGGACAGGGCTCTGCTCCTATTGCCCATAGCGCTGCTAAAGCCCAGGAGCCTGTTTCGGAAGGAATGGTGGCCATCCTTGAGCCCTTCATCGATACCATTATTATCTGTACCATCACTGGGCTGGTGTTGCTTTCATCCGGAGTATGGAACGAGAAGATTGATAACCGTTTCCAACAGGCAGACCTGCAGATTGTGGAAGGGAACTACCAGGAAGCCCATGAAAATGACCGGATCCTGATGGCCAGGGTTTTCAGTAACGACACAACACTTGCTCTTTTTACAGGTTCACTGCAGGTGGAAGAGGGAACAGTTATTACCGATGACATTACTATCATCCATGCCGAGTCATTTGCTGAAGATGTATTAGTAACACAGGGGAAGAAGAAGTACACTGGTCCCGTTCCGGTGAAAGATGGTGTAGTACAGTTTAGCGAACTATCCGCAGAGAAGGATGGGGTTTATTTTTCGGGTCGCTCTCTTATACATAGTGCAGCTCTGACAACCGAAGCTTTTAAACGAAGCTGGATGGGCGACTGGGGACAGTACATTGTCTCCATCGGTCTGCTATTGTTTGCCTTTTCCACAGCTATTTCGTGGTCCTACTATGGCGGAAGGGCGGTGACTTATCTGTTCGGTACCAAATATGTGATTGTTTATCGGCTAATCTATGTGATTGGATTCTTCCTTGCTTCATTCACCGATACCACCATAGTCTGGAATCTAAGCTATATCACGATAGCCATTATGACTATTCCTAACTTGTTCGGTCTGCTTGTTCTGAGGAAAGATATCAAAGGCACCATTGGTACTTATTGGTCGGACTTTCACAAGGAGTGGCCACAGGAGAAACTTCCCATGGGAACTAACGGGGATTAAATAGCTTCCAGCAGCGCAACATTTTCCACATGGTGGGTATGCGGAAACATATCCACCGGCTGAATCTTTACAACTTTGTAGGACCTGCCCAGCAGTTCCACATCCCTGGCCTGAGTAGCCGGGTTACATGATACATATACGATACGTGACGGTGCAATCCTCAGGATTTGCTCTACCACTTTGGTGTGCATGCCCGCACGGGGCGGATCGGTAATGATCACATCAGGTTTGCCATTTTCAGCAATGAAACTGTCCGTGAAAATATCCTTCATATCACCGACGAAGAAGCTGGTGTTCACTATTCCATTGATCTTCGAGTTAAGCTTTGCATCTTCGATGGATTCGGGTACCGACTCAATTCCCACAACCGACTTTGCCTTAGCTGCCATAAAGTTGGCAATGGTTCCGGTTCCGGTATAGAGGTCGTAGAGCACCTCATCACCCTTCAGTCCTGCAAATTCCCTGGTCACCTGGTAGAGTTTGAGCGCCTGATATGAATTGGTCTGGAAGAATGATTTGGGTCCGATTTTGAATTTAAGACTCTCCAGTTCTTCGAAAATGTGATCTCTGCCCGACCATGTAATAATATCCTGATCATAGAGGGTTTCGTTTTTCTTTGGATTGATCACATACATCAGGCTGGTCAGATCGGGAAATTTCTTCTTGATGGCATCCAGCACCTCGTATACTTCCGGAACATCAAACTGAACAGATAGAATTACCATCACCTCTCCCAGTGTGCTGGTCCGTATAATAAGATTACGAAGCAGTCCCTCGTTACTTCGGTGATCAAAGAAAGTAAGCTTCTTCTCCAGGGCAATCTCCCTGAGGAAATTTTTCACCTCATTGCTAGGTGCTCCCTGCAGATGACAGGTCTGAATGTCAACCACCTTATCAAACCTCCCCGGAACATGCAGTCCTAAAGCATTGGTATGTTCAAGAGCTTCATCCGAATCCGCCTCATGATCGAGCAGCCAGCGGCGGTTGGAAAAGGTATACTCCATTTTGTTCCTGTACTCTTTGATTGGATCAGAGCCAAGGATGGGCATCGATTTGGGAATCTCCACCCCGGCAATATGCCGGAAGGCGTCCACCACCTGCTGCTCCTTATAAAACAACTGGCGGTCGTAGGGGAGGTGTTGCCATTTGCATCCGCCACAGACCCCAAAGTGGTCACAAAAGGGATCGGTTCGCTGTTCGGAGTAGCTGTGATATTTTACCACTCGGGCCTCCATATATCTCCCTTTTTTCCTGAATACCTGGAGATCCACAACATCGCCGGGAACGGCATCCTTTACAAAGACTACAATACCTTCAACCCTGGCAATGGATTTGCCTTCAGCGCCGATATTCTCAATGCTCACCTCTTCAAAGAGGGGTAAATTTTTTCTTCTGCCCACAATTTTCTGTTTGAGCACAAAAGTATTATTCCTGCATCACTTCTGCAATGATCTTCACGAAACATCAGGGAGGTGGAAATTAGGAAAGCGATGAGCAGCCCGAGAGCCAATCCGGCAAGGGTCCCTACTGAAATTCCAGATAACATAGGGTTCATTTTATTATTCAGATATGAGTTTGTACTGGCTATTTATACAACTGAGTCACCGAATTATTCTATTTTTGCCGGCAGAATGATATCAATAGATAATGTAAGCATACGTTTCGGGGCCTACGTGCTTTTCGACAAGATAAGTTTCCAGGTGAATCAGGGCGATCGCATCGGACTGGTGGGACGTAACGGGGCAGGCAAGACTACTATTCTGAACCTGATTGACAGACAACAGGATCCGGATGAGGGGCGGGTAGTGCACAGTGCGGGGAATGAGGTGGGTTATCTGCCTCAGCAGATGAAACACCGCAAAGGAAAATCGCTCTACAGGGAAGCACTGAATGCTTTTGCTTCGGTCATTGCATTGAAAAAACGAATCGATTCCATTACTGCAGAGCTGGTTGAGCGGGAAGATTATGAATCAAAAGCTTATTTGGAATTGATCCAGGAACTTTCCAATGCCAATGAACAGTTTGAGATGGAGGGGGGGCACAGCATTCATGCTGATGTGGAGCAGACACTCCTGGGATTGGGGTTTAAGAAATCAGATATGGAGCGCCCTGTGCATGAATTTAGCGGTGGCTGGCGCATGCGCATAGAACTGGCCAAGATTTTATTGCGCAGACCGGACTATATTTTACTGGACGAGCCCACCAATCACCTGGATATAGAATCCATCCAATGGCTTGAAAATTTCCTGGCGACATACAATGGCGGTGTTTTAATTATATCGCACGACCGTGCTTTTCTTGATAATGTAACTAACCGGACCCTGGAACTCTCTCTGGGAAAGATATATGATTACAAGGTCTCCTATTCAAAATATGTGGTATTGAAGGAGGAACGAATTGCAGTGCAAAATGCCTCCTATGAGAACCAGCAAAAGCTGATCCAGGATACAGAAGATTTCATCAATCGTTTCAGGTATAAGGCCACCAAGGCAGTACAGGTACAATCACGTATTAAACAGTTGGATAAACTGGACCGTATTGAAGTGGAGAAGGAAGATAATATGGGGATGAACCTAAAGTTTCCCCCTTCCAAACGTTCGGGAACCATCGTGGTGGAAACAATTGGTCTGAAGAAACATTATGGAGAGATCAAGGTTTTGAACGGGGTTGATATGGTGATTGAACGAGGCGAAAAAGTGGCCTTTGTGGGAAAAAATGGTGAAGGAAAAACTACCCTGTCGAGGATCCTGGTCGGCGAACTTGATTTTACCGGACAACTGAAAATGGGGCATAATGTGGAACTTGGGTATTTTGCCCAGAACCAGGATGAGATACTGGATGGGAACCTTACTGTGCTGGAGACAGTTGACCATGCAGCTGTGGGTGATATCAGGACAAAAATTCGTGATATTCTTGGAGCTTTTCTCTTCAGCGGAGAGGATGTGGATAAGAAAGTAAGGGTGCTATCGGGTGGAGAGCGCTCCAGGTTGGCCATGGCCAGGATGCTGCTGCAGCCTTTCAACCTTCTGATTCTTGATGAGCCCACCAACCACCTGGATATGCGATCAAAAGATATCCTGAAAAAAGCATTGCTGGCCTTTGATGGTACGCTTATTGTGGTTTCCCACGACAGGGATTTTCTGGATGGTCTGGTGGACAAGGTTTTTGAGTTCAGGGATCAGAAAGTTAAAGAGCACCTGGGGGGGATTTATGAATTCCTTGAGCGGAGAAAGTTAAGCACCCTTCAGGAAATTGAACGGAAAGAAAAGCCGGCGAAATCAGCAACTGCTACTGCCCGTCCTGTTGCAGTTTCCTCAAAGGGGGATGATGTAAGGCCTGCCAGGGAGACAGAGCAGGAGAAGCAGTCCAATAAGGCACAGTACGAGGAGAAAAAACTGCAGGACAAGAAGACCAGGAAGATTGCTAATCGTGTGAAATCTCTGGAGCATGAGATTGAGCAGATTGAGGAGGAGCTTGCGAAAATGGATGAGATATTGATGAATCCCGACAATATTGATGGAATGCATGTGTATGAAGCCTACGAACAGCTTAAAAACAAGCATGACGAAGCACTCTCGTCCTGGGAAAAGCAGACAGAGTTGCTTGAGAAAGTGTCGTCAAAGAGAAAATAGTTAATTTTAGGAACATGGGAAGAAAGAGTATACTGATATGTTGCTATATCTTAGCCGGTCTGGTTGCTGGATGTGCTTCTTCAAAAAAAGCCAGCATTGAAGATGTTCAGGGTCATATGGCTTCTTTGTATAATCCCAGCAGACTTTCATTGCATCCCGATTTCTCTGTGTATCATGATAACAGTAACTATTCTGTATTGTATATCAGAGCCTATCCCTCCGAATTAAGGTTTAACCAGGCCAATGAAGATTCCGAATACAGGGCCCTGCTACGGGTAAAATACGAACTAATAAAGCTGGAGGAAATTGGAGACGAGGGCGATCTTCTGGTCGATTCGGCATCGGTGGTCTACAAGTTGAGAGAGCGGGAAGAAAAGAGTCCGGCGTTTTTCGCATCCCTTTCCATACCAGTCAGACAGGGCCTGCGTTATATGCTAAAGGTAGAGACAAAAGATTTGAACCGGGGCAGTATAGGTATCAAGTACATGTATCTGGATAAGACCGATCCCAATGGAGCACAGAATTTCAAAGTAATCTCTTCCTATTCGGGCTATCCTAAATTCATGCGCTTTTTTCTTCCCGGAGAAAAGTTTCATATTCAGTACAGGAATCCGAATGTAGATTCTATCTATGTAGACTATTTCAGTCTGAGCAACGAATTGCCCCGTCCACCCATTACAGCCACCTCTGATTATACCATGAATTATACCCCCGACACAAGTTATGTCTTTCCTATAGTGGATACAGTGGAGTATAACCTTCGTATGGAAGGCATGTATCTTGTGAAGGTGGATAAAGAACAGGATCAGGGACTTACCCTCTTCAATTATGGAGGTACCTTTCCAGAGGTAAAGTCTCCACAGGAGCTAATGGAGCCTCTGTTCTATCTGGCCACGCTTGCCGAGTACAGGGATATGAGAACAGAGTCAAACAGGAAACTGGCAGTAGATAATTTCTGGTTGAAAATGGGAAACAGTGTAGATAAGTCCAGGGAGTTGATTCGGATATACTATAATCGGGTTGTATACTCAAACCTGTACTTTTCCTCCAACAAGGAAGGTTGGAAGACAGACCAGGGCATGATCTTCATCCTATTCGGACCACCTAGCAGGATACAGATGACAGGTAAGGGAGAAAGCTGGTTCTATTTTGAAAATCGCAGAAGTAAGGTTGCGGAGTTCAAGTTTGAACGTGGGCAGGATGCTTTTTCAGATCAGAATATGATGTGGCAAAAAAACACCGATTCACAGATGTTTCGGAACGAAGCGATTCGTTCCTGGCGGAATGGAAAGGTATATTCGATGGGTAACTAATGGCAAAAAACGACAATTTTATTTTCGGTGTACATGCAGTCCTGGAGGCTGTTAATGCAGGTAAGGACCTGGATAAGGTTCTTGTAAGAAGAGGCGCTGGCTCAGAGGGGATAAAGAAGTTGCTGGGAGCTTTAGGCAGGATGGAGATTCCTGTACAACTGGTACCGGTTGAAAAGCTGAACAGGATCACCGGCAAGAACCATCAGGGAGTAATTGCTTTCCTTTCGGAGGTTTCCTATGTGGATATTACAACATTGCTGCCATCAGTTTTTGAGAAAGGACAGGAACCATTGATCCTGTTGCTTGACGGTGTATCGGATGTTCGCAATTTTGGTGCCATTGCACGCAGTGCAGAATGTGCAGGGGTACATGCCATTGTTATTCCCGCATCAGGGAGTGCCGCCATTAATGCCGATGCGGTTAAAACTTCGGCCGGGGCACTTCACAGGATTCCTGTATGCCGACATCGCGACCTGCTTACTGTGATGAGATTTTTGCAGGACAGCGGTTTAAGGATTTTTGCTGCCAGCGAAAAAGCTGCCCAATCGATGCATTCTACTGATATGACCGGTCCTGCCGGGTTGATCATGGGGAGTGAAGATACCGGCATCTCACAGCAATTGCTAAGATATGCAGATGCATTGATATCCATCCCAATGAAGGGAACCATTGCCTCGCTGAATGTATCGGTTGCGTCCGGAGTAGTGTTGTTTGAAATGCTACGACAGAGAGAAGTCTGATCCCGAAATTTATTCCAACGGAAGTTGCCGGTTGAAACTTTCCTCCAGGGAGATAAATGTTTCAGTCCTCGATATACCCTTGATAGCCTGCACCTTATCAACAAGAAGAAGTTTCAGGTCCTCATTATTCCTGGTATATATTTTAATAAAAATGGAATAGCCACCTGTGATATAATGACACTGGGTTATTTCAGGTATTTGCTTCAGTTGCTCCACAACATCAGGATAGAGGTGGGCACTATCCAGGAAAATACCCACATAGGCACAGGTATTAAAACCGATCTTTTTTGGATTAATACTAAATTCCGAACCGGTAATTACTCCTACTTTGGAAAGGCGCTGGATCCTCTGATGGATGGCGGCGCCTGATACCTTGCACTCCCTGGCTACTTCCAGGTAGGGAATGCGTGCATTTTTTGTAATCAGAGAGAGGATCTTGCGATCGAGTTCGTCAATATGGTGTGTATCTTCCATTAGTCTGCCTGTTAGTATTCTGTTGCGTTTTCTCAAATGTAATTACAATTTGAAAGAAATTAGCAAGAAACAGTGTGATTTTAAACATATACCCGCCCCAACCTCTTACAAATGAAACTATT
>Ga0209633_10003969_pt1 | contig 13495 bp, 12 predicted proteins | sample Cruoilmetagenom1_FD_187290 | JGI IMG/M metagenome (GOLD analysis project Ga0209633, IMG submission 187290) | Oil polluted marine microbial communities from Coal Oil Point, Santa Barbara, California, USA - Sample 1 (SPAdes) (version 2) | ecosystem: Environmental > Aquatic > Marine > Oil seeps ... | reverse complement strand
TGTCCGGATCTAAGTAATCTGGTGTTCCGTCATCATCTGTATCATCATTAGTTGGGTCTCCATCTCCATTTGTATCCTCATCTATAGTTAATATACCATCATTGTCATCATCATCATCTAAATAATTAGCTATACCATCATTATCAGTGTCATCATTTAACGGGTTACCATCCATATCAACATCTTCATCCCTAGTCCTCACAGTGTCATTATCATCATCAACATCAACAAAATTCGGAAAAGTATCTTCATCTGTATCATCATCGTTAACTTCACCATCTCCATTTAAATCTTCAAATATATTCAAAATACCATCGTTGTCGTTGTCTGCTCTAACAACTTGCGCTAATTCAATATGAAATAACAAAGGTTCGTTACTACCAATACCTAGGGTTCCGAAATTTCCATAAGCCAATCCAGAAGGGAAAAATAAAACTCCTTTGCCATTATTATCAAAAGCTATTGGTTCGCCAGGTTCTGAAATATTCGTACCACTTTTGAAATTAGGGAATCCATACTTCCATCCCTGAATTACACCTGTTAGATTTAACCAACCTCTTGTAGTATTAAAACTAATATTTTCATCAAATTTTATACTATCTAACAAAAATCCTCTATATTTTACAAATACAGAATCATATCGCGTTGGATTTTCATTTTCACCACCATTAATCTTCAAATAATATAATTTGTAATCAATTTCTTCATGGGTAATATTCTGAGTTTCGACTTGAGAAAACAATGAAGTTTCGCCATTTTGAATTGAGTCTATATTACCAAAAGGTTCATTAACATTAGCTGGTATATAAAAATGTGTTTGTAAATATTCTATCAATGTAGCATCGTCAAGCAAAGCTTGTGCAGCCGCATCAAAATCATCTGCCGTATTGTCATCATTATTACAAGAAAAAACTATGATTACTAAGGTTAATATAGAAAGTATATATTTTAATTTCATTTAATTTATTATTTATTTATCTTCTTTTTAGCTGAGAATTTGAGGGCGCAATTTACAGTTATTTTCTAAAAGAATTCAATTGAATTTAGATTTAACAAAATTTTATTAACAGACTAAGAAGTTCCTCTAACAATTCCTTCTAAAAAGTCGCCAACATAATAGGCAACAAGTGCTGCAACAATTCCCATTAAAATAGTTGTTACTGTACTTGCAAGTTTGTTTTTATGATTCACTACACCTTTTAAATAACCTATAATACCAAATGCCACTAAAGTTAGTATTGAAGACCAAACTAATAAATTTAAATCTTGTTTCTTAAAATAATCAAGAACATAAATTAATAAAGGAACAAAACCTAAAACAATAAAAGAAATAAATGTAATAGACCCTATTTTAAAAGGAGATTTGTCACTTTGAATCATCCCTAATTCTTCCTTCATCATTACGTCTACCCAACGATCGTCATCAGCAATAATAACTTGTACAACTTGTTCTAAAAGATCACCCTCAAAACCTTTTTCCTGATAAATTTCACGAATTTCTTCAATTTCCTTTTCACGCATATTCTCTATTTCCCAATACTCAATCTTTTTATGCTTTTCATAATTATCCTTCTCAGATTTAGCAGACAAATATGCACCGATAGACATCGCAAAACCATCAGCAAACAGATTAGCAAAACCTAGGATAATAATAACAGCTGAATCTAATCCTGCACCTGCCGCACCTGCTACAACGGCAAAAGTGGTAATACTTCCATCAATACCACCATATACGAATTCTCCTAGATAATCTTGAAACTTTTGTACAAATGAATTTGTAGTACCGTGCACTTTATTTTCAAGAATTTCGTTTGGCATAATTATCTAGTTAAAAGCATTCTTGCATTAGAATTTTTTGCCCAAACCTCATGAAGGACTCCTTTTGGAAGTACGATAGTATCATTTTCTTTTAAAATATAGATTTTTCCCGCCATTGACAATTCACATTCTCCTTCAATAACATGTAAAAACGCATCTATAGGTGTTGAGTGTTCTGATAAACCCTGACCTTTTTTTAATACCAATTGTAAAACTTTACAATTACTATTTGTAAAAATTGGTTTAATTTGCTTTACTTCAGAATAATCTAGACTTTTTAAGAAATTAACGGTGGTTTGACTCATTTTTTTAATTAAAGAAATTTTTATATTCATTTAAATGTGAACTTATATTCGAAGACATAAGTTTACCCTCATTGACTGAATTAATAACTTTTAATTTGTCGACTTTATTAATTAATGGCAATAAGAAAGTGTGCAAATTATCATGTGATGCTCCTTTCATAGTACATTTATCAAAAATTGTAGTTATTTCATCTGATAAGGTTTTTTCTAAATTCTTAAAATCGTCAACACTATGCGATTTATCATTGTTTAAAATGGCAATCAACTTTTCAATACCTTGAGTAGTTTCTATATTGGCTTCCCATTTTTTATCTCCATCAAGGCTCATTTGTTGAAGCCAGTTATTTTGGCCTTGCATTCTCATACCTTGACCTTGACCTCTACCCTTTCCATTGCCCATACCTTTTCCTTCTCCTCCATGCTCATTTTTAAAATGTGTTTCAAACCATTCTGGACGTTCTATTTCATTATCATAAATATAAGCTGCTATTTTTACTAGATCGCCTTCTTTAAAAGCTTGTTTTGGCATTGCCTTAAATTGTTTTATTGCATCACGCATTAACCCATTTTCTTCCTTTGGATCTTTAGTCCAACTTACAACAGCATCAACAAAACTTTCTTTAGAGTTATAACTTCTTTGGTATCGTCTTTTAACTGCTACCATTGGTGGTGCAATTATCTCGTCATGAGATTTACTGGTTACACTATGACATACATAACAATTATTTTTAAATAAGGTATACCCTTCAGATTGATCTATTGCGGTTTTATTCGCGGCAATTGGGTCTAAATTCGATTCTTTATTCTCTGATTTTTTATTACAACTTGCAATAAAAAAAGGTACTAATATTACTATATAAATTTTTTTCATTTGTTCCTGTTTTACAAATATAAGTTTAATTTTTTGTTTACGCTATCGCCCACACTGCTCATTAGCGCTCGTAATAATTTCCGTAAATTTATCTAAAGAAATATATTGAGGTACATAATTAACTCCATTTGAAACTAGTAAACTGTTATAACTCCTCATATGATTTCTAGAACCACATTCTAGCTTATCATATACATTTAATAAATCTGTTTTAGAAGTTCTAGATTCAAGTTGATCTAAATCATTTATATCTAAATCTTCAATGAGCGCTCCTACTTTATAAGCTTCTACCAGTGATATATTTGATTGTGTTGTCAATTCATTGTAGAATTCTTGTAATGTTTGATTTGAAAATACACCTCTTTCTGCTGATGCGGGATCCTCTATATTATATACTTTTAATGTGGCTAACACCATATCCATATGTTGTTGCTCACTTTGTGCAATACTATTGAATATTGCCACTCCATATTTGTCAAATGAAAATAAATAAACATCTCTTGCTAATTTTTCTTCTTCTCTCGAGAATTTTAAGTCATCTATTTCGACTTGTGATAACAATTCTGATTCCGGTTCGATCAGTGCAGTTGTTTCATCATCTGAACAACCAGTTGTAGCTGCAAATATAACAGCCATTATAATTAAGATTAATTCTTTAGAAGCAAAAAATATATTCGCTTTGTCTTTGACATTCTTCTTTAAAAAATTCATGATATTTCTGTTTTATATTATTCAAATACAATAGCAAAAACAATACCTAATTTATATATTATCAGTAACTTAAGTTACATAACTTACTGTTTATAATGAAATTAAATAAGCGTATTAACAATTAAAAAATCAAGACAATGCTTACCACAATTTTAGTCAGTCTAAATTTATAATAGATTTAAATTCCTGGTGATCAAACGAATAATTCAACAAACTTAGGGTGACAACAAATCTACCTTTCACAACCCCGAATAGCCTAAAACAAATAAAATAAGTACTTTAAAATTTTTAAACAAAAAAATGGATACTGATCTCAATCAGCATCCATTTATAATATAGTATTTCCATGTTAGTTAATTAAGACTAACTACCTAAAATTAATTTTACGCATCCGTAAATTTAACGGTGTTACTTCAAGATATTCATCATCTTTAATATATTCCATACATTCTTCTAAAGAAAATTCAACTTTGGGAAATATTTTGGCCGCTTCATCAGCACCGGAGCTACGTACATTAGATAATTTTTTTCCTTTTATTAGATTTACACCCATATCATCTTGACGGCTATTCTCTCCGACAACTTGTCCTTTATAAATTTCTTGATTGGCATCAATAAAAAATTTCCCTCTATCTTGTAATCTATCAATAGCATAAGCGGTGGCTTTTCCTGCTTCAGAAGAAACAATTGCACCGTTGATTACATCATTAAATTCACCCTTAAAAGTATCATATCCGCGAAGACGGTGATTAATAATAGCTTCACCAGAAGTTGCAGTTAGCAATCTATTTCGTAATCCGATCAATCCTCTGGATGGAATATCAAATTCTAAATGTTGTAAATCTCCTTTAGGTTCCATAACTAACAAATCACCTTTACGTAAAGTTACCAAGTTAATAACTTTACTTGATGAAGCTTCAGGTACATCAACAACCATTGTTTCATAAGGTTCACATTTTTGACCATCAATGTCTTTGAATATCACTTTAGGTCTCCCAACTTGTAATTCATACCCTTCTCTACGCATAGTTTCAATGAGTACAGATAAATGCAAAATACCTCTACCATACACATTAAATTTATCTTCAGAATCAGTTTCTTCAACACGAAGTGCTAAGTTTTTTTCTGTCTCTTTAAATAAACGATCACGTAAATGACGAGAAGTAACGAACTTTCCTTCTTTACCAAAAAATGGAGAATTATTAATAGTAAATAACATACTCATCGTAGGCTGATCTACTTCTATTCTAGGCAATGCTTCCGGATTCTCTATGTCTGCAATGGTATCCCCAATTTCAAAACCTTCAATACCTGTTATAGCGCAAATATCTCCACTTCTAACTTTTGAAACTTTTGCCTTTCCCATGCCTTCAAAAACATGCAATTCTTTTATTCTAACCTTTTTAGTCAAGCCATCAGCTTTACAAAGCATATATTCTTTACCTTCTTCAAGATCTCCTCTAAAAACTCTACCAATAGCTATTCGTCCAGTAAAAGCTGAAAAATCTAATGAAGTAATTTGCATTTGAGGTGTCCCATCTCTATAAGGTGCTTCTGGAATATTTTCTAAAATTGCATCTAATAACGGAATAATATTATCAGTTGGCTGTTGCCAGTCAGTACTCATCCATCCATTTTTTGCAGATCCATATATAGTTGCGAAGTCTAATTGATCTTCAGTTGCATCTAAGGCGAACATCAAATCGAACACTTTTTCATGAACGAGATCTGGTGTACAATTTTCCTTATCAACTTTATTAACAACAACAATAGGTGTTAGACCTAACTCTAATGCTTTACCTAGTACAAATCTTGTTTGAGGCATTGGTCCTTCAAAAGCATCAACCAATAATAAAACGCCATCAGCCATTTTTAATACACGCTCTACTTCACCACCAAAATCGGCATGACCAGGAGTATCGATTACATTGATCTTTACGTTATGGTAATTTATAGATACATTTTTTGAAAGAATAGTAATACCACGTTCTCGTTCTAGATCGTTACTATCTAATAATAAATCTGTGCGTTCCTTACGATCGTCTAATATTTTTGCTTGATCAATAATTTTATCAACCAAGGTAGTTTTACCATGATCAACGTGTGCTATGATAGCTATATTTCTAATAGATTGCATCCTTATGATTTTGAAGGCGCAAAAGTAATGGTTTTAATTTATAATCAACGCTGTGGAACGCTATTTTTATGACAATAAAAAATAAAGTGTAACTTTATGATCTAATTCAACTTAACTAAACTTACAATAATGGTTTCCCCTGTAAAAATTTTCATTGTAGAAGATGAAATGATTATTGCTGCAAATATTTCTTTACAGCTAAGTAATTTGGGTTATGAAGTTACAGGTATTGCAGTTAGAGGAGAAGAGGCCATGCTTCACATCAAAGAAAATAAACCTGATATTATTTTGATGGATATCCAATTGAAAGGCAATCTTGATGGTATCGAAACTGTTCAACTTATACAAAAGGAATATGAAATTCCCATAATTTATCTTACTGCCAGTGTAGATAATGTTCATTTTAACAGAGCAAAAGCTACAAAACCATACGCTTTTATTTCCAAACCTTTTAAAAAATTAGATCTACAACGTGCTATTGAACTTACAGTCAGTCGCATGATGAAAAACAATAGTCAAAAAGAGAGTAATGATGATAAATGCGTTTCTCCATTTGTACTAAGTGATTGTATATTTGTAAAACGAAATGAAAAAATGGTTAAAATATTCATAAAGGATATTTATTATATTGAAGCTGAGCGTAATTATTGCCGCATCTTTTCAAAAGAAAGAGAATGTTTGTTAGTGATGACGCTTAAAGATATTGATGAAAAATTACCTCCTGAACATTTTGTTCGTATTCATCGTTCGTATGTTGTCAATCTATCACATGTTGATGAAGTTGCCGGTAGTCATGTTGTTATTACTAAAAAAGCAATTCCACTTAGTAAATCATTAAGAGGTGAATTGTTGAATAGATTACAGACAGTTTAAAAATTATGCAGCTTCTTGAATTTTAAATTCAAAAGAAACATTTGTTCCTTCAGTTGTTTTGTGGATTATTTTACCATCTAACTGCTGAATCAATAATTTTATAAGCTGAGTACCAAAACCTTCATGATCATCAATAGATTTTCCAACACCGTTATCTACTACTTCCAGCTCAAGAGTAAGGTCATTTATTTTTCTTAAACTAATCTTTATTTTTCCATTTTTATTGACAGGAAAAGCATGCTTTAAAGCATTAGTTAAAAGTTCATTAACAATAAGCCCTAAAGGAATTGCAGAATCTACATCAAGTTCTATTGAATCTATAATATAATCTAAGCTTACACGATCTTCAGCACCAAAAGAATCTATTACGTGCCTTCCTAAATTAATAAAATATTCTTTCATTTCAATTGCCGCTAAATTCTTTCCTTGGTACAAGCGTTGATGGATCATACTCATTGAGTAAATCCTATTCTCAATTTCTTGCATAATATTTTTAACTTTTTTATCCTTCAATTGTGCTGATTGTAAGGCTAATAAGCTCGATACAATTCCAAGGTTATTTTTAACACGATGATGAATTTCTTTTAACAAAAATTCTTTCTCTAAGTTTTGTTGTTGAAGTAGTATTCTTTTCTTTCTAATATTTTGATAAGCTATATAAATGAGTAATAATAATAAAAATAGCAAGCCAGCAATAATTATAAACAATGTTTGCGAGAATTGTTGTTGTTTTAATTTTGCTACTTGAATCTTGATGGTACTTTCCTTTTGAGCAACCTCAAACTCAGTCATCAACAATGAAATACGTTGATCGGCTTCTGCTGTAAAAATTTCCTTTTTTAATTTATCGTATTTTGCAAATGCCACATATGCCTCCTGATAATTATGATTTCCTGCATATGCCCTTCCCAACGCTTCATAAGCTTGGCTTAAATAAAATTCATCACCAAAATCTTCAGTAGCCACAGTTAAACATTTTTGTAAATTTTTAATCGCCACACTGTATTTACCTTGCAGATTATTCAGCTTTCCTAAGGATAACCATGACCTCATGATCATAAATTCGTTTTCAAGTAATTCAGCATATCTAACAGCATTTTCACCAGCTTTTGCTGCTATATCATACTTTCCTAAATACGCGTTAAGATCTATTAATGAGATATAAACATCACTTAAATTGTTATAAAACCCATAACGTTCACCAATTATAATAGCCTGTTCGTAATACTTTAATGCGTTTTCATATTCTTTTAAAGCCAAATAATTGTTCCCTACTACATATAAAGTAAAATCATAATCGAGATCATGAATTCCGCGTTCTTCAAAAATAGCGATTGATCTAAGTCCATATTCTAATCCTTTCTCGTATTTTGATTGTTTCCAAAAGAGGTTACTTAAGTCACTATAAGCAAGAGCTATCGCTTTCTTATCTTCTAGTTTTTCACCCAGATCAAGCGATATTAAAACATAATCAGCTGCTTTATCTATTTGCCCTCTTCTTTCAAATACATATCCCAACTGCGTATTTAAAAAAGGTAGATCTTTTTCTAATACTTTTGATTTCGCCTGCTCCAATACCAAAAATGCGCTGTCCAATTTTTCTTTTCGCAAAAGAATTGCACCTTCAGTTATTTGAAACCTTCCCTCCCACAGCGTATCTTTATTAGCAGAAGTAAGCATTAATCCTTTCTTGGTAAATTCTAATGCAGTATTTAAATTACGCGTATGCCAGTAATAGGAAAGATCATTTAAGATATCATAATATACTGAGTCTTTTTCTAAATTAGTAAGCGATGATTCTAATTTATTTAAATAAGAGGCACCAAAATTATCTGTATCAACAAATACCTTTTGATAGGGTGTTGTTTGGGTTGCGTCAACTTCTTGTCCTTCGCAAATAATGGCGCTCAACAAAAGAATTATGACAAAAATTTTAGCCTTTAATTTAATTTTAAACATCGGTATAAATACCTAATTAATAATATTTTACGATTACCAAGTTACAAATTAAATTATCAATAATCTCTTGATAAATAAATAAACACTTTCGGACAATAAATAACTCTCTTCGTCCTAAGCTATTTGTTTTTCTAATTGAATACTAATTATTTAGTTATCAGATAATGTAATTGGTCTGTTATTATGAAAACCCAATATTTTTTATTCATAGTCATTTTACTGTCTGTGGTTTCTTGTAATAATACTCCTCAAACTGATAAGCAATCAGATAAACAAATAAAGGAAAAAATAATAGAGGGAAAAATAACAACTTTTATCGATTCCTATCTTAACAAAAAAGATGAAACTGTGCTCAATGATATTTTAACAGAAAATTATGTTAGACGTATCAATGGTATAACAGTGGCGTCAAATTTAGAAGAGTTAAAAGCTGCAATGAACATATTCTATAGAGGTTTTCCTGATCTACAAATTACTAATGAAAAGAGTTATATAGTAAACGGAGAGGTATTTATACATTTTACTTTTATGGGTACAAACACAGGGTTATTTGCCGAAGAAACAGCGACCAGTAAAAAGGTAAAAATAAGTGGACTGTCACATTTGTACTTTAATGACGAGGGAAAAATGTATCAAGAAGACATGTATTATAATGAATTAGATTTTTTACAGCAATTAGGTCATTCCCTAATTCCACCGGTCACTGAATAAAACTTAGTTAAATAATTCGATCAATAACCAAAATTAATAAATAACAGTAAACTATAATTAAACAAAATGAAAACTTTAAAAATCACATTAGTATTGGTATGCATGTTAATGATAATGCCAATAATTTCTAAAGCACAAAACAAAATCTATTTGGTCCATCAAGATAATGTAAGACCTTCTATGATTGGTGAGTATGAAAAAATTTCAAAAGAATTTCGAGATGCCTGCGAACAGTATCAACCACAAACAAGCTGGATAACTTCAATGACTTCAGATTTTAAATTCTTATTTGTTACACCTATGGAAAAATTTGAAGATATTGCTAAACGACCATTCACAGATATGGCAAAACAAATGGGTGATAAGTTCGGTGACATGTTTGACAGATTTGATGCTTGTTATGATTCTCACACCGATTATGTTGTCATTCTTGATGAGGAGCTTACTTATATGCCAAACGGAATTAAACAAGTTCAAGAAGGAATGGACTACCGTAACTATATCTACATCTATTATACTCCAGAAAATAGAAAAAAAATAAAAGAAGGGATGAAAGCTATTAAAGAAATGTTTTCGAGCAAGGGCTCTAATTCTCATTATCGTGTATATCGTAGTGGCTTTGGTACCTCCGAAAGTTATTATTTAGTTACATTATCTTCTAAAGATGAAATTGATTCTGCTAAAAGAAGTAAGACAAATGATGACCTTTTAGGTCCTGAGCGTTTTGAAACATTTGATAAGGTTATGAAATATGCTACACGTATGGAAGAATATAAAGGACGTATGAGGCCAAAATTAGCATATTCTCCTAAAAAATAAACCAACCCAATCTTTGGACCTGTCATATTCTAGATAATCTGGCAGGTTTTTAACTTTAAATTTAATATTATGAAAAAACTAATTTTACTAGGACTTGCTTTGATACTAGTCACCGCATGTCAAAAACAAGAACAACGCTATTTTTCAGAATCTTCTGAAATAAACACCCTTAAAGCTGGCATCTCAGCTTATGAAAGTGGCGATTGGGATGTTTGGAAAGGTCATTTTGCAGATACAGCAAAAATATATGTGAATTCTAAAAATTCAGTAAATGTTGACACAAGATTAAATGAGCTTAAAGAGGCTGCAGCAGCCTTTTCATCTTATGGTTTTGAAAAGAAGGATGAATACATGGAAATGGTTCTGGATAAAGAAAAGGAAACATGGGTATATTATTGGGCACAATGGACTGGTGAAATTGCTACCAATAAAAAGAAAATATCAGTACCTGTTCATTTAGCTGTTCAATTCACTGATGGCAAAATAACGAAAGAGCATATTTATTTTGATGGTACAGAAATGAATAGAGAAATGGCTTTACTTAAAGAAGCTACTCCGGTGGAAGTAGCTGAATAAATACTTTATATTAGGTATTATGGGCGGTTATATTTTTAAGAATCTATTTAAATTATAAGTTCTTATTCAAAAAACTAAATGGTTATCGATATTGATAATTACTTATTTGGACTACAAAGATAACAACCGCCAAACTACCTGTAATTGTTCATTTTTGATTGAATTTAGCAATTAGATGATCAAAAAAACTGAGAGTTTTGAAAACCTAATATGAACATTTTAATAAACTAACGAAGATGGCAAAGACAACAAGGAGAAAATTCATTTTAACAACATTTTCTATTATAGGAATAGGTGCTATTATTGCTTGGATAGCAAAAAATAGTATTCTACGGTGGTTTATTCGTAGAATAGATAACAAAGGACTTGTCATGTCATTGGCACCGAAAATGAATGATGAAATTTGTGTATTAACCTCATCACAAACAGAAGGTCCGTTTTTTATTTCTTCACCTATTAGGGCTAATGTTATTGAAGATAGAAAAGGTAAGCAAATGAACTTAAAAATGCAGATCGTTAGATTTCCAGACTGTACTCCTATCGAAGGAGCCATTGCAGAGATTTGGCACTGCGATGCAGAAGGAGTTTACAGTGGTTATCCTGAAGATATTTCACATGATCCCTGGAAAGCTATGCAGGTTGCAGGAACTGGTGAAGCTAATGTAAAACCTCTGACTAAAGCTCGATTTTTAAGAGGAGCACAACAAGCAAACGCTGAAGGTATTGTTGAATTCAATACAATTTTCCCAGGGTGGTATGACGGAAGAGCTCCACATATTCATTTCAAAATACTAGTAGACAAAAAAGAGCAATTAACGAGTCAATTCTATTTTGAACCTAAACTTTGTGATGAAATATATCTAAATATTGAACCTTATAATAAATATGGATCAAGTCCATATACACCACAAAACGATATTGTAATAAATCAAGATATTAATGCAGTTGACGGATTATTACTTAATCCTCCTTTACATAAGGATTTACCCGTAAATACATCCATAAAAGTGGGTGTCAATAAAATAAGTTGATCAATCATAATTAATACGACATTTTGGTATCAACTTAGTTCCATCAGTCAAAATAAAAAAGTAAATGAAAATTAATTGTATTAAACATTAACCTTAAAAAAATTATAGCATGAAAAAAATATTAATTACGGGGAGTAGTTCGGGATTCGGTTTTGACGCAGCCAAATACCTAGCAGAAAAAGGGCATCATGTATATGCAACCATGAGAAACTCAAATGACAAAAATTTAAAAGCGTCATCAGATTTAAAGCTATTTGCAACATTGAATAACCTTAAAATAGAGGTTATTGAAATGGATGTTACATCTGATGATAGTGTAAATGCCGCCATAGCAAAGATACCAGAAGTTGATGTTCTTATCAATAATGCAGGACGTGGATTTGGAGGACCTATAGAAGCTTTCTCCTCAACTGACTGTCTCGCTCAATTAGATTTGAATATTGTGGGTACTTTTCGTGCTGCGAAAGCAGTACTCCCTAAAATGCGTGCCCAAAAATCGGGATTGATCATTCAAGTAAGTTCCATAGCAGGACGCTGTTCAGTACCGGGGTTTGGTATCTATCATGCAAGTAAATGGGGTTTGGAAGGACTGAGTGAAGCTTTAAGATATGAGTTGGCTCCATTAGGAATTGATGTTGTAATCGTTGAACCCGGACCTTTCGCTACAAATTTCTTCGAAACAATAATTCCTGCCGGAAATGCTGAAATAGCTTCAGCCTACCAGCATGTAGCAGAATTCAGTCAGCATTTTGAAAATCAAGTTCGTGCAGCCTTCGAAGATGAAAATGCACCAACAGACCCAATGATTGTTGTAAAAACTTTTGAAAAACTAATTGAACACCCTACAGGGAGTCGTCCTCTACGAACTATCGCCGGTTTAGGTTTTGGATTAGAAGAACTCAATAATGTGGTAGAACCCATTAGAAAAGGAGTTCTTGAATCTTTTGAGATAGCCGATTGTGATGGACCAAGTGCACAAAAGGAATCAAAACTTATTTAAAGAAATCAATCTAAATATTATAAAAAAACAAGTTCAAATCTTATTCCTTTTAATCCTTGTATGCCTGTCATCATGTAATAAGAATAACAAACAGGTAGTAACCAATATCAAAATGTATTCCAATACATGGGATGAAATTATAAACAACAGGAAGTTAGAGCTATTTAATGACAATAATTTCACTGCAGACATCACCTTATTAATGAGTCCTGAAAACTTAGTTGGAATAGATAATGCCAAAGAATTTTATTCGAATTACTTAACAGGATTCTCAGAAATTGAATTTACTGTTGTTGATCTTTTTGGTCAGGATGATAAACTAGTAAAACACTGGAATTTTAAGGGGAAACATACAGGTGATTTTTTCGGTATCCCTGCAACCGGTAAACTTGTAGATATAAATGGCATTACAATGGCGAAAATGATTGAGTGTAAAATTGCTCAGGAACAGGATTTTATGGATAATATGGCATTTATGCAACAATTAGGTATCGTATCTTCTCCAGAGAATAAGTCGATCATTCAAAAAATATATGACGATTTCGTTAAAGCTGATATTCCGGCAATCGGTGCAGTTATGGATACAAATGTAGTATGGAATGAAGCTGAAAATTTTCCGCTTGCTGATGGCAATCCTTATATAGGATTTGATGCAATAGTAAAAGGTGTTTTTGGTCGTATTGG
>Ga0209633_10003968_pt1 | contig 13496 bp, 18 predicted proteins | sample Cruoilmetagenom1_FD_187290 | JGI IMG/M metagenome (GOLD analysis project Ga0209633, IMG submission 187290) | Oil polluted marine microbial communities from Coal Oil Point, Santa Barbara, California, USA - Sample 1 (SPAdes) (version 2) | ecosystem: Environmental > Aquatic > Marine > Oil seeps ... | reverse complement strand
CAGCTGGAGTCTTCGCACCACCGGCACCACCTCAAGTGGTCGCACCAAGTGCAACTGTGAGTCGCGGTGCAGTCTGAGCATCTTGTACAGTCGGTACAAGATGCACACCAGGAACAATCGGAGCACCAGGAACACTGCTCCAAGTCTTTGGAATCGGAGCAATGCTTACAGCCAACGCAGTCAGTGAGGCGAACCGAGTTGTGACAATCTGATGAGGCAGTGCAATCCGCACAATTTGTACAGTCTTTGCAATTGATACAGCCGCGACAATTTTTTAATGTAGCAGCGGCCGTCTTGGCCTCGTTTTCATTAAAAAGTTTGCGCCCCCAACGGTTGCTGCCGTCCACCCAATATTTTGATGTTTTTTTCATCTTATATCTCCTTTTTTTACTGGTTTTTGCGTTCATGTTTAAAGCTGCAGTCATGGGTGTCACTCAGTCTCCTGCACTCCCTGCACCGGCTACAGCCGGTGCAGTTCCAACAAAACCGACAATCGTTGGTGCTATTACACTCATAGCACCAATCGAGATCACTACAGTCAGAACACCTGGTGCAATCAAAACAATCGGAGCAATTCTTCAAGTCTTTCGACTCAAAACAATCGGAGCAACTCTCTAATCCATCCGAGTCAAAACAATATTTACAATCTGTACAGCCTGTGAGCCGGTTTGAGCCGGTGCAATTTGTACAATCTGTACAATCTGTACAGTTTGTACAGTTTGTACAATTTATTAAAGAAGCGGCGGCGGCTTCCGCTTCTTTCTCGCTGTATTCTTTTCTTTCCCATCTGTTATTATTTTCGCATGTCCAATATTTTTTTGTCTTTTCCATCTTTTTTTTCTCCTTGGTTTCGGGTTTTGATTTAAGCCCCGGAATACGCCGGGGCTTGGTTGGCTAAGCTTCGCTTTCAATATATTCCATAAGCTTCCTTACGGTTTCACGGTCAGGACAACTTTCAAGGATTTCATCGTCTTGTTCATCTAAAATTCCACCGAAGCGCCCGAAAGCGCAATCGATGAAGGTTTCATGGCGGGCGACGTTGCCGTCGTCTATAAAAGTTATTTTCCAGGCGTCCGGTTCATCGTCGCCCTCTTGGTCAAGATCTCCACGGTTGACCGTAAAAATCTTTGCCATTCCGGTTCTCCCGTTCATTCTTGTACTCCACGCTGCTTCTAATTTTGTTTTCGCTTCGCCTATGTAACTCATTGTTTCTCCTTTGGTTGTTGTCGGTTTTTTTAGTTGATCCCGTCAGTCATTAAATACACTATACACCCTCTTGGTGTATATGTCAAGGGTTAAATGCACTTTTTAAAAAAATAATTAAAATAATTGTTGCTTTGGGTTTGACATCAACTCAAAAATAGATTAATTGTGTATTATTTGTTATTATAACCTTATTAAGCAGGGGCTATATGGCTTTTGATCTTAAAACAATTTTGTTCGCAGCCGGTTATTTTGTCACCTGCCTTTCATTCGTGTTCGCTTTTTTTTATAAATTAAAAAATATGGAAAAGGAAAACAGGATTGTAAAAAAGATAATCTTTATGGAGCAAGGAGGTCTCAACGTCGTGACTGCCAACGCATGCAAGGATTTTCAATCCGGGATGGATCAAAGGATAAATCTTGGATCTGCTATCACTAAGGAGGCGCTTGACCATATAAAATATCTTAATGATAATGTGCTAATTATTATGACTAAGATGGACCTTGAGCCCAGGGCAGTCGGAGCCAAAAGGCAAAAAGGTTTTAAGCATAGGGCTGATGGGGGCTAATGATGGGGACTTTGGATAAAATAATTGAGACAATTGGCGAAATTGTCGAAAACGACAAGACCTTGATTGTTACGACATTGTTATTATATGGTGTTGTCGCTATGTTGCTGTCTCTTGACGGGGCGGTCCAGCTCGTTGAAAAACTTTCGTCTGGGCTGCTTGGCATGGCTATTGGGAGATCGTTAAAATGACTCAAAAAGTATCAAAATTAAATATCTGGCTTAAACATTTCCTCAATGGAGATTGCTCCACCACCTTCCTGAACAAAACAGAGTCAGCAAAAAAAGCAAAATACAAATGTTCGACCGATGATTCTTTTCGTAACGTAGGCCACCAGAACTTTACAAAACTATCGGCAAAAATAAACACTTGGCTCGAAGAAAATGGCCTTTCAGACAATGCCTTAAAAATCAAGATGTTACGATTGCTCGATGCAAAGGAGTCAAAATTCCAAAAAGTTAAGGGTGCTGTCACTTCAAAAAACCTTGATCCTAATGTTAAAAAAGTTGTTGAATCAGGAGCTATTGAATTCGATAAGGACGGAGAAAAAGAATTTGGAACAAGAGAAACCCTTATCCAGATTGACGTTGAAAACCTGGAACTCCAGAGGAGGACCCTCGATATGGCGTTTAAGATGAAAAACTTATATCCGAAACAAGGGATTGACGTTGATGTTTCTGGTGAATTGATAATTCAGCTTGTAGATTTTTGCAAGGACGTCGAAGAATGATTATCCGTATCCCAAATAACGGTTGGCACCCACGCCAGGATCAACTAAAACTTTGGCGTTACCTGGAAAAAGGCGGCAAGCGAGCCGTTGAGGTAGCGCATAGACGTTGGGGCAAGGACGATGTGGCACTCCATTTTACGGCGAAAGAATCTCAAAAAAAGATTGGCAACTATTGGCATATGCTGCCGGAGTACGGCCAGGGGCGAAAGGCGATCTGGAACGCTATCAACCCCAAGACAGGATTAAAGAGGATTGATGAAGCTTTTCCGGAGCCGATGCGAAAAAGAACGTTGAACCAGGAGATGTTTATTGAATTTAAAAATGGATCATCGTGGCAGGTTGTAGGCTCGGACAACTACAATTCTATTGTCGGAGCGCCGCCGGTTGGGATTGTCCTGTCAGAATGGGCGATCTCAAACCCAATGGCCTGGGCATACCTGGCTCCCATCCTGGAGGAAAACAACGGGTTTGCAATTTTTATCTACACGTCCAGGGGCAACAATCACGGGAAAACCACATATGAGCATGGTTTAAAAACAGACGGCTGGTTTGCCGAAAAAACCACGGCGGAACAGACTGACGTTTTTACAATTAAACAGCTTAAAAACATTAAGACTGAATACATCAAGATTTTTGGCAAAGAGCTTGGCTTGGCAATGTTTAACCAGGAGTATATGTGTTCTTTCTCTGGCGCCACCCTGGGGGCATACTTCGCCCAGCAGATTGAAAAGGCCCGGGCCACAAAGAGGATAGGTAAAATTCCGCACCGAACAGGGATTGAGGTTGATACTTTTTGGGACCTTGGCGTCGATGACTCAATGACCATCTGGTTTATGCAGCCGGTGGGACAGACTTATAATTTTATTGATTATTATGAGGGATCTGGATACGGTCTCGAACATTACGCTAAAATGATGAAAGGACAAAAAGAGGGATCTGAGCACCGTGGGGAGTATGTTTATGGTAATCATTTTATGCCCCATGATGCAGCACAAAGAGAGATGACTAACTCGGAGATTGCAAAATCACGGGTTGAGGTTGCCGAGGGCCTTGGGATTAAACCTATCACGGTTGTTCCACGGGCCAGGAATATGGATCTAATCGTCAATGTCCATATTCCAGCGGTTAGGAATATATTGTCACAATGTAATTTTGATGAGACATTGTGCTTTGACGGTATATCCGGCCTAGAAAATTATAGAGCAGAATATGACAATAAAAAGAAAAAACTTGGCAACAGGCCGGTCCATGATTGGTCGTCCCATCCCTCTTCGGCTTTTATCACTTTCGCTGTGTCGGACCATAGAAAAGATAATTTACCAAAATTAAAACCGCCTGGATCTGGTGTGTCAGGTGGTGGAGGATGGATGATAGGATGATAGATAAAGCCACTGGCAACAGGACTGCCAAAAAAAAGATGGACGAAAAAATTTATAGCTCAACTGAGTTGAGTGATTTTACCGAAATTAATAAGATCTGGGCCTGGTGTGCCAGGTGGTGGGGGAGGGATGATAGCATGATAGATAAAATTATTGCTGAAAGAGAGGAGAACAATATAAACAGCAACCAGGTTGACCACAGGACGGCCAAAAAAAAGATGGACGAAAAAACCATGGTTGAGGGAATAGAAAAAGAGTTGACACAGGCCTTGGGAAAAGGGTCGAATAAAAGGCCTTGTAATGTTAGGACAGCAGTTAATATTTTATTAGCATTAATTGAATCAAAGATTGAGTTTGCCCTGGTGCAGAGTAAGGCCATGAATGGTATTGACGTTGGGCCTGGATGGGGCGTGAAACAATCAGACGGGGAAGACTCTATCGCCGAATCAATCTATGACTCAACCGATTTGATCGATCTCCCAGCGTTTTTGCCCTTAACAGATCTCACGCCGGAACAATTTGCAACGATCCGAAATGGGGATCTCTTTCATGTTGATGGCCAAACAATGCACGTTCGATACGAAAAAAACTATATCCCCGGCTTGAGATCGTTGCAGGTCGTCAAGGGTAATGATTAGCGATGCCAAAGAAAAAAGACGCTCTGTTAAGGCAAGCCAGGTTACGGTTTAACGCTGCCAGAAAGATGGACAAAGAAGAACGCAAGCTTGCAGATGACGACACACGTTTTGCCATCAACGATGAGGGGTGTCAGTGGGACAAAAAAACCCGAGAAATACGGGAAGGAGCGAACCCACCAAGACCATGTCTAGTTATGAATAAAACTGCTGAAAAGATTTCCCAAACTGAGGGGGATTTCCGCAAGCTGAAACCGGCTATCAAAGTCAAAGCGGTTGATAGTCAGGCTGACCCCAAGATTGCCGATATAATTTCTTCAATCATCAGGGCAATTGAATATAATTCAATGGCCCGGGCGGCTTATAACACTGCCCATTCTTGTGTCCTCCATGGTGGCCGAGGGTTTTGGCGAATAAATATTGTGGACTCTGAGGATGATCCGTTTGAGCAGGATGTTGAAATAGGCCGAATCCCAAACAGCTTGTCTGTGACTTATGATCCTTCTGCCAAAAAAATTGACCGGTCAGATGGAAATTTTTTCTTCATCTCACAGGACATGGCAATTGATGAGTTTAAAAAAGAATATCCTGAAATCCAGGTTGAAGATTGGCCGGACGATGAATCATACAAGGGCTGGAAGCGTGAGGACTCTGTAAGGATTGCAGAATATTGGTGGAAGGAAAAAGGCACTAAAACAGCTTATCGTGTTGACCGGGATGGCACTCAAAGGACTGTCTGGGAGCTGAATGAAGGAGAGGTTGCCTTAAAAACAAAAGAAGTTAACCATCCGAAAGTTAGGTGGTGTAAGATGGTGGCTAACGAAATTATTGAGGGCCCGGTTGACGATTGGCCGGGGAAATATATCCCAATCATCTCCGAGCTTGGGCTTGAGACTAATATCAATGGCGTACAAAAAACCCGTGGTATGGTTCGATTTGCCAAAGAGCCACAGCAAATGTATAACTATTGGACAAGCGCCGAAGCGGAGCAAATACAATCTGTCCGAGAGCCTTACATGATGACGCCTACCATGATGGGCGCGCACCAGGCTCAATGGGATCTGTCAGCGACTAAAAACTATAAATATCTTTTTTTCGAAGCAGATCCGAAAATTTCAGGCGGGAGGCCGTTTAGGGAAAATCCACAGCAAGTATCAACTGCCATGCTTGCGGCCAAGGAAGGCATGGAACATGATATCATGTCTGCGATGAACGTTTACCGGGCGTCGCTTGGCGACCAGGGATCGGAGGTATCAGGCAGGGCAATAATGGCCAGGACAGCACAGGCGAACATATCTGGCTATAATTATACTGACATGTTTGAGTATGCGCTCATTTATTCTGCCAAAGTTTTAATTGATATTATTCCACATGTTTATGATTCGGAGCGTATTATACGTATTAGGGGAGAGGGTGACACAGAGAGGTCAGTACCTATCAATGCAAGGCCCGAGTCTCCGATCATGCAGCAAGGGGAGTTCGACCCTGAATTTATTGTCCAGACTGATTGCTCAGATTATATTAACGACATCAGCATTGGTAAGTATGATGTTGTGGCGACCATTGGCCCTGATTATGCGACACAGCGAGGAGAGGCGTTAGATACGCTGCTTAAAGTTTTAGAAATTATGCCGAACCTCGCTGCCACGTCACCTGACTTGGTTATAAGCCTTCTCGATATGCCAATGTCTGATGAATTATTGGAGCGGGCGAAGAAGCTTGTCCCACCTGGCTTAAGAACATTGGAGCCTGGAGAAGAATCACCAGAAGAACAAGGACCAACACCAGAACAACAGATAGAAGCTGGAAAGCTTGACCTTGAACAGAAAAAATTACAACTGGAAGGGATTAAAACCATGATTGACGGTTTCGATTCCAAGGTTGACGCAATATCAAAATTAATGACGGCTGAGGCTAAAGAACAGGGCCAGCAGTTGCAGGAAATAACCGCTTTTGTTTCGGCCATGAAAGAACGGGAGCAATTGCAACGACAGCCGGCACAACCCCAGGAGGTTTAAATGGCATTAGCGATAGTACGGAACCAAAATTTTATTGAAATTACAGGCATCGCCGCCGATTTGAGGCCGATTGATATTTTTAAAGACGATTTTGATCATAGGATCAAACGTATTGAATTAAAAGGTCTTGCATATGATATTTGTGTCATTAAGCATGACACAGACGCAGGCCCGACAATCACAACATTGTCTTGTGCTGCGGCCCTGGTTGACCGGGTATATTTTGATAAGGGCGGGCAATTTTTAAAACCAATGATAGACTTTAGCGAATGTACCTTTGCTGGAGCCCATAAATTAATAATTGAGTTGGCGTAAATGGAAGATAATTTAATAAATGAAGCTGTCATGTCTCTCGCTAAATCAGGGGTAACCCCTTCCCTGGTTAACGGTAAAATTTGCTTCGCCACGACACAAAAACCTGGTGGCCCTTGGGTTTATATCCGATATTCGAGGCATAATTGTACCATACTTAGGACCTTTATCCACCAGTTGATCTCGAAACGATTACCTGCCAAAGAAAGGTTTATCCCGTCTGAATGCCAGGGCTGCTATAAAGTTGTAATCCGGCCTGAAAGTTATAATGATTTTTTAAGCCTGCTCCCCATTATGCGGAAACTTGATTTTGCATCAAAACTTGGCATTGAAAAACGGGAATCGGTTGACGCATTGTATGGGGCTTATTTTTATTGTGACGGATTAGATCATGGTAAATTGAGACTTGATCAAGTAAACCTTGCTTTAACCGGTACAAAGATGACCGCATTTTTAAAACGAGGCTGTACAGAGTACGAGGCCGAATTTGGGCCATCTGACACCTGGGAGATTAAACCTGGCCAGATGGAGATCGAAAAAGAAGTGTTTGCCCGGGTAACGATTGATAACTTTAAAATGCCGCAGACTAAAACAGACAAGAAAAATATTATGGCATCCTGGGAAAAATTCGCTAATGCGCTGGGGCCTGATTATAGAGGTGCCCATAATTATATTACATATGGAGGAAACAAAAAATGTCAAAAGCAAACCGCCTAAAAAGCGGAAAGAAGGCTCTGAACGATATCGAAAACAAGAGCAAAGAACTATTTAAAATGGAGATTATTGTGGACGATAAAGAAAATATCACTGTTCGTGGTCCGATCAATGATCCCCTTATGGTTATGCGCCTTTTGTCTGGTGCCATGAATGTTGTTGTTGACCACAATTTTTCCACGGCCAAATTAAATGCAGACATTGAAGCTGGCCGTAAGGAAAAAGAGAAAAGCCGAATTATAAAAGCATTATAGAGAATGATTATTATGGATAAATTTTTTATGGAAAACAACTTTAAAAATTATCAAAAAACGACAATACAGCCTATGAGACCGTATGTCATAGGCGAAAACACTACTGGTTGGGCAATTCCCCGGAAAGATAAGCTCGAAAATGGCGGCATGGTATACGTGGATGCTGATGGGGCATATCAGTACGTGTCGAAAAAAAGCTTTGAAGCTTTTTACGATGAGTGTGAAGGAGTTTCATTCGGGGCTGCTTTGGAGGCGTTGAAACTTGGACTCGCTGTTCGTCTCCCACAATGGACTGAAGACGTAACGATAAGGGCGCAATTTCCAGATGCTAATAGCAAAATGACAGCACCTTATTTGTATGTCGAGAGTAGGGTTGGCCTTGTCCCGTGGAAAGAAACAATGATTGAGCTATTCTCAGAAGATTGGATGATTGTAGATTAAAAAAAACCTGCAAGCGTGGCGTATCAATTGATAGCCGGGCGTATCAGGTAGGGTAAACCGGATTTTTTAACATATAGATAGCCGGTGCGAACCGAGAAGGAGTAAAAATGTTTGACGAAGATGGTAATCCGATTGGAGAGGTACCCCCGATTGAGGGAGAAAAAGCAGGCCTGGGAACAGGTGAAGGCGAAATAAGCCCCGGTGAAACCGGAGAGGAAGGATTACAGCCAGGCGATGAAGGGTTTGTTGCGTCTGAACCTGAGAAGGAACCGACCATTAAAGATCTTATGGATCGGTTGAATCAGCAAGAAACGCAGATTGACAAGGCGAACAAAAGAACACAATACCTTCAGCGCAAATTGACCAGGGGACAGACCCCTGAGAAAATAGAATCAAAGTCAAAGCCTGACGAATTAGACTTTGAGACTAATTCGGAGTTTGTTGAAGCCCTTACCGATTGGAAAGTTGACCAACGGGAAATTACCAAGGCTGCAACAAGGGCAGAACAAAGCTCGAAAGAACGGGAAAAGGATTTTTTTTCCGTTATTGACTCTGGTGCTGAAAAGTACAAGGACTTTAACGAGGTTGCCAGAAAAACACCTGAGCAGGGTGGCCCAACGGTTAACGAAAATATGCTTGAAGCCATGATTGATTGTGTTAATGCAATGGATATCGCCTATTTTCTTGGCCAGAATGTAGATGAGTCGAAGAGAATATCTAACCTTTCGCCTATTGGTGCAGCGAGAGAGATAGGAAAAATTGAAGCAATGTTTTCAGGCGGCGGCAAGCATGCTGTCCCACAAAAAACAAAAACAAAAACTGCTACCCCATCCAAGCCAATAGAGGGTAAAACCAAGGTTGATTTAGACCTTGCAGATTTAAGCACAGATGATTTTATGTCAGCAAGGAATAAAAAGTTCGGGGTAGAATAAAAAAGGAAAATAGCTATGGCTAACGCTTTTAGTAACCCCTCAGTAGTAGCAAAAGAGGCTCTTCGACATCTTAAAAATGAATGTGTCATGGGCCGACTAGTTTATCGTGGATATGAAGAGGAGTTCATGAAAAAACATAATGGTTGGAATCAGGGTGATTCTATATCCGTTAATGCCCCTGTTTATTTTAGGACCAAATCCGGTAGGACCGTGGATACCGTGGATTTAAAAGAAAGGAAAACTACATTCACGGTTGACAAATGGGAGCATGTGGCGTGGAAACTCAACGCCGAAGAAATGACATTGAGTTTAGACAAATGGTCTGAGCGGTATCTTATGCCAGCCATGCAAGCCCTCGCTAACAAAATTGACGTTGATCTTCTTGGGCTTTACAAAGGCGTTCCTAATCAGGTCGGCGTACCTGGGACAACCCCTTCAACCTTTTACGTTTTCGCCCAGGCGAAGGCCAGATTGACAGAAGAGGGTTGTCCCCTGGACAACAGGTATTGTGTCATTGAAGCACAGGCATGTGCCAAGATTGCCGATACCCTGAAGGGGATCTTTCAGCAGTCCATTGTTACCCAGGCAATCAGGAAAGGTCAGATCACAAAATCCTTCTCCGGTTTCGCCATGTACGAAAGCCAAAATATTAACACCCATACGGTAGGTGCATGGGCTGGGGTGGCCGATATCCAAAAGAATGTGGCTAGTTCGGAAGGTGATACCACTGTGGCGCTAAAATCAACAGGCACCGCAGAAACAGCTAACCTCGGGGATATCTTCACTTTTGCCACGGTAAACAGCGTTAACCCTGTTTCTGGTATTGCAACTGGTAGTTTGCGGCAATTTGTTGTTACCGAAGCGGCCAGTATGGACGGCTCTGGGGAAATTGCTGCCTTAAAATGTATCCCAGGTCAAGACGGTGTCCACCTGATTTATTCCAGTGCTGCTGGGGAAACAGATCTCCCTTATCAGACCATGGACGCTTTGCCAGCAGATAACGACGCTGTGACAGTGGCTGGTACTGCTGGATTGGTTCATCCCGTTTCTTTGGCTTTCCATCGTGATGCTTTCGGGCTTTGTATGGTCCCTATAGAACAGCCTGCATCTGTTTCGTGGGGGGCCAGGGAATCATATGATGGCTATCAAATTTCGGTTATCAGGTATCTGGATGGATCTACACTGACCGAGACAATCAGATTTGATATTTTATATGGACTTAAAGTCCTTAACCCCTTTCTATCGTGTCGAATTGCCGGATAGCGTTTTTAACTCTATGCGTAAACACAAACCATGCTGCCATCCGAACAAACAAAGGAGGATGGTAGCATAGAAACACATTTAATGCCGTTGGTGACGCAGTTACGCTGGTTTATAACGCTGGCCTTGGTTGGGCCATTGTAGGCGGTAACTCTTATACAATAATTTAATTATAATGGAGACCAGTAAAAATGGTTAAAAAGAAAAAAGTTCCGGCAATCCTTTTCAATGATACGAATTTTAGGTATCCAAAAGGGATGAAAGTTCTTAGCGAAGATGAACTTGACATCAGGCTGAAATCAGGAGAATGGAACACGGGGCCGGTTGACGAGAAAAATAGTGGCGGTGTTGAGGCAATAAAAACCAAAGAGCTTTCACAGAGCGAAAAGCGGGCAGAGATCGCCAGACTTCAGGCCGAACTTGGTGAAGAGGATACCAAAGAAGAACCGGCAGATCCTGAAAAGCCAAAAGAAGAACCAGTAAAAGTTGAATTAACCAAGAAACCTTTATCCCATATGAATATTTCGGAACTCATTGGCGAAGCCGACGCCATTGGGATGAAGGTCAATGAAGAATGGACCAAGACACAGCTTTATGAGGCAATCAAAAAGAGGAAGAGGTAATATAAATGGCTGCTCCACCTAAAAGGACAGTAAGGCAGATTGTCCAGAAAGCATATCAAAAAATCAGTGTTTATGCTTCTGGGGAGACCATAAGCGCAGATGACATGAACGATGGCTTACTGTCCTTCCAGGACATGATTGCCGAATGGTCAGGCGACGCCATGCTGATCCCTTTTGAAACCCATGAAAGCTTCCCGCTTGTTATTGGGCAATCAGTTTACACCATTGGGGAAGATGGCACACCAGATTTTGATACGGTCCGCCCTGACCAGATTGTAAACGTATTTTTGAGATAGGATTCATACGATTATCCTTTACGGATCATTGACGAAAGGGCTTATTCAAGGTTCGGAGATAAGCTGAATTCAGGAGATAGGCCGGAATATTTATATTACAATCCAACATTACCAAACGGGACAATAAGCCTTTACCGGCCACCATCTGGAAGCTACACCTTGTTCATTACTTCGCAAAAACCTATTACAGACGGGGCCTTGATTACAGATGATGCCATGCTGGACCTTGGTATCCCAAGAAATTACCATAACCCATTGATTTATAATCTGGCCCTGGAACTGGCACCAGAAAACGGGATTGAACCTTCCATGCTCGTTGTGGCAAGGGCCCAGGGTGGAAAGGATAAAATCAGGAGTTTAAACGCTGCGAATAGTGTCTCTGCCATTGGCCTTGACTTTGCAAATTCAAGGTGTATCAATAATGATTTGGTAAGGTATAATTGATAATGCCACAACGAATCGAAATCCCCCTTGTAGGTGGTCACTATAAAAGAAGTCAATTAAAGGTTGATGCACAGGAATGTGTCAACCTTTATCCTGTCATTGATAAATCAGGTGGCCGCTTCGCATCGTTGCATCCTGTCCCCGGGTTGAAGGAATGGGTTGATACGGGTGAAGTCCTTCAAGAGACCAGGGCAATGTTTAAATTCTCTGAGACATTGGCCTATGCTTTTATCGGATTCACTGTTTATCGCCTTGATCAAAACGGAAGCTACTCAAAACTTGCAGGCTCATTGGTAAACGATTCAGGGCCACTCCAAATAATCACAAATGATACGCAGATAATGATCCTTGATTTGAATGATGGGAACGGATACGTCATTGAAGACGGAGCATTATCACAGATAACTGCCGCTAATTTCCCAACAGCATCAAGCTTCCCAACAGCATCAAGCCTTACTTATCAGGATGGGTATGCAATTGTCAGCGAGAAAAACACAAAACGATTTTATATTTCTACCCTTGATACCGCATCATTGGCGGCCTATGACGCATCAGATTTCACCAGATGGGATGCGTTGGAGTTTGAAATAGTTGGGAACTTAACCGGCACTATTTCAGCTATCATATCAGATCATGACGAACTTTGGGCCATGGGAAAGGAGCAGGTTGGTTTTTATTATAATTCTCAAAATGCAGATTTCCCATTCACAAAAACACAGCATCCATTCCAAGAGGTCGGTTTGGGCGGTTCTCCTGCCAGTATTGTCAAACTGGATAATTCTCTTTTTTGGATTGATGTGTGGAACAATGTCAGAAAGGCTGATGGATACACACCTATCATAATTTCCACACCTGAGATCAGTTCTTTGATTGAAGAATATTCACAGATTTCTGATGCCTTTGCATTCGGTCATAGATACGCAGGGCAGGCGTTTTATTGTATCACGTTCCCGAGCGCTGATAAAACATACTGTTATGATGTATCAACCGGGGTATGGCATCTTAGATCTACTGGTTTGAACGGTGGCCGGTGGCGTGCAAATTGTTATATGAAGTTTGGCAGGAAGCATTTATTCGGTGATTATCAGCACGGAAAGATCTATGAATTTGATCCCGATATTTTCACCGACGCCGGGCAGGATATGCAGGCATTGAGAGTCACAAGATACACGGATGCGCAAAGGAGGCGTGTATTCTACCATCGCCTTGAACTACATATGAAAACAGGTGTGGGGAATAACCTTGCCCCTGGTGATGATCCCCAAATAATGCTCCAATGGTCTGACGATGGTGGTGAACACTGGTCACGAGAAAAATGGGCCGACCTGGGAAAGATTGGGGAAACCGAAACCCGCGTAATTTGGCGCAAACTTGGCAGATCAAGAGAGAGGATATTTAGGTTTAAAATAACGGATTCTGTTAATAGAACCTTAATTGCGCTTTATGCCGATATCACAGTAGGATATGAATAATAACCGGTTTTTTTGGCTGAAAGAATGTAAAAGCACCTAAACGAGAACGATTAAGAGAAGATTTATAGGGGTAAAATTATGCCAACAGGTCTTGTTCGACCATACAAAACAGTAGCATTGACAAGTGGATCTTGGACACCTATCGAAGCCCCAGACTATCCAATCAAGGGGTATTATATATGGACGGCCTCGGAATCGGGTGTTAGCCTGTCTC
>Ga0209633_10003967_pt1 | contig 13503 bp, 9 predicted proteins | sample Cruoilmetagenom1_FD_187290 | JGI IMG/M metagenome (GOLD analysis project Ga0209633, IMG submission 187290) | Oil polluted marine microbial communities from Coal Oil Point, Santa Barbara, California, USA - Sample 1 (SPAdes) (version 2) | ecosystem: Environmental > Aquatic > Marine > Oil seeps ... | reverse complement strand
GCTTCCTGATAAATATTTTGCACCATTTTTATAGTATAATTTTTCAATCAATAATTCTTGTTTCCCTAATTTTTGATAGGCCTCTAGTTCATCTTTAGGGTAATTATGTTTACCAGTAATTTTATCCGCTGGACGGTTAATGTCATTAATATCAATAATTTGAGCCACTTTTTCTTTCCAAGGATTTTTACTAAATGGCATATCTAAATAAAGTAAAGCAAAAGTTGGTTGAATAAATGAGTTTGAAGACCCTAAGTTTTTGGCATGTTGTATAAGATTTGTATTGGTTGAATCTATTTCGGTTAAAAGTTTGTAATACTTCCATTTCGGACTGCCAAGATCGTTACTAAATGGTTGAGCAGCAACTTTTTTTGCAAGACTATCAGGTGCAACATCTAGTGAATAACGCGTAGTATGAACAAAAGCATCAATACCAATATCCATTCCTTCTTTGTAGCTCGTAAAACCAAGTTCGCCAATAGTTCCCATTCCGTACTTTTTTGCTTCTTGATGTGCTAATTGAACTTGTGAAGGTTTTAAGCCATACATGATTAATAATATCTCTACCTTATTTTTAGCATGGTTTTTAATAGTTTGAATTACTTCGGAATCAGCAATTGGTTCTTCACCAACTTCTCTAAGCATATGAATATTTGGTGAAGGATTAGCATTGTGATAAAATTCACCTCTTCTTTCACTTTCAACACCAATAACATCAGTAACACCCATATATAAAAATGCATTGGCATAACTTTGATTATTAATTACTGTAAAACCATCGGTTAAACCAGACATTATAAATTTACCAGTAGCATCAATAATATTTTTTTGTTTGTTTGATATGGTCTCGATATCTACAATGTCAAATATAGTATCGCTTTTTATTATAATTGCTTTGTTTTGAAGGTCTTTTTTTGATAACCCATTGTTGGATAGATTAAGAATTGTCCCTCCTTTGATAATCAAATCTGCATTATAATTTAAAGTTTTATTTTTGGAACAGCTATACATTATAGTAAAAACAGCAAAGAAGTAGATTTTATAAAAAGCCATAATATATTTTAAAAGGATTTATGATTAATAAAAAGCAGTGATTTTTTATTTCAATTTTTTATCTTCGTAATTCTTATAAAAATATAAAAAATTAACTTACAAACATCCATAGCATATTTAAAAGGTGTTGGCCCAACACGCGCTGATTTATTAAATAAAGAACTTGGAATATTTACTTACGCTGATTTGGCAAATTTTTTTCCGAAAAGGTATATTGATAGAACACAGTTTTTTAAAATAAACAAATTATTGCCAAATAATTCGGATGTTCAAATTATTGGTAAAATCATTGCTTTTAAAACGGTTAAACAAAAAAAAGGAACAAGGTTGGTTGCAACTTTTGTTGATGAAACAGGCACTATGGAATTGGTTTGGTTTAGAGGTGTAAAATGGATAAAAGATGCAATTAAAGTTAATTTGCCCTATGTCGTATTTGGAAAAGTAAATTTGTATAATGGGTTTTTTAGTATGCCTCACCCTGATATGGAACTGCTAAGTTCATATAAAAAAAGTTTACGAACTGTGATGCAACCCGTTTATCCTTCTACCGAAAAATTAAACAATTCTGGTTTAACCAATAGGGCGATGCAAAAAATAGTACAAGCTTTATTTCAAGAATATCAGGGTAAATTTGAAGAAACATTGTCTACCCATATTCTTGAAAGTTTACACTTGATAAGTAAAAGTGAAGCTATGTTTAATGTGCATTTTCCAAAAACTCAAGATTTACTTACTAAAGCACAGCAACGTTTAAAATTTGAAGAACTGTTTTTTATTCAGTTACAACTGATAAGAAAAAAGATTATCCGAAAAAATAAAATTAAAGGGTATGTATTTGAAAAAGTAAGCCATTATTTTAATGAGTTTTATAGCCATTATCTTCCTTTTGATTTAACCAGTGCACAAAAAAAAGTTTTAAAAGAAATTAGAAATGATGTATGTACTGGTGCGCAAATGAACAGGTTATTACAGGGTGATGTTGGTTCAGGAAAAACCATTGTAGCCGTTTTAGCCATGTTAATTGCTTTAGATAATAATTTTCAAGCCACTATTATTGCACCTACTGAAATTTTAGCAATTCAGCATTATAACGCTATAGCGGAATTGTTAGAAGAAATGCCAGTGAATGTTAAGCTGTTAACAGGTTCTTCAAAAACTTCTGAAAGAAAAATTATTCATTCACAATTAGAAAATGGAGCATTACATATATTAATTGGAACGCATGCAATTTTTGAAGACAAAGTAAAGTTTAATAATCTAGGTTTAGTTATCATTGATGAACAACATCGCTTTGGTGTAGCGCAACGTGCTAAAATGTGGATGAAAAACGAATTGCCACCACATGTTTTGGTAATGACTGCAACACCAATACCAAGAACTTTGGCAATGAGTGTTTATGGTGATTTAGATATATCGGTAATTGATGAATTGCCTCCAGGTAGAAAAGCAATTAAAACGATACATCGTTTTGATAATAATCGTTTAAGTGTTTTTAAATTTTTAAAAGATGAGGTTGCAAAAAACCGACAAGTTTATATTGTTTATCCATTAATTCAGGAATCTGAAAAATTAGATTATAAAGATTTGATGGATGGTTATGAGAGCATTTCTAGAGAATTTCCATTGCCAAAGTATCAAATTAGTATTGTTCATGGTAAAATGAAGCCAGCAGATAAAGATTATGAAATGCAGCGTTTTGTCAAAGGTGAAACACAAATTATGGTGGCAACTACGGTAATTGAAGTAGGTGTAAATGTGCCTAATGCAAGTGTAATGATTGTTGAAAGTGCTGAACGTTTTGGTTTGTCGCAATTACACCAATTAAGAGGTAGAGTAGGACGTGGAGCAGATCAAAGTTACTGCATTTTAATGTCTGGTAGTAAATTGAGTAATGAAGCAAAAACTAGACTGAAGACCATGGTGGCAACAAATGATGGATTTAAAATAGCGGAAGTTGATTTAAAACTGCGAGGTCCTGGTGATATGATGGGAACCCAACAAAGTGGTATATTAAATTTAAAAATTGCAGATCTTGTTAAAGATGGTGCAATTTTACAAAAAGCAAGAAACGTTGCAGCCGAGGTTTTAAAAGATGATCCAAATTTGAACACAACTAAAAATATTAAAATTCATAATGCTTATGTTCAAATTAGCAAAAATAAATCTCTATGGGTAAATATTAGTTAAAGCTATATTTGGAATGAGACTTTTAATTAATTTAAAACTAAGCTCTATTTTATTATATTTGTTTTAGCAAAAAGTAATTATAATTTATGCAAAAATATTATTATCTTTTATTTTTTTTATTGTTTGGGTATTTTATCTATGGTCAACAGGACTCTATATCTCCAGAACAAACAAAAAAAAGATCTAGATTAATTAAAAAACAAAAAAAGATAGTTTATAAAGATTCCATAAAACTTACTAACGGTAATATTATAATTGGTGAAATAAAAAGTATGGATAAAAGTGTTTTAATTTTTAAAACACCATATAGTGATTCTGATTTTAAAATTAAATGGCATAAGGTTATTGAGATTTATAGCGATAGAGTATTTATAATATCATTAACCGATGGCCAAAGAATACACAGTTCAATAAACAGTGACGCTATAGATAAGAAAAAAGTGATGTTAGATGCTGGTGAGCAATCATTTAGTGAAACTTTGAACAGCATTATTTTTTTAGAACCAATAGGAAAGAATTTTTTTAGTAGATTAACAGTTGACGTAGATTTTGGTATATCATTAACAAAAGCTAATAATTTTAAACAATTTAATTCAAATATTAGCACAAAGTTTATTGCCAATAAATGGAGTTCTGATGGGTATTTTAAATCTGTTTTTAGTCAACAAGATGGTTCTGCTGATATCAAAAGAATTGACGGAAAAATTAATGTACAATATTTTTTACCTAAGGATTGGTTTGTACAGACAACAGCAGATTATTTGGCTAATGATGAACAATTATTAAAACTACGTTCTACTTATAATGGAAGTTTAGGTTATTTTTTTATTCATAACAATAGTATGTATTTAGGAGCCAGTGGTGGTTTAGCATGGACTATTGAAAATTACATAGATGATTCACCGACCAAAAATAGTGGAGAATTGTTTTTAGGAGTTGGTTTTAATAAATACGATATTGGTGATTTGAGTTTGTTGACTTCTTTGGCATTTTTTCCTAGTTTAACTGAAAGTGGAAGATATAGAGCTGATTTCAACTTTGATATGAAATACGATTTACCTTTAGATTTATATATCAAAATGAGCTTAGCTTATAATTATGATAATCAGCCAATTGATGGTGCTGCAAAAGAAGATTATGTTTTTACAACTTCTTTTGGATGGGAATTTAATTAATACTTATTGCTTAATTTCTGTAAGAATTTTATCTGTTTTTAAATCGGTAATCATTTTATCTTTTACTCCTAAATACCTTCTTGATCCAAGATATCTATTGGTATTATGTTTATCATAGTATTCAGATCCAGGTTTTATTGAACTTAATCTAACTTGACTTGCTTCATGTATAAAATCGCCTTTGCCGTTACCTAACCATATACCAACATGGGTAGTTCTTTGTTTGGTGCTATCCGTTGCTTTTTTACCAAAAAACATCAAATCTCCTTTTTTTAAATTTTCAAACTTTAATTCGGGATCTACATTTAATCCTGCATTAATTTGCTGAGAGGCATCGCGAGGTATTATGAATCCGTTCATTAAATAAACTGTTTTGGTAAAACCACTACAATCCATTCCTTTGGTAGATGTACCACCCCATAAATATGGAGCACCTAAAAATTCACGAGCATAAGTTTCAACTAAATCACCATTTGGTTTTACATTAGTAATCCATTTGCTAAATAATTCACTCTCTGTTTTTTTGATAAAACCAATTCTTTTATCAGGATATTCTACTTGATAGAAATTTGCATCTTCGGCTAAAAATTTTAGTTGTGCGCCTAAAACAATATCGCTTAATCTAGATGATTTTATATTGTTTTCTTGGTAAGTATAACCAGATGTATTTGTATAAATTACTTTTGGAGCATTTGTCCAATTTAAATATATTTCTGAATTCATAAGGGTTACACCTCCATGATCTACCCATGAAATATATGCATCAGGTGTTTGTATCAAATAAAAATCACCAGCAATTTTTAAAACTTTTACACCGGTACCTAAAATCGCTTGCGTAGCTAATTCACCCGAATGCCGGTTTTGGGAACGTATGTTTGCAACAGAGTTATTTACAACCGCATATTTTGTGTCTCCAACACTTGCATCAGGTAAAATATTGATGCTATCAATAATTTGAACACCAGAAGCAATGATTTCACTTTTTAATACTTCAACAGCTTTTGGTTGATCTGATTCTCCTTTTAAAATAATTTTGTTTTGATTTGAATTTAGGTTGATATCGTAAATAGCAACTCTTTTATCGGGTGCGTAGCTTTTTTTAATACTATCGCTAATGCTTTGATATTTGGAAATATCTTGTTTATTGGTTTTTGCACATGAATATGTAAATGCAATAATTAAAATTAATAAAGATGCTTTATAAAATGAGTTCATAAGTATAAATTTTACTGCTCGTAAAACTACAAAAAAATGTCGACTTATTGCAGTATTTTACATGACTGTGCTTGTTTTTAAAAGTAATTTAAAGTCGTTCTTTTATCCAAGAGTTTAAATCATAAAAATTTTGAGGTGCAACACCATGACCAACTTGATACTCTTGATAAGAATTTTGAATTCCAAGTTTATTTAAAAACTCAGGTGTATTTCTTGCCCATGTTACCGGAATTACCTGATCTACTGACCCATGAGATACAAAAAAATCTAAACTTGAAAAATTTTGTTGTTCATAATTCTCTTTTAATAGCTCTGGATTAACATATCCGCTTAAAGCGATAACATGATTTATTTTATCAGGATTATTTAAAGCAAATGCGGTACTTAAAATAGTGCCTTGGCTGAATCCAAAAAGAAAAATTTTATTTGTATTTACTTTGTATTTTTCAATAATTTCATCAATAAATTGGTCGATTTTTGAAAGCGCAGATTTTGCTTCTGGTATGTCTGAAAATTTACTAGCATCGCTACTATTAAAATGGATGGTGTACCAAGCATATGAACCAAAACCTAAACTCAAAGGTGCTTGAGCGCTAATAATTAATAACTCATCGGGTAATTCATTGGCAAATGAAAATAAATCCTGTTCATTACTACCATAGCCGTGTAACATAATTAGTAAAGGAGGATTATCTATATGAATTTTAGGAGACCTTACGAGATACTCTAAAGAAAAATTTGTCATTAAATTACTTGTTTATTAACCTATATTTCTAAACCATTCTTGAAATTGATCACCCAAAAGTGGAATACTCTTTTCTTCACCTTGAATTGCACCTACAAGACCAATTACCCAAAGAATTAATACACCAAAGCCCAAAATACCAAACGGTATAGGAGAATCAATATATCTTCCTAATAAATTTACAGCGAAGCCTAATAATACTAACCCTAACGCTTGTCGGATATGAAAAGCTGCAAAGGAATTGTGCTTGTCGTTATTCATAATAAAAGCGATAATCGTACCAATAATAGTGATATAACTTATTATAGCAATGGTTTTACCTTCGTTAACTGTTCCTGTATTCATTTTGATGTTTTTTTTTGAATTATTAAGTAAAAATACGAAATTATTATTTGAGAACAATTTGATTCTTAGCGATAATTCCATAGGCGATACCAAGCAATTTTTTATTTAAAAATGCAGCGTTTTTCGATTTAGAAAGAATGTCTTTTTCTTCAAAAGTATACGATTTTTCAGGATTAAATAAAGTCAAATCAGCAACTTCACCTTCTTCAATTTTAGTTAGGTTTAGCCCAAATATTTTTCGAGGTTTTTCGGTTAAGCAATTAATCGTCTGTTCTAATTCTAAAACAGTATTTACACTGCCAAATAAGCTTTCTAATCCTATGGTTCCGAAGTAGCCTTTTTCAAATTCTACATCTTTATTTTCAATATCAATTGGATTATGATCGCTAGTAATTACATCTATTGTACCATCTTTTAATCCATTAATTAAAGCTTTTGTATCGCTATTGGATCTTAGCGGAGGTAAAACTTTATATTTTGTATCAAAAGTTTTAATTTCATCATCGGTTAAAATAAGGTGATGTGCTGTTACACTGCAAGTTACGTTAAATCCGTTTTTCTTAGCTTCCTTTATTAATTGTACTGATTTTTTAGTGGTAATGGTTGGAATATGTAATTTTCCACCAGTATATTCCAATAAAAATAAATCACGTGATATTTGTAATTCTTCTGATAAGTTAGGTAAAGATTTTAAGCCTAATCTTGTTGTATTTTCACTTTCATTTACAAAACCTAAGGTAGAAGTGCTTATATCTTGAGGGAAACTCAATACTAAGCCATCAAAATTTTGCGCATAGAGTAGTGCTATTTTCATCAAATTTGCATTGCTAATAGGTTTGTTATAATCGCCAAAAGCAATTGCACCTGAGTTTTGCATATCAAACAATTCTGCTAATTCTTTACCTTCAGCATGTTGTGTTAAATTAGCAATTGGGAAAAGGCTTGTAGCAGAATGAGAACTTTTATTTACTAAAAATTGTACTACCGATTTATTATCAATAAAAGGATTTGTATTTGGATTTACTGCAACACAGGTAAATCCACTTTTAGCAGCAACTTCTAAACCGTGATTGATATTTTCTCTTTCTTCATATCCTGGTTCACCAAAACAAACACTACTATCAAACCAACCTGTAGAAACATGTAGGTTTACTAAATCAATTTCTTTGCAATTTTTTTGAGTTTCAATTTTATTTGCAACACGCGTTATTTTTCCATTTTCGATTAAAATATCTTTTTTTTTATTGTGAAAATTAGAATTTTTATCAATAATTTTTGCTGATTTTATAAGTATTCTCACTGGAATAAATTTTTAAATTATAACAAATAAATAATGCTTTTAGTTTTTTAAGAATTTTTGTAAAATTATTTCAATTCCTAAAAACATCAAAGCAAAAATAATAAATAATTGCCATAAATTTTGATTTTTATATTGGTCATTTATCTGTTTTATAGCATTGTTGGTTGTATTGAAATAGGTTATGTTTTTGTTTTTACCAACAAATTTATCTATTGGATAATATACCAAGTTACTCTCGTCTCTACTATAGTTGTAAGCAATGTTTTGTATAACATTTCCATTACTTTTTACTTGATAAATACCATCAGTTAATGGATAAATATCTGTTTTTATCGTAATGTAATTACTCGTTTTTCTTTGTAAAGGAATAAAATCTGTACCTTTTTTTACCAAATGTACAACACCATCATTTTGGGTATTAGTGTTTTGAGTGATTTCATTTTTGTGGCCAATTGTGTAAAATAATTGTTTTTGAACATTCTTTTTTAAACTAAAATTATAGAAAACAGGCACAACCAGAGGCGATGAAATAAAATTAGTATTATTGCTATTTAAAGGTGCGGCAATCCAATAAAACTTGCTATTAGTTAATTTAATTTCGGATATAAAATTACTTTTATCATCAAATTGTAATAATGGAGTAGCAGTTTTTAAATTAGTTTCAAAAAATGATTGTACCATTGGGTATTGAAAATTGCTAATTTGCTTTTGAAAAACATTTTTAAAAAATGGATGGCTATAATTTATAGTTGTAACAACTTTTTTGTCATGTTTTAATTTTTTTATTTTCCCCAAATCTAAATCAGAAAATAATTTATTGTAAGAAGTAATATCACTTTCTAAAGACGGGATTAGTACAATATTACCTTCATTTGCAATAAAATTATGCAAGGTTTTTATTAATGGAATTGTGAATTTTTTTAGCTCATTTAAAACGATAACCTCTTGTTTTGATATTGCACTATAATCTAAATTTCTTAAAGAAGTTGAAGTGAATATAAAGTCATCATCAGTATAAATTTTTGATAAAAAGTTCGACTTTTCGCCTATAGCTAACACTTTTGTTCTTTCATTGTCTTTAATATTAAAATACAGTTTATTATCAAACTCTAGCTTATTGTCATTTAAACTTAATTTACCTTGAATAGATTTTTGATTAGGTATGCTAAATTCAATTTCAGCTTGACTATTATTATTAACATCTACTGTTGTTTTACCAAATAATCTATCACCAAGAAAAAGTGAAACACTTAAATTTTTAATAGCAAATTGATGACTTTTTATTACTGCTTTAATTTTGATTGATTCTTTATTTTGATCTTTTATCCAAACACTATCTATGGCAATATTTTCAAAATTATTTGGTAAAGTTTGTACGATAGAATAATTCGTTAAACTATCAAAATTCATTTCATTTGACATTTTGTTAATATTTTGAAAATCAGAAATTAACAAGATGTTATTGCGTGCTTTATTTTTTCTATTTTGTAAATTTTGAATTTGTAATAAGACACTTTGTAACTCTTTTTTAATTGGGTGGTAATCAATTTTTAGAATATCATTTTTTAATGCAGTAGTATTTAGATTTTTATAAACTTGATTATTGGTTATTACTGTAATGTTGCTTTCTTTTTTTGATAAGTTTTTAATTAGATCAGTTTTTATCATTTGAAGTATCTCACCACTTTTCCCTTTGGCTTGCATACTAAAAGAATTATCAATGTAAATAAATGTTTCTTTATTTATTGGTCTTTTTTCGTTATTAAAAAACGGCTGTGCAAAAGCAAAAATTAAACTAATAAAAAGAAACAATCTGCTTAATAAAATTAAAATTTTTTTTAGTTGAGAACTTTTGCGGGTTTGCTGTTTTATTTCTTTTAAAAGTCTGACATTTGTAAAAGCAACTTTTTGAAATTTTTGTAATTGAAATAAATGAATGAGAATAGGAATAATGAGAAAAAAAAGAAAATATAGAATTTCTGGATTTTTGAATTGCATTATTCTAAATAAGAATTTTTCAAAAGTAATAATTTATTTTACATCTTAGCAAATAAAAAACACCATTTCTTTTGAAATGGTGTCTCTAAATTATACAAAAATTATTATGCTAATTTTTTAGCACCTTTTACTTTTTGTTTTAATAACGCGATATCAATAACTTCTTTCATTTCATTGACATAATGAAAAGTAAGTCCTTTCAAATATTTAGCATTAATATCTTCAATGTCTTTTTTGTTTTCTGCACAAAGAATAATTTCTTTAATATTTGCCCGTTTCGCAGCAAGAATTTTTTCTTTAATACCTCCAACTGGTAGAACTTTTCCACGTAAGGTTATTTCCCCAGTCATTGCTAATTCCGACTTCACTTTTCTTTGTGTAAAAGAAGAAACCAATGAAGTTAACATGGTAATACCAGCACTTGGTCCATCTTTTGGAGTAGCACCTTCGGGCACGTGAATATGAATATTGTTGTTGATAATGGTTTCGTATTTAATACCAAAAACCTCTAAATTCGCTTTGATATATTCTAAAGCAATGGTTGCCGATTCTTTCATTACTTTACCTAAATTACCTGTTATAGATAAGGCACCTTTTCCTTTTGATAGTATAGATTCTATAAATAAAATATCACCACCAACACTTGTCCATGCCAAACCAGTTACAACTCCAGCAATATCATTGTTTTCATATTTATCTCTTTCTAAATGTGAAGGGCCAAGAATTTTTTCAACATCTTCATTGCTAATTTTGATATTGTAATCTTCTTCCATTGCAATAGATTTAGCAGCATAGCGGACTACCTTTGCTAATTTTTTTTCTAAACCTCTCACTCCAGATTCACGAGTATAACCTGTAATAATTTTTTCAAATTGTGCTTTACCTAACTTGATATGTACATTTGTTAATCCGTGTTCTTTTAAAAGTTTAGGTAATAAATGACGTTTTGCTATTTCTACCTTTTCTTCAATGGTATAACCCGAAACGTTGATAATTTCCATTCGATCTCTTAAAGCCCAAGGAATAGTTGACAAACTGTTTGCAGTTGCAATAAACATCACTTTTGATAAATCGTAACCAAATTCTAAATAATTATCGTAAAAATCAGTATTTTGCTCAGGATCAAGAACTTCTAGCATTGCAGAAGAAGGATCGCCACCATGACTTGAAGCCAATTTATCAATTTCGTCTAAAACAAAAACAGGATTAGAAATTTCTGCTTTTTTTATACTTTGAATAATTCTTCCCGGCAATGCTCCAATATATGTTTTTCTGTGCCCTCTAATTTCAGCTTCATCTCTTAAACCACCTAACGACATGCGTACATATTTTCTACCCAATGATTCCGCCACTGATTTCCCTAATGAAGTTTTCCCAACACCAGGAGGACCGTATAAACAAATTATCGGAGACTTCATATCTCCCTTTAATTTTAATACTGCCAAGTGCTCAATAATTCTTTCTTTAACTTTTTCTAAACCATAATGGTCTCTATCTAATATTTTTTGTGCTCTTTTTAGGTCAAATTTATCTTTAGAGTATTCATTCCAAGGGAGTTCTAGTAAAAGGTCTAAATAATTTCTTTGCACAGAATATTCAGCAACTTGAGGGTTCATTCTTTGCAATCTCCCAATCTCTTTGTTGAATAATTCACTAACTTCTTTACTCCATTTTTTTGATTTGGCTAGCACGCGCATTTCTTCAATTTCTTCATCATGTGAAACGCCTCCAAGCTCTTCTTGAATGGTTTTCATTTGCTGATGCAGATAGTATTCACGCTGTTGCTGATCCATATCTTCACGAACTTTAGATTGAATATCATTACTCAACTCAAGGCGTTGTAATTCTTTATTCATTTTCTTTAAAGTCTCTAAAGCTCTCTTTTTTAAGCTATTGATAATTAATAGATCTTGTTTTGCAGCAGTATCTAAATTCAAATTAGAAGACACAAAATTCACTAAAAAGGAATCGCTTTGTATATTTTTAATAGCAAAAGATGCTTCTGATGGAATATTCGGATTCTCTTTAATAATTCGTAATGAAATATCTTTTACCGAATCAATAATAGCACTAAATTCTTTTTCCTTTTTATTAGGAATTTCCTCTACTAATTCTTTTACCTTAGCTTTTAAATAAGGTTTCTCTTGAATTAAGCTGTCAATTTCAAAACGCTTTTTACCTTGTAAAACTACCATGGTATTTCCATCTGGCATTTTAAGCATTTTTAAAATTTGGGCAACAGTTCCTACTTTATAGATATCCTCTAATCCAGGATTTTCGGTAGCCTCATTCTTTTGAGATACAACACCAATCGTTTTATTTCCTTTATTGGCTTCTTTAATCAATTTGATAGATTGATCTCTTCCAGCAGTAATTGGTATAACAACTCCAGGAAATAAAACCGTGTTACGCAAAGGTAAAATGGGCAGTATATCTGGAATACTTTCTTTTTTTATTTCTTCTTCATCTTCTGGTGTCATTAACGGAATCAATTCCGTATCCTCATCCAATATATTTTGAAGTGACAAATTGTCAATATTTAAAAATTTTGATTTACTCATATCGTATTTAAGTCATTTTGACATTATAAATTGCAGATTAAATATACTTACAACTTATTATATGTACTTAATTAGCTATTAATTAGTTAATTAAATAGTTGTTGTTTTTATCTGTGTTTTATAGTATTCAATTCTTATGCCAATAAAACTATTTGGTAACAAAAGTTTATAAACAGGATTTATTAAATTTTTATTGTATTGGTTTTAAAAGCTTTGTAAAAAATTGTACTTTTATTTTGGCAGAACTGTAACAGTTTTGAAATTGTTTTGTCATTAATATAGAAGTCAAATCTTGCAAGAAAAACAAAAACATATTACGACTTTATTACAAGCTTGTAAAAAGGGAAACAAACCTGCGCAGTTTGAAATTTACAAGCTTTATTATAAAGCCATGTATAATACCGCTTTGCGAATTATGCATGATAGTTTTGAAGCCGAAGATGTAATGCAAGAAGCTTTTTTAAATGCTTTTACCAAACTGGAAACTTTTAAAGGAGAAGTAACATTTGGAGCTTGGTTAAAAAGAATTGTAATTAATAAATGTTTAACCCAATTAAAAAAGAATTCTCGTTTTGATGAAGTGAAGTTAGAGCTTGTAGAAAATAAAGTTATAGCAAATGATGAAGAAGAAATAAAAAACGAACATATGGATTATACAACTCTAAAAGCCAAAGAAATAATAGAAACAATAGGGAAGATGAAAGAAAATTACAGAATAGCTTTGACTTTAAGTTTGATAGAGGGTTTTGATAATGAAGAAGTTTCAAGTATTATGAAAATAAGTAACGAGAATTGTAGAACAACAATTTCAAGAGCAAAAAATAAATTAAGAACAATGTTGGCAGCACCAACAATGGTAAATTAAAAATTATGAAACGAGCATGCTAAAGTTTTATCATGAAAAGATAATGTCTAATAGCGAAC
>Ga0209633_10003966_pt1 | contig 13506 bp, 4 predicted proteins | sample Cruoilmetagenom1_FD_187290 | JGI IMG/M metagenome (GOLD analysis project Ga0209633, IMG submission 187290) | Oil polluted marine microbial communities from Coal Oil Point, Santa Barbara, California, USA - Sample 1 (SPAdes) (version 2) | ecosystem: Environmental > Aquatic > Marine > Oil seeps ... | reverse complement strand
CGCCAGTTTATTCGCATCTATGTTATTGACTCTATTTATTGGTCATATAACCGTGTGGATCAGCAGTATCAATATACTCGCCAGCGCATTATCCAGTATGTGGTTGATGACCTATTACGATGAGATTTTAAAAGGTATAGAGTCGGTAAAAACAGTTGATGAAAAGGGGCTCTATTACATCAAAAAAGCATCGTCACACTTTGAAGAACTGAATCAGTTTAGTGAGCAAATTCGTGAGCAAGGCCGAATGCCTTTAGTTGCTGAATACTGGGCCTATCGAGAATGGATACAAGCGAAAGCCAAATTAAATGGCTAGACTAGATTCATAAGTTAGGTTCATGAATTAAACACCTAGAATCACTGACTCAGCACCTGAAAACTTTGTTCAACACGATTACCTTTTTCATCCACCAAAGTAAGTCGATGTTTGCCAGCAGCTAGCCATATTGCTTGCTCATGATAGGTTTGTGTAGTTCCCAGAAAATCATCATCCAGATGCCAGAATAACTGTGCTTCTGGATTTCCGTGGATTGCCTGAAAGACCGTTTTACCTTTCTCTCCCGTTAATTCTTTAGGGATATAAATTTGCGTGTTTCGTCTGGGATAAATCAATGAAATCGGACTGTCTTTTGACGCGACTGTTTCCACTTTTTGGCAATCTTCTCGCCATTCAGGCATGACTTTGTAATTAGCATGAAACTGTTGATAGTAATAAGCCTCATCGGGTGGTAATACAAACCAGTCTTTATGTTCCATCGCAGCTACTGACTCACAACCGCTATGCACGCGCAGCTGGGTTTGTTTATCCAGATGAATACGCTGATGATTGGGTGAAACACGATCGAAATGGCTACTTGCGGGAATATAATAATCTTTCGCTTCGCAATTTTGATTTGCTAAAAAACCATCGTCTTTGCATATCGATACCAATTTCATTTGCTCGATAGGCTTTCTAAACCATTTTGAATCCAGTGAAAGCCGGTTAAATACATCGAACAAAATGGGGGCAGCGACCTTCACTCCGGTCATACTTTGACGTCCTTCTCCGGCGGCATTTCCAACCCAGACTCCTACGGTATATTTTGGCGTGGTGCCCAATGCCCACGCATCACGGTGGCCAAAGCTGGTACCTGTTTTCCAGGCTATTTTGTGCGTGCTATTAAAACGTTTCCAATACGCTTCACTTCCCGGTCGGCCAACTTCTAGTAACGCTTGTAAGGTCATCCAGGCGCTTGCAGGGCTGAGTTGATTTTGTTTGGATGTTTGCGCTTTTTGCTGCTGTAAAATAATCGGTTGTAGCATTTGTCCTTGCTGATCATCCGAGTCATGATCAGAATCTAAACCTTGCTGAGCCCGATTAGCTAAATTGGCGTACATTCCGGTTAAATCCCAAAGCGTCCCTTCTGCACCACCCAGAATCAGCGGCAAACCGTATTCACGAGAACGTCTATGCAGAGTACTCATACCCATATTCTTTAGCGTTGCTAAAAAGCGTTCGACACCGTGATAACTCAACATATTCACCGCTGGAATATTTAACGAGCTGGCTAGTGCCTGTTTTGCCCGCACAGCACCCCGATACTTACGATCGAAGTTTTTTGGGCGGTACCCTGTGTAACGAATTGGTGCATCTGCCACTAGCATTTCAGGCAACAATTCACCCTGTTCAATCATGCTTGCAAACAGAAACGGCTTGAGCGTACTTCCGGTACTTCTAGGGCGTTGGATCAAATCAATCGCCTGACCATGCTCAGCTTTTTCCTTTAGTGGTGGCGCATTGCCCACATACGCCTTAACTTCAAAACTGTCATTATCGATCACGACAATCGCGAGATTATGAATATCTTTTAAGGCGTTTAACTGACCGTAGTGTTTGGCGATTTGATTGACTTGAGACTGCAACACAAAATCAATGGTGGTGTTAAACCGCTTTTGATTTTCGGTAGAATTTGCCTTCGCTTTAGCAATTAAAGTGTCTAATAAATGCGGTGCCATTCTTGGGAGTAGATTGGGTTTCTCAGGCAATGGTTCGACAATCGCTAATTGATAATCGAGCTTGCTAAGTTTCTCTTGCTGGAATAATTTGAGTAATAAACGATCGCGCTTGGCTTTTAAGGTATCGCGCTTTCTACCGGGGTGAATCAGTGCAGGGCTGTTGGGTAAAACGGCTAACATCGCACTTTCTGCCCAGGATAATTGTTGCGGATTACGTCCAAAATAACGCCACGACGCCGTTTCCAGACCAACCACGTTTCCACCAAATGGAGCGTGACTGGCATAGTAATTCAGGATTTGATCTTTGCTGTAACGAGTTTCCAAACGTAGGGCTCGAAACGCTTCGATGGCTTTCTCAGTCAGTGAACGTTCCGGATTTTGTGAGGCAAGTCGAATCACTTGCATCGAAATAGTACTACCACCACTGACAATGCGACCCGCCTTCAGGTTTAATTTAAGCGCACGCCCAATGGCTAAAGGGTCAACACCAAAATGCTTATAGAAACGTTTGTCTTCAAAAGCGACGAGGCTGGTTTTGAATTTATCGGGGATCTGTTGTAGCGGGGGAAAACGCCACTGCCCATCTTTTGAAATATGTGCACCTAGCAACTTACCCTCTTTACTCAGCAAGATACTTGATACGGGTGACTTAAACAGCGGCTCAGGCAGGCAAAAATAGAAGGCGGTGATTCCTATCAAGACAAAGATAAACAGTAATGATCTGCCTTTGCTTTTTGTTAGTGACTTGAATGGTTTCACGGTTATCTTATAAAAAGTGGCTGAAAGGTGGGGGGTGGCTTTTCTAGGCTCACCAAGAGCCAGAAAAGTCCATCGTAGATTCCGCAAGGAATCGTCGATGTACAATGTTATTGCTGGGTTAGCTGTAGTTAAATAACAAAAGCCACCCCCCACCTTTGAGGCGTTTTTTTAACTCCTCACTTCTACTTAATAATATTAATAAAGCGACCTTTCTCAATGGCCTTTAAATTACCATCGTACATCGCTTCAACAGTTATCGCGGGTTGGTAATAACGCCCTTGATAGGAAGCATTCGCCAATAATTCAAAGTTTTTGACTTCACCTTTCTTTAATGAGAAATAGTAATAAATGCGATCATCACGTAAATCACGATAGTCATATTTACTCTTGGTTGCGGCTTGTTCTGACGCCGACAGTATTTCCATGCCTGCTGCTACTGGCATCGTAAGCGCTATATTTTCAGCGTCATAATTACCGTTATTTTGAATGCTCACAGATAACTTTGCATCGTTGCCCTGAGCAACTTTCCATTCGCTTTCATCAGCAAGATCATTCCACAGCTTTTTGTTTTCAGCATCGCGCACGCTAAACTCAGTATCAATGGTTAAGCCTTTTGATTGACTGATTTCATCACCAGCTACAGGTACACCCTTAGTCACTAGGTTCGCGAATAATCTCACTCCAGATGTGTTTTCTACACTGATGTTAGAGTCTGCTTTTACCAGCATGGTGCTGGATATAGGTTTGCTGCTATTGATAGTTTTTGGCGTGCCATCTTGCGACAGATTTGCAGTGAAACTACTGGTATCTCCGCCCAAATAACGGGAAACACCCATTAGCGCCCAGGATATACCTTGAGTACTCTGGAATCCATCGCCACTCATTTGCTCTGCAATTTTTTCTAATAACTGATTCGCATCCTGCTTTTTGTTCAAGGCAACCAGATTATCTAACTGCAATCCAAGATCTCCCAACGTCGAGCTGAAAGTTTTATCAGGCGTAGTAATGTTATTCATCGCAGTAGCATCGGAATCCATACCCTGAATCAATGCTGTCGCGGCTTCAGGTTGTGATGCTGTTTGGTATGCAGCAGCGAGTAACCAGCGACCTTTATTGTTCAATCGACTGTTATTTCCACCAGTTTCAGTACTCGCCGTATTTGCCGCCTCGCGAAGACGATTCATAGCGCCAAGCTGTGGTTGACCCGCTAACGCTAAAACATAAAGGCGATAAGCTTGAGTATGAGAATATTTATTGCTCGCAACGATGTAGCCTTGCGCGGCTCCGACCTGATAATTCAGCCAGTTATTGAGTAGGTTCGCTGGCAATTTATAGCCCAGTTTCTTTGCCTCTAATAAAAAGTGACCGGCATAAATACTTGCCCAATCGTTTTGATAATTACCACCCGGCCAATAACTAAAATCACCGGTTCCGGTTTGGAAACGTCTTAATTTATCAATCGCTTTTTGAACGTGTAGCTGAGTATCCTGCTTTTGCTTATCGGTTAAATCCATCACCTTCGACAAGAATAATTGTGGGAAAGCCGATGACGAAGTTTGTTCTAAACAGCCATGTGGATACCGGATTAAGAAATTTAGTCTTTTCTCAATATTCAATGGTGGCACCGCTGATAACTCTAGTACCGATTGATTAGTGCCTTCCAGACCAAAGGCCACTGCTTTGTTATCCCAACTTTTACCCGGCTCGATAACCTGAGTAATAGTGCGTGTGGTTTCCTGATTGGCTCGGCGAATATCCAGATAAACTACTTTTTCAGATTTAAATTCACCATTACGTCCATCCTTATCAGAAGACGTTGAAGTGCTGTTGGCAGAAGCAGTCGCCGTAAAGCGTAAACGCGTCTTGCCGACTTTATTGGCCGTTTTAACTTTGATAAAGGCAATTTTCTCACCCATCTTGTTAAAGCTAATGTGTTGAGTGGGTTCTCCAATAACGTTGACTAAATCATCTGTTTCGACCGATACGGTCACATCTTTAATTCTGTCGTCCATCGAGAATAAAGTCACAGGAATAGACACTTCTTCCTGAGGTCCAAGCACACGAGGCAAACTGCTTTGCAGCATTAACGGTTGACGCACAAAAATAGATTGCTGGGATTTACCGTAAGCCCCTTTTTCGCCCGCAACCAACATCACACGAACTGCGCCTAAGTAAGGAGGCAATTCTATTTCATGCTTTCTGGTTTCGCCTTGAGCCAACGTAAAGGGACCGAGGTATTTAACCACAGGTGGGAAGCGACGCTTCTTGCTATCGTCATCATCCGTTTCTTCATCATCGCCACCACCGAGCGCAAGCATGCGTTCTAACTTGCCACCATATGCGCCGACAACATGATCAAACAAATCCCAGGTTTGAATGCCGAGTGCTTCTTTGCTGTAGAAATGACGATGTAAATTTGGCGTCTTAAATGAGGTTAAACCCAATAAACCTTCATCAACAACTGCCAGCGTATAATTCATGCTTCTACCATTGCCTTCGCTAACCGTTACGGCCTGCTTAGATTCTGGTTTCCATTCTTTTTCAGCCTGAATCTTAGGTAGTAGATAGCTTTCAGCATTTTTTACATCTAATGGAATAATGCCATACAGGCGAATCGGCCTATCGTTTGATTTACCTTCATGAGGCTGCAATAGAGTAATGTGCACATAAGCGTTGGGTGCCATTTCTGCGGTAATAGGCACTTCAAACTGCAATCGCTTCTCGGAGCTATTGACACCTGCTGCAGCTGCCGTTGATGCTTCTGTAAATTTAACCCAGCGCTGTTCTAAAATTTGGCTACCGGTTTCGATGCTCAGTAATGCTCTGCCTTGAGAGGTAGCAGGTAATTGAATCGTTGCTACATCGCCCACGCTATACGCTGTTTTATCTGAAAATAGATTTAGACGGCTAGCAGCACCACTGCTTTCTTCTTGTGCGCGACCTGCCCATCCCGGCCAATCGATATAAACTGTTTTGCCCGTACAGTGTGTGCCTTCTAAATCACACGCCCGAATTAGATAACGACCCCAGCTAGGGTATTTAACTTCAAAGTTCCATTCGCCCACGCCATCTGTTGTACTGACGATATCCTTTTGTAAAAGTCGTTGGTAACGGCTATCTGCGTACTCTGCGAGAGATTCGCTGGATTTATCCCACCACCACTTCCATTTGATTTTATATAGGCTGACCTGGACTTTATTTAACGATACTTCTTCGCCCTTAGAGCTCAAACTGGCAATGCTTACCTTGTGTTTAACATCGGTGAGCAACATACCACGTGTAGCATCTCCTTTAGGTAACTTGATACCAACGTAATTAGTGTATGGATGGTAATCGATATTGCTGCGGCTAATACTAAACGCTCCGCCTTCTTCAAATACTCGCGAGGTAAATTTTGCTTTGAGCATGCCAGCTGGCTTACCTTTCACTTTGAAGTCTTTACTGAATTTTAAGTAGCCTTCTTCATCCAAACGGCCTTCTAAAAGCATTGTGTCCTGACTTCTTAATGAACGCGCTGGATCATCAAACACATAGTCAGTGAATTTGCCGAATTGTGTTTTCTTTTGGGTGAATTTAACGGAGACATCTGCTTTCAGATTACTTGCTGTAGCGCCGTGTAACCATTGCGAGAATAACGTCCCTTCTGGTGTTCCTTCACTGCTGTAAATTACCTTGGCAGGTTTATCGCTGGCATTTTCCCCTTGCGCTTTAAAGTTGAGTTCCAGCTTTAGACGATTTGGGCGGACTGTTTCAATCATCAAAGACTTGCTGAAAGAGCTTCCACCGACAAAGGCTTTTACCATCCAGTTTCCTGTTTGCGCCTTCTCTTCCGTTTTAAATTTAAACGCGTAAAAGCCTCCAACCGAATTTACACTGGTTTTCGTATCAACCACTCTGCCTCTAGGATCGATGAGCTTCATTGTTACTGGATGGCTGTCTGGAATCTTCTTGGCATCTTTTTCATTTAATGCTTGATTCTGTAGCACAAACGTCAAAAAGATATCATCACCGGGGCGCCAGACACCACGCTCACCATAGATGAATCCTTTAATTCCTTTTTTGATTTTTTTGCCACCAACATCAAAATGACTGACTGCCAACGCTGTTTTGGTGTTGAGCTTTAAATAAGCTGTATCTTGAAACTTTTTAGCAACCAATAGAAAAGGCGTTTCCGATAATTGCACTTTGGCAAAACCTTCTCCATCAGATGTTGCCTTTGAAAGTAACTGGCCCTGATAATTCCTGATTTCAAACTCCGTGCCCGTTAACGGTTTAGCCGTTCTGATATCGGTTGAAATAATACTTAAATCACCGTTCGCTTCGCGTTTCGTGATTAAGCCGATATTGCTCGCAATGAAGTTTTGACTAGCAGTTGTCTTGTCGCTGTTATATCGATAGTATGAATCGGTACAAGGATCGTTTCTGCTATCCCATCCAGAATTGTCATTGTTATAACCTTCAACATAATCACTGATTCCATCCCAGCCACTATTCTCTAACACACCGTAATCTTCCATATCTTTAAGCGGTGCGTCTTTACTATCTGCCACTGGAGTATCTGCAGCACAACGATACGTTGAGTGACGACGTTTTATCGATAACGTAAGGCGAATCATTCCACCGGAGTATTTTTTCATTAACTCCGTTGCGTTAAAGGTATAGCGATTCCACTTATTTGGATCAGCAGATTTTAGTGGAATCACTTTACGCCAGAGATGACGACCGCTGCGGCCCAACTCATTTGAACCCGATAAGTTTCCAACCTGCAGAAACTGCTTCATATTGTCTGAATAAATACGAAATGCGGTGACTTCTACCGCATTAACACCGACCGCTTCGAACGGAATTTCCAAGGTAGAATTTTCTGGAAGGATAGAGCCTTTGCTAACAAATTTAACTTTTGGCTTGGCATCATCAAAGGCTACTTTCTGTTCTATTTTCTTAGATAAAACCTTATTGCCTTCTTTGGATTTAATGCCACCGTACAGTCTTACCAAAAAGCTACCTGCGAGATTTCGGTTTGGGTAGATATTGATTCGGTTTCCATCGATGCTGACTTTGTATTTATTTTTTGCAAGTTCCACTAACCCTTTCAGGTTTTGATTCGAGTCCAGGTTATCTGAAAAACGCACTTCTACAAAAGGAGAACTATCTGCTTTGTGGATCACGGCGATTTTAGTGACTTCAAATTTATCAGATCCCGGAACCGTTATACTTTTTTTGCCTTTGGTTTTGATATCGATGGCTGAGCCATTCCATGACAAATGCAAATCAGCATCATAGGTCTCTTTGACGATATCTCTTACAACGAATTTATGGCTCTTACCATTAGTGTTGTGTGTCCACTCAATAGGCAATATTTTGTCCTGAAATTTTGCAGAGACTACTTTTTCTACAAGTTTCGAGGGCACACGATCAGATACCAGTAATTGTCCTTCCAGCATCATTCCATTTCTGACCGCTGGATCGGTTGTTAAACCAACAGTTTTGATTTCATAGTCGAGAGGAATGACTTGAAACGTGTATTGAAAAGGAGCCGCTTTATTTGGAATATCAAAAAGCCCAACGGGTTTAATGCTGACTTTATACACGGTGCTAGGCTTTAAATGCTCAAGAGGTTTCCACACTATGCTGGACTTACTGGCAAACATCGGCTTGCCTTTAACCTCGGGTGAAATGAACATGATCTTACTGGCGTCTTTTCCCACCATCGATTCATCAACAACATCACGATTAAAATCAATATGAATAGGAGTATCACGAGAAACAATCCCTTGCGTGTGCCAGCCGCCGAGTTGCTCCCAGCTAAAAGCAGATAAATCATCTTTTGTTTCAATCGGGGGTTCTGCTTCGGTAGTATCCTGAATAATTGCAGTTGCTTGATCAACGCCACTCGAAGGGCTTGCTGCCTGACTATTATTGTCAGAGGCATTGCCTACAGGCGCTGATTCCGAGGCAGTCTTGATGGCCTCTGTCTTGCTTAAATTGTCAGTACTGTTCGTATTACCTTTGTCACCGCCACATGCATTTAGCATAAGCGCAAAAATAATTGTTAGGGGTAGTGAGCGTTTTAGATCGCCAGCAAAACCTTTAAATAGCACTGATTTATCCCTCATAGAATGTAAGTTAATTGATCAAACTATAACAGGTTAGTTCCACTGTTATGCGTAACTTTAGCAAATTTTATATGGAGATTCTGTGCAGTTTGAATGAGTTTATTCGTTTATATATTCAATCAACAAAAATGCCTTTAAAGTAGGGGGGGACTTTCAATTATTATTTGGTTTCCTTTTTAGATAAACGTTTCGCTATACGAACCATTTGAGCCAATTCGACTTCTAATTCATCTCTTTTCGTTTCTAAGTAAGCCTTAAGGTCTTGCTTGCGCATAAACAGAAAAAACACTTTCAAATTGACCAGTGTGCGGCGGTATTCTCCTTGTAATGATATCGCGACCACCGCGCTAATAAAGAGACTGGTGAGATAGATAATCGCCCAGTGCAAACTGAAGTTATCGTATATGAGGTAGCTCTGGATTCCCCAGAATAAACTAAAGGCAGACATCCCAATCAGAACACGTGCTGTGTCGTACTGATCTACGTCTTTTGATAATTTTCGGGTTAAATATTCTGTAAGTTTAAATGGGATAATACTGTTTAGAATTCCCCACAGCGCAATTGGGAAACCGATCAAGACGATACCCAGAGTCCTTAAGGTATACAGAATCAAAAATAGCGGTTTGTAATTAACCGCGAGGTGGTAATGGTCGATGCCACAGGCATCACAGAGGCGTTCGAACATGCGCATTTTGCTCATCAGACTGCGTACTTTGTCTGGCTCGTGCTGTTGTAATAAATCCTGTGCTTCTATGAGTCGTTGAAGTGCGGTAAAACGTTGGGTGAGACTGGTTTTTCGTCGTTTGCCGCCGCGCAGCGCAAAAAAGCGTTCTAGTCGATGAACCAATGCCATGTCTTTCCAGGATTTAGTATTTAAGGTAACCGACTCAATGCCTTGTTTAACGCGTAATGTAATCAAGCGAACGGCATCTTGCTCGCTCATTTCTTCATCAACAGATAGATCAACGGCTTTACCATAACGTACTAAAACTTCGGTTCTAGCACGCTTCTTTCGTGTAAAAGTCATGCCTACAGGAATAACAACAGGTGCTACGCCATTGGCTTTGATAGCCCCAAGCGCCATACGCGCTGCACCTGTTTTGATTTCCTGAACATAAGGATTGGCGTGGCTTTGCCCTTCAGGGAAAATAACAATCGTCTCTTTTTCAGCCAACAGCTTATAAACTTGCGAAAAGCTGTCTTCGTTTTTAGAGGTATCGCTGGTTTCGGTATTTCGACGATAAATCGGCACTGCGCCAATGGTTTGTAAAATAGGTCTGAGAATGGGGTTTTTGAATAAGCCACTGCGGGCTAAGGGTCGAATATTTCTTTTGGTTGATGCTTGCAATACAACACCGTCAATCAATGCATTTACATGATTAGCGCACAAGATGACGCCCGCATCATTCGGAATCGTCTCTTCACCGCTGACTTCAAAACGACTGTAGAAGGTGTTTATGACAAAACGCCCGAATCGTTTCCATGCGGATAAAAAACCACGTCTAACTCTTGATTGTTTTTGTGGTTTTTTATCAGGTGCTTGCATGAAAGGATAATAGCAAACCTTTGTCTGACTACCTACAGTCTAAAAAGTAGCTATAGATAGAGAGATGGAATTAGATATAATCTCGCTAAATTGAATTAGAGATATAGCATGAGCGATAAAAACATCTACGAAAACCTGCAACAATTAGGTGGGGATACAAAACTGCCTGATTCTCCAGAGACTGCGATTTTAGAAAGTGTAGAAAACCCCCAGTCAGACGTTGATTATGTGGTGCGTTTTACCGCTCCAGAATTTACATCATTATGCCCAATGACGGCTCAACCTGATTTCGCCCATCTAATGATTGATTACATTCCAGATCAGAAATTGGTAGAGAGTAAATCATTAAAGCTATTTCTCGGTGCATTCAGAAATCACGGCGCATTTCATGAAGATTGTACGGTAAGTATCGCGCGCCGCATTATCGATGAGATTGCTCCGAAGTGGTTGCGCATCGGTGGTTACTGGTATCCACGTGGTGGCATACCGATTGACGTATTTTTTGCCCAAGGCGAAATCCCGAAAGGTGTCTGGGTGCCAGAGCAGGGCGTTCCGCCTTATAGAGGCAGAGGGTAAAATAGAATAAGTCACCCCCCTACTTTAAGGGGGTTTTTATAGAAGTTGTAATAGTAATACCGAGTTATTCTGTAACCAGCGCCACTCGAATCGCATCCAGTTTTAATTGCGCATTGGCTAAATAACCAGCCAAAGCTTTCTGGTTTTCTTCCAGTTGCGTAATTTCTTCAGCACGAATATTCGGATTCACTTTAGCCAAAGCCTGCAATCTTTCTAAATCATCTTTCGCTGTCACTGCAAATCTTTGTTGTGCTTCCTCGATGATTTTTGCTTGTTGAGGCTTCGCTAATTTATTCGCAGTATCGATCAATGTTTGAATTTGAGGACGCGCATGCTGGATTAAATCTTGCGTAGTGCGTTTGTTAACACGCTCTGCCAATTGATTAATCTGCTGATGCTTAAGGAATTTACTCAAATCACGATTGTGGTTATCAACCGCAACTCTAACGCTGGATACAGGCAGATAACGATGCACTTGTAAGAAGCTTGGTGCAGGACAGTTAATCGTATAAATTGACTCTAAAATCAGTGTTCCAGCAGGGACTTGCGCTTTTTTCAGTGCGATTGAGCAGAACGTCGCGTTACCAAATTCACTGGTTAAAATCATATCGATTGCGCCAGTCACCATCGGGTGTTCCCAGCTAAGAAAGTGCATGTCTTCGCGAGATAGCGCTAAATCACGTTGATAGGTGGCGGTTAAGCCTTCATCGCTTAAGCCCGGAAAGTCGGAATTGATCATGTGATCGGTTGGCTTGAGGATAAAGCTATCAATACCATGACCTTGCTGATCTACACCATACTCATCAAAAACCGTATCCATATAGCCACTTAATTCTGCCGTATTCATGGTGGTGATTAATTCGTCGATGACTTCTTCGGCATGTTCTTTATTGCACGAATTTAATTCTAATAAACGATCTCGACCTTGCTGCATTTGTTCGAGTGTTTCATCCGCTAATGCTTTGCTTCGAGTAATAAGATCATCGAAGTTATCATTGTCTGTAGTAATCAATTCACGGCGTAATTCATTCTCGAACACTTCGAAAATGCTGTGACCCACCGGGCAAACATGTTGAAACGCATTTAAGCCTTGGTGATACCAGTTGAGTAATTTTTCTTGTGCCGTATCTTTAAAATAAGGCGCGTGAATTTTAATCGTGCTGGTTTGACCAATACGATCAAGACGACCAATACGTTGTTCTAATAAATCCGGATTTAGAGGTAAATCGAATAAGATCAGGTGATGTGCAAACTGGAAGTTACGGCCTTCACTGCCTATTTCAGAACATAAAAGAATCTGCGCGCCGATTTCTCCATCTTTCGCTTGTGCCGCGAAATAAGCGGCCGCTCTATCACGCTCGATAATGTTCAAGCCTTCGTGGAACGCAGTCGCATTGATTGATGTTCTTAAACGTAAGTGCTCTTCAAGCGCTAGAGCTGTTTCAGCGTGAGCACAAATTAACAGTACTTTGTCTTTTGGATTTTCAATCAGCCAGTCTTCTAACCACTCCACACGAGGGTCTTCAGCTAACCAGTTGTCAGCATCATGACCATTTTCGGGGTGTAATTGTTGCTCAAGGTCATTAGAGTCAGCGGCGTAAATCTCAGGCGCTTCCAAGGCATAGCTATGCAGTTCGCGTTCTGGAAATCCACCTACCGAATCACGTGTGTTTCGGTAAAGCACTCTGCCAGTGCCGTGTCGGTCTAGCAGATCTTGAATGAGATGATCGGTTTCGTAGTCTTTTTGGTAGCTGGCAACAGCCTCTTTGCCTAGATATTTTTCCAGCTCAGCGAGCATTTTCGTATCGTTAGGTTCGCTGTTTTCATCTTGCAGCCATTGCACCAGATCATTGACTGGTTTGTAGTTTTTCTCTTCTTCGATGTATTTGTGTAAATCGTAAAAACGATCAGGGTCTAACAGGCGTAATCTAGCGAAATGACCTTCAACACCTAATTGTTCAGGAGTCGCTGTAAGTAATAATAAACCCGGAATTTTTGAAGCGAGTGATTCAATGCACAGGTATTCGTTACTGATGTGTTTTTCACTCCAGTTAAGGTGATGCGCCTCATCGACGATCATCATATCCCAGCCAGCATCAACCGCTTGCTGGTGACGCATTGGATTTTCAGTAAGGAAAGATAAACTGCAAAGGACTAATTGCGCGCTTTCGAAGGGATTGATGTGAGTTTCTTCGTCACCTTCGTCTTCAATCGCAAAACATCGCTCTTCATCTAAAACGGTGAAGTGCAGATTAAAGCGACGAAGCATTTCAACAAGCCATTGGTGAGTGAGTGTTTCAGGTACAACAATCAGTGCTCGTTTAACGCGTTCTGTGAGAATTTGTTGATGCAGAATCAAGCCCGCTTCGATAGTTTTACCCAAGCCAACTTCATCAGCTAGTAATACACGTGGTGCGTGACGACGCGCCACTTGATGAGCGATATAAAGCTGATGTGATAAAGGTTGAATACGTGGACCAGCAAGTCCGTAGCTATCAGATTGTTGCTGGCGAT
>Ga0209633_10003965_pt1 | contig 13507 bp, 9 predicted proteins | sample Cruoilmetagenom1_FD_187290 | JGI IMG/M metagenome (GOLD analysis project Ga0209633, IMG submission 187290) | Oil polluted marine microbial communities from Coal Oil Point, Santa Barbara, California, USA - Sample 1 (SPAdes) (version 2) | ecosystem: Environmental > Aquatic > Marine > Oil seeps ... | reverse complement strand
AACATTAGTGTAACCATCCGGATCTTCAATAATTCGGATATCTTCAATATCATAGTATTTCAATAAATTGTTTTGCTTCTCTTTTAATTTTTCAGTATTACCTTTTTCCACTCCAGTTAAAATCTCTTTTTGCAATAAAGCATCATTATAATATTTGCCTTTGGGATAACGATTTATGTAATATTCATAAGAAGACATTGTGTTTTCTAATTTGCTTTTTGTCCAAACTTTGTTTTCTTTAATTGATTTGTATGAAGGAATACCAACAAAAAATACCAACAAAAAAAGAGCAATAATTGCTGGAATGAATAAATGTTTTTTCTTTACAAGTAGGGCTTCTTTTTTATTTTTTTCAAATTCAACTGTGACTTTTTTATGAACTTCTTGTTCCTTTTTAAGAAGTTTTCTTTTCTGATGTAGACCAAAATCATTTTCTATCCACCCTTCAGAAGATATTATTTTACAAGGCTTCTTACTTATAGAATTTACTAATAGAGTCAGGGAATAAATAGGAAATTCCGTCTTCCTTGATCTATCTAAAAGAATTAATAAATGTTCTTTTTTATTTTTTGTTGTTTTATTGTCTTTTATTAATATTAAAATATTTTTCATTTTTAATCTACAATTAATGTAATGGGTAAAGTATATTTTACATTTACAGTTCTTCCCTTGTGTTTTCCAGGAACCATATTTGGTAATAATTGGGCAACTCTAATTGCTTCTATTTCTAAATTATTATGAGGGCCTTTTGCCTTAGTACTTACAATATTTCCACCTTTATCAATTTTAAATTGTACAAAGATTCTTTTTTTGCCAGGATTTAATTTTAATTTGTTAACAGTACTTATCCTAAATTTTTTGTTAAAGTGTTTAGCAATTTCATCTATTATACACTCCTTCTTTTCTTCATTTGAACCTTTACAACCAGGGTAAGTAGGCACTTCTTCGACAACAGTAAAAGATATATTTTCATTAAAAACTTCCTTTTTTATTAAATTATTAGTTTTTGTAGCTTCTATTACTTTGGTTTTATTTATTTGATTTGATTTAACAATTGTTTCTTTAATTGTCTCCTCATTTTCCTCTATTCTAATATTTTTATCTATTTTATTATAACCATCACTTTCTTTTTGAGCAATTAAGTTTTTCTCAATATTTGATCTAAATCTAACATATTGATTGTTGTTGTTATATGATAAAGCAGAATCCATTAAAAAAAGAGCCTCATTATATTCTTTTAAAAAGACTTTTTCTCTTGCCAAATAGTAATATTCCAATGCTTTTTCGTAATTAACTTCTGATTGTTTAATTTCTGTTTCTTTGTTTATTTCTTTTTGCTTTATTTTAGAGTTATTTATTGAAGGTGATTCTTTTTCTATCTTAGAATCTGAAATGGTAGAAGAATCCATTAAAGGATTAGGTTTTTTTAATTTCTCTTTAATAATTCTGTTCTGTTCTTGAGCTTTTTTAAAGTATACACTTTTAGGATACTGTATCATAAAATTATTATAAGAAGCTATTGTATTTTCAATAAGTGCATTTTTCCACATTTCTTCTTCATCATTTACTCTATAATTTGGAATAACATAAAAGAATAAAAATAAACTAACAGCAATGATTGATATTACAAGGACACTTCCTTTATAATACGTATTTTCATTTTTGCCTTTTTTAAATTCTGATTTAGCTTTTTTTAATTCTGCCTTTTCTTTTTCAAGACCTATCCTTTGTTGCTGCAAATCAACATCTTTTTCTATCCATCCTTCATAAGATATAATATCATGGTGTTTATTGTGTATAGAATTTAATAGTTGGATTAAAGAATATGTTGGGAGTTGTAATTTCCTAGATTTCTCAAGTAGAATTAATAAATAAGCTTTCTTATTTTTTGTTGCTTTATATTCCTTAATTAGTTTTAAAAGACCTTCCACAAGTAATTTTGTTAAATGTTTTAATTTACTTTATATACTTCACTAATCTTAGCTTTATTATCAAAAATGAATCGTATTCGGCTATTAACAGTAAATGTTTTTCCTAGTTTTATTCTATAAAATTCATATCTGGTATATAAATCATATGTATTGGAATTAATTCTTACTATTCTATCAATATCGTTTTTAGAATATGAAGTAGATTTCCATGCATTTATATATTGCTTTTTAAGTTTAGAATAAGTGGGGTTTTTAGTTTGCCAATATCTTTTTAATTTAGGAGAATAATATGAATAGATTTTATCAAAATCTCGACTGTCTTCAGCAAGAATAAAATTTCTTATTTTATCCGAATAGTCCATGCCCTCACTAGTTTTAGATTCTATATCGTTGTTTATTCTTAATATTTTTTTACTAGCAATCGAGGCATATTTCCCCCTAGGATGAGAACTTAAATACATTTCATATGCGTTTATGGAATTTAGATTAGTTGCTTCCCTCCATTGTTTATTATCATTTATATCTCTATCTAATTTTTGAAACTCCTTTATTTCAGCAATTGCCTTATCGTAATATTTACCGTCTGTAGAGCTGTGTTGTTGAACATACTTTTTATACCCCCTTAAAGTATTCTTTTCTAGTGCAATATTCCAATCAATAATATCTATTCTATCTCTAGCTTCATCTTCATATTTATTTACCTTTTTTAACCTATTCAAATATAAACCGTAACCCTTTCTTGTATTTTTATTTAATACTTCATTCCATATAATTTCTTCTTCTCTTTCTAGTATTAATTTCTTTTTTCCTAAAGCTTCATTAATATATTTTCCTTCTGGGTAACCATCTAAATAATTATCATAAGAGACAATAGTATTTTCAATCTTACTGGCTTTCCAAATTTTATTCTCCTGAAATGATTTATAACCTGGAATAATTATTAAAAATATTATCAAAACAATTGCAGTTACGGTAATTACCAGGTAACTTTTTTTTAAAAAAGCTTCTTCTTTTTTTTCATCTTCGAATTTAGTTTTGGCAATTACTAGTCTTGCTTTCTCCTTTTTAATTAATTTTACTTCCTGTTTGAGGTCATCATTCTTTTGTCTACGCCATCCTTCAGATGATGAAATATTGTAAGGTGTTTTGTCAACTGAATTTAATAATTGGCTTAGGGAGTATATTGGAAATTGATTTTTCCCAGCCTTTTCCAATAAGACTAAAAAATAGGCCTTGCTATTATTTGTTGTTCTATAATCTCTAATCAGTTTAATAAACTCTTCCATATAATATTAATTTAACGCAGGTTCTTCAATCATTTTAATTTCAAATGTTTACTATTTTGCATTGAGTTTTATGCAGATTATTGATCACTTTCTTCCTCAAGGGAATCATAATCAAATTGAGGAAATAATAATTGAATCTTAACTAATTTTCGGGTTCTATAAATAGAATATTTATTTTCTTGAATTACTTTTTTATCATCTCTATAAACCTCAAAATCTACATAACCACCAATATTCCAAGGTGATGTTAAATTTTTTAATTCATCATTAATTAGTAATGATCCCCTTTCGTGATTTATTAAGATAAAACGATTATCACCAATAAAAATTAATTCCTCAATTGCAACACCATTCCCGTCATCTGTAAATAGTTTTATATGTTGCCCCAGAGATAAATCTTTTGGTAAAACTTTAAATTTTTCTTCAATTCTTGGCCCTAGTGAAATTTTATCAATAGATTCTTGAATTAATTCATTTAGTACGTTTTTTGAAACTTCATATTTTTCAGCTTCTTTTTCAATTTCAATATATTCTTTATTGGTTAACCTGATATTTTTATCTTTTAATTCCATACCAATATCAAAAGTTACTTTTTTCACAAGTTTATTTTGAATGTACTTAATCAGATTTTCAGTATCTTTTTTCATAATTAAAATTTTAATATTTTTTCAATTTTCTTTTTACGAGATCAATACTTATTGCAAAATTGCAACTTTCGCAATCTTCCTTAATTTTTAAAGTAGCAACACCAACAACTTCTCCTTTCATATTTATTACTGGGCTACCACTGCTACCTGATGAAATTGGTGCATCAATTTGTATAAAATCATTTTTTGAATACCAACTTCTAATTGCAGAAACCACTCCTTTTGTTAGAGTGCTTTCTAACCCATGCGGATTTCCTAAAACAAAAATATCTTCTCCTTTTCCGGGTAAAGAATTGCTTAATTTTAATGATGGGGTATTAATGATATCATCGACTTTAAAAATTATTAAGTCCTTTTCCCTATCATAATCTAACACATCATTAATATCATAATACCTTTCTTCCTTTGTTTTTATTCTCCATCTACTTCCTCCTTTAAAAACATGATAATTACTTACAGCTATACCTTTTTTATCTACAAAGAATCCAGTGCCTGTGGCAATCGCTTCACCATCCTCATTATACGTAATAACAAGAAATACAGAGGATTCAGTCTGTTTTACAAGATCTTGTAAACTCATTATTCTAGAATCATCACGTCTGTATTCAGTATTTGTAGCAGGTATTAGATTATTTATCTTTTGTTTATTTTCTCCATAATAATAATTCTCAAAATCGACAATACTGTCGTTTAAATATTGGTCATTTATCCCAGATAATTTTAATCTTAAAATTTCACCATTAATTGATTTTTTTTTATAAATAATATAAGCATAAACTTCATCATGTTTATTATTTACATGACTCCGTTTTTTACTATCATACTTAATTCTAATCTTTTCATTTAATATATTTCTTTTTAGGTATTGATACGAATCTTTGGTGTTTTCAATACCTATTAAATGAATTGTTACTCCATTTCTTACTCTTATAGAATTTCCATCTATTATTTCAATAACTCTGTGGAAGTTTTTATGAAAACTGCCACCTCCACAAGAAAATTCAAAAAAAATGAAAACAAAAAATATGATATAAGATATAGACTTATTCAAATCTAATTTTTAACTTTTCTACTACAATCCAAATATTATTTTGCATTTCCAATCTACCTTCTCTAAAAACTTTTATGGTTCTGTTTAATGAGCTTGGCTGATTTAAATATTCACAAACCGGTTTTAAAATTTTAGCATGATTTCCAATAGCATATTGCTGAGTATTTTCATCATTTTGAATAATATAATTTGCTTTGTTTCCTTCTATTCTTGTTATTTTGTAAACCATTTTGGAGTTTGATTCAAATTGAATATTTTTAAACCCTACCGGATCAGCTGAATCAGGGTATTGTGCATAAAATATTTTTGGTTCAGGTTTAGCTTGAGGTGCAGACCCTACATTGCGAACCTGTTCACTTTGCGTATCATTTATTCTTCCTGCAAGAACATTCATCTGTTCATACATTTCATTTCTTACTGCATTAATGTCGATTACTGCAACTTTATTGTTAAGCCTATCGTGATTATATTTAAGATCATTGAATTTTTGCTTGTCACTTTCTCTCTTCATTTTAACCTGTTCTAAACTATCATAGATTTTTTTTATAAAATAAATTGCAGCAGCTAACAATGCAAATAAAATTGCTAGTGAGACATAAAGCCAGGTTGGAATTGATGGCTTTGTAAATGTACCATCGTTTAATTTGGCTTTTAATTTAATAATTTCAGGTTCTGTAAGGAAAACTTTTTCTTTTGGTTTTTCTACAGGAACTTTATCTCTAATATCATTGATTTTTGTTGTAAAATCCAGATATTTACCATAGAGATCAGCTCTTGGTTTATCTTTAGGATTAGGATCTAATTCATTTTTAATCTCTGAAACTAAACTTTTAATTTTATTAGAGGATTTACTTTTAAGAATTTCATTTTTAAATTGATTAATCGTACTAGAAGATCTGTCTAATTTTAATGGCACTTTACTAAGAAGTTTTTCAATACTGTCGATTCTAATATTAATGTCTTTGATTTTCTTATATTCAGTACAAAGTGAATCTAGAGATTTTTTTGACTTTGAGTTAAGATTATCTTTACCAGATAAACCATCTTCATACAAATAAACTGCTAATTCATAAACAATATCTGTTGCTGCTTTTTTATATTTAGCTTCTTCTTTATTTTTCTGTTCATCTTTCTTTACTTGTTCGCTAGAGTTATCTTTTTTTGATTTAGAATCTTCATCATTGTTACCACCACAACTAATTAAAAAAAGAAATAAAAAGCTTAAGGCTAAAAGTGTTTTTTTCATAATAAATTGTTTTTAATTTTTTTCTAATTCATGTAATTTTTGAGACAATAAAAAGAGTGCATGTTTAAATGGCCAGAAGAACAGTGTTTCTTCAATATCAGAATTTAATTCATCATTTGGCACTTGTTCATACAACTCTTTAAAGCATAAACTAATATTTTCTTTTAAAAATTCATGGGCACTAAAGTCTTCTTTTGAAGTATTTATTTCAAGGTCCTTCTTTATAATTTTACTAATGTCTTTATCATTAAAGAAAATCTCTAGAAATTTAAAAATATTTGAAAGAATATTTTTTTCAAAATCTTTACTAATGATATCACCATAGGTATAGTGTTTATTGTTTTCACCTTCCTCTAACTGATCATTTGTACCTGCAGCTATAGTATTGTCATCATCAAAACCAAAATGTTTTACTTGAGCAGGATTGATAGAATCAGCTTCTTTATCACTAAATCTATATACACCACCTTTTGCTGTTATTTCTTTTGGATTGTCAATTAAAATAACTTCAAATTGGGGTGAAGTCTTTTTACCAGTGAATTTTTCAATCATTAGTTTTGTAATTCCTGTAATCTCCCTTTTAGAAAGAATTTTAATATATTCGCTCCCCTTACCTGTAAAAGATATATACATAGGGATATTAATACCTATATAATTTATTAGTTGAGAAATATGATAAGTAATTAGCCCATAATGTAATAATAGTATTAGTTTTAAATACTTATGGTTTTTAATACTGTCAGAAAATTTAAAATATTTATCATACTTAAATAAAAAGCTGATAATATCTGCTGAGCTGTAATTCTCATTATTTAAGTTATTTGCAAACGGTTCTTCTAAAACTTCCGGAACTTTTTTTCTGCCACTATCTAAATAAGATTGCATCATTAACAAGAATCCATTCTTTTTGCTTTTTTGTCCCGGTTTGCCATCTCCCCAAATTTCATTTGCTGCAAATCTAAATGAAGAACTGTAATATTTTTTTTCGGTATTTACAAAGAAAAGTATATCCGATGTACCTCCGCCAATATCTATGTTTAAAAGATCTTGTGATGTAAAGAAATTAAGATCTTTATTATTTTTTAATTCAAAAAATGGCACAACTGATTCCGTAACAAAAGACAGATCTTTTAATGATTTGGCATTAAAAGTTGTTTTATATGTTTCCTCCCAGATATCATGAAATTGTTCTTTTGTAGACTTTTTCATACTTAATGGTAAGAAATAAGCAATTTTTGGCTGAAGATAACCGTCATTTAAGATAATTTTGTTTTTGATCATCCATAATGTTTGTTCAATATATGCCTGAACACGGTTTCTGGCAATATCATTTCCCATATTTTCTTCAAATCCCCATTTTATATTAGAATAATAATCATTTGGTTTTCTTACAATTACATCATCTACATTATAGGCAATATTAATATTACTAAAGACTTTTGAATACCTGTCCACGCCTTTACCATGACATACTACTGTTCTTGTTGGATATTCAATATCAGGATCTTTACCAGCACCAATAATACTTGGCATAAATTCCATCTTACGTAAAGTTGAGATCTCAAGTAATTCACCAAACCCTTCATCATATTGTTTTGATAAAGTAGGTGCATTTTTGTCAAATTTGTTTAATAAAACAACCTGTAGATCATCTTTAGAAATGTCAAATGATCTTATTCTTGGGTTCCTGTCAGAACTATAAGCAACATGCGTATTAGATGTTCCAAAATCAATAGCAAATTTAAAATCATCTAATTTTGTATCATTAACCTTAACGTTTGGAAATTTAGGAATAATTAACCCGCTATAAATACCATCATTTAATTTTGCCTCAATAATATCAAATGAATTATCATTATCCTTGGTTTGATGATAAATTGAGTAGGCTCCGATTATACTTCCTTCCTCTTTGGAAACACGACTTTCAGATGTTGTATTAACTCTTTTTCCTAATACGATATCTTTCATTTTATAAAGATTCAATTTTGCCTCACTATTAGACATTGAATCTTCAATTTGCATTAAACTGTATTTATTAATTTCTGGGTTGTCGATAACTTTATAGAATGGGAATATACCTAAGCCAAATTTTCCGGAAACTACTTCTTCCTTATTGTTTTTATCATATGATTTAACAAATGATAATTTTTTACTATTTTTAATTGGAACATCTAGTTTTACAACTATTTTGTCTTGTAGAAATTTAACTTCAAGATTATCCTCTAAGTCTTTTACACTAAAAAAATTAAAATAATTCTTTCGGATTGGCAATAAATATTGAAAATCACCACTATAACCAACAACAAAACTTTGATTATTAATATGATAAGGCATTTGAATAATGGCATCTTCCAAAAAATCACCTATTGTAATATATGGATATTTCTTTTTACCACTAGCTGGTAGTTCACGCTCATGTAAATCAATGTAAGGAATGTCAGGAACAGTAGTTTTAGAATTCCAAAATGAATCAATATATTTTAATTGGTGATTTCCGTTTACAAGTGCAAGAGGAGTTGGCAGAACAATGTCATTTCCTTTGTCGTCCTTATAATTTCTAAAAAACTCATTTGAACTATCTATCACAAAATCACTATTTTTTGTAATTATATTGGTAATATTCTCTGTTCTTTGTTTTGTAATAGGTATTGTACCACTCCAAATATAACCTCCACCAGTAGTATTTAAAGTTACTTGTACAAATTCGTCAAGAAAATCCTCTTTTGAGTAATTAATCCACACGGTATTTTCTTTTTGCAATAGATGCTTACTGAAATCTGATGAATTAACTCGTAAATGCTCGGCTAAACCAGAATAATTAGTTGATAATTCACCACGGAAAGCAATATAAAATTTATGCATAAATTCCTGAAAATCTATATCTCTTTTATGAAGAGGTTGAGGTGTATTGTCAAATAATACAGCATCACCAACAGATTTTAAAACCCATCCTCTATTGTTCATTTCTCTCTCCCAGTTTGGAGAAGTATAGAACATTGTGAGAGGAGAAGTTCCACCTAATAGAATACCATCATAAAAAATTAAATATATTTTATCAAAATTGTTGAAACTTTCAAAAAACAATTCAAAAGCCTCTCCTAATAAAATATGTTTTTCATTTGCTGAATTTTTTAATTCTTCAATTCTAACTTCTCTATTCCATTCAACAAAACTAATTCTGGTGCTATCACCAATTCTATAAATTAACTGAAAAACATCAAATACTTCTGAAATTAGTTTATGATACATTGATTGCCCAAAATGATTATCACCAACTACGCTAAATGCGGTGTCAAATAAGTGAATTCTGGCAAAAGGTGTTGGGATTGATGTAGCAACTTTTGCTTGAATGTTGTTTGTTAGTGTATCTTTTATTGTTGCTAAAGCATCACTTTTAATTTTTGAAGATTTGTCCCAACCTTTTAAACTAATACTCCCACTTTTATGTATCCTAAAAATTTTATTGCTGTTGTTATCCATTTCCTTGAATTAATAATTAAATATTACGATGGTAAATCTTTTATATGATTATTGAAAAGGTTTACACTTCCTTCATAAAAAACTTTTAGAAATTTTTCTTCTTGCTTATTTATTTTCCCTCCAAAATATTTGTTGCTTTTTGCAAGTATTTTGTTGATTGCATTTTCACTAATACCTTTGTTAAACAAACCTGTTGTTATCGTTTTATTAACAATTAGTTTGTTAAAATCTGATTGAGATCTAAATGGACTAAATGAGGGTTTATTTTTTGATAGTTCTTCCATCCACGGATAGAAGTAATTAACAAAAAACTCTTTTACGGCTTTGTAAAATTTATCAGAATCTATATTAACCAATTTTAAATCTTTTGAGTAATCTTGGTTTAAATTATTTGGAACATGCCCTAGTAAAAGCTTCTCGAAATACTTAAAATAGGTTAACGATTTTAAATATTTGCCTTGTGTATGTTCAAAGAAATGTGAAAAATCAACCATGTTTTTATGGTTTTTCATTCCATATTCAAAATAATTTGTATCTCCTGATCTTAAATCTTCATCATCTAAATTTGCATAATGCAGAATACTCATAGAAGAAATTAACTCTACCAAATGAGCTAAATTTTGTTGTTCAAGACCTCCTTCATGATTTTCATAATTAGTGATAGGATCCTTATCACCAATATAATACATGGCTTCAATGTTTTTATCTAATTCTTTATCATAGTAAGATAAAGCTGCCTTAGTTTTTGATACAAAGTTCATCGAATCTATAGCGCTATCTTTTGACTCTGATACAGTAAAATAGGGCATTACAACAATACCGCCAATTTTAGCTGATCTTACATTAGAGTTCTTGGATTTTTGTCTGAATATTTTGATTAATTGTGGGAAACCCGACGAGCCTGTTCCTCCAAAGATACTACTAACAATAAATATTCTATCTTGTTCTGTAAAAACTCTCTCAAAATGTTTAAATTCTTCAGTATTTGAAAACTCATTAAAAATGACACTTCCAATATTTGGGTTACCTTTAAATCCTTTTGTTAGTTTGAGATTAAGTTCGGCACTTACATTAGCACTTGGAGAAGCATCATACAAAGATTCTAATAAGTTTTTAGTTTCTTTTGATAATTGATCGATTTTTAAATAATTATAAAAAGTATCATCAATATTTCCAAAATCTAATTGATAAGAATCTTTTATTTTTTTTGTGTCTTCAATTTGTTGTAATCCTAAGGTTTCAATATTTGTATGAAAAAACCCTTCTTCAACTGAGTTAGAATAAGCTCTATTCCTAATTTTTCTATAAAGATTCATCAATTCAACGGTTCGATAGGTATCTCCATTTTGGACATCTACATCAACAATCATCGGAATAATTGATGTTCCTTTAGGAAGTTTAGACCCTGCAGCTAACAGCATAATCATTGATCGAACAACTCTTGCACCTGTTCCACCAATACCAAATAAATATATTTTCATAACTTATGATTTAATAAAATTGTTAAAAAGGTGTTCTCCTTGCATATAATGAAAGGTATTTAAAAATAAATGAGGCTATAATAAAATATAGTATTGGCCATATAACATTACTTAGAGAAAACAAATAGCCAAATTGCTCAATTTCAACATCTATATAAATCTTAGATTTTACATTTGATAAAGCGATTAAAAAACCAACTAAACCAGATAATAATGCAAATGCCACCCAATGAAATATAGTTTGAAAACTTGTGGTTAATCTTCCAATTACAACATAGAAAATAAAACTTATTGAAACGGCTGCTATTAATGTATATAAAGAAACTTCGTAACATAAATCTCCTTCAATTAAAATATCCCAATAATCATCTTCCCAGCCATAAGTTTTTGAAGCAAGAAAGAATAAAATTCTGTATACTGATTCCATAATAGTGTTTGTTCTTAATTAATATCAATTAAAATATCTATATTATTATTGTTTTTATTTGTATAAGCTTCTATTACCCCATTTACAAACCATTCAAAACCAAAAGTTTTGTCAAAATTTTCATTGATATTGGTATCATTCATTGTTGACCATCTTTTATACCAATTTGGGTTGTACTCAGGTAAAGTAATTCTTAAAGTTTCTTCACTTATAACTTGATCAATATCAACCTGAATAAAATGCGTGGCTTGTTCACATACTTTTTTTTGATTTGGATTCTTAATATTTTCAATTTCCATTAATTCATTATAGTTATATACATTTGATATAGAAATTTCTGATTTATCACTGTGCTTTAAAGCTTTAATTTTTAAATTTTCTTTTAGATAATCTGCATCTTTAATTTTATCAGGTAAGCACTCTAAATTCATTGCAACATAAAAAGAAATAGTTTTGGCTTCTATTTGTTTGATAGCCTTTTTGTCTCTAGATAGTTTATAACCAGGTTTAACTCTTTTCTTAATGATTCGGTAATCATTTGCCAAATAATCATTTAAATTAAATAGAATTTTTTCTTCCAAATGATTATCAAAAGTTTGTAAGGACTCAACCCAAGGAATCAATTCATTTAAATGATTTTTCTTACCTGTCACCCATATATAATAAGGTCTTTTATTAAACTCTTTTATAATATGTGTATTATGATAATCATAGTAAGTTCCATTAAAGTCAGATTTAAAAGCAAATAACGCAAAAGCAAGATCATTTTTATTTACGTGTTCTTGAACAACATTTAACAATTGATTTTTTAATTCGGAAACAGATTCTTTGTTTATTTCAGGGTTTTTATTAATGTCATCATTTGAATAGGATAAAATACAATCTGACACAAAGAAATTAATGTCATCTGGTTTAGAATCTCCTAAAATAACTTTAAAAATCTCGTGCATAGAGGAGAAGCCTTGTAATCCAATATTTCCATTTGCTAATTCTTCAATAAATATATCTGGTTGTTTTTCAAATAAAAAGATATCACTTGCAATAGTTAAAAGTTTTAATGAATCTTTTTTTTCTATTCCGTTTAACTTAACAATTAAATTTGAGACAACATCTTTAAAATTGGAACTTTTAAGATAGCCCTTCATACTACCAGAGTTTTCAAAATAGAAGTTTATATTCTTAATTTTATTTTGTGAATTTTCTTTTTTTACTGAATCATTTTTAATTGAGTCTGTATTAGAAATGTTACACAAAAGTGTATCTTCTTTTATTTTTTTTCCATTTCCTCCACAGCTGATAAACAATTGACTAACCAGATAAAAAGCAATTATGATATTAATCGACTTAAAAGTAATTTTATTTTTCATAGCTAATAAGAATTATTATTTCTACTAATTCAATTTTTGAATAAAAAAAGTAATAAGAAAAGAAAATGAAGGTTATTAAGAGGAGTGTAATCTATTTTCATAGCAGTTTATTTAGGGGTTAATAAACAATTAAATTATTTAATAATAACTTTAGAAAAAGTTAGGATAAAAGTACTTTTAACTTAATAAAATGGACTACTCAATATTGAGTGTTTTTTTACTCATAATTGAGTATAGCAATTTGATTTAGATGATTAAATATACACTTTATAATACACTTACTTCATTAGATTTAGAAGCCTACTATTTATTTCTATAACTATATAAATATAGATAAATAAATAGTTTCAGATAAGGCAAGTAGAGTTTAATAGATTGTAGAGAAATCTGTAATATTCACGGGGTGACTAATTTGAGTTATCCGTAAAGTCATCCAGTGAATAAATTAGCTATATTATGGGTTTACAAATTATCCAAACTATAAAAGGCTCCTTTATTCTCTTTTCTTTCCATAGATTTTTTTACAATCAAATAGGCAATTGCATTTAAATTTCTAAGTTCACAGATTTGAGGTGATAATTTAGATTTGAA
>Ga0209633_10003964_pt1 | contig 13508 bp, 10 predicted proteins | sample Cruoilmetagenom1_FD_187290 | JGI IMG/M metagenome (GOLD analysis project Ga0209633, IMG submission 187290) | Oil polluted marine microbial communities from Coal Oil Point, Santa Barbara, California, USA - Sample 1 (SPAdes) (version 2) | ecosystem: Environmental > Aquatic > Marine > Oil seeps ... | reverse complement strand
CCCACTCAAGAAGTTGCTAAAGACGATAAAAATAAATCTGAACAAATACAAGTAATTAGTAATCTGCCAGCTAATATTACTCAGTTGCACCTTAGAATTGGCGATGTATTAATTTTAGAAGAAGTTATCGGACCACAAACTGGACACCCGCAAGATGCAAATCCCAAACATAGACATGCAGTAAAACTAACGTATATCGAAGCTGATATCGACCCTTTAAATGGACAAGCAATTACGCATATTAGATGGGACGAAGAAGATGCCCTGCCATTCCCTTTATGTCTATCTAATTTAAGTTCAGCGCCTGATTGCAAGCTGCTTGAAAATATCAGCGTAGCTTGCGGCAATGTGATTTTGGTCGATCATGGTCTCAGTGTTGATCAAGATTTATCTAAAGTGCCTGAAGGTGATGTGATTGAGTGTTGTAAAAAAGAAGGATTGGCACATGTTAGTCACATTGTTCCAATTGATTACAATCCAAGTCTGGATTATGTGACTTTAACTTTTTGTGAGCCCTTGGCAAAGGAGATGCCTGCATCTCAAATGCTTATGCAAAATGAGCGCGAGGCAGTTGCAAAAATAGGCTTACAAAGCAACTCGGACCCGGATGCTGAACAAGAATGGTTTTTGCAACAGGATTTATTATCAAGCACGGCGAATGATTATCATTTTGTTACTGAACTGGATAATGACGGTCGAGCACATTTACGCTTCGGCAATAATGAAATAGGTCGTAGGCCAGAAGCTTGCTCAGAATTTAAGGCCCATTATCGCATTGGTAACGGAGTTTCGGGCAATGTAGGAGCCGAAGTAATATCACATATTTACTTGGCAAATACTTCCTTAGATGGCGCTAGCTTATCGGTGCGTAATCCTATGCCGGCTCAGGGCGGGGTGGATGCTGAGCAGCTGAACGACGTTAAGTTGTTTGCCCCACAAGCCTTCCGCAAAGAATTACAGCGAGCCATTATTGCTGAGGATTATGCAGCCATAGCCTTGCGTGAATATAGAAGCAAGGTTCAAAATGCTTATGCCAAGTTACGTTGGACGGGAAGTTGGTATGAGGTATTAGTAGCTATAGATCCTTATGGAAAAGAAAATGCTAATCAGGGATTACTTGATGAGATAAGCGAATGTTTACATCGTTATAGACGTATTGGTCATGATTTAGTTGTTAAATCCGCACAGAGAGTACCCTTAGACATTGAGCTTAAAATCTGTGTGCTCCCAAATTATTTAAGAGGTCACGTAAAAACAGAGTTGCTTAAACTGTTTAGTAATAAACGTTTACTGGATGGCAAGCTTGGTTTCTTTCATCCAGATGAGCTAAGTTTTGGTGAAGATATTTATCTAAGCAAACTGGTTGCTACGGCTCAGTGTGTTGAAGGTGTGGAAAGCATTGAAGTTTGTAAATTACAACGTTGGTGTGAAGTGGCAAATAATGAAATAGAGAATGGAGTGCTACCTCTAAGTCCGTTTGAAATTGCTCGCTTGGATAATGACCCTAGTTTTACTGAAAATGGAATACTCACCCTAGATATGCGAGGTGGAAGATGAAAACTCATTGCACTGATTGCTGCACTCCATTAAATGTGAATCTCGATTCTTGTAATTGTTGTGAAGGAGTTGAGCTCATAACTCCAATACCTATTTATAACCGTCCTGGATTATCAGAAATAAATTATCGTATTGGAACGCATGCTAGTTTCTTAGAGACCATGACAGCACGTTTAAAGGGATTCTATTTAGAGAAACCAGATGCTGATGGTAATCAAAATAAATTCTATCCCCTTCAAGGATTAACAACACGCGATAAATCAGATCCTTCTCTTGCTTTATTAGATGCTTGGGCAAGCGTTGGCGATGTAATGACTTTTTACCAGGAACGTATTGCCAATGAGGGCTACTTACGGACTGCGACTGAGCGCCGCTCGGTATTAGAATTGGCTAGGTTGGTTGGCTATAAGCCAAGACCCGGTGTTTCATCCAGTGTGTTTTTAGCTTATAACATTGATGATAATTTCAAAGAAGAAACAGTTATTCCGATTGGCAGTCGAGCTCAAAGCATTCCAGGGCCTGATGAACTGCCACAAGCCTTTGAAACAAGTGAGGAGATAAAAGCTAGAGCTCAGTGGAATAATTTAAAGCCAAGAATGACTCTGCCTCAAACCTCTGGTTCAATTAGATTTGGCAATGGAAGTTCGAATGTAAGGGGTTCCCGGGTTTATTTAAAAGGGATAAGTACAAATCTTAAGGTTAATGATCCTTTGCTAATAGGATTTGGCGACTTGGTACCAGAATTTTTCCGTATAAAGGAAGTGCGGCCAAATGCTGATGCGGATAGCACCCTTGTGCTTTTAGACAATGCTTTTATTGATAACTCAACAAGTACAAATGTCGAAAATAAGTTTAGTTATTTAAACGAACTAGTTTTATCACCATCGATACAGCCAAGAAACGCTAAACGTTTGCGTAGAAAACTGGCAGGGCAATTTAAAGCAAATGCTGCTACTGGATATCAATCCGTAGCCAGTTTTACGCCAAGCTTGAAACACACCCTCAAAACTGCCGCAGCTAATGCTGTTATAGCATTAGAAAATGATATAAAAGTTTATAGTTTTGAAACTAAAGCTTCATTGTATGGAAAAAATATACCAAGACGAGTAAATGTTCCATCTAGTGACGGTCCTGTTACAGATGCTGGTGATTGGCCAATCATTCAAGCGATTCATGGAAGTCCCATTATTCACGAAACAGAAGAAGAAATTTTTCTTGATGCTGCATATGAAGGAATCAAACCCAATAGCTGGATGGTTATCGAAACACCAAATACACGCTTAAGTGATAATAAAAGACTGATTGTCAAGGTTGCGTCGGTAGATGCTTCACAAAGTAGAGCAAAATACGGTACTTCGGCCCCCACAACTAATGTCGTGATAGATTATATTGACCCAGTATTAGGTAATTGGATTAACACTGACGGAGTCGCAGCAACAAATGAAACTGACCTATCAAGTGATGACTTTAATGTACTTAGAGCAACAAAAGTTTATGCCCAACCTGTAGAACTTGAATTAGCAGAAGAACCTATCGAAAACCCTGTTTGTGGGGGTGCTGATGATTTAATAGAGTTGAATGGGTTTTATGATGGTTTAGAGTCAGGTCGCTGGGTAATTGTTTCCGGTGAACGTGATTTACCTGGTACCTCTGGTGTCCGTTTTAGCGAACTGGCCATGCTGAGCGAAGTTACTCAAGATGTGGTCAATATAGAGAGTGATACGTCTGGTATAACTACACGTAGCGATGAAAAACTTCACACGTTTGTAAAAATTGCAGAAAAACTCGCTTATTGTTTTAAACGTGACACCGTTACTATTTACGGTAATGTTGTCAAAGCAACAAACGGTGAAAGCCGGCATGAAGTTCTTGGTAGTGGTAATGGAGCACAGGCATTTCAGTCTTTTGAACTGAAACAGTTCCCGTTAACCCATGTCTCTGCTAATAATCCAACAGGAATTGATAGTTCCTTAAAAGTCTTAGTAAATGATATCGAATGGCATGAGGCTGATTCTTTAGCAGAGCTAGAAGCCAGTGATAGAAATTTCATTACTAAAACCGATAATGAAGATAAAACAAAAATTATTTTTGGCAATGGTGTTAAAGGTTCACGTTTACCAACTGGTAGTGAAAATATCAGAGCCATGTATCGGAACGGTATTGGTAAAGGTGGCAATGTAAACGTTGAACAAATATCAATGTTGTCGACTAAACCCTTGGGGGTTAAAGAGGTAATCAACCCTTTACAAGCTTCGGGTGGTGCTAACCGGGAAACTCGTGACCAAGCTAGAAAAAATGTGCCATTAGCAATCAAAGCTTTGGATAGATTGGTCTCAGTACAGGATTATCAAGACTTCTCTAGAGTGTATGCAGGTATTGGAAAAGCACATGCGGTTGAAATAAGTGATGGTAGACAGCAATTAGTGCACGTAACAATAGCGGGTGCTGAAGATATTCCTATTGATGAAAGTTCAGATTTATTCAGAAATTTACGTACTTCCTTACATGACTTTGGTGATCCGCAACAATCGATTCAGTTAGCAGTGAGAGAATTAATGTTTATCACTATAGAGGCCGGGGTTGAGATTCTTCCTGATTATCAATGGGAATCAGTAGAGCCGAGATTACGTGAAAAACTACTTGATAGTTTTGGTTTTGAGCGTCGCGAACTTGGACAAAGTGTGATGCTCAGCGAAGTCATAAAGGTAATGCAGTCTGTACGTGGAGTAGCTTATGTGGATGTGAATGCATTTGGTGGTATTCCTGAGAAAAAAGCCTTGAATGATGATGATATTGCTGAGCTCCATAAAGTACATAAGATGTTAAATGAAGGCCAAGAATTTGTATTGCCTTATCAGAGAAAAATTCTTTCCCCCGATGATATTACTGAAAGGGTTGCTGAAATTCTTTTCAGACCCAGTTCAGGTGATGTTGTTATTTCTATCAGGAGGCTGGTGGCCCAACGACTTATTGTTCAAACGGCTGCAGTCGATAAAACTATAGCAACGAATAAACACATACAGCCTGCACAACTTGCATTTTTAACTCCAGAAATTCCATCAACCTTAATTCTAAATCAAATTGAGAGTGCGTCATGAAAGATACTCGGAAAGATCGTCTTTATGAATTGCTTCCTGCCATCTACCGCATACGTGATGCAGAGCAGGGTGAACCACTTAAAGCTTTATTGCAGGTAATCTCGGAACAAGTCAATTTGGTTGAAGATGATATACGGCAATTAAATGAAAATTGGTTTATAGAAACTTGTGAAGATTGGGTGGTTCCTTATTTAGCTGAATTGATTGGTTATGAACCTGTGCATGAAGCGGGTGAACCGTCTAGTGGTAATAGCCCAGAAGAACAATTACGTAACAAAATACTCATCCCACGCCGTGAAGTTGCCAATACCATTCGCTATCGACGTCGCAAAGGAAGCCTGGCCTTACTTGAACTCCTTGCAAACGATATTGCTGCTTGGCCTGCACGAGCTGTAGAGTTTTATCAATTGCTGTCACAAACTCAGTCTGTTAAACACCTTAATCTAACGCGAGGAAAAACTATAGATATACGCGATAGTAATTGTTTAGAGTTGTTGGATAGTCCCTTTGATAAAGCCGCTCACAATGTAGATGTGCGGCGTATTAACTCAAAATATACTCAAGGCAGGTATAACTTGCCTAGTGTGGGAGTGTTCGTCTGGCGTTTGAAGGCATACTCTGTCACTGAAACCCCCGCTTATTGTTTAGAGTCTTCTGGTCCTAATTGTTTTACTTTTAGCGTATTGGGTAATGATACGCCTTTGTATAACAAACCTGAGCTAGAAACTGAGCCAACACATATAGCTGAAGAATTTAATTTACCTGTACCAATTAGACGCTCTTTTTTTAAAGAGAATATAGATCAGTTTTATGGAGAAAATAAGAGTTTAAATATTTTCAAAGGTGCTAAAAAAATACCTGTGCCTATAGAAGATATAGTGGTCTCTAATTTAAGTAATTGGCACTACTTCCCACCCAAAGGCAAAGTTGCTGTTGATCCTGAATTAGGACGTATTGCCTTTCCAAAGCGTACTTTTCCTAAATCGGGTGTCTGGGTTAATTACCATTACGGTTTTAGTGCTGATATCGGTGGTGGTGAGTATGAGCGACCAATTACACATACGCGCACATCAAAAACCTATCGAGTAGGTAGAGATGAAAAGTTAAGAACCATAAATGCCGCTCTCGATAAATGGAAGTCTGAAAAACCAGAACACGCAAGCATTGAAATTACCGATAGTGGTGTGTACGTCGAACAGATCAATATAGATTGTTGTACTGACGATAATTCAAACGAGGGTACCAGCACTAATGATGAAGAGAGAGTAAAACTAAAAAGTTTGGAGCTACGTTCTGCAAATCGCAAGCGACCGATTATCAGGTTACTTGACTGGCAAACTGATAAACCCGATTCGTTATATGTTAACGGAGATTGCCTTGATCGCTTTATTTTGGATGGTCTCCTGGTTACTGGTCGTGGTTTTCAGGTTTATGGCGCTCTATGTGATTTAACTATTCGCCATTCAACTTTGGTACCTGGCTGGGAAACCGACAGCGATTGTGAGCCTGATAGAACTGAACCAAGTCTGGAGTTATTTAGCCCCAATATTTGTGTCAAGATCGAGCATAGTATCTTGGGAGCAATTCAAGTTGATTCATCAGTTGAAATTAACCGGGATGATGAAGCTAATGATTTTGACGAGGATGATGATTCATCTGATGGCATGAATGACTCTGTTGATTGTCCAGATGAATTTGTTGAAGTACGTTTAGATCCTATTCGCTTATGTATTTCTGACAGCATTGTCGATGCAACCGCTTCTGAAAAAGAAGTTATAGGAGCACCTGGCTGTCCTGTCGCTCATGTGTGTTTAAGCGTTAAACGCTCAACTATATTTGGGCATACTCAAGTGCATGCCATTGAGTTAGCAGAGAACACTATCTTTGATGGTCGCATCACAGTCGCTAGACGGCAAAAAGGTTGTATACGGTTTTGCTATGTAACACCTGGCTCAAGAACACCTGCTCGTTATCGTTGCCAACCTGATCTGGTGACCACCGCCATAGCAAAGCAATTGAAGCAAAATGCAATTGCGAATAATGAACCTGTTCCAAGTTCTGCGATTATTCAAGCCGCAGAAACTCAAGAAGTATTACGTGTACGACCAATTTTCAATAGTGTACGTTATGGCAAGCCTACTTATTGTCAGTTAGCAGAATGCTGTGCTGATGAAATAAAACGTGGTGCTGACGATGAATCTGAAATGGGTGTATTCCACCATTTATATCAACCCCAACGAATGGCGAATTTAAGCGTTCGTTTAAACGAATATTTGCCCGCCCATATGGACGTAGGCATCATAGTTTCAAGCTAGGAGAAAGACATGGCCGTTAAAAAGATTTCTAAGAAAGCAAGCAAGAAAAAAGTAACTAAAAAGAAGGTTTCTAAGGTATCGAGTGCTAATGCATTTAGTGTAAATGCAGTATTTGGAGACGATATTAATGAGGATGATATACCTGATCTTATTCGACCAGACTTAAGAGCAGAAGCACGAGGTGAATTTCGTGGAGACTTTACTCGAGACACTTTTAACCCTCAGGATAGATTTAGTCGCGTCTTAATGCAACAAGGAAGAGTGCAGTTAGATGCTGATTGGAACGAGCAAAACTCAATTATGCTCCATCATTTAAGAAATTTGGCCTGTGATGTTGGCAGTCAGCATTGGGGGCCTAATCTAGGCGCTGGGTTTAAAATAGAAATGATAGATGTTGATCCTGGACAAACTGGCTTAACAATTAGTCCAGGGCATTATTATGTGAATGGCTTGCTTTGCGAAGTAGGTTTGGACCAAAATGGTGATTTACATACTTATTCAAATCAAGCTGATTATCCTCTTCCTGATGGTCAAAGCATATCTGATATAGATCCCAATATAACTGCTGGAGTGAACTCTGCTTTAGTGTATCTCGATGTCTGGGAACGACACTATACATATATTAATGATGACAGTATGCGTGAAGTTGCACTCGCAGGACCTGATACGGCAACAAGAGCAAAAATTATTTGGCAAGTGAAAATTTTACCTATACCTTTTGAAGGTGATACTACTGGAAGTGTAGTGCCTAATCATTTAAAAACCAACTATAGAGATTTTCTAGAGTTGATAGAACTAGTTATTAAACCGGGTAAAGGTAAACTTTGTGCCAAACTTAAAGATAAAGCGGATGATAATGACCCTTGTTTAGTTGCGCCAGAATCACGCTACCGTGGTCCCGAGAATCAATTGTATCGTGTAGAGATTCATCAGTCAGGAGTAGCAGAAGGACAGATGGACGATGCGAATTTACTTGAACCAACACCTAAAGCTACATATAAATGGTCACGTGAGAATGCTTCTGTAATTTTTCCAATCATAGCTATACAGGGTTCCATTATCACTCTTGAGCATTTAGGTAAAGATTGTCGCTATGGTTTAGAACGCAATAATTGGGTTGAGCTTATTGATGATGATTATGTCCTGCAGTGTCGAGCAGATAATTTATGGAAAATAGAAGATATTGATGAAGAAAATCGTCAAGTGACATTAAGTAACCCCTCTGGTGCTTCTATTGAAATTGATCCGTCCAAGCATGCCTATTTACGTCGTTGGGATCATAAAGATGGTAAAGAAAATGGTATTGCAGTTGTTGAAAATTCTGATGGTGAAACGTGGCTTGAGATAGAAGATGGAATTCAAATTCAGTTTAAAAGTAGTAATGATGAAAGCGAAACTGATGTTATTACTGATGCTAATGGAAACGTTATTGGTAGTCTCTTTGCTCGGTACCAAACAGGTGATTACTGGCTTATCCCGGCAAGAACAGTAACGGGCGATATTGAATGGCCTAGTGTCGATGGTGAGCCAAAGGCACAGTTACCTCATGGCGCAGTTCATCATTATGCACCTTTAGCTATTTTGAATAAAACCGGAAATTCTGATACTGGGGGAGATGTGATTGATGGAAGTAACCAGGGAGAAAATATTGATTTGAGACGGATAATGATTCAAACCTGGACTTGATGTGTACGTGAATTAAGTAATGAATAGGCAAGCAGTCAATAAGTCTGTTAAGCATAATTCCTCAAATGAATCATCTTTAACTAATACACTGAAGCATAAGCAAGCATTGCAGAATGACCCATGCATAGCACCAGTTGCTACAGCCTCAGGTCTTGCACGGGACTTTAATGCAATACCAGTTAGATTAAACACAGCGCCAGTCAGCATTCAGGAAAAGTTAAAAATAGGCGATACGAATGATAAGTATGACCAAGAAGCGGATAGGGTGGTTTATCGTGTCATGCGAATGCCTGAGCCTAGCTCTTATTTGGATCGTTTTTTGGTATTATTATCTATATTAATTTGTCTAATATTGGCTACTTTGGTCGAGAAAAAGTTTTAGCTGACTCACTTGAATGTGCAAGAAAAACAGGGCTTACGCCTGATTTAACTTTAACAAAATTGGGTAGTCCAAGCATTAATATTGGGTCTGGTATTTTTGTCCCAGTAGAAGAGCAAATTTTCCCTGGATTGTCTTTGCGGGGAACGTTCTTATCAGAAACCCAATAGAATTTCATTCGTGTACAAGAATATGTGGCTGCTATAATCAGAAATAGTAAATCTAATGAACCTTATCAGGATTAATCAAGCCCATCCGACAGGCTTGAATTGCAGCCTCAGCTCGACAAGAAATATCCAAACTGCGATAAATATCTCGAATATAGCCTGCAATTGTGCTATCTGTTAAGTTCAGTAAATTAGCAATTTCTTTTCGGCTTAATCCTTTCGCTAAATAAATAAGTACTTCTGATTCTCTAGGGGATAAATGTTGGTTTTTTTTATCACTTTTTTGCATGTCATTAGAACTGTAATGTCTAAGCAGTCTGCGAGTAATTCCCGGAGATAGAGGAGGGTCACCATTTATTATTCCTCGTAATTTTCTAATGAAAATATCTTCGGAAATATCCTTGAGTAAATAACCATATGCCCCTGCATGTAATGCACTTAGCAAGTGATAATCATCATCAAAGGTGGTGCATACTATGATATATGTATCTGGAGAAGATTTTCTTATTAAAGCTATTAGGTCCTTCCCAATACCATTTTGAAATCCTATATCGACAAGTACAATACTATATTTTGTTTTTTTGATAGCATCATAAGCCCCAACATAATCCGCACATTCATTGGTAATAATTTCCGGATAAGCTTGTAGCAATAGATTTTTTAATTTATTACGATTTTTTGCTTCTTCTTCAATGATCAACCCGTTTTTCATGTTATAACTCCCGCACTCTATGGTATACGTCGCACTAATCCTTCGATCAGTAGTTAATTTGAAATACCTATTATTTTATAATGTTATTATGATATAAAAAAATTATGTGTGAATAGGAGTTTAGTCAACAAAACTACTTTAAAGTAAAAATATTTGAAAATAATAAAGTTTACGAGTCCTTCATATTTAGCCATCAATACTTCACCCGTGGTGGAAATAGGCAAGCACTATTTTAAAGGGGTTGACCCAGATAATTAAGTTGCATCATATTTAACCCATTATTTCAATTGCTTTAATTGGGGCTTTTGATCATTGTTGCTAAAATGCTATTCACACTTCTTCAAAGTGAGGTGAAAATACTCCTTTGGAATTTCGTTAAACTTACGCAATTGCTGTTTAGCTAGATTCCAAAAAATTCTCAATACCATTGATGTGATTATGCTTATAAGCAAATAACTTACTATGCTTTATACGGCAATGCTTAAACTCAGATACATCAAGTGTGTTATACCCTCGCCAACAGTCTGAATACGCAATACCATCCAGCTTTACTCTTTGCCGAATAATCGGTATCAGCGAAAGGGTTCTTGCATCTAGTATTAAAGAGTCGCCGCTGCTTCACGACCTCGATATCCTTTTCTAGTGTCACCAAAATAACTATCATCTACTTCTATTTTTCCATCAAGTTGTTCCACAGTCTTTGGCTGTTGATAAATCACGGTCTTTGAATTTACGTTTACCAAATAAGCAACTGTACAAGCAGAAGTACCTACTACGAATAGCTCAATGCTTTTACTTTGGAACGTAGGGATACTAGTGAAATAGTATAAAAATATTGTTTAAGAATAATCTTGCCTTTTTTGTGTTTGATTGAGATGGCAGGATGCGAACCCGAACTAGGGGTTCAAAGCTAGTTTTTAAGCAAGCGCAGACGTTGGAGGAACGACGACGGTCCTGAGGAACGAAGGATTATTAAATCGCCATAAGCGAGTTAATAACAATTCCAGCCGCCTCCACCAGTGCTTGTTTAGCTCGAGATTAATATTTTTGCTATAATTAACTATCACAAAAAAGATTAAATAAATAAGCATATTAGGTAATAATATGAATTTCCCAAATTTAGAGCGTATAACTGTAGACCCTAAAGTTATGGGTGGTAAACCTTGTATTCGTGGAATACGAATAACACTTGATGCAATTACAGGATTGTTATCTACAGGCAAGACACATGAAGAAATATTAGAACTCTACCCAAACTTAGAAAAGGAAGATATTTTCTCAGTACTTTCATATGCGACATGGAGATCAGAAGAATATGATGCCGGTTAAATATATTATGAAGATGCTATAATCCTCACATAATAGTTAGGAAGTACTCAACATGATTGATTATAAAAACAGAATTACCATTGACCCAGATGTTAGAAGTGGAAAGCCTTGCATTAAAAATACGCGTATTACGGTATATGACATCCTTGAATATTTGGCGGGAGGAATGACAGAAGCAGAAATCTTGTCTGACTTTCCTAGCCTTACACATGAGGATATACAGGCTGTCTTTGCTTTTGCAGCAGCAAGAGAACGTAGACTAGCTGCCTCAATAGCTGCATGAAGCTTTTGTTAGATGAAAACATCAGTTCAAAACTAGTGAAATTCCTCATTCAGGATTTTCCTGATAGTTCGCATATCGACTTTCTGAAAATGCAGGGTTCTACTGATACCAATATTTGGGACTATGCAAAAAAAGAAGGCTTTACCATTATATCTAAAGACAATGATTTCCGACAAAGATCATTTTTATTTAGCGCTCCACCTAAGGTTGTTTGGCTTGCTGTAGGAAACGGAGGTACTCCGATTATCAAAGAAGTGATCCTTTCCAATGTAATTAAAATTCAGGACTTTATTACGAATGATACTGAAGATTTACTTATATTAGAGAGCGATGAAATTTAAAGAGGGTACTTTTGAGGGTATATTTAAATTTATAGAATAACAATAACGAATTTAATCAATTATATATAGATACTTATCGGTAGTCGCCGCCCCGCCAAACATAAAACAGCCACCCAATCGGGTGGCTTTTTTGTGTTTGATTGAGACGGCAGGATGCGAACCCGAACTACGGGTTCAAAGCTTGCGTTTAAGCAAGCGCAGACGTCGGAGGAACGACGACGATCCTGAGGAACGAAGGATTATTAAATCGCCATAAGCGAGTTAATAACAATTCTCGCTGCCGAAGAGCTAGGTGTAATTAAATTTCAGAGTACAAGTTACGACTTTTGAAGCAGGCATTAAATATTGTTTCACTATCTTTTTCTTTCAGTTCACTAAAACCTAGCCCTAAATTTATAATTTTAGTTCCTTCTATAGCAATAAAAGAAGGCATTAAAATCACCTTGCAATCTTTTAGAGAGCCATTCAAAAAGCGCTATACAAACACCATTCATAGTTTTGAATGCAACAGTAAAGACTTAAACCAGCTCAAGCACTTTATCCAAGACAATAACCCGCAAATAATGCTTACTACCATTCAAGCATTTACCGCAGAAGATAGAATACTCAATCAAACACAACGTGATGACAGTATCGACGGTTTAAGTTACCTAGAAGCTTTAGGCAATACTCGTCTCGTTATCATCATGGATGAACCACAAGAGGGCATGGATACCGAACTTGCCCAAAAACGCCTTGCCACGCTAAACCCTTTATATATTTTTCGTTATTCTGCCACCCATAAGCGCGTTATAAACCGTCTTTACCGACTAACCACTAGCAGATGCCTATAACGCGGGCATGGTAAAGAGTATTGAAGTATTAACCGTAGTAGAAAAGAACGATGAAGCCACACTCAAAAGAGAACTGATAGCTGTACAAACAAAAGCAGGGCAAACCCAAAAGCAAAACTCAAACTTTGGCACAATACCGCATCTGGCTTTAAGCTTAAAGACAGTCGCTGGTTAAAGTAAGGGGTGGCTTTTTTTGTTTAGGTGGACGGGAATTAAACCGGAGGTGGCTTTTGCAGGCTCACCAAGAGCCGGAAAAGTCCATCGGTGCTTCCGCAGGAAGTATCGAGTACCGTGCATTGATCTAGTTACAATGATCGATGGGTAGAAAATATTGGTTTAAAACATGACAAGAAACAAGCGCTGATGGAGGAACGAAGGATTATATAATTGACATGAGTGAGTTAATAACAATTCTGCTTCCACCAAATAAAACAAGGTCACCCGAAAGGATGGCTTTTTTACATGGAGCGGGAATTGAACTAAAGACAGTTAGTTCAACTGTGATCCCGTACCGCCAATATTCCAGCAAACACAATATGCGCCATTTAGACTACGTGTAATTATCCATCAATCATCATAAAGGTGATTGATGTCATTTTTTATTATCACTTTTGACTTATGCTGTTGGAAGTCTCTTTAATACAGAAGTAGGTGCACAGAGTAGGTAAAGAGAACTGGCGCAAAGAGTAGCTACAGAAACAACAAGTACGAAAATTAGTTTGAAGAAAGTAAATAAGAATAGATCAAATACATCGGTATAACGAATTGTTAATAAAATATTATTTTACTCATGCGGCCACAAACAAGT